>Ga0335081_10000576_pt1 | contig 61522 bp, 52 predicted proteins | sample Lox_Sample_35_FD_206713 | JGI IMG/M metagenome (GOLD analysis project Ga0335081, IMG submission 206713) | Soil microbial communities from Loxahatchee National Wildlife Refuge, Florida, United States - Lox_Sample_3.5 | ecosystem: Environmental > Terrestrial > Soil > Wetlands | place: USA...
TGCTAGACCCCACCTTCAAAAATTTTCTTGGATAGATAGCGCTCGGCTGAGTCGGGAATCATGGTGACCACATGTTTGCCGGGCCCTAGCTTCTTGGCGATTTGGACAGCCGCGTAGACGTTGGCCCCGCCGCTGGATCCGGCTAGAACGCCCTCCCGAGCCGCCAATTCCTTAACCATGCCGAAAGCCTCAGGGTCCTTCACCATCAAAACTTCGTCGCACACCGAGGCATCGAAGTTCTTGGGAATGAAGCTAGCGCCGATGCCCTCGACTTTGTGTGGCCCTGGCTTACCTCCTCCAAGCACTGAACCCTGGGTTTCGACCGCGTAAGCCAATACTCTCGGCAAACGCTCTTTCATGTAGCGCGCGATGCCGGTGAAGGTTCCCGCCGTGCCGGAGCCAATTACGACCGCATCAATCTTCCCTTCTAACTGTTCGTAAATTTCGGCGGCGGTGGTCTGGTAGTGGTAATCGGGATTAGCGGGATTTTCGAACTGGCCGGCCATAAAGGCCTTGGGATCGCGGGAGGCGAGCTCTTTGGCGCGATTGATGGCGCCTGCCATGCCCTCGGCATCCGGGGTCCGCGTGACCTCGGCACCGAGGGCACGCATGATCATGACTTTTTCCTCAGAGAATCGCTCCGGAACAAAGAGGGCCACCTTGTAACCGCGGTTCACCCCGATGAGTGCCAGTCCTATCCCGGTGTTCCCTGCGGTGGCTTCAATAATGGTGCCGCCGGGCTGGAGCCGTCCGTCGGCTTCGGCCTGCCTGATGATTCCGATCGCGGCCCGGTCCTTCACGCTGCCACCGGGGTTCAGATACTCGAGCTTGGCATAGACTTCGGCCGCGCCGTTCGGCACAACACGCTTCAGTTTGAGAATGGGTGTGTCGCCGACGAGCTGCGTGATGTCGTCGGTGACCTGCGGGCGGGTAGGCGCAATCGCTTTGGGCACTCTACAGGGTACGGAAGGCAGGGGCGAAGCGTCAATGGAGACGAGCTTTAAAGAATCAAACCACAGAGGACACAGAGATTCACAGCAAATACTGCGGCCCCGTTAGGCGACTCTGATTCGCTCGGTGCTACTTTTTCTCGACTTTCATCACGTTGTCCTGCGAATTTCGGTCAATCAGCTTGTTGAGCGGATCGATTCCAGCCTCGGCCGGCTTTTGATCGACGGTCAGGGTAAATTCGGTTTGATCTTTCTCGATTTGGTGCTTTTGCAAATAGAGGTAATGTCCGTTGGCGTCCAGCACTCCGATGTCAATAAGATCGTGAATCGGGATGGTGTGCTCCTGGCCTTTGCCATCGGCGCGGACTTTCCTTGCCTCTACGACGAGATTGACCTGGTATTTCCCATCGGGAAGCTGAACGTAGTTTGCTGAACGCGCACGATTGTCATACAGAGTAATCGTGTCCCACATGTCGTCGTACAGATACATGTATTCCGGCGGCGTGTATTTTTTAAGGTAGGCCATCAGATCGAGCGACACCGGGTATGGCGGCCCTTTGAAAGCATAGGCTTTCACAAACTCTGCCAGGCCTTTATTGACGTTCGCTTCGCCGATGTAGTCTTGGAGTGCGTACATCACCAGCGCTCCCTTGCCATAGTGGATGTAGCCCTGATTGACGTCAACGCGATCGAGGGGCATTTCTTCATTGCGTTCTTGGGCCCTGCCGCGCAGATAGTTTTCCAGTTCATAGCGCAGGAATCCCCGCATCCCCTCGGCGCCGTAGCGATGCTGCATGGTCATCAATGCGGAGTACTGCGCCAAAGTTTCCACAATGGAGGTCCCGCCTTCGACATTGGCGCAGATCACCTGGTGCGCCCACCATTGGTGCGCCACTTCGTGGGAGGTCACATAGAAAGGCAGATCAAGGGCGTTCGGATCTTTGGGGTTCACATTGGTGATGAAACCGATCGACTCGGAGAATGGAATCGTGTTCGGGAATGACTCGGCGAATGTGCCATAGCCTGGGAACTCGATGATCCTCTCCTGATGGAACTGAAAGGGGCTGATATTGGCGCTGTTGTAGTCAAGGCTTGCCTTCATGCCATCCATCATGCGGTCGAGATCGAACTCATGCCCCGGCTGGTAGTAGATTTCCAAATTCACGTGGTGCCACTTATCGCGTCGAACCGCGTAGCGGGCGGAGTTAATCGACTCAATCGAGAGAATCGGCGCGTCCATTTTGTAGTGGAAGTAGCGGCGGCCGTTCTCCGTCCATTCTTTCTGCAGGTAGCCCGGCATGATGGCGATCTGGTCCGGGTTGGTACTGACGGTGGCTTCGAAGTTGATCCAGTCGGCATCCTGGCTGACCATATTGGCATTGCGAGCGGCCAAATCGTCGAGCTTCGGCAAGCGCTTGGCGTTATTCAGGCCGTGCTTATGTCGCGTGCTGTCGTCGGTCAACTCGACTTCCTGCGCATAGCCGATGTACGGGCCGTAGCGATCGTTCAGGAAAGTACCGTTCTTTGCTAAATCGGTGTTGGTATCCGAGTTGGGGAACCCCGCCTCGGAATACTGCAAGGCAAAATCCACGGCGGTATGCCCGTGCGGCGGCAAAGCAGCAGGCAGCTGGAATATGTAGAAACCAAGTTCGTCGTCACGCAGAATCGAGGTTTGACCTCCGGCGAATTCAAGCTTGCTCACCTTCAGATGCTGGCGGCGCAGTGGAATGAGATCAATCGGCCACAAGGTGACGGCGATGCGGCTAATGTCAGAATTGGTCTTGTTTTCCAGAATCATTGTTCCCCGCATACCAACCGTGCGGTGTGCGGGATCAAGGTCGATGTCCTCCTTTACGTCCGTGATGCGCGGCTGCGGTAACGGGGCGTATTTCTGATACTTCTTCTCGTACTGTGCACGGTCTTCGTCGACTCGCCACGCCGAGCGGTAGGTATTCAGGATGTGTGTGTTGTAGAAGATGTAGCTGCCCACCGCGACAAACAGCACGCCGGAGGTGATCAAGCCGAACACTGCCGGCCCGGAGAACCTTTCCCTCGCCAGTTGCAGACGTGCGCGAAAACTGCTTTCGGTGTCGCGAACCCATAACAGATTGGTGAGAATCGCTAGGCCGATCGCTGCAATGCCCCAGTAGAAACGGAACCACAATAGTGGTGCTGCAAAGGGCCCATACCCATTCATGTCGGAGTAGGTGTAAGGCGGGGCTTGGCCAAAGCGGTACAGGTAATCCTGCAACCCCATTCCCGGCAGAGCGATGGTCGCGACGTAGTACAGAACGACCACAAAATGGCCGAGATACTTGTTGTTCACCAGCGTGTGAATGAGAAATGCAATTACACAGAGGATCCAATAGCCAGTCAGACGCACCGCAAACAGATCGGTGAAATATAATCCCCATTGAAAATTGTGATATCCGTGGGCGATCTGCACAAGCACGCCGGCCACCATGATGACGGTGACCAGAATGATCTGCACCAGCATCAAGGCAGCCAGTTTCGAGCTGAAGAGGACCCAGCGCTGCACGGGAAGAGCATCCACGATCTGGCTGATTCCCGCATCCCGCTCGCGCCAGACCAATTCCCCGGCATAAAAGGTGATGATGGCGAGGGCGAACACCAGAAATCCAGCATTCGCCTGTCCTAACACGATGTGAGTTACCGGATAGGTCGGAGTCGCGAACGGGTTGTTAATTCCATTCGCGACAAACATCGCAAACAGTCCTCCGGCAAAAACCAGCACGAAGAAGAAGACGTTCCTGACTGTTTCGGCAAACTGAATGTTTGTAAGGGACAAGAACTGCCGGAACGAGGCGGCAGCCGAGAAGAACCGTCGCACCGCCGGCAAGACACGCGATACAGCGGGAGCAGTCTCTTCCTCTGCGGCGGCTAGCTTCTTCCCAATCCGTGTCGGATAAGCGAAGGCAAACTTTAGGTAAGTGAATGCGAGAACGCCGCCCGCCAGGCTGAGCCACAGAATACGGTTCCATAGCAGCACGCCCGCCAACGGAATGAGTTGGGTATTGCGCTGAAACGGCGTCCAGTATTGCGTCAGTCGGTCGACCGCATTGGAGCCGAAGGGATCAGCCAAGGCGGCACGCGTGTTAACAGTGACGCTGGTCGATAACTGCGCGGCGACAAAGTACCCGATCAACATGATGACGCTCCCCGCATAAACCGGAAGCATCTTTCTGCCGAGGGCTGCCAGTCCAAAGAAAATAGCGCTGATAAAGATGAGATTGGGCAGAACCAGGATCACAAACGGCTGCAGGTAAGCGGCTGGGTACTGCGGGCCAAGCCGCGCGGGATCAAGCCAGGGCATCCGCGTCCCCACCCACGCGCCGAGGACCACACCCGAGAAGATCAACAACTGGATGACGACCGCACCGATGAATCGACCAGCAAGGTAGTCAAACTTGGTGATCGGAGCGGTGTAAAAGAAATCGGTCGAACGGCTGTCGATGTCCTGGAACGTTGCCTGGCCGGCGATGGCCGCCGTCACGACGATTCCCAGAAACGTGACGTAGCTGATGATCACGTCGAGGCCATAAGGCGAGTTCACCATCACCTTGCCGCCAGTTCCAAAGTCAACGGTCGCGTTAGGAATCGCTCCGCCGGACATCAATGCAAACAGCCAGCTGAGCGCGGTGAAGACCAGAAAGTAAACGTAAGTGGAGATACGGCTGAGCCGTTGGCGAAATTCGAACCCCGCGATGCTGAGGATCATGGCTCAGTTCACCTGCACGGTAGATACCGAAGAAGCGAGGAAGCCCCGGATGGTCGCGAAGTAGAGGTCCTCCAAGTCAGGCGGGACTGGCTCGAAGCCTGCACTCGGTTGAGCATCGCTGAGAACGTGGATCAGCGTCCTTCCGCCGAAGAGGCGGAAAAGAATCACGCGGAACTGATCCTTGTGCGACTGCAGTTCGTTCGCGTGGATCGACTTCCTCCACACCTTCCCGTCCAGACTGGCAACTAGCGCCGCCGGATCGCCGGTCACGAGCACTCGGCCCTGGTGGATGATGGCCATGCGGGCGCAAAGATCGCTGACGTCGGAAACAATGTGAGTGGAAAGGATGACGATGATGTTCTCACCAATTGCGCTCAGCAGGTTGTGAAAGCGGACCCGCTCCTCGGGATCGAGGCCAGCCGTGGGCTCGTCCACGATGATCAGACGCGGATTGCCCAGCAAGGCCTGCGCGATGCCAAAGCGCTGTTTCATCCCTCCGGAGAAACTGCCGAGGGGCTTGCGACGGTGATCATAAAGATTGGTCTGCTGCAGCAGAGCGCGCACGACCTCGCGCCGCTGCTTCGAATCCGAGATGCCCTTGAGCGCTGCAAAATGTGAAAGCAGGACCTCTGCCGGGACTTTGGGATAGAGTCCGAACTCCTGTGGCAGATAGCCCAGCACCTTCCGCACTTCATCTTTCTGGTTCAGAACGTCGATGCCGTCAAGGGAGGCCGTGCCGGTGTCGGCTTCCTGCAGCGTGGCCAGCGTGCGCATCAGTGTGGATTTGCCGGCGCCGTTCGGCCCCAGTAGTCCGAACATGCCGTGGGGAATGGTCAGCGAGACATCTTGTAGCGCCTGTACTCCGTTGGAATAGCGTTTTGATAATTTTTCAATTCTTAGTTCCATGCGCACCTCAGCTGCACAAACATGATACGTGTTCAGTAACGATCTGGTTCAAACGAATCACTGCCATATTTGCGTGATGACGCATCATCGGGCTATGCTCTCGTTTTCTCACTTACGAGGACAAAAATGAAAGATCGCATCCGCCGTGCAAGCTTCGCCCTGGTCTGTTGCCTAAGCCTCTTTTCCGCAAGAACATACGGCGCTCCGCGCCCACAAGGAAGTCGCCCTCAATCGGGCGCTCCGACAGAACAAGGCAAATTCGTGCTGCACAAATTCGAACAAGCACTCGGTGAAGAAACTTACAAAATTTCAACAAGTGATCATTCTATCACCACAGTCATAGACTTCAAGTTCACGGATCGGGGAACCGAGGTACCGCTCTCCGTGAGCTTTCGCGGCCAGCAAGACCTGACGCCGGAAGCATTTGAGATTAAGGGGAAAACCTCTCGACAAAGCACCATTGATGAGGCCATTGAGGTCCAGCCGGACAAAATCCGGGTGCGAAGCCGGGACAAGTGGACCGAGACAACCCGGCCGGAACAGTTCTTTACCATTGCCGGCTACGCTCCGGCAACTATGCAGATGCTGCTGGTGCGCTACTGGGCCTCACATGGGTCTCCTGGCAAGCTGGCAATCCTGCCCGGCGGAAATGTCAAGGTCGAGCCTCGTGGCACCGACACGATCACGGCCAATGGCAGAGAGGAGAAGCTTCAGCGTTACACCATCGAAGGTCTGATCTGGGGGCGCGAGACGCTGTGGTTCGATTCGCATCAGAACCTCATTGCCGCTGTCACTCTGGATGCTGAGTTCGACCACTTCGAAGCCATTCGCGAAGGCTATGAGGATGCCCTGCCAACCTTCGTAGGGCGCGCCGGCGCGGATGGAATGGCAGCTTTGTCTGAGATTTCTAAGGGGATCTCCGGCAGCCATGCAGATCCTCTGGCCCTTGTGGACGCGACTCTAATCGATGGCACGGGCAGAGCGCCTGTGCCGGACGCTGCAGTTGTGATCGAGCATGGCCGAATTGTCGCCGCTGGTCCACGCGCATCAGTAAAGATTCCGGACAATGCGACTGTTCTGGATGAACATGGCAAGACGATCCTGCCCGGGCTTTGGGACATGCACGCGCACTTTGAACAGGTAGAGTGGGGACCGATCTATTTGGCCGCCGGTGTGACCACGGTGCGCGATTGCGGAAATGAACTGGAGTTCATCACGGCTGTGCGAGACGCCATTGCTACCGGCCACGGACTAGGTCCGCGAATTCTCGCCGCGGGAGTGGTGGATGGTTCGGGCAAGCTTGCCCTTGGCGTGGAGCGCGTCGATACGCCGGAGCAAGCGCGGGAATGGGTCGACCGCTATCACAATGCCGGCTTTCAGCAGATGAAGATTTACAGCTCAGTGAAGCTGGAGGAGGTCAAAGCAGTCGCGGATGAAGCCCACAAGCTGGGGATGACGGTCACTGGGCATGTGCCAGAAGGATTGAATGCGTACCAGGTAATCGAAGCCGGACAGGACCAGATCAACCATTTTCACTACATTGCGGACATCATGCATGCGCCATTGCCGCCAGATGCCAGCCGCGAAGACCGCCGAAAAGCCACCGCGAACATTGACCTGAATTCGGCCGAGGCGCAGAAAGCTCTATCCTTTCTGAAAGCCCACAATACAGTAGTCGATCCGACAATGGCCCTGTTCGAATTCTTCACCGCGACCACGGCGAAGCCGCCAGCCAGTTTTGAACCGGGAGTAAACAAGGTTGCGCCGGAACTGGCCGAACAGCTCACCGATGTCGAGCCGCCATCGGAGCGGTCGCAGCAACTGGAGAAAATCTTCGAGAAAGATCTGGAAATCGTCGGCGCGTTGCATCGCTGGGGAATTCGCATGGTTGCGGGGACCGACCAGGCGGTTCCCGGTTACAGCCTGCATCGCGAGATCGAGCTCTACAATCAAGCCGGCTTTACGCCCATGGAGGCGATCCAGGCGGCGACACTCGTTCCCGCGCAGGTCATGGGACTGGATAAGGAATTGGGAACAGTCGAAGCGGGAAAGCGGGCGGACCTGATCGTCATCAACGGGAACCCGCTTGAGGACATTCACGCCACCCGCAATGTCGAATACGTGATCACCAATGGCGCAATGTACGACACGGCCGGGCTGTGGAAGAGCGCCGGGTTTAAGCCGTGAGCGACTGGTCCTGGTAGAAACCCGTTACTTTTTGTAGATCACTCCGCTTTTCATGACGAATACTACGTCCTTCAGCAGGCTGATATCTTTCAACGGGTCGCCCGGGACAGCGATCACGTCCGCGTAATAACCTGCCTTTAGCGCTCCGATCTGCGCTTCCCAGCCCAGCAACTTCGCTCCGTTCAGCAGATCGGCTTGCAGTGCGGCAACAGGGGTCATTCCGTACTTGACCATCAACTCGAGCTCACGAGCCTGCGTGCCGTGCGGGAAGGGTCCGACATCGGAACCGACCGCCATGGGAACTTCAGCCGCAAGCTGCCGGGAAAATTCTTTGATCTTCACGTCAATCAGCGACCGGTCACGGGCGGCAGCCTCCGATGTCGCAGCATGGTCCGCGAAGTATTCAAAGATGGTGAAAGTGGGGACGGCGAAGATTCCCTTCTCCCGCATGAGGCGCATGGTTTCGTCGCTGAGCTGGTCGGCGTGATCGATCGAAACCACGCCTGCTTTGGCAGCGTAAAGCGGGCCCGGCTCGCCAGTAGCATGAACGGCAACTTTCTTGCCGACCCGTGCTGCCTCATTGACCGCAGCAGCCAGTTCGGCTTCCGTGTACTGATAATTGGTCACGAGTTTACCGTCGCGCACCGAGTCAGGACCGGTTTCGTAAATTTTGACGAAATCCGACCCCTCCTTGAACTGCTCGCGGATCACCTCAACGAGTTCTTCCGCATTGTTCGCGTAGGTGGCGTTGGAAAGCACGTGCTGCGCCGGATTGAAGTGAATGGCGTCCTCGTGCCCGCCGAGGATGTCGACGGCGTTGCCGCTGATGCGAAGTCGCGGCCCTGGAAATAAGCCTTCGTTGATGGCGTTGCGGACCGCAGTGTCAGCGGATCCGGCGCCTTCGGTGCCCATGTCGCGTTCCGCCGTAAAACCGGCCATCAGGTCGGCGCGCGCGGCGGAAAGCGCAATGATGGTTCGCTGCGGCACTGACTCCTCGACGGTCTGCAGGTCCTCGGCTCCCGGATGAAGGAAGAGATGGACATGAGCGTCAATCAGTCCGGGCAACAGGGTTGTGTCGCCGAGATCGATGGTCGCCGCGCCGGCGGGATGTTTCACCGACGAACCGGCTTCCACGATGCGCTCGCCCTGAACCAGCACTTCGCCGGGAGAAATTATCTTTCCCGCTTCGATGTCAAGGAGTCGGGCCGCGTGGAGAATGGTCGCGTGCGGCGGCGCACTCGTCTGGCATATGCCGTTCGATATCAGACCGGCCCAAAGAAAGATGGCGAGGAAATATGGTTTGGTGTCCATGTCGCGGGATAGTACCACTTCCGAGGCCTGGCCGAAATGGCAGCGCTTCCCGTCAGCTTCCGTCGGCGGTTCGGAACATGGAGAAACGTCGTAGCCGTATTAGCCGGAACTTTCTCGGAGCCCGCTTCGTAGCTAACCTTGACGGCAAATTTGCCGATTCCGCGTATCGCGGACCAAGGAGCGTTTATGGACGGAGACATTATCGGCTTAGTGGCTGTGATCATGATTTTCGGTATTCCCATCGCAGCCATGTACACCTATTATTGCGTGCGCAAGTTGCGCACCGATGAGCGGCTGGCAGCGATCGCACGCGGAGCTGAAGTGCCCATGCAACCGGAGCTCTCGCAGACGGCGATTTCGCGGCGCTCGGGCATTCTGCTGGTGGCGGGGTCGCTTGGCTATATGCTGACATTCGCGCTGATCGGCCGCGCCGAGCACGACGCCTGGATCGCCGGAACCTTTGGCATTATCCCGTTTGCGGTAGGCCTGGGCTTCTTTCTTGACTCGGCGTTGATCCGGCGGGACACACGCCATTCGTAAGACTCTTGATCACCCGCGGTGGACTGCTTGGCTGTGGGTGATCGTATAGTCTGTGGGTGATCGTATAGTCTGTGAGTGAAAAGTCCTCTCGGACGACAAATCCTGGCGATGTAGAATAGGCCGGAGTTTGCCCCTCCCTTCTAGCTCCATTGTCAAGGTTTGTGACGCATGATCAGATTAGCAAGTCTTTCTCACTTTTTTTCCTTGTCATTCCGAGGGACGCGAGTGACGAGGAATCTGCTTTTGTCACTCCTGTGGAGCGCGATGTCTTTCGCCCAATGCTCACATGCGGGTAAAAACATTGGCTCAACCCCTTATCCTCTTGGCGGACCGTACCAGGGGACGTCTTTTCGGGTCTGGGCTCCAAACGCCTCGGCAGTCCACGTGGCTGGCGATTTTAATGGCTGGTCGCAGACCGCCAACCCATTGACCAACGAACGCAACCAAGGGTTCTGGTGCGCCGATGTGGCAGGCGCGACCGTCGGCCAGCAATATCTTTACGTGATCGATAGTCCAGGTTTCGGCGCGGTGACCCGCCGCGATCCCAACAGCCGGACTGTCACTAACGTTAACAGTGGGAACTCCATCATTTACGATCCTACGATCTTCAGCTGGCATGACCAGAACTTTGTCCGGCCACCGCTGAACAAGCTGGCAATCTACGAAATGGACATTGTGGCGTTCAATGCCACTCCCCAGTCATCTGGAACTTTTCAGAGTGCGATTGCACAGTTGAGCGAGGTCAGCGGATTGGGGTTCAACGCGGTCGAACTGCTTCCCGTCACGCAGTTCAATGGAGTCTACGGCAATCCCTATGGCCCAACCGACCAGTTCGCGATCGACAAACACTACGGCGGCCCGGATGGGCTGAAAGCTTTCGTGGACGCCTGCCATCAACAAGGCTTGGCAGTCATCATCGACGCGGTCCATAACCACTGGGGACCGTTTCAGCTTGCGACTTTTCGTTTCGACGGATGGAACGACGCGAACGACCCCGGCGGAATCTATTTCTACGATTCGCTCGCTGACCAAGGCGATCCGTACGATTCCCCATACGGTCCCCGTCCCGACTACTCCAATCCGGTAGTCACCTACTATGTTGAGTCGCAGACCGCGATGTGGTTCAACGAATACCACGCTGACGGCCTGCGCTGGGATTCCGTCTCGAATATCTACAACACCTGGGACGGCGGCGTGGGCAAAAATCCGCACACCGGCAAGCCGGGCGTTTTTCTTTCTGCTGGCATTAATCTGCTGCGCAACACGAATAACTTGGCAGGCCAGAGTTGGCCGGGGGCGTTCCGGATCGCCGAGGATCTTTCACTGAATCCGAAGATGGGGCTGGTGACGACGCCTATTTCGAACGGCGGATTAGGTTTCGATTCGCAGTGGAATGCGACGTTGTCCTACTTCCTGCGCAAGGACTTCCCTTCCGGCAAGACGATTAATCAGTCGGATGTGATTTCGGGGATGACCTCGACGTTCAACCATGATTTTCTGCAGAGTATCGCGTATGTGGAGTCGCACAACGAGCTCACCAAGGCGAACTCGCGGCTCTATCAACTGGTGGACCCGCAGGATCCGACCAGCCGCACGGCGCGAAAGAAAGCGGCGTTGGCCGCAGCCATTCTGTTCACGTCGCCTGAAGTACCGATGATTTTCCAGGGGGATGAATTTCTCGATCCGAGCTGGCTCGACAACAAGACACCGCTCAACTGGCAGAATGCTCAGACCTGGGCGGGAATTCGCTCGCTTTATGGGGCGCTGGTTTCCCTACGGACAGATGCCGGCGGGATATCGCCAGGTCTTGCCGATCCGAACCTGAACATCTATCAGCAGGACAAAACGAGCGACGTCCTGGTTTACGACCGGTTTGACCAGAGCCAACCCGGAAGCGACGATGTGATCGTGGTCGCAAATCTGAGCGGGAATGTCCTGAACAGCTACCAGATCGGCCTGCCCTATGGCGGCGCCTGGAATGTGCTCTTTAACAGTGACAGCACGGCGTATAGCAGCGATTTTGGAAATATCGGACCTGTCGGGTCGATCACTGCTGTGAATGTGCCGTACGGAGGACAGCCGCATAGCGCGACGGTTCCGATCGGAGATTATTCGGTGCTGGTGTTCGGTCGGAAGTAAACCATGCAATTCCGACCACGAAGCGCATTAAGTGACACGAAGGAGTTTGACCGTCAGGTATTAACTCCCGTACAATGACATTTCGGTTCCCGCCGAACCTCTCCTTCTGGTGGAGAAATCAGACAACGAAGGTAAACAAGTTTCATGGCAAATCATTTTTCGGCGCTGAAGCGCGCCCGTCAGACTGAGAAACGAACCACCCGCAACCGAGCCAATACCTCGCGTCTGCGCACCTCGCTGCGCGCACTCCGCGAATCGCTCGCCAAGGGCGACAAGCCGGCGGCAGAGCAGGTTTTCCGGCAGACCGTGTCTGCGCTCGATAAAGCGGTTCAGAAGGGCGTGGTCCACAAGAACACCGCCTCCCGCTACAAGTCACGCCTCAGCGCGAGACTGAACGCGGTAAAGTAGCAAGCGTTCAGCCATCAGCTTTCAGCCCTCAGCTCTTACAATTCGATCCCAAAGTGTTGCTTCAGCGCAGACTGCCACGCCTGCTCCGATGTGACCGCTGTCTCTTCTCTTTGACCATTTCTGGTCACGATCAGCTTGCCATCCGTAAGCGTGATTCGTCCGTCAGGCGTTGCCATTGAGCAGATTTTCTTCTGCGTAAAGGACGACTCGGGCGAAGTCTGATGATAGCGGCACATCGGCGCGAACTCCGCGAGTTGCCGGGGCTGCAGCGTGAAGGAAAATTGCCGTCGATAATCCTGCTTCGGTTCCGCCATCTCCATGTGGAGCCAACCGCTTTCATTCACGATGCGGAACCTGCGAGTTCCCTGCGGCTGGTCAAGGCCTACTTGAAGGTGTAAGGGCTCGACAAAAGAGTCCCCAAAGCCGACATCCACCAGCCTTGGCTCGTCAAGATCGACCCGCAGCACAAGATGGTCAAACTCGGGACTCTGAGTACCGTCTGGTCGGGGCACGCGGGCCGAGAGCAGAGTGACTTGAAAGCCCAGTTCGCGCAGCAGCGCGGCGAATGCGCCGTTGAGCTCGTAGCAGAAGCCGCCGCGGCGGCGTTGTATCACTTTTTTTAGAAATAGCGTCTCGTCGCAGACGATCTCGCGGCCCAGACCGATGTCGAGGTTTTCAAATGGCGCGCTAAGCATGTGGGCACGATGGAGCGCGCGTAGGGTCTCAGCGGTCGGGTCGGTGGAACCAGAGTAGTGAATGCGATCGAGATAGGCGGGAATGTTCAACATGGCTGATGCACCGCCGAGCTACGCTCGGCCGGACAAGGCGAGAGCGCCTGTCCCCACGTGACCAGTGGCTACACCGGCAGCTCTTCTTGCAGCCACCCCGTCGTTTCCGGTTTCGGCTCGGCGGTCAGATCGAGCACCAATTTTTCCAGCACCAGCCGCTTATTCGGCGGATTGGATCGCAACGCAAGATCAGTCTTGGCCACCAGCCGGATCGCTCTCGTCAACTCGCGCTTCGACTTGTAGCGTCGCGCCTGCCGAATGATGTCGTCTGCTGCAAACGGAGGGACGCGAAATCCCTGCCACAGCGCAGCCCACAACATGCGCTGATCGCGGACGTTGCGCTCCAGAATCACCAGCATCTGGCGAAAGGTTTTGGCCAGCATGTAGAGGTGGCCAATCGCCGCCTCGTCGCCCGCACCTGTGCTCAGAATAGCGTCGAGCACCTCGAGAGCTTTGACCTTGTCCTTAGCAGAAATGGCGTCGGTCAGTTCGTATAGGGACCTCTGCTTGGCGGCGAGCACCATGGTCTCGACATCGCCCAGGGTAATGCGCTTTTTCTCGCCGACGTAGAGAATCAGCTTCTCCAGTTCATTCGAGACCATCATCATGTCGCCGCCGAGGGCATCCACTAACTCGCGGGCGGCGTCGGCCTCGATCTTCACGCCACGGCTGGTGCCATACTCGCCAATCCAGCGGACTGCCTCGCCTTCTTCCACCCGCGACAACTCGACGATGGCGCAATACGGGCCCATGGTCTCGCGAATGCGCTCGTAGCGTTCTTTGTCGGTGAGCTCCATGCGCCGAGGGTCGGAAGGAATGCTGATGTGATCCGCAACGAAAATCAACACTGCAGCCGGATTGGGGTCTTTACAATATTCCTCGATCGCGGCGAGTTTATCTTCGTTCGACCCACGCCCAAAAAGATTTTTCACTCCGCGAACAAAGAACACTTGAAACGGCGCCATCAGAGACGGCGTACGTGCCCGATCGAGCACCTCTGCCAGGTCCGTGTCCGCCAAATCGAACTCAAACAAGCTGAAATCACGCAGGTCCGCTGGCACGAGGTGCTCCAAAATTGCATCGCGACAGCGTTGGCGGAAAAACGCCTCGTCACCCACAAACACGTAAGCCGGCCGCAATTTGCGGGCTTGCACCTCGGAAACGAAGCGATCCGCCTGAGCGAATGCCCGCATCAGAAGCCCTCCAGGATGTTGGAGACAAGGGTTTGGGCGAAGTCGCGCGACAGTCTTTGGAATGCCGGAGTGTCCTCTTCGAAAAAGCTATTAGGATCGCGCGACACCTCATACTGCTCGCGGAACAGGTAGGCGGGATTGCGGTACAACACGCCTCCCTGTTTATCGGTGAGCGAGACGTCCATTGAGATCACCACCAGCACACTAGCTGCGCGGCCCGATTTCGAATCATAAGTCATGGGCGTGGTGTAAGTGGAAAGCACAGTCCCCTTCAGAGTCGCATCGGCATCGTCAGCACTCGAAATCACGTGGTAGCGCGTGCGCGTGACCATTTCCCGCACCACGGCAGCAGTCAGCATCTGCTCGATCTTATACGTGTGGGTCTGATTGACGAAAGCCGGGACAGCAATGGTGCGAACGTTGTCGGGAATGGTCGTGACGTGGCCGGCGGTGTGATAGCCGCAACTCGTGGCAAGACCTCCTAGCGCGACCACTAGACCTAGAAACCGTCTCATTGCACCTTGCCCCGAGGCCGGTTCGCCGCCATGGTCTCAGCGCACTCTACCGCGGTCGATGCCCCAATTCGAAGATTGTCGGACGCCGCCCACAACCACACTCCGTCGCGTTGATTGGAATCTGCCTTGACACACACCTGAACATCTGGCTGTCCAGCAGCGCTGACATTGTTGGGCGCATCCTCGGGCCCGCTGATGACTGCGGTGTGGTCACCGCCGAGCGCCTGAGTAACATTCGCGACGTCAACCGCCTGTTCGAACTCCAGATGGATGGCAAATGCGTGTCCGTGGAAGATGGGGGCCTGCACCAGAAGCAACGACAAAGGTGGAACATCATTTCCGGAGACGCCCTGGTAGTGACGCAGAATTCGGGCTTCCACGGCAGCCAGGGCAGGCACGGACTGCTCGCCATACCGGGTTATCAGATTAAAGGCTACCTGAATGTCGAACACATTTTTCGGCAATTGCTGGAATGAAAGCAGATTGACCGTCTGCTCATGAAGCTCGTCCATGCCTTTTTGTCCATGCTCGGAAGCAGGTTCGAACACGGTCGCAATTACACTTTTCACATTTCCGGCTTTTCGGGCCCGTAATATCAGCAGGGCAAGTACAACGGCCGCGGGATGGGCAACGACCACAGGTCCAGGCTGCAGGTTAGGTGCGGGAGCTCGCCCCTGCTCCCGCTCAATCCATGGGGAACGAACCGTAACCCCAGGCTCATCTTCCAAGGCAAATGAAAGGTCGACCACATCGCTGCCTGCATCGCGTGCCATCGACCAGTTTTTTCGCGTGCAGTGCGGATCGGAAGCAAAAAAGGTGAAGTCCAGATTGCGAAATTCCTCGGCCCGCACCTTTTGAATGAACGTAACCTCGTCGCCAACGTTCTCCAGCTGACCTAAAGACTCGTCGTCATCGAGCAGCTTCACGTCACGTGCGGGAAAGTTGCGGTCGTTCAGGACCTCCGCCACTTCCTTGCCCTTCAGCGTGCCTGCACCGACGATGGCGATACGGTAGAAGTTCCCTGCGCGGACGTCGGAATGCGAAAGCGAACCTGTCTTTGTGGGCGAACTCATGAGGTCTGTGAGACCTCCTTGTACGCCGGCGGGGTCGGCGGGCTTCCCTTGCGGCGGAAAACCCACTGCAATCGCCAGAAGACGCCCGAGCACATGTAAGTCAGAGCCAGTACGAACAAGAGAACACGCGAGAAGAACCAGACGCCGGCAAATAGCGCCCCAAACAGAATAATTAGCCGGAACGGATGTCGCGACCGGAAATCAATGTCCTTGAAGCTGTAAAACCGCCACGTGCTTACCATGAGATAGCCAACTGTGATGATGACTAGCATCCAGGTGATGCAGCTCCATAACGACACGACCGGATCACCTGCGGAAAAATGCACGACCGCAGCGATGACGCCCGCTCCAGCCGGAATCGGCATGCCCACGAAATATTTCTTGCCCGGCCGTCCCGGATTCGAAGGCTGAGGATTGCTGCTGATGTTGAAGCGAGCCAGGCGGCTTGCGCCTGCCATCAGGAAAAGGAAACTGGCGATGGCGCCTAACTGGATCAGCTTACCGGTTAGTTCCGAAGAACCCATTGCAGCCGGTAACAGGCGAAAGCCCCACATCCAGGCCAGCAGAGCAGGAGCGACGCCGAAAGTGACGACATCGGCCAGTGAATCCAGTTCTTTGCCAAAGTCGCTGCTGGTGCCGGTCATCCGGGCGATGCGGCCATCGAGGCCATCGAATAAGACGGCAAAACCGATGGCCTTCGCAGCGAAATCGAAGTGCCAGGGTTCGGCCAGGGAAGCGTGGGTTGCTTGCAAGATCGCATAAAACCCCGCTGACATGTTCGCTGTTGTGAACAGCGAAGGCAGAATGTACATGCCTTTGCGAAAGCGCCGCGGCGGGCGATCCCCTTGCCGGCGTCGGAGAATTTGCGGAGCTTCAGGATCGTCTATCACTTTGTACCTTGTCTCGATGTCGTCGCGCCAGCGGTTGCAAGTTCAGCCTGGGGGATGCGGGCGAGCACGCTGGATCCGCCCTTCACGTGGTCTCCCACGCGAATTTCGACGGTCGCCGTAGGATCAAGCAGAACATCCACCCGCGATCCAAACTTGATCAGCCCCACGCGTTCTCCACGTTCTACGCGATCACCGACTCTCTTGCTGAAGACGATCCGCCGCGCCAGGAGTCCAGCGATCTGCTTGAAAACAACCGTCTGCCCGTCTCCCTCGACGGTCACAATGTTCTGCTCGTTCTGGTCAGCGGATGCCGCGTCCATGGCATTGAGAAACTTGCCCTTCCGATAGACAGCTCTTCTGATCACCCCGCTGATCGGCGAGCGGTTCACGTGAACATTGAAGACATTCAGGAAAATGCTGATTCGCAGGCGCGGGATGCCGTCAACCGTCACTGGCGACAGATCTGTGACCTTGCCGTCCGCAGGAGACACCAAAGCCCCGGCCAGGTCTGGAATCTGGCGCTCGGGATCGCGAAAGAACCACAGAAAGAAACATGCCAGCAGCACCGGCGGAGCAATCCATACCGGCCCGGCGAGCCACGCTAAAAGGGCGGCCGCCCCCAGCATCAGCAGTGCGTAATAGTAACCGTCGCGAACCATTTTGGGAGGACTCAACTGATTATAGTGCAGGCCCGAATCCGCCCCGAATGTTAAATAGCAATAAAAAAAGGCGCTTACGAGCGCCCTTCGTTCAGATATACAAACCCCGTTGCGGCTGATGACCGCCCCCGGAGCGCTAAAAGATTAAGCGACCTGGTTCTGCGCAACCTGCTGCTGGAACTGCCGCTCGATCGATTGCATCTGGTCTTTGAGCCGCAGCTTCAGCTTCTTGAGCCGAACCTCTTCTAACTTTTCGTCGTCTGTGAGGTAGCGTTTCTGGGTGAGTAAATCAAGACGTTTTTCGTACTGCGTGTGTTCCATGGCCAACTTGCGAAACTCTTCGTGATTTTCGAAGAGCTGGTCTCTAGAATTCAGCATCCAGCAGACCTCCTAACCGGGTTGTTCAGCTAGACCTTACCACAGCTCGCAAGGCCCTTCAATGTGAAATCTCATATTTCCTTGGGACGCTTGTATGTAAATGATTACCTTTAATTTGCGAACAATTGCCCAATTTACAGTGCAAAATTATGTAAGTTCTAGGCTATAGGTGAGGGCGTCCTCTGCTGGGTCTCTGTAATAGTTGCGACGGCGGCCCGACTCCAGGAAACCAGCCTCTTCATAGAGTTTTCTCGCGGGATGGTTCGATTCGCGCACTTCCAGGAAAACTGCCTTCGCACTGCGCGAGCGGGCTATGTTGAGAAACTCGTCAAGCAACCGCGATCCAATCCCCCGCCGCTGTGAGTCGGGAGCGACTACGACATTCTCCAGTTCCCATTCCTGATCGAGACAGCGTGCCACCAGAAAACCGTGAATGCCCGCGCCATCTTCCGCGACCAAGGCGGTTCGATTTGCGTCATTCGAAAGTGCAGCCTCGCACTGCTGGCGTGACCAGTGCGCGGCCGTGCGGCTATTGTTCGCCAGGCCAATCAGGGTTGGCAAATCGTCTAGTGTGGCAGGGCGGATTCGCATGCTCGCAGAACTCAGGTGTGGGGCTTGGCAAAAATCTCCGCGTCGGACCTCCGAATGTAGTTCGCTTCCAGATCTGCGGGAGACACCGTGTCGCCTGCTTGAATTTTTTTCCACCCCAGGCGCGCGACAGCGTCGCTGCGTTGACGAGGAACCTCCTGCACAATCAGGTTCGCAGACCTCAGATTGGAAGCCACGGCAGGATCCGGGGTAACGACGAGTCGTCCCTTTGCCTGCTCTAGGAGCTCAAGGCCGGTGAGCAAGCTTTCCCGGCTGAGGACGCCGCCATCCCACTCGCCGACATAAAATTCGCCGCGCCCGGCGTCCAAGACGGCAAGGACCGATTCCGTGCCAGCAGCCACCCCGACTGCTTCCAGTAACGAGACAGCGGCGATTGGCTTGTGCAAGACCTCAGCCAGAGCTTTAATTGCCGCCAGTCCTACGCGCAAGCCAGTGAAGGAGCCCGGTCCGGACGCCACCGCGAACGCCCCAATGTCGCCCCTGGTAAACCCATGCTCTTGCAGTAAGCCGGCGATCTGCGGAACCAACTGAGCGGAGAAAGTTCCACCGGCAAGGGGAACGACATCGAGAATCTTGCATTCGTCATCCGGCCCGCACTGCGCCAATGCAATGCTGCCGTCTTTGCCGGAGGTGTCAGTGGCGAGCAGAAGCATTTGTTCGAAACAAATCCGTGCGTATCCGTGCAAATTCGTGGCTAATGCTTTTCGACCAGCTCCAGCAGCACCCCACCCGTGCTAGACGGATGCACGAAGACATACCGATGTCCGCCAGCCCCTACCTTGATCTCTTCCGAGACTAGTCGAACGCCGTCCTGCTTGAGTTTGGCCACGGCGGCGGACAAGTCGGGCACCCGCAGCGAAACATGGTGCAGGCCTTCTCCGCGCTTGGCGATAAATTTCGCGATGACCGAGCTTTCCGAAGTGGGCTCTAGAAGCTCAAACCGGCTCTCGCCCACGGGAACCATGACGACCCGCACCTGCTCGGCTTCAACTGTCTCCTCAGGCGAAACCGTCATCCCGAGCTTTTCGTAGATGCTCTTCGCCGCCGCCAGCGACCTTACCGCGATTCCGAGATGGTCGATTGCGAACATTTCTTCATTTTGTCATCCCGAGCGGAGCTGCAGGATTCGTTCGCGAAGCCTGCAGCGGAGTCGAGGGACCTGCTTTGTCCCGCTAACAGCAGATTCCTCAGGGCCAAGGCCCCTCGGAATGACAATGGGAAAGGCCCCTAGCTGTTGGGGCCAAGCCTTTCCACGATTTCCTCTATCAACGTGTACGGGTCGCGTTTGTGTTCGGCGATCTCGGCGGCATACTGATCCATGCGGCCGTTGCCAAGCTCAACCCGCGCTTTTTCCAGCAAGGCGTCATGCAGCATTTCCACTAGCCGTTCCCGCCAGTTCTCTACTTTGTGCTGCAGAACCAGATCTTTGCTCTTGAGAAACTGCTGGTAATCCCCAATGGCTGCAACCAGATCGTCAATACCCTGGCCTTCGCTCGCGACCGTCTTCACGATCGGCGGCGTCCACTGATCGCTGCGCACGGCGAGCGACTGCAGGGCCCGAATCTCGCGCTCCACCCGCTCGGCCCCCTCGCGGTCACTTTTGTTGATCACGAAGATATCGGCGATTTCCATGATACCGGCCTTGATGCTCTGCACATCGTCGCCCATACCGGGAACGAGGATGACGATCGTGATATCGGCGAGGCGAACGATATCGACTTCGTCCTGGCCCACACCGACGGTTTCGATCATGATCAGGTCGCGGCCGGAAGCATCGATTACGGTGGCAACGTCGGCGGTGGCGCGCGCCAGGCCGCCCAGCGAACCGCGCGTCGCCATGCTGCGAATGTAAATTCCGGGATCAGAGAAGTGGTCCTGCATGCGAATGCGGTCACCGAGAATCGCGCCGCCGGTGTAAGGACTGGTCGGATCGACCGCGATGATACCGACAGTCTGATTCTGCTTGCGATAGTGCTTGGCAAGTTGATCGACCAGCGTGCTCTTGCCCGCGCCGGGTGCTCCGGTCAGACCGAGAATCTGCGCGTTGCCGGTCTGCGGAAAGACGGCTTTCAACAGCTCAGCCCAGCCCGGAGCGCGATTCTCTACCGTGCTGATGGCTCGAGCGAGGGCACGGGCATCGCCGTTGCGAAGGCTGTCGAGAAGGGATGTAGAGGTTGGGACCAAGAATCAGTGTAAAGCAGTGAGCGCGGGAAATCGAAATGGCCATGAACGACATGGAGCTAGCTTATGCTGCCGCTGATACCCGATTTCTGCACATCAGATCAATCACCACTCCACTCAACAGAATGGTGATCAATGACGCTGCCAGGGTTGCGTTGTACATCTCGGCACTCACCAGGTTCGAGTCACGAGCCACCTGCACCAAAACGTAGGAAAACTCGCCGATCTGGGTCAGACCCAGCCCCGCCGTGATCGCGGTGCTGGTCGAGTAACCGAATCCGCGCACCACGGGCACCCAGATTGCGAATTTGCCGACCATCGTGAGACCGACGATCACCAGCAATAATGAAGGCTTTGAGACCAACGCGCGGGGATCGATCAGTGCGCCCACGGTGACGAAAAATAGCGCCACAAACGCGTCGCGCAAGGGCAGCAAGTGGTTCAGCGTGTGGTGGGCATCATTGGACTCGCTGACCAGCAGCCCGGCAAGAAACGCGCCTAGCGCCAATGAGAGTCCGATGGCCTGGGTAATGGCCGCGGTCGCGAAGCCTAGCGCCAGAGCGACCAGAACCAGCAATTCAGGATTACCAGTGCTGATCACCCGTCGCATTAAGGGTGGAACCAGTTTGTAGGCCAGCAAAGTGATCGGTGTGAGGATCAGCAGGGCCTTACCCAAGCCGAGAGCGAGCGCCAGCAGGCTTCCGCCCGTGATGTTCCCGAGGGAAGGCAGAAGGATGGTGAGCACAACTACCGCGAGATCTTCGACCAGGGTGATGCCGATCATCACCCGCCCGGCTTCGCTGTGGAGCAGGCCGCGCTCCGTGAGGAAGCGAGAGAGAACCATGGTGCTTGCCACCGAGACGATGGCGCCTACGGCTATGCCCTGTTGCCACGGCCAATGCAGCAGCCAGCCTACACCGGTACCAAGCCCCATGGAAAGCGCGATGCCAATCGGCCCGCCGACCAGCGCAACCCATTTCACTTCCAGCAGATCGTCAAAAGAGAATTCGAGGCCGATCGAATACATCAGGAGAATCACGCCGACTTCGGCGAGGACCTCGAAATGATGAACGTCCGAAACCGTTAACCCCGGGGTGAACGGCCCGACCAGGATGCCCCCGAGAACGTAGCCCAGAATCATGGGCTGACGAAGCGCACGCGCAACAGCGCCACCTACCACGGCTGCGCCGAAGACGTAAGCGAGGTCACGATAAAAGAGGGCGTCAGCGGTCACGGCGAAGGTAGTCTAAATCACAAACCAAGACTGGACCATCACTGGACTCGCAGCTTTGGCTGAAAACTGATAGCTGATTGCCGAAAGCTAATCCTTCAGCAACTGCCTGGCAATCACCAGCCGCTGGACTTCGCTGGTCCCCTCCCCAATCGTGCACAGCTTCACATCACGGTAGAACTTTTCCGCCGGATAGTCTTTGATGAAGCCGTATCCCCCATGAATCTGCACGCTTTCGTTGGCACAGCGTACAGCCACTTCGCTGGTGAAGAGCTTGGCCATTGAAGATTCCTGCGTCGTCTTCATGCCCGCGTCTTTCATGGCGGCGGCGCGGAATGTGAGTAGCTTGGCGGCTTCGATCTCAGTCGCCATATCCGCCAATTTCCACTGAATACCCTGAAATTCGCTGATCGCCTTGCCGAATTGCTTGCGTTGTTTGGAGTACTTCAGCGCGCACTCATATGCGCCTTCAGCCATGCCCAATCCCAGGGCTGCGATCGAAATGCGTCCGCCATCGAGCACGCGCATAGCGTCGATGAAGCCGTCGCCTTCTTTGCCCAGCAGGTTCTCGGCCGGAATAACACAATCTTCAAAGATAAGCTCCGACGTATCGCTGGCGCGCAGACCCAGCTTGTTTTCCTTCTTCCCCGGTCGGAAACCCTTCGTATCTTTCTCTACGATGAATGCTGAAAGGCCGTGGGTGTGGGCCGTGCGATCGGTCACCGCGATCACTACCAGCACATCCGCATAGCGGCCATTAGTGATGAAAGTTTTTGTACCGTTCAGTATCCAAGTATTTCCTTTGCGCACTGCGGTCATGCGCGCGCTTCCGGCATCGGACCCGGACGATGGCTCGGTCAATCCCCACGCTCCGATGAACTCTCCCGTTGCCAGCTTGCTAACGTATTTCTTCTTCTGATCCTCATTGCCGGCGAGAAAAATGTGGTTGGAGCACAGCGAAGTGTGGGCTGCCACGATGATGCCGACCGAACCGTCGACGCGAGACAACTCCTCAATCGTGGTCACGTACTCGACGTAGCCCATGCCCGGCCCGCCATATTCTGCAGGAAAGATCGCGCCCATCAGGCCGAGCTTACCCAGTTCTTTGATGGTCGTCAGCGGGAATTCGCCCTCTTCGTCCCACTTCATGACGTTGGGTGCGATCTCGCGTTCAGCAAACTCGCGCACACTTTTCTTCAATTGTAATTGCTCGTCGTTCAGTTGAAAGTCCAAGCTTCCTCCGGTGGATTCACAAAATTGGATCGCACCACGGGGAATCGAGTGCGAAGTTCGATTAGAGCACAGGGTCAAGAAGAGCGGAAGTTACGAAGAGTAACAAATACAGAACCTCGCCGGAGCCGCATATTCATTGGGCATTCGCGTAGTTGCAAGGAGGGGTCTAACCGACCGACTGGTCGTAAGGGGATCGGTACTTAGGCAGATTTCTTCTCACCAGCGCCGAAAATTTTCTTCGCCATCCAGACCGGGGCGACGAAAACATGAACCGGATTGGTCAGAAAAGCCGGCTTGTTGCCTTCGATAAGATGACCGAACCAGGCAAGCGCAAACGCCGCAGGAATTAAAAGCAGGCCGATGATCCAGTGGAACCAGACGACGATCAGCGACGAGAAGCCGACCGGGATGGCAATCATGTGCAGCGCCCGATTGACCGGGTGATTATGCGAGTGATCGTAATGCGAGTAAAGCCCCATGGCTCACCTCACTCTGAGTTGCTCGCTTTTCTCAAATCTAAAGCTGAACCACAGAGAACACAGAGTAGCACAGAGGAATACAGCCTAGTTTACGAAGCCGGCACGAGAAACCGTTCAAAGACTTCGTTGGAAAGCAGCCGGCCGCGCGAGGTCAAACGGATGATGCTTCCATCGCGTTGCAGAAGTCCGAGATCGGATAGCTCGGTCAGCACGGGGGAACGATCCAGAACCGGATCTTCCCCAAATTCTGCTATGAGCTCATTGAGATCAACTCCGCGATTCAAGCGCAAGCCCAGAAAGAAAGCCTCTTCCAAAGCCGCAGACCGATCCACTGCAGTTCGTTGCAGAGGTTTTCCTGCCACATAATCTTCGAGCGAGTCGGGGATTGAAAAGCGCACTGCAGCACCGGACTGGCTTTGCAGCATGGAGTGGGCGTCGACGCCAAATCCCACGTACGGTTGCCGCGTCCAATACTTCAAATTGTGCCGCGATTGCATTCCCACGCGGGCAAAATTCGAGATCTCGTACTGCCGAATGCCGGCTTTTTCCAGCTCTTCGCAGGCCGTCATGTACAGGTCGGCGGTCAGATCCTCGTCGGGAACAAAGTGGGCGTGATAGCGGGTACCGCCGGCGATCAACTCGCGTCCAAGGCGCGAATCCTGATCCACCTCCAGCATGTAGACGCTGACGTGCGGCACAGCGCTGTCGATGGTCTGCTGCAATGAGGATCTCCAGCTTTCTTCAGTTTGGTGAGGCAGGCCGGCAATGAGGTCGATTCCAATGTTGTCAATTCCCGCAGTTCGCAAGGCGGCAATGTCCTCAAGCACAGTTTTTCGCCTGTGCAATCGCCCGACCGCCGTGGCCTCCTCATCTACGAACGACTGCACACCCAGGCTCACCCGGTTGACGCCGCATCGGCTCAAAGCTTCGACCATCTCCGGTTTCAATGTGCCGGGGGCGCATTCCCCCGTGATCTCAGCGCCCGGCAATACATTGAAATTTTGCGAAATGGTGACAAAAAGACGCTCCAATTGCTTTACTTCTAGAACCGTGGGAGTTCCGCCGCCTAAGTAGATGGAATCGACGGTACGATCCATTTGTCCTCCCATCTGCTGGGCAGTCGCGCCGGAATTGGCGATGTCGCCGCTAACGCGATTGATATATCGCTCGAATACGGCCTTGGAAAAGACATCCGATGCGAAATTGCAGTAGGTGCACTTGGTGCGGCAGAACGGAACCGAGATGTACAGGCCAAGCGCCATTCCTTGATTATCCCACTGGACGTAACGCCCCCTGCAAATTGGGCATCTGATTGAAGGCATCAAATAACACTTAGCTGTACAATCGCTCTCCATGCTCCCACGAGTCGTCATTACCGGTATTGGAGTGGTCAGCCCCAACGGGCTTGGCAAGGAGGCCTTTTGTCGCGCCGTTCTGGCAGGCAAGTCAGGCGTGAAGCGAATCTCGCGCTTCGATCCCTCAGACCTGCCGGTTCATATCGCAGGAGAAATCCCTGAATTCGACGAGTTCGCCTGGGTTGACGCTCGCGAACGCAAGCACGTTTCCCGCGTGGTTCCCCTGGCAATTGCTGCATCCAGTGAAGCCCTTCAAGATGCGGGCATTGATCCCACTTCGATGTCGATGGACGAGAAGCGCACCATTGGCGTTGTTCTCGGAACAGGTGGCGGCGCGCAGGAATTCTCCGAGGAACAATACCGCCTCTGGCATTCCGGCCACATCAAGCAAGTGAGCGTGTTTTGCATTCCCAGCGGAACCATGGGCACGATTCCCAGCGAGATTTCCATGCGCTTTGGATTTCGCGGGTACAGCCATGTAGTAACCGCAGGATGTACATCTTCGACGGATGCTCTGGGATACGCCTACCAACACATTCAAGCCGGAGTACAGCCGTGGTTTCTGGTGGGAGGAGTTGATTCCGACATTACACCGGGAATCATCAAGGGATACTCAATGCTGCGGGCGCTCACCCAGTCCTGGAATAGCGCGCCGGAGCGAGCTTCGCGGCCATTCTCCGCCGACCGCGACGGATTCGTGATCGCCGAAGGTTCGTGGATGTTCATCCTTGAAGACTACGAGCACGCCCGTACCCGTGGCGCTCGAATTTATGCAGAGATCACAGGGTATGCCTCGACCTGCGAAGCGTTTCACCGGGTCCGGATGAGCGAATCGCCGGAGGAGCCAGCACGGGCGATCACGATGGCGCTTCAGGAGACGGGGATTGCGCCTGAGGATGTTCAATATGTAAATCTGCATGGCACCTCGACGGAGATGAATGATCGTGTCGAGACGCGAGCGTTGAAACTGGCGCTCGGGGCGCACGCCAGTCGAATCCCGATGTCGGGGCTCAAATCCCAGATCGGACACGCGCAGGGAGCTTGCGGATCAGCCGGGGTCGCCGCGACCTTAATCGCCATGGAGCATGGCAAGGTTCCTCCAACCATCAACTTAGAAATGGCTGATCCCGAGTGCGATCTGGACTACGTGCCTGAGGTTGGGCGTCAAGCCCAGATCGAGCACGCGATCTGCAACTGCGTCGGCTTCGGATCGAAGAATTCGGCGCTGGTACTGCGGAGGGCCGCCTAAACAAGACCCTAAACCACAGAGAGCACAGAAATGCCAGGATTACTGTGCGCCTCTGTGGCCTCTGTGGTGAGTTCCTTGAGTACGCCGGTCTTCAAACATCAAAACCTTTTCCATCTTAACCTCTTCCCTTCCCATCTATTTAGGGTATCTTTTGGTTAGTGCATGGCCCATCAGGAAGAAGAAGTCTTAGGTAAAGCGTATGACAGCCGCCTGATGCGGCGGCTTCTGACCTATCTGCGGCCTTACCGGTGGCAGGTTGGGATTGCCCTCGGGTCCATTGTCTTGAAGGCGGGCGCGGACGTCCTTGGCCCGTACCTAACCAAAGTAGCCATCGATCGCTATCTCGCCAGGGTTCCGGGCTCGCATTCGCCGTTCGATTCTTTTCTGAGCAACAACCCTCTCGTCGGTATAGCGCAGATTGCAGCTCTTTTTGTGGGAGCTTTGCTCTTCAGTTTCCTGCTGGAATTTCTGCAGACCTACTTCATGCAGTGGACTGGGCAGATGGCGATGTATGACTTACGAAGCGAGATCTTTCGCCATCTGCAGCACATGCATATCGGTTTCTATGACAAGAATCCTGTCGGCCGCCTGGTGACGCGCGTGACCACCGACGTGGATGCGCTCAACGAAATGTTTACCGCGGGCGTGGTGTCGATTTTTGAGGACATCTTCGTGCTGGCGGGGATCATCGGCATCATGGCCAAAATGAACTGGAGGCTGGCCCTGATCACCTTTGCGGTGCTTCCCCTGATCGGATTTGCCACCAAGATTTTCCGCGACAAAGTTCGCGATTCCTACCGCCGGATCCGCGTGGCCATCGCCCGCATCAACGCCTATTTGCAGGAACACGTCAGCGGCATGGTCGTGCTGCAGTTGTTTAATCGCGAGAAGCGTGCTTTCAAGAAATTCTCCGAAGTGAATGCCATCCACATGGACGCGTTCAAAGACGCGATCATGGCCCACGCGGTCTATTACCCGGTGGTGGAAATTCTCTCGGCGGTGGCGATCGCGTGCGTGATCTGGTTCGGCGGCAATGACGTCATCCGCGGCACGGCGACTCTGGGTGTGCTGGTTGCGTTCATGCAGTACGCACAGCGCTTCTTCCGGCCGATTCAGGATTTGAGCGAGAAATACAACATCCTGCAGTCCGCCATGGCCTCCAGCGAGCGCATTTTCAAATTGCTGGATACTCCGGCCGACATCACTTCGCCTACAGTGGTGAAAGTACCGGATGGGCCGGGTCGTATTGAATTCGATCACGTATGGTTCGCCTATCGGGCAATCCCCGTCGACGACACACATGCGGCCCGCAAAACGCCGGCAACGACGGGCGCGGACGCCGGTCCTCCACAATCACCCGACCTCGACTGGGTTCTGCGCGATGTCAGCTTCGTCATTGAACCCGGCGAAACTGCGGCGATCGTCGGCCATACCGGCGCGGGCAAAACCACGATCATCTCCCTGCTGATGCGTTTCTACGATGTGCAGCGCGGAACCATCCGCATCGACGGGGTTGATGTGAAGGAAATGGATCTGGGCGAGCTTCGCCGCCGTTTTGGTGTCGTCCTGCAGGATCCGTTCCTGTTCACCGGCACTGTCGGCGGAAATATTCGGCTGGGAACCGAGTGGATCGAGGACGAAGATGTGGAGAAGGCCGCCGAGGACGTTAATCTCGCTGACTTCATCCGCTCGCTGCCGGGCGGCTTCAAGGAGGAAGTCCGTGAGCGAGGGAGCACGCTGTCGACGGGACAAAAACAGCTGATCTCATTTGCCCGGGCCCTCGCCCATAATCCCAAGATCCTGATTCTCGATGAAGCGACCTCGAGCGTCGACACGGAAACCGAATTTCGCGTGCGCGATGCCCTCAGCCGGATGGTCGAAGGCCGCACCTCGGTAATCATCGCTCACCGGCTTTCGACCATTCAGCGCGCCGATAAGATCATCGTCATGCATAAGGGCAAGTTGCGCGAAATCGGCTCGCACCAGCAACTGCTCGCCCAGCGCGGGATCTACTACAGGCTTTATCAACTGCAATACAAAGACCAGGAACTCCCTACAGGCCCACAGGTCACGGTTAGCGCGGACGACTAGAGCCCGTCAGCCCACCCGCTCGTCACAACGATTCAGATTCCGGTCTAAAGTACCTTCGACGGTCTTTCGTAATCCTGTTTTGGCGATTTCGCCCTACTAAAATCCACATAGCGTTTGTGTGCCCAACGGCATGAAACCACAGGGAATTCAAGAAGAAGGCAAGGCGACTTCACTGCCGATTCTGGCTCAAGTCCGTCAGATCGAGGGCCGTGAATGGTGGCTGTGGGGATTCGCAGTTGCCGTCACCCTGGCGCTGACGTTGGGCATCGTCTCTTTCACCTTTCCGTGGTTTCGCTGGGGAGACAAGGACGCCGAGTATTGGTTCGATCTGCGCGAGTGGGTTCGCGGCCTCGCTGGCCTGGTCCTGCTTTTCGACCTTTACACGGTCTACCAGCACATGCAGTTGCACCGCATCCGGCGCCAGCTTGCCGAGCGCGATCAGCTCTTTCAGCTGATTAGCGAAAACGCCGCCGACATGATCGCGTTGGTAGATAAAGACGGCCAACGCCTCTACAACAGTCCGGCCTATGAGAAAGTTCTCGGCTACTCCGCCGCAGACCTGAAACACACTTCTTCCCTGGATCAGATTCATCCCGACGACCGTCCGCGCGTGATGCAGGCGGCGGAGAAAGCGCGTGAGACCGGCCAAGGGGAGCGCGTCGAATATCGCATTCGCCACAAAAATGGCTCCTGGCGCACGGTCGAATCTACCGCCAGCGCAATTCGCGATGCGAAGGGTGAAACCAAGCAACTGGTCATCGTCAACCGCGATATTACGGAGCGCAAGCGCGCGGAAGAGATGCTCGTCCACAACGCCTTTCACGACGGCCTCACCAATCTGCCCAACCGCGCTCTATTTCTCGACCGGTTGCAACATGCTCTGACGCTTTCCAAGAAGCACGCCAACTACAAATTTGCGGCCATGCTGATCGACATCGACGAATTCAAGATCGTCAATGACAGCCTGGGGCACAGCGCCGGGGACGAATTGCTGATCCAGATTGGGCGACGGCTGAAGGAGTCGGTGCGGCGGGTGGACCTGGTCTCGCGCCCGCGCGCCACGTCCGTCGAGGCGGAAGGTACGCTGGCCAGGCTTGGAGGAGACGAGTTCACTATCCTGCTGGATGACATTCGCGACGGCATTGAAGCCGTCCGCGTAGCCGAGCGAATCCAAAGCGAACTGGCTGCGCCCTTTGTGGTCAATGGCCAGGATGTGGTGATTTCCGCCAGCATCGGAATCGCCTCCAGCACCACACCGCACACCGAAGCGGAGCACCTGCTGCGTGATGCCGACATCGCCATGTACCGCGCCAAGCGGGCGGGCAAGAAGCGTTGTGAGGTCTTCGATACCGGCATGCACGCCAGCGCAGTGCGCCGCTTGACGCTCGAGACCGACATGCGCAGGGCGGTGGAGCTAGGCGAATTCCGCGTCTTCTATCAGCCAATTGTGTCGCTGGCTACCGGGCGAATTACCGGCTTCGAAGCCTTAAGCCGTTGGCAACGGCCGCAAGGCACAGTCCCGCCTCTGGAATTCATTGCGGTGGCCGATGAAACTGGTCTCATTGTTCCGATCAACCGCCAGTTGCTGCGGGACGCCTGCGAGCGGGTCATCGCCTGGCAGAAAGAGTTTCCCGCGAATCCGCCGCTCACCTTGAGCGTAAACGTGACGCCCAAGGAGTTTTCGCAGACGGATCTGGCTGGCGAGATGGGCAAAATCCTAGGCCAGACCGGCTTTAACCCCGCCAATCTGCAGGTTGAAATCGTCGAAACTATCGCCATGGGAGATGCGGAAAAAGACGGCCGCATATTATCTCAATTGAAAGGCCTTGGCGTGCGCATGAGCATCGATGACTTCGGCACGGGATACTCATCCTTGAGCCGCTTGCGCCGCATTCCCGTGGACACACTAAAGATCGACCGTGTCTTTATCTCGCACATGGACGTTGATCCGGAGAGCCGCGAGATCGTTCGCGTCATCGTCACGCTGGCCCACAACCTGGGATTGCGCGTGGTCGCCGAGGGAGTAGAAAAAGCCGAGCATGTGCAACTGCTCACGCAACTCGCCTGCGAATCGGCCCAGGGATTCTTTTACTCGAAGCCCGTAGACGAGGCGGAGATTTCCGCTCTGCTCACAAAGTACAACGGTTCCCGGGCGGCGTCGGCCGGAGCTTGAGAGCCGGCAACCCGGCGGAGCCAAGGTTTCGATCCTGGTCGACCCCGCCGCTTTGCATTCCCAACACCTTACGATTGCTCGTAGAACTTCAGCGCCATGGCGCCATGCGTGGCCGCACCTCCGGCGCGCAAGGCAGCGGCAATCAATGAACTTTCGGTGACTTCCTCGCGCGACGCGCCCGCTGACTTCGCATTCTTGGTGTGCACCTCGATGCAGTACGGGCATTGGGTTGTGAAGGCCACAGCCAACGCGATAAGCTCGCGATACTTTCTCGGAATCGCGCCATCCTCGCGGCCGACGATCTTATCCAGGTTCAACCATGCGGTGAACTCTGTGGGCGCCAGTTTGCCCATCTCTTTCAGAAAACGCAGATCGCCTACATCGTGATAGTGTTCGCTCATTCAATTCCTCCCAGGTTGTTATTTAGTGTTGGCTCTGTAACAAAGGACTTAAGTCTTGAATGCAAAATCTTATTAAACATGCGCCCCAAGTTTTCCCATTGGATGATGCCAGCTAAGCTGAACGATTCACCAACTTGTCTCCAGACTGTAAAAAACGGATCGCGGAGGCACACCAGTACGTTGGATCATCTACGCGAGATAACCCTTACAATATCTCGCGTGCGAATTCTGATCTCTGCCGGCGAAGCTTCTGGCGAAATGTACGGCGCTCAACTCATGCGGGCGCTGCGCCTCGGCGATGCCCGGGTAGGATCCAGTTTCTCCCCTTTTCAAGCCGGCTTGCACAGCCAGAAATTGGAATTCTTTGGTGCCGGCGGAGAACGCATGCGAGCGGCCGGGTGCGAAATTGTTGTCGATGCCAGAGACCTGGCGGTTGTCGGGATCACTGAGATTTTGAGCCATCTCCCCAAAATCTATGGACTCTTTCACAAACTGATTGACGAGGCCGATCGACGACATCCGGACCTTGCGGTGGTCATCGATTCGCCTGCATTCAATTGGCGTGTGGCCCGCCAGATGCGTAAGCGGGGCGTGCCTGTCGTCTATTACGTTTGCCCACAATTTTGGGCCTGGCGGCAAGGGCGTGTGCGCTTGTTGCGGAAGTACGTCGACAAAGCCCTGGTGATTTTTCCCTTTGAAGAGAGGTTCTACCGGGACCATGGCGTTGATGCGACCTTTGTTGGCCATCCGCTGGCTGACCTGCCTCCTCCCGGTATCACGCGCGAACAATTCGCCCGCGAGAACGGCCTTGACCCTGACAAGCCCTGGATCACCATCATGCCCGGCAGCCGGGTGAAGGAAGTCAGCATGAACCTGCCGGGGATACTTCAGGCCGCCGATCGCCTCGGTACGGCCTACGAATTCCTGCTGCCCATCGCGCCTACACTGCAGAGCGATTTCCTGCGTGGGGCGATTGGCAATCGTCCTAACCTGCATCTCGTCCGCGAGGCGCTGCCCGCGCTGTTTCATTCGCGCGCAGGCATTATCGCCAGTGGGACAGCAACTGTCGAAGCTGCCCTCATGGGCCTGCCGTTTGTCATGGTCTATCGCGTCACTCCATTGACCTACCTTCTGGGCCGGCCTCGGGTCAAGGTGCCTCATTTTGCGATGGTGAACCTGATCGCCGGTACCAAGGTTGTGCCGGAACTCGTCCAGCACGACTTCACCGCCGAAAAGGTGGTGGCGCGGCTGCAGGAGATCCTCCCCGACGGCCCTGCCCGGAGTACCATGATCGAAGGCTTAGCGCCGGTGAGGGCCTCGCTGCGGTCTCCGGCCTCACACGGCGAAGCCGCCGCCGACCGGGCTGCTGAGATCATTCGTGGGCTGCTGGCCGGGGTACAGATTGTCAAACCGGGGTAGTCAGGTTGTCAGAAAATTGTCTAACCCTTGTGGTCACAGCATCTTTTGGTTCACAATCTTCATCATACGAAAAAGTGGGAGACGTTCACTTGATGTCCTGTCAACCTCGGCGCCAACCTCGGATATTCCTGAGCCTCTTTGCCTTTGCAGTTCTTCTTTGCCAGCCGGCATGGTCGGCAGAACGGGCAAAACTGCGGGTGGACGACTATCAAATCGACGCTGAAATTACGCCGCACACGCACAAAATCGAGGCTAAGGCGCGAGTCAAGTTCACGGCGCTGGAGAGCATCAATGCCGCTACATTCGAACTGCACAACGGGCTGCGGGTCATAAAGGTCACGGACGATACCGGCAAGACGGTTCCCGCTGAACGCATTGCGCAGGATTTCACCGTCCGGGTTCAACTTCCCAGGGAGCTTGCCAAGGACGAATCGACCGCTCTGACCTTCGAATACGACGGCACGCTCGATTCCGCTGACGACAGTCCGGTGCCGGGTCTGAAGTTAGCTTATATCGGCGATGATACGACCTATCTGCTTTACGCTGGGCGTTGGTTCCCGGTAAGCGGCTTCGGCCTGAACCGCTTCACAGCAACGATGCACATCACGGTCCCGGCGCACATGACTGTGATTGGCAGCGGGAAGGAGACGGAAGCTACCTCCACAGCTCCGACTGGAAAAAAGCCCGCGGGTGTCCCCACGTTACCGGTAAAAACTTTCACATTTGTAAGTGAGAAGCCGAGCTTCCCCGGCACGATCATCGCGGGATCATTCCAGGAGTTTAAGAGTGATGAGGCGGGCACGGACATGCACGTGTTCTTCAAACCCGTGCATCAGAATTTCGGAACGCAATACATCGAGACGGCGATTAAGGAGTTCACCTATTTCATCACTCTCTATGGCGTGCCTCCGTCCTCCACCCTGCGGATCGTCGAGATCCCTGACGATACGCTTCCGTCCGCATGGGCCCCGGAAATCGCCGCCATTGCCAGCCGCGCGGTCACGGAAAAGGTGAACTACCGCTTGCTGGCAAACACGATTGCTCATCAGTGGTGGGGCGCGTCGGTAAGTCCGGAGTCGATCGACGACTGGTGGGTCGATAGCGGCTTTGCGCGCTATTCCGAGGCCAGATACGTGGAAAGTGCTGCTGGCGCCGCAGGCCTTGAAGAAGTGGTTAAGGACATGTCGGTCGGCGCGCTCGCTTACGATACCGTTCCGTTGGCCACGGCGGCCAAGCTGGACATGTTTTCTCCCGAGTTCCAGTCCCTGGTGACGGATAAAGGCGCCATGATTTTGCACATGCTGCGCTGGATCGAAGGTGACCAGAAGTTCGACCACACCATGCGCACGTTCTATTCGACCTATGCTGGGAAAGCCGCTTCCGCCGCTGATCTTCAAACGGTCGCGGAGCAGGATTATGGCGACAAGCTGACCTGGTTCTTCACCCAGTGGCTGAACTCAACCGGCGCTCCAGAATTCAAGGTCAAATACACCGTTTACCGCCTCGGCAACGTCCATCCCGACTCAAAAAACGCGAAGCCACCCGGTTTTCGCGTCGTCGGCCAGATCACGCAAGATCTTGATCTGTTCCGCATGCCGGTTTTGCTGAAGATCGACACGGATGGAAAGACGGAAGAAAAGCGCATCGATGTGGTCGGCACGGACTCGGCTTTTACCATCGAAACTTTCGGTAAGCCACGTCGCATCTCAATCGATCCCGACAATCGTGTTCTCAAAAACTCCAGCGACGTTAAACTGCGCGCCTCCATCCAGCGCGGCCAAGCTCTCGTGCAGCAGGGAGATTTTGCCGCGGCACTCGCGGAGTACAACAAAGCCCTCGATGTGAACAAGAACAGCTCCCTCGCCCATTACCGCATTGCCGAGGTGTTCTTTCAGCAGAAGAATTATCAGGCTTCGGCCAACGCCTACCGCGATTCACTGAATGGAGACGGCGAGCCGCGGTGGACAGAAGTCTGGAGCCATCTGCAACTTGGTAAGATCTTCGACATTACCGGACAGCGCGAGCGCGCTACCAACGAGTATCGCCAGGCGATCCAAACCAACGACAACACGCAAGGCGCGATTGAAGAAGCCCGGCGCTATCTCCAAAAGCCTTTCGAACAGCCCAAAAGCAACGCCAGCTTGCAATAAGAGAGTACCGATAAAGAAACCGACGGCTTTCTCTGTTGCCGGCTCACGTTCTATTGTGACCGTTGCACTTTCAACCGGAAAGTTCGCCAGTCAAGCTTGGTTCACGGAGTTCTCCGATGATTAAGCTCGTCGCGATAAGCGCTGTTCTTCTGTTCGTAATATGACTGGTGGCCGTGCTCCAAGGTTGGAGCAGGAACAACTTCTCGGGTCGCGTAGTCTCGCTTGGTTTTCTATTCGCTCTCGGTGCCGCTGCCCTGTGGGGAGTTAGAAAGCTCGGGCTGCATTTCTGAGCGGTCGGTGACTTACTGAATCTCCCAAAAGTAGCACTTCTGTCATCCCGAGCGAAGCCGCATCGTTCGCAGAACGATGCGCGCAGTCGAGGGACCTGCTGTTGCCCTCCTAGAAGCAGGTTTCTCGACTTCGCAAGCTCGTCCGCTAGCGGACGCTCTTGCTCCGCTCGAAATGACAATCGCAAGACTTGCTATGGCGGTCTCAGTACGCCCAGCGCAGTAGCGTCGCTCCGACGGTGAATCCCGCACCGACCGCTGCCAGCAGCACCAGATTACCTTTCTTGAGCTTGCCTTCTTGCCGCGCCGTGTCCATCGCCAACGGAATGGTGGCGGACGTGGTGTTTCCGTATCGATCGATATTCACGATGACGCGCTCCATCGGCATGCCCAGCCGGTCCGCGGTCGCCGTGATGATGCGCTTGTTCGCCTGATGCGGGATGAAGATGTCGATGTCTTTCCCCGTGACGCCATTTCGCTGCAGAAGCTTCTCGCAGACATCCGCCATCTTGCGTACTGCGAATTTGAACACCGCCTGCCCGTCCTGATGTACGTAGTGCATCTTCTGATCAACGGTCTCGTGGGTCGACGGATTCAGGCTTCCGCCGCCCGGCATGTAAAGCGAACAACCACCCGACCCGTCCACTTCATGCAGAAAGTCGATCATTCCTAGTGAGTCGTCGGCGGTCTCCAGGATCACCGCGCCAGCGCCGTCTCCAAAAATCACGCAGGTCGCTCGATCGGTGTAATCGATGATCGAGGACATCACATCCGCCCCGATGACCATGACTCTCTTGTGAACACCCGATGCCACAAATCCGCTTCCCACCTGCAACGCATAGACGAATGACGAGCAGGCTGCGTTCATGTCGAAACCCCAAACGTTTTTTGCCCCGATCTTATGCTGCACCAGGCAAGCCGAGCAGGGGAACAACATGTCGGGCGTGACCGTGGCGACGATAATTGCGTCAAGATCAGAGGGATCGAAACCTCGCTCCGCCAAGGCGCGCTTGGCGGCCTCGAGCGCCAAGTCGCTGGTGGCGACTCCCTTATCCACGATGTGCCGCTCGCGGATTCCGGTTCGTTCGAGGATCCACTGGTCGGTGGTTTCGACCAACTTTTCCAGATCTTTATTGGTCAGAAGGCGTGGAGGAACATAAGTTCCCAGAGCGCTGATCTTCACGCGCACAGCTTGGTTCACTATGGATGTCTCCCCTTGGAAAATATAAAAGCGCTATTGTTACGCACCCGGCGGCATTGCGCAATCATTGGACAGCAAAAGGCAATTCGACGGGGAGGAAGTGCAGGATCTACGAACTTAGCCAGGCACCGGCGGCCCGCTGCACACGCAAGAGCCCGTTACCGTTGCTTCCTTCCGGACCTGGCGGGGTTGGCGGGAAGTCGTCGCGCGGGACCGATGCCTGACATTTCGATTTTAGCATTGCGGAACGCGTTCCTCGGTGCGGTCCATCGTAAGACGCCGTCGGTACCCTTTCTTTCTATCGCGAAATCGCCAACAATACTCAGAGTATGTCATCTTCGGCCCAACTGGCGACGCCGGCCGTTCTCCTGCCCGCGGCGATTGAGCGCTATTTCGAATTGTCGCTCTACTTTCTCGTGCTGGCGGGGTTTGGCACTCTGGCTTCGACCGGCGGTCTCGATTTGCTGTCGGTATTGCTGGTAGCAGCTGCTCTTTTGGTCCGCGGCTATTTCCTTGCAGTTCGACGGCCCGTCGTCCTACCCGACAAGTGGATCACCATCCTGACTATCAGCTACCTGATGTTCTATCTGGCTGATTATTTTGCAATTTCTGCCTCGTTTCTTACTTCGACTGTCCACCTTGTGCTTTTTGTACTGGTGATTCGGCTGTTTTCCGTGCGCCGCGTTCGCGACACTTACTTCCTGGCGGTGATCTCCTTCCTCATGGTGCTGGCATCCGCCATGCTCACGGTGGACACGACGTTTCTGCTGGCATTTGTCGCATTCATGCTGGTGGCCATCCTCACCGTCATCCTGATGGAGATGAAGCAGGCCGCCACGAAAGCATCCGTAAGGCCGACGTGGGCAGGAAGATCATCAGAGCGGCAAGTGGGTATGTCCTTAGCCGCGACGGCGCCGGTCATGGTGGTTTTAATCTCATTCTCGGCAACACTAATTTTCTTCGTCCTGCCACGCGTCTCGAGCAGCTTTCTCAGCGGATACACGCCGACCAGCGCGATTGCTACCGGTTTTAGCGACCATGTTCAACTCGGGAAGATCGGCGAGATACAGCAATCCAGCGCCGTGGTCATGCATGTCCGCATTAACAACGATCCGGGTGGGGCTTACGACCTGAAGTGGCGCGGAATAACCCTCAGCGTATTTGATGGCGATACCTGGTCTAACCCTCATGAACCACATTTGGCTCCGCGCTCGCCGGGCGGGTCTTTTCTGTTGTCCGGCGCGCATCAAGCCCGAAGCCGATCTGAGATTCACTATCGAGTGCTGATGGAGCCTTTGGGTAGCGGCGTTTTTTTCCTCGCACCGGTCCCACTTACTCTCGACGGCAACTACCGCTTCCTGGCTATCGACGGCGCGGGCCAAGTGATCGATCCGGATCCTGGCCACCCGATCACGATTTACGAAGCTACATCGGATATCTCGCGCCCGACTGTTTCGCAGTTGCGGGACGCATCGGACGACTATCCTCCGCGAATACTTCTTGAGTATCTGCAGTTACCCAAGATCGATCCTCGAATTCCCCGGCTGGCGGAACAGATCACCTCGGGCAAATCAAACGAATATGAGAAGGCGTTTGCCCTGGAGTGGTACCTGAGAACCAACTTCGGATATACGTTGCAGCTACCGTCCCGGCGGCACAGTGATCCATTGGCGTACTTCCTATTCGAAAGGAAGCAGGGGCACTGCGAATATTTCGCATCCGCCATGGCAGTGATGCTGCGCACGTTGCATATCCCGTCGCGAGTCGTGAACGGATTTCGCACCGGCGAGTACAACGACTTGACCGGTCAATATCTGGTACGGGCGAGTAATGCGCACTCGTGGGTCGAAGCTTATTTTCCGGGCTACGGCTGGATCAGCTTCGATCCCACGCCTGCGTCACCGGCTCTGAATAGAAGCTCTTGGGGGCGCATCGGCTTGTATCTCGACGCCATGAGCTCGTTCTGGCGAGAGTGGATCGTAAACTACGACACAACCCACCAGGCTTTCCTTGGGCACGATGTTGCGCGCAACAGCATGGATTGGCTGCGGCGGCTGCAAAATTGGGCGCGAAGCAAGTATGCCTTTCTCTTAAGCGGCGCGCGCAATACGCAGCGCAACATCATGGATGCGCCGGGGCGCTGGGGCTTCGGGGCTCTGCTCGTCCTTACTCTGCTCATGCTAGGAGCAAATGCGCAGAGACTGTGGCGAGCTGTCAGGACCCATCAGATTGCGACTCATCCGGAAAAAGCTCCGGCGACGGCGGCAACGATCTGGTACCAGAGGTCGCTGAGGTTACTGGCGAGGCGCGGGTTTCGGAAAGCGCCGGCGCAAACCCCGGGAGAGTTCGCAGAATCACTGCCCGATCAGGTGCTACAAGGCCCGCTGTTGCTTCTGACCGAACACTACGAACGGGCCCGCTTCGGCCAATCGAGTGAAGACGCTGCTCGCTTGCCCGAACTGTACGAGGAAATCTCGAGCGCCGCCAAGCGGTGAAAGGCAGACGATAAAGGACGGGCGTCCGCGCCGTCGGTCATGGGCAAGGGCTGAATGCTAAAATAAGTAGATTCCATGCCTCATCCGGACTCCACCGCAGCGCTCGAAAACGAGCCGAAAACTGCTTCGAAGCCGCCCAAAGTCGGTTTCGTCAGCCTCGGCTGCCCCAAGAATCTCGTCGACAGCGAGGTCATGATGGGCATGCTGGCACAATCCGGCGCGGAACTGACCCCGCAAGCGGAAGATGCTGATGTCATCGTCGTTAACACCTGTTCCTTCATCGAGAGCGCGCAGCAGGAATCGGTAAACGCCATTCTGGAGATGGCTCAACACAAGGCCGCAGGACGAGCCATTAAGCTGGTTGTTGCCGGCTGCCTGGTGGAACGCTTTCGTGACGAGATTCGCAAGAACATTCCGGAAGTCGATGCGGTCGTTGGCACTGGAGAGCTGGAGAATATTCTGAACGCAGCAGGAGTTCGGCCAGCGGTTTCGACAAATTCTCCTTTCAAAATTCTGGCTTCACGTCCTGAAGGTGATGTTCGCGCCGCGCAGGGCCGCTTTTCGCGTGAATCGTGGAACGGGGCCATTGCTGATCTGCCCAACTATCTTTACGACGAAGCCACACCGCGGATCCTTGCTACGCCCAAATACACGGCTTATATCAAGATTGCTGAAGGCTGCGATCACCCTTGTAGTTTCTGCATCATTCCGCAGCTGAGGGGAAAATTTCGCTCGCGCCGCTTCGAATCGGTCGTAGCTGAAGCCGAGCGGTTGGCTGCTTCCGGGGTTCGCGAGATCACTTTGATCGGGCAAGACACCACCTGCTACGGCGAAGACTTCGATCTGAAAGATGGATTGGCCTTGCTGCTGGAGAAACTCGCTTCCATCGAGGACCTGCGCTGGATACGCTTCCTGTATGCGTATCCCAACAAAATTACCGGACGCCTGCTCGAAACCATCGCCGCGCACGAAAAGATCTGCTCGTACGTCGATGTGCCATTGCAACACGCGTCGGCGTCGGTGTTGAAGCGCATGAAGCGGGGCGGCAGCGCCGATGTTTTTCTTCGTTCTATCGGAAAAATGCGCCGCACCATTCCCGGAGTAACCCTGCGGACATCGTTCATCGTCGGCTTTCCGGGAGAGACGGAGAAAGAGTTTGAGGAATTGTGTGATTTCGTCAGCGAAGCACAACTCGACTGGATGGGAGCATTCGCGTACTCCGATCAGGATGGCGCAGAGGCCTTCGGTCTGTCGCACAAGCTTTCGCCGCGCGAAATCGAGCGCCGCCGCAAGCACCTGATGAAGATCCAGCAGCGCATCAGCAAGAAGAAAAAGAAGGCACTAGTCGGGCGGGAATTCGATCTGCTTCTGGAAGGCCCCTCCGAGGAAAGCGAACTTCTGCTGGAAGGACGCACCGCCATGCACGCGCCGGAAATCGACGGGAAGGTTTTTATCAATGACGTCCCTGAGAGTCTGCGGCCCGAGGCTGGCCAGTTCTATCGCTGCGAGATTACCGAAGCCCACGACTACGATCTGATCGCAAAGATTGTATAAATTCTCATGGCCCGCAAACGCGCAGTCATCCTGCGTTGTCCCACCTGCAAGACGCTTGTTGATAAGAAAGACGCAGATTTTCCCTTCTGCAGCGAGCGTTGCCGGTTGATCGACCTGGGCAAATGGGCAAGCGGCGCCTATGTCATCTCGTCCCCAATACGAGATACTAGTGATTCTTTTGACGACGGTCATGAGAAGACCACCGACCCTGATGACTGACCCTGCTCTCAACGCTAGCGCCGTACCCGCAGCCCCCGAGGACCGCGGCTGAACAAAATGAGCGAAGCCGCCAACAATGGACGCGCTCCTTTCTGGGCCACGACCATCGCAACCTTCTTCGGTGCAGGCCGGCTGCGCCCCGGTCCGGGTAGCTGGGGATCGGCCGCGACTATTCTGCTTTGGTGGCTCCTGGTTCATCTGATCCCTGGGCAGTGGCAAGCCTGGGCGGCTGGCGCGCTGGCGCTGGTTGCAATCCTGATCGGCATTCCTGCGGCCACTCAGGTTGCCCACGCCTCCAGACTCAAAGATCCGCAATTTGTAGTCATCGACGAGGTTGCTGGCCAGTTGATCACCCTGATCGCGGTTCCGGTGACGTGGAAATCTCTGCTTCTGGGCTTTATACTTTTTCGAGGGTTCGACATTCTGAAGCCACCTCCCGCGCGCCAACTGGAACACCTTCCCGAGGGTTCCGGCATCGTACTGGATGACGTCGCGGCGGGGCTTTATGCACTCATGGTGATGCAGATTGCTCTGCATTTTGGCTTTTTACCGCGATAAGATTCTAGAAGAACGTATTCCATGGGCATCTCCGATCGACTGCTGGGCAAGAAGAACGTAAATGGCAGGCCGCACATCAACGCGGTCCAGCCTACGGCTGCCTTGCCCGGCGGAGAAGTTCGCATCTCCGGCACTGATCTGCGGCCGCCTGACTTGCGGCGTCCTCGCGTGCGCTTCGGCGAAGTCGAAGGCTCGGTCGTCATAAGTTCCGATGATTTCGTAGTCGCCCGCGTGCCGTACGGAGCAGCGTCCGGTCCGGTTGTAGTGTCGACCAACGGAAACTCCAGTAATCCGCACCAGATCAAGGTCGCCGTTCCGATCACCGACAACCTGCATCCCGTCGCCAATCCCGCCCTCGATGCCGAGGGCAATATTTACGCTTGTTTCTCCGGCAGCCGGGGGCAGAAGGTCCCGGTTTCGATCTTCAAGATCGACACCAATTACAACGTCAAGCCTTACCTTTCTGGTCTGATGAACGCCACTGGCATTGCCTTCGATCGCGAAGGCCAGATGTATGTCTCGTCGCGCAACGACGGCGCTGTGTATCGCGTGGCGGAGAACGGCACCATGTCAACCTATGCCGAAGGCATGGGTATTGCCACCGGCATTGCGTTTGACCGAGTGGGCAACTTGTACGTCGGTGATCGCAGCGGAACCATTTTCAAGATCGCTCCTGACCGCCAGATTTTTGTTTTCGCTACTTTGGAACCCAGTGTTTCCGCCTACCACTTGACGTTCGGGCCGCATGGCGACCTGTTTGTCAGCGGGCCAACAACGTCCAGCTTCGACCAGGTCTACAAGATTAATCCGCAGGGAGGTGTTTCGACCTATTTCCGCGGGTTAGGACGTCCGCAAGGCATGGCTTTCGATACCGAAGGCAATCTGTACGTTGCCGCCTCGTTCTCCGGAAAACGCGGAATCGTGAAGATCACACCTGGTGGCTTAGCGGCACTGGAGGTCGCCGGGGCAGGGCTGGTTGGGCTTGCATTCGCTCCTGGCCGATCGGTTGTTCTCGCCACTAATAGCGCTGTTCATCATCTCGCCTGGAACATCGCTGGATTGCCGCTGATCGAGAGCGGCTCATAACTCGCATCTTTAGAGTTTTGATTTAGACTTTTAGCGATGAATGCCGAGATCATCGCCATCGGCTCGGAACTTCTCACCCCCTACCGCCAGGACACCAATTCCCTTTATTTGACCGATCAATTGAATCAGCTGGGGGTAGAAGTCATTTTCAAAACCGTGGTCGGCGACAGCCTCGCTCATCTCACGGAAGCTGCGTCAATCGCGATTTCGCGCGCCGATATCGTCATTTTCATGGGCGGATTGGGCCCGACGCTGGACGATCTGACGCGTCAGGCAGTCGCAGCCGCATTGGGACTTACACTTCATCGTGATGCCAAGCTTGTGGAATGGCTGGAGCAGCGTTTTGCAGCGCGAGGCTGGAAGATGTCGGCGAACAATCTGCAACAGGCAGACGTGATTTCGGGAGCAACCGTACTTCCCAATGCCAATGGATCTGCGCCGGGCCAGTGGATCAGCGGGAAATTCGAGGGTCGCGACAAGATTGTCATGCTGCTTCCCGGTCCTCCGTTTGAATTGAAGGCGATGTTTCAGGAGCAGTGCCTCGGCCGTTTGCAGAACAAGCTACCAGCGCAATACATCGCAACCCGTGAGCTCAAGATCACCGGGGTCGGTGAATCCTCCTGCGATGCGCGAGTAGCGCCAATCTACAAACCGTTCACCGATGTTCAAACCACAATTCTGGCGGGCGCGGGAGAGATCCAGCTCCATCTCAAGACTCGGGGGAACTCGCTGGCGGCAGCGCAGGAGCGGATTGATCAGCTGGTTGCAAAAATCGAGAACGAACTCGGCGATCTCGTTTTTTCCGATAACGGCGATTCGATGGAGCAAATTGTCGGCTACTTCCTGCAAATGCGCAATTCGACCTTGGCAGTCGCGGAATCGTGTACCGGAGGGCTTATCGCAGAACGGCTGACTTCCATCAGCGGCAGTTCGCGCTACTTCCTTGGCGGTGCGGTCGTGTACTCGAATGAACTGAAGAATGCATTCGCGGGAGTCCCGCTGCAGTTGATCGAAAAGCACGGTGCTGTAAGTCGGGAAGTGGCTGCGGGGCTTGCGGAAGGCATTCGCAAGCGTTGTAATTCGACTTTTGGATTGGGAGTGACCGGTGTGGCCGGCCCGACCGGCGGCACCGAGGCCAAGCCTGTCGGCCTGGTGTATCACGCAATCGCAAGCGAAACCGGAACTGACGTTGTCGAGCGTAATTTTGCCGGCGACCGCAAGCGCATCCGCTGGTTCGCCAGCCAACAGGCGTTGGATATGGTGAGGAGAAAACTAATGTAAGTACCGAGTAGTTTTCTCCTGGTACTAGTTACTCGGTACTGGGTTCTGGGTACTCGCAGCTATGCGAATCTTCATCGCTGTCGACATTGACGCTGCCATCCGCGAGCGCATCCAGCGCTTTATGGAGGGAGTGCGCGGGTTCGCGCCCGATGCGCGTTGGGTACGAGCCGAATCGTTGCACGTCACGCTTAAATTTATTGGCGAAAAGCCGGACGGGAGCGTGCAGCAGATCAAGAACGTTCTATCGTCAGTCAAAGGCGCGCCGGTGCAAATCAACTTTCGTGGTCACGGATTCTTCCCCACTGCCAAGGCGGCGCGAGTGTTCTGGGTCGGATGCGAAGCGGGTCCGGAGTTGGCAACTCTCGCCAGCGCAGTAGACCAGGCAACTTCTACGCCGGGAATTCCCAAGGAGGACCACGCCTTCAGCCCGCACCTTACGTTGGCGCGCGGAGGCAACCGATCGGGTGCTCCCAGTTGGCGCAAGGGCGATGCTTCCAACCAAAATTTTAGAACTTTGCAGGAAAAGTTGGCGGCCATGCCCGTCCCTGAGTTTGGTACCATGACCGCCCACGAGTTTTATCTTTACGAAAGCAAACTGATGCGTGGAGGTTCTCAGTACACCAAGATTGCGCAGTTCCCTTTAGGCTAGGGCTTGCAAATTCATGGCGCCATTGCTGCTCACGCTCGCTTACAGCTATCTGCTCGGGTCGGTCCCGTTCGGCTACATCTTGGTCCGTACCTTTCGTGGTCAGGATGTGCGTCAAACAGGCAGCGGCAACATCGGCGCAACCAATGTCTCGCGGACCTCGCCAGCGCTGGGCGTGCTCACCCTGGCTCTCGATGCGCTGAAAGGGATGGCGGCGGTTTGGATCACCCGCCAGTTATTTACCGAACATTTCGTGCTACTCGCAGTTGCCGCCCTAGCCGCGATCGTTGGCCACATGTTTCCGGTTTGGCTGAGGTTTCGCGGTGGGAAGGGCGTGGCCACCGGGCTGGGATCGTTCGCCATGATTTTTCCAAAAACCGTTTTGATCATGATCGGCGTCTTTCTCGCCGTGTTTCTTGTGTTCCGCTATGTGTCGCTGGCATCGATCGTGACCCTGGCGTTGTTTCCCTTGTTTGTTTGGCGACTGGAGCCGTCTGCTACTCCTGCCGCGCTGGCAGTTACCGCTGTCGCTTCCCTGCTGATTGTCCTCCGGCACCATGAAAACATTCGCCGGCTTATCTCCGGCAGCGAGCCGCGCTTTCAGAGGAAAAACCCATGAGCCGGATTGCCATCATTGGCGCAGGAGCCTGGGGAACCGCATTGTCGATCGCTCTGGGACGCCGAGGCACACACAACATTCGGCTCTGGGTTCATGAGAGCGAAGTTTGCAGTTCAATTGCGAGCAAGAGGACCAACGAAACCTACCTGCCCGGGCATTCTCTGCCGGACAACGTAACCGCTACGAATTCCTACGAAGACACGCTGCGCGATGCGGAGATCGTCATCAGCGTCATGCCCTCCCGCCATTGTCGGGCAGTGTTCGAGCAAATGCATCCATACTTATCGCCGGACATGCTGATCGTGAGTGCGACCAAAGGTCTCGAGGAAAACACCCTGATGCGCATGTCGCAAGTGATTACGCATGTCGTGGAAACGGGTGCCAGTTTTACTCCGCAGGTGGGTGCGCTGAGCGGCCCGTCATTTGCTCAGGAGGTTGCGCGAGGCGACCCAACTGCTGTCACCATCGCTTCCAAAGATAACGGGCTGGCGGAACGCATTCAGCGCGAGTTCAGCGACGCACAATTTCGCGTCTACACCAACAGCGACGTCACTGGCGTTGAATTGGGTGGCGCGCTAAAAAATGTCGTCGCCATCGCTGCCGGGATCTGCCATGGCCTCGGACTAGGTCATAACTCGATCGCTGGATTGATCACGCGAGGCTTGGCGGAAATCAGTCGCCTCGCAGTCGCGTGCGGCGGGCGGCCGGAAACGATGGCAGGCCTGGCTGGTTTGGGGGATCTGGTCCTCACCTGCACCGGAGGTTTGTCACGCAATCGCAGCGTTGGCGTCGAACTGGGCCGCGGACGCAAGCTACCCGAAATCATCCAGTCCATGCATGGCATGGTGGCGGAAGGTGTTTTCACTACTCATGCTGCCGTCGAGCTGGCGCGCTCCCGAAAAGTTGAAATGCCGATTACAGCACAGATGGACGCGATCCTGAATCACGGCAAGTCGCCGCGTGAAGCCACCCACGAACTGATGACCCGGAGCGGCAAGAGCGAGACAGGATAAGCATCACTTTACCCCGGCACGCTTGCCATTCGGCCCATTCTTCAACAGCCGTTGATCGTCGGCGGAACAGCTCCAGTTCACTGCATCGTTCACGTCGCCACTGCCGTTGTAACTCGCCATCTCCGGGAATTTGCAGAGTGGCATCGATCGCGGATTGCCTCCGCCATCTTTCTGCGCTCCTCCCGTGGCGAGGATCGCCTCGGGGGCCACGTCACTTTCTACCCAGTCCTCGAGAGCGGAGAGCGTGTCGAAAACATTCGGCCCAGGCCCGCCGGTGCAGTGGTACATGCCGGGCACCATAAACAGGCGCGCATTCTCTTGCAACGTATCATAGCCACCGACCTGGCCAGCCAGAACCTTGTAGTACATCAGGGTGCGATACGGACTCATAATATCGTCGCTGAAGCCGTGATACAGGATCAGCTTACGTCCGGCGGAGAGAAACGTGAGGGCTTGCTTGGGGACGTCTCCCGTCCCGGCCTGCGTAGCTTTCTGGATGGCTTGGACCGTGGCATCGGGAAGGATGTTCTGGATCTGCCCCTTAACGACATTGAAAGTCATGCCCGGCCCCGAGTTGCTGTCATAGTTGGCGTCCTGGAAGACCAGGTAGCGCAACACATTGTCGGAAAATAGCCAAGAGCCTGGGGAATCGGTGTCTGTTCCCCAAGGCTCAGGATCCAGGATATTGATCGGATCACTGTTGTTTGCCGGAATAGCCCAGCCTCTCAGGTTCGGGCCAACGATGTCATCGGTATTGGCCAGCGGATATCCCTGATAAACAACGTCACCTTCGGTGTCGGTGATCGCGGTAAACCACGACGCCACCGCGTCCGCCTGGTCCTGGGTGAAACAGTCAGTTGTCTGGGACCGAGTGCAGATGGGCAGCTTGGTACGAGGGTTGTAGTTGCACAACGCCGGGTCTTGAATGAGTCCATCTTTCATGCCGTCGGCCGCGTCGCATTGATCGGCAATGGCTTTGTCGAGAACGTGAAGCAGCGATGCTGGAACCACGGCGGCCACATCGGAACGGAGCTGCACCTTTGAAACGGTGTACGCGTCGATGGTCTGGCCAGCAATGTCAAAGAACGGGTCGCCTGCGATTACACCATCGAAGTCCGACGGGTAACGCGACACTTCCACCATGGCTTCCCGTCCCCCGTCAGAACAGCCGAAGAAATAGGAGTGGCCCACACTCTGTGCATAGAAACCTTGCGCCAGCTTCTTTCCTGCCTGGCTGACTTTATGGACCGCCCGATAATAGTAATCGGTGACCGCGTCGGTGTTGGGAGTTCCGTCGGAATTCAGCGCCCAGCTTCCGTCGAAAGTACCACCCAGGTCCGGATCGCCGATGTGGCCATCATCAGTAGAAGCCGAAGCGTAACCATGCTGCACCGATTCGACCTCTGGGCCATTGACGACCCCACACAACACCATGCATCCCTTGAACAAGAACTTCCCGTTCCACACGGTGGGTAGGGCTGCTTGAAAGTTGGCCGTCTTGCTGGTTGCTGAATTGGTGACCACCGTGCCCTGAACAAAACAGAATTCGGGAGTTCCAAGCTTCGGGTTGGCGGGGACGAGCACAACCCCTCCACCGTCGATCAAATCCTGTTCTGTAACCCCCGCAGGAAGGTTGCCATCGGTGATCGGGACGACGGTCATGCCAACCGGCGCCGCGGCTTGCACTGCAGCAGCCGTACACGACGAGGATTGCTTCCCCGAGGCTAAAGCCAATGATTCAAGAGTGGCAATGACTAAGAGAAGTCTGCTTCCGAACCGCAATGCCAGGCGGGTCATGAATATCTCCGATTTCTAGCCTCGACCTGCCCCAGTCATTGTGTCCGTGGGTGCAGTTGGCAGCGGCATTATATGTCGATTCTGAGAACAGCTGAGCGATTTTTGTGGAAAGCGAGCACATCTGCTGCATCCGCGAACTGAGGACCAGGAGTCGGCAAATAGTGAGACGGGACACGGGCCACCAATTGCTTCTTAGTTGTTGATTCTAAGCAGCCTAATAAAATTAGCTTGTACTGGCCTTTCGTAATCCACCGCTTCTCTCCCCTTGCCGCTACACTCTTCCTTAAGTCCCCCACACTCGCCCGTGGCTAGCCACGGACGGTAGGGTCACTTTGTCGCTAAAGCTGCTTCGACCATCGCGTCTTCCCGTTCTTTACGTCATCCTCAGTGTGCTCATTCTGGTCAGTGTTGTCCCAATGTACTTCTATTCGGCGCAGGTTGAGTCCATTAACCGCGATCGCCTGATCACGAACGAGCGCATTTTGCAGAACACGGTCACGCGCTCTCTGGCTGACGACATCTCTCAGCACCAGCAATCCCTGAACATGATGCTGGCGAACTTGTCGTCCGCGCTGCAGGTGGCCAGTGGCGGCGATTTCACCGAGGATCGTGTGCAGGCGCCGGAACTTCGCGCACTGCTGGAACATTTCGTGTCCTCGTCGGACGACATTGCCTACGCCACACTCCTCAACTCTGAGGCCAAGGGCATCTCCGCGGGGCGTATCGCCGCGGACGCATTCCTGCAACGCGAGCTGGAGCGTGCTTACGCGGCTGCCCGCGAAGGCCGACTGTACAACGGGGAACCGCTGGTGGTCGGTAATGGCAAGTCATCGCGCACTGTGCTGCTGGTGAGCTCGCCGGTCATGGTCAGCGGCCGGTTTGTCGGTGTGATCGCGGCAGTTGAAGACCTGCAGTTCCTGATTCGACGCCTGCAGGAAGTGAGCCACGGCGGACTGACACCCTACGTCGTGGATAGCCAAGGGCGCCTGGTCGCGGGAGCCTCATCGGAATACGCCACCGGTCAGGACATGACCAACATGGAGATCGTGAAGAACTTCATGGAACAGGGCGGAAAAGCTCAGATGGTCGCCGCCACCCGCGAGTTCAATATCAGCAAGTCCGTCAAGATGCTCGGCACGTACAGCCCGGTAAACAACCTTGACTGGGCAGTCATTGTGCAGAAGCCGCGCGCCGACGCTTACCGCGGCGTCTATGAAATGCAGCGCACAGGCCGGATTCTGGCGATCATGGCCATCGCGCTGAGCATTGCCATCAGCGTGTTTGCAGCCCGCAGGATCACCAATCCACTTGAAGTCCTGACCCAGACCAGCCGGGCCATTGCTCGAGGCGACTTCACCCAGCGCATCCAGCTAAAGAGCAGCACCGAAATTGGAGAGCTAGCCAACACCTTCAACGTCATGTCGGAAGAGCTGGAGCATTTCGTGCTCGATCTCAAGCGGGCGGCCTCGGAAAACCGTGACCTGTTTCTGGGATCGATCCAGATGCTGGCAGGCGCGGTTGACGAAAAGGACCCCTACACTCGCGGCCACTCCGACCGGGTCACGCGCTATTCGGTAATGATCGCGCGCGAAATGGGCATCTACGAGGACTACATCGAGACCGTCCGCATCTCTGCCCAACTGCATGACGTCGGCAAGATCGGAATCGAAGATCGCATCCTCAAAAAGCCGGGAGCGCTTACGCCCGAAGAATTCGAGGTCATGAAGACCCACACCACCAAGGGCGCAAACATTCTGCGTCCGGTGGCGCAGCTGAAAGACATGATTCCCGGCATTGAATTGCACCACGAATCGCTGGACGGACGCGGCTATCCCCACGGCCTGAAAGGCGAGGACATTCCGCTGCTGCCGCGCATCATCGCTGTCGCCGACACATTTGACGCGTTGACCACCAACCGTCCTTATCAGCAAGCCCACGATCCGAAGGATGCGCTGCGCATCATTCATTCCTTATCCGGAAAACGGCTCGACCCCACTGCAGTGGCTGCTTTGACGACAATTTACGAGCGTGGCGAGATCCGCGTACCACGACGGGTTCCACTGACGCCGCCCGCGTTGGCGGCAGCTGCAGGCGCAGCTTCCACTTCATCGTCAGCGCCAACTGCGACGCCATCGGGAACACAACCGACGTCGCAAACCAGCGGCGTGTAGCACGCTTTCATCCCCAGAACGCATCCCGCTGTTACCTGCCACTATAATGAATGTTCTAGCCTGACGTGATTGGAACGCAATGATTCAGACTCTGTTTGGCAGCCTGGACGAACAACAGAAACCCAGCTTCCTCGACCGCATGAAGGAAGCGGTCACGCGCACGCGCGAAAACCTCAGCGAGCGCATCGAGGCAGCGGTTTCGTTCAGCAAAGAGATTGACCGCAATACGCTCGATGAGCTGGAAGCGACTCTGATCAGCGCCGACCTGGGAAGCACGACCACGCGTGAAGTGTTGGGAAAACTCCGGGAGAAAGCGGATCGGAAGCAGATCAAAGATGTCGAGGAATTGAAGCGTCTGCTGAAGGAAGAGCTGCTTGGGATTTTGACCGCCGCCAATACCCGTCCCGTTCAGAAGGTAGACGGCACGCCGGAAGTCATTTTGGTAGTGGGAGTGAATGGCACTGGCAAGACCACCAGCATTGGCAAGCTATGCCAGGTGTTTCGCTCACAAGGCAAGACGGTCTTGCTCTGTGCTGCTGACACATTTCGCGCTGCCGCGATTGAGCAGCTTGAGATTTGGGGCGAACGCACCGGAACTGAGGTGATTCGCACCAAAGCCGGGGGCGACCCTGCGGCTGTCCTGTTTGATGCATTGCAGGCGGCGTCCGCGCGGAAGACTGATTACGTGATCGTCGATACCGCTGGACGATTGCACACCAAGTCCAACTTGATGGCGGAACTTGAGAAAATGCGGCGCACGGCGCAACGCATCATTGCGGGCGCGCCCCATGAAACCTTGCTCGTCATGGATGCCACCACCGGGCAAAACGGTTTGCAGCAGGCGCGGCAGTTCACAGAATCCGCGGGTGTGACCGGAATCGTCCTCACCAAGCTCGATGGCACAGCCAAGGGTGGCGTAGTGGTCGCCATCTGCCGCGAATTGGGCCTTCCGGTTCGTTACGTGGGAGTCGGAGAGAAGGCCGGGGATCTGCTGCCGTTCGATCCAAAGGATTTTGTTGATTCACTTTTCGCGTAGGCACCTCTGTGTCCTCGGGTTGTCGTTCTTGAACCGCAGAGAGCGCGGAATTTCACAGAGGAAATCTCGCATGCGATCAAGACGCGGGCATGTCAGAAATCAATACTGACGAACTTTTTCTCCACCAGGCGCTCGATCTGGCGCGCGAAGGGATTGGTTTGGCATCTCCAAACCCTTGTGTCGGCGCTGTGTTGGTAGACGAGTCCGGTGCGGTCATCGGCACCGGAAGCCACACCTACGAAGGCCTCAAGCACGCCGAAGTGCTCGCCATTGAGGTAGCCGGTGAGAAGGCCCGCGGTTCGACCCTTTACATCAATCTGGAGCCCTGCTCCCATCAGGGCCGCACTCCGCCCTGCGCGGATGCGGTAATCGCCGCTGGCATTCGACGCGTGGTCGCTTGCATGTCAGATCCGAACCCGAAAGTTAGTGGCGCGGGATTCGCCAAGCTAAAAGCTGCAGGGATTCAGATTTCCGTCGGGATCTTACAGGAGGAAGCCCGGATTCTGAACGAAGCGTTCGCCAAGTACATTCGCCATGCCACGCCTTTGGTCACGCTGAAAGCCGCCATGACCCTCGATGGCAAGATTGCGCCACCGCCCAGCGAGTCGCACAATCCCACTGCGCTCGGCGTCGGAGGAGCCAGTGCGGGATGGATCACCAGTGAGGCCGCCCGTACCCACGTGCACGAACTTCGCCATCAGCACGACGCCATCGTTGTCGGCGTCGGCACGGTGATCGCCGATGATCCTCTGCTTACCGATCGCAGTGGCAGGCCCCGCCGGCGCCCTCTGCTTAGAGTGATTCTCGACTCCCGCCTGCGCTTGCCGCTGGAATCACGTGTCGTACAGACGGCGCAGGACGATCTGCTGGTGGTTTGCTCTTTCGCTGAAGAGAAAAAGAAAAAACAACTCTTGAAGCGCGGAGTTCGTGTCGAACAGATTCCCCAACCTACCCCGGAGGGCCATCCCGACCTTCCGGCGGTCACGCGCTTTCTCGCAAGCATGGAACTGATCAGCGTCATGATCGAAGGCGGCGCCATGGTGAATTGGGCGGCGCTTTCCGAAGGAATCGTAGACAAGGTGTTTCTTTACTATGCGCCGAAGATTCTGGCGGGGACCGGCTCGGTGCCCTTCGCCGCGGGCACCGGTTTTCACCGCATGAGTGATGCAGCTCAGGTGAAGTCTCTCCGCCTGCACCGTTTTGGCGAGGACTTCGCTGTGGAAGGATATTTGAAGGATCCGTATGCGTAGGATCAGGAGTCGGTAGTCAGCACGTGGCATTTAGCACTTGGCCATGCGAGAGATTGCCGGGAACCATCCCTGTTGATCGGGGCGCTAAATGCTAATTGCTAAGTGCCAATTGCTGAATGCTGAGTGCTGGAAGCTAGGAGAGGTTCATCTATGTTCACAGGCATCATCGAAGAAGTCGGGAGTGTAACTCGGATCGTTCAAGGGAATGGCACGCGCCACCTTACCGTTTCCTCCAACCAACTCGCAAAAGAACTCAAGCAAGGCGACAGCATTGCCGTCAGCGGTGTGTGTCTGACGGCAGTCGGAATTACGCCGGAGTCGGTCACGTTCGATCTCGCCGAGGAAACTTGGAACCGCACTTCGTTTTCGCGCATGAAGGAGGGAGCGCAGGTCAATCTTGAGCTTCCCATGCGCGCGGATGGGCGATTCGGCGGCCACATCGTGCAGGGCCATGTCGATGGCACAGGAAAATTTCTGTCGCTTGATCCCATCGCCGGCGCCGACGATTACTGGTTGCGCATCGAGATCCCGCCGGAGCTGGCCCGTTACGTCATCTTCAAGGGTTCACTGTCCATCGAGGGCATCAGCCTCACCGTCGCAAAGATTGAGGGCACGGCGGTGACGGTGGCCATCATTCCTCACACCATCCTGATGACCAATTTGAAGTCGCTCAAGCGTGGCGATCCCGTGAATCTCGAAGTTGACGTGATCGCGAAATACGTCGAGAAGATGATACAGGGAGACTCGACAAACAGCTCCCTCACAGTGGATAGACTCGTCAGCCAAGGTTTTTGAACGACGGCTGCTGCGTCGGGGTCATACCGTTTGGCCGAGATTCAGCTCGTCGAGTTCCAGAAACTCCTGGATAATCGGGTGGGCGCTCTTCTCCATGTCAGGGTAGGTGCCGAAGAAGAGGGCTTTTGCCTCATGCAGGAACACGACCCGGTCCGCGAGTTTCTTGGCCAACCGCATGTCGTGAGTTACTACCACGCTGGTCAGGTGCAACTGCGCCTTAAGGCGTTTGATCAGGTCGCCCAACAATTGCGCCATCAGCGGATCGACCATGGTGGTGGGCTCGTCGTAAAGCACGCATTCCGGGCGCGCCGCTAACGCGCGTGCGATCGCCACCGACCGCTTCATGCCGGTGGACAAATCCGAGGGCAGGAGATCGCGCATCTCCTTCACCCCCACCATATCCAACAAGCCATCCACAACCTGCAGGATCTGGTCCTCAGTCATGTCGCGGTGTTCGCGCAGGGGAAAGGCCACGTTTTCACCCACGCTAAGCGAGTCGAACAACGCTCCGTTTTGAAATACCATGGTGACTTTCTTGCGGATGGCCTGCAATTGCTCTTCGGCATAATCGGTGATGTCTTCATGGTCGACGAAGACCCGCCCTTTATCCGGCTTAAGAAATCCCATAATGTGCGCGAGCGAAACCGATTTGCCCACGCCGCTTCTACCCAGTATGCAGACGGTTTCTGCCGGCATCACGTCAAAGCTTACGTCATCGAGCACCAGGTTGCTGCCAAAGGATTTGGAGACATCCTTGAACTCGATGTAAGGCGTAATTGTTTCGTTTGTCGCCATGCTATGCTGATCTTAAACGATGGCTACGAGATTAGCCTCCCTGGCTCGCCCGTGAGAATTCTTCCGGCGTGTTCAGATTGCGGAACATTTGTTCGGAAAATCCCTCCCGCGCCAGTTCTTCCGGCTCAATGAGGCGAGTTCTGATCTTCGCAAATAGCGGATCGATTTTATTTCTTCCCGCGCGCAGCGATGCTTCCGCCAGAGCGGCAAATTCTTTTCGGTAAATCGCGCACAGCGGCTGCGCTCTACCTTCGGCCAGCGGTGCCGCGACCACAGCTTCGCTGCTTCCCGCCTGTTCCGCCAAGTATTCGAGGAAGCGCGGCTCAACCAGCGGAATATCGACCGCTAGTATCAGGTTCCATTGCGTGCTCGTGCTGGACAGCGCTGCATGAATTCCTGCTAATGGCCCACGTTCGGGGTAAATATCTCGAATCACCGTCCCAAACGCCGCGAACTTCTCCGGCTCGCCCACAATTTTCACCTGCGTCGCAATCGTGCCCGCAAGTTGCAGTGCATTCGACAGCAAAGTCCCGCTCTTCCAAAGCAGGAACGCTTTGTCGGAACCCATGCGCGAACTCTTGCCGCCAGCCAGGATGTAGGCACTGAAGTCGAGCACGAGGCGATCATACACGGCAGCGGCCGAAAGTCATCTCGGCTGGCGTCTCCTTGCCGCCGGGAACGTGCGGTTTTCGAATCACGCAACCAGTGCGCGTTCTAGCTGGAAAGGTTCTGTCGATCCACTGAATATCTGCGGCCTTCCCTTCTTTCAGCTTCTCTCGCTACACTGTTGACCTATGACGATGCCAACTCCACCGAATATCAAGCTGGTGAATGCGCCCGACTATCGCGAGAACTACGCCAACAGCGTGCAAGTCCGGGTGAACGTTTGGGACTTCTTCCTGGTTTTCGGGACCCTGCAGCAGCAAAGCGAGACGCAGGTCGAGGTCAAGAACTTTCAGGGAATCTATCTGAGCCCGCAGCAGGCGAAGGCCCTGATGGCCATCTTGCAGCAGAACATCAGCGGCTACGAGAGCGCGTTCGGCGAGATCAAGCTCGATCCACGCATGACTGCTTCGGGCCCGATTCACTGACCGTCCAGTGAGCACTGATCCTGACTCGCGCCGCTCCTCGACAGCATTGCTGTTTGTGCTGTTCTTTGTTGCGCTTTTTGTTCTGCATATTTCCCTGCTGCGCCTTCCCTACTTCTGGGACGAAGGCGGCTACTACGTGCCCGCTGCACGCGACATTTTGCTCACCAGCTCGCTGATCCCACATTCCACCCCTTCGAACGCGCATCCGCCGCTGGTGATGGCCTACCTGGCGCTTGCCTGGAAAATTGCCGGATTCACTCCGGTGGTGACGCGGACCGCCATGTTGGCGATTGCAGCGTTCTCTTTGGTCGGATTGTTTCGCTTGGCTCAGCGCGTAACGAATGTGCAAGTTGCGATCGCGGTGGCAATTTGTACGGCAGTCTATCCGGTGTTCTTCTCCCAGAGTTCATTGGCGCACGTTGACTTGGCGGCCGCCGGACTTAGCTGGTGGGGGATTCTGGCTTATGTGGAAAAGCGCAGCATTCGCGTGGCGTTCTGGTTTTCGCTCGCCGCGCTGGCGAAAGAAACAGCGATCCTGGCGCCACTGGCGCTGTTGGCGTGGGAAGTGTCTCTAGTCGTGGCGCAGCGCTCTCGAAACACGGAAGAAGACAGAAAACCTGACAAGCTCCGCCTTCTGGCTCTCCTCTTTCCTGTGCTGCCACTTTCTCTTTGGTATGCCTACCATTACTGGCGCACCGGCGTCGTCTTCGGCAATGCAGAGTTTTTCCGTTATAACGTGCAGGCGACCTTGCATCCCTTGCGCATCGTACTTGCACTTCTTCTCAGGTTGTGGGAGGTCCTCGGTTACCTGAGCCTCTGGGTGCTTACACTCGCGGCAGGCATGGCAATGTTTCGCCCTCCGATTCGCGATGAAAATGGCGAGCGGAACCGAATCGCCATTCCGGCGCAATTTGCTTTTCTCTCGGTGATTGCGGCCTATGTCATCTTCATGGCGATCGTAGGAGGCGCAGTGCTCGACCGCTACATGCTCACCGCGATCGCTTTGGTGATCCTCATCTTTGTCTCAACCATTCGGAGGCGGGTGCGGCCGTGGCTGGCAGTAATTGGCATCGTGATTCTCGCTTTTGTATCCGCGCTCTTCGTCAATCCGCCGTATGGCTTTTCGATTGAAGAGAATCTAGCCTACCGCGATTACATCCGCCTGCATCAGGACGCGGAAACCTTCCTCGAAACCCGCGCTCCGATGGCGCGCGTGCTGACCGCATGGCCGGCCAGCAGCGAACTGACCAATCCCGAGCTTGGTTACAACACCCGGCCGATGAAAGTAGTCCGTATTGAGAATTTCACTGCCGAGCAGTTGCTGGCGGCCGCAGATCTTCGCGCGCAGTTCGATTACGCACTGGTTTTTTCAACCAAGTATCAGCCGAGCAATTCCTGGTTTGCGCATTGGCAAAGCTGGCAGCGCTGGAAGACCGAGTTCTTCGATTACCATCGCGACGTACCTCCAGCAGCCGCGGCGCAGATCCTCGGTGGACAAATCATTTATGAGCAGCACCGCAAGGGCCAGTGGATAGCGGTGATTGAGATGGAGCGAGTCGTGGAAGCCAACGCGATCTGGCGCACATCGCCGTAAATCGTAATCGAAATCAGTAGACGTTTATTAGAGAAAGACTAGGCGCCAACCAGACTCTCGTAGCGCCGCGCCTCATACCACAGGGCTAGCTCGACGCGATTCCAGAGTCCAAGTTTGTCGTAGATGACTCGGAGGTAGTTCTTGACGACATGCTCGGTCGTTCCGATGGCTGCGGCGACCTCGCTGTTTTTGAGTCCTTGGGCAACGAGCTCGATGACTCGCTGTTCTCTTTCGTTTGGGGTTCGAGTGCCGTAACGATGCCCTGCTGCCATAGCTGCCTCCGATATAAGAGTGTCGCGAGTTTGACCCGCTTAATGCCGCTCCTGATTCCAAAGCGCTGAAAGAGACGGTTGAAATGCGCTTTCACGGTGCGCCGCGCCATATGGAGCTGTGTGGCAATCTCCATGTTGTCGCAACCCTGCAGCAGTAATTCTGCTATCTGCTGCTCCCGCGCACCCAAATGTAGATTCTTCTCGTTCATGGCTAACTGATTCACAAATACACCGGGGAAAAGCAAAACCTCCGCCATGCCCGGAGAATACACTGAGGCCTGTTGCCTTACTAATGGAACAACAGTTTCAGCTTGATCTATTTCTTAAGCATTCGCTTTGCCATGCCTCGAGGTTTTCTCCTGTCCCCGGCTCGATTTTTTCAACAATCGCGGCAGGCGACCCGACAAAAGCATCCAGTGGCGGCGAACAATGGTTCCCGTATTTTTTAACCGGGCCGATGTGCTTGCGATGGTTGAACGGCTCGCGGCTAACTATGACAAAACACGCCAGAAATGTGTCGAACGAACACCCCGATGAGTTCGAACGCAGCCAGCCGGAATCCGCCACTTCAGGCTATGGAAGCCTGATTCCAGCCCCGGGAACCAAGATTAATAGTAGGGCTTGGCGAGCCCTCAGCGCAACCGGGGATTCCAAAATTCCTGCTTTGTGTCAAAATTCCCCAATCCGAGGCCCGCATCGGAATTAATTACACATCGCGTTAGAGTCACATCGGGAATCGCTTATTTCCGAGGTGGGTCCGGAACTATCGCTATGAGACTGTCAGTTGTGATGCCCGTCTATAACGAGCGCCGCACCTTGCGGCAGATCGTTGAACGTGTGCTTGCAATCCCTTACGAGTTCGAACTGATCTGCGTGGACGATGCCTCGCAGGACGGTTCTCGCGAGATTCTCGCGGAATTGCAAGGCGAACACTCTCAGATTAAGGTGCTGCTGCAACCACGCAATCTCGGCAAGGGTGCGGCCCTGCGCAGCGGTATCGAGAAAGCGGTGGGAGATTTTGTCATTATTCAAGATGCCGATCTGGAGTACGATCCTGCCGACTATTCGGCACTGCTTGATCCGTTAATTCACGGCAAGGCGGACGTGGTTTACGGCTCCCGCTTTCTTGGCGGCGGGCCGCATCGCGTGCTCTACTTCTGGCATTCCGTAGGCAATCAACTGCTGACGCTTCTCTCCAATTGTCTTACCAACATCAACCTCTCGGATGTGGAGACTGGCTACAAGGCATTCCGGCGGGAGATTATTCAATCCATTCCGCTCGAAGAAAACCGCTTCGGTTTCGAACCGGAAATTACGGTGAAAGTCGCAAAACGCAAGCTGCGGATTTATGAGGTCGGCATCAGCTACTTCGGGCGCACTTACGAAGAAGGCAAGAAAATAAATTGGAAGGACGGCGTTCGCGCCGTGTGGTGCCTGTTTAAATATGCCCTGAAAGAACGACCGAGCCAGATCGCGCCGGCCGCGCTGCCGGTTGCACAGTCTTCGGGAAAAACTGCACGCCGGCCCTGACACCCGCATCCGGTACAAGATTTCCTGCAGCGGAATTTGAGATGGCCGCCGCCTATGAACCGACGAGAACCCTGTCTTGCAGTATTTGGGCACCCTGAGAAACGGGTGTAAAGGGAACTTTTGTCGCAAAGATTTGCACATTGTCGATAGGATTACAAGCCTTTTTTTCAAAAGTCTGATAAGCTCTATGTTCACAAGGTGTTGAGCAGAATTGTGGGGCACCGCGAAGGCAGTTGAATTGCTTCCTATTTACCTGCAACCGCTATGACTTAGGGTAGATTTCGTGGTGTGGTGAACGGCATACTCTGGCAAGCGACGTACAGGGACTTTCACTCACCCTTCTAAGATCTGCACGTGCTGGGCTTCCGCTTAGTCTGGAGAGCAGCCAGGCAAGAAATTAATTAATTCAATGAACCTGGGAGGTTCAAGGATTTGACCGCTTCGACCAGTCATCTTATTCCGCCGCATGGCGGCGAGCTTGTTAATCTGATTCCCCAACCTGAACGCATCGATGAACTCAAAGCCCATTCGAGAGAGTGGCCGTCGTGGGACCTGACCGCCCGTCAGCTTTGTGATCTCGAGTTGCTGCTGAGCGGTGGATTCTCGCCGCTCACCGGTTTCATGACTCGCCAGGATTACGAAGGCGTCTGTCAGAATATGCGTTTGAAGAGCGGCGTGCTCTGGCCTATGCCGATCACGCTCGACGTTAAGGAAGATTTCGCCAAGACGCTGAAACCCGGCAGCAGCAAGATCGCGCTGCGCGACCCCGAAGGGGTGATGCTCGCGGTGCTGCATGTGGAAGAAGTTTGGCAGCCCGACCGCAAAGCAGAAGCGGAGTCGGTGTTCAAGACTACCAGCGCCGCTCATCCGGGAGTTGGTTATCTGCTGAATCAGAGCAACCCCTGGTACGTTGGCGGGCGGCTTGAAGGCACGCAACTTCCCTCGCACTATGACTTCCGCAGTTTGCGTTTGACGCCCGCGGAACTGCGCGCGGAATTCGCCCGCCTGGGATGGCGCCGCGTGGTCGCCTTTCAGACCCGCAACCCCATGCATCGCGCGCACGTGGAGTTGACTTTCCGCGCAGCCAAGCAGGTGGAAGCGAATCTTCTGATTCACCCATCGGTCGGCATGACCAAGCCCGGTGACGTCGATTACTTCACCCGCGTACGCTGCTATCAATTGCTGCTCTCGAAATTCCCGGCCGGAACCGTGAAGCTCTCCCTCCTGCCGCTGGCGATGCGCATGGGCGGACCGCGCGAGGCCATCTGGCATTCGCTCATCCGCAAGAACCATGGTGTAACGCATTTCATTGTCGGCCGCGACCACGCGGGTCCGGGGAATGACACCAACGGGAAGCCCTTCTACGGCCCCTACGATGCACAGCAACTGTTCAAGAAGCATGAGGCCGACATCGGCGTCACTATGGTTCCGTTTAACATGATGGTCTACCTTGAAGATCAGGACCAGTATGTTCCGGACAACGAGGTTCCCAACGGCTCGCGCGTTCTCAACATCTCAGGAACTGAACTGCGCAAGCGTCTGAATGAAGGTCGCGAGATTCCAGCTTGGTTCACGTATCCCGAAGTGGTCAGCGAGTTGCGCCGCAGCTTCCCGCCGCGCCACAAGCAGGGTCTGACAATTTTCTTTACAGGCTTGTCCGGTTCGGGCAAGTCGACGATTGCCAATGTGCTGCTGACCAAGTTCCTGGAAACGGGCGGCCGGCCGGTCACGCTGCTCGACGGCGACCTGGTTCGCAAACATCTCTCTTCCGAACTAGGGTTTTCCAAGGAGCATCGTGACATCAATATCCGTCGCATCGGCTACGTCGCTTCGGAGATTACGAAGAACGGCGGCATCGCGATTTGCGCGCCCATCGCCCCGTATGACGCTACCCGCAGACACGTTCGCGGCATGATCGAGTCAGGCGGCGGATTCATCCTGGTGCACGTGGCAACCCCGGTTGAAACCTGTGAGCAGCGCGACCGCAAGGGACTTTATGCCAAAGCGCGCGCCGGCATCCTCAAAGAGTTTACCGGCATCTCAGACCCGTACGAAGTGCCGGCGGACGCTGAGGTAACCATCAACACAACTGATCTGACCCCGGAAGAAGCGGCGCAGGAGATCATTCTGCATCTGGAGCGAGAAGGCTTCATCGGAGTCAACGGCGATCAGGCCTGATAAGGACGAGCTGGAACAGTGGACATGCTGCTGCTGGCGAAAATTCTGGTCGGATTCGTAGTCGGCACTCTCATCGGCATGACGGGAGTCGGAGGCGGTGTGTTACTGCTGCCCGTCCTGATTTTCGGATTGAGGGTGCCGCCGATTATCGCCGTCGGCTCTGATGCGCTGTTCAACTTCGTCACCAAGATCGGGTCGAGCTACGTCCATCTGACGCGGGGAACCGTCAAACGCAAAGTCGTCCTCTCTTTAGCGATCGGCAGCATTCCCGGCTCGATCGTTGGCGTGAGTCTGCTTGGGCACCTTCGCACCGTGTACGGCAGCGGCGTCAATGCCTTCATCACTACCGCGGTCGGGATCCTGCTGATTTGCGTGCCTACGCTGTTGCTGTTCCAGAATCGGATCGAGGAGCATGTCGCCCAGCGCCCGCCGACCATGAAATCGCTGGCCGGCATGTCTGCCATCGGATTGTTGGCCGGGTTCCTGGTGGGCATGACCTCGGTCGGCTCGGGCAGCATTATCATGATGCTGCTTCTTCTGTTTTATAGCTTCCCGCCCAAGGTGATGGTGGGCACGGACATTGTTCATGCCGTGCTGTTGACCGGCGTCACCAGTGTTCTGCACTTCCGATTGGGAAATATCGATCCCACTCTGGTAGCCTCTTTATTACTCGGTTCGATTCCGGGAGGCCTGTTGGGATCTCACCTGAGCACCCGGGTTCCGGTGCCCTGGTTGAAGCGCATCCTGTGTGCCGTGTTGCTGGCAACCGGGGCAAGAATGTTGTTCGCGTAAAGCTCAATTCCAGCCATGACCAAGTCATCTCACGCCGAGACCCTGCAGCGCATCCACTCTGCCCTGGAAGCTGCCCGCGAAGTATTGAACCGCTTCACGCCTGGAGCGATCGCGACCGAATACAAGGTCGGACACGATCCGGTCACCGAAGCCGACCGCTCTGTCGATGCCGTCCTGCGCAAGGAACTGTTGCGCGATGGCGAGGGCTGGCTGTCGGAAGAAAGCGTCGACGACTTCAGCCGTCTGGACAAAAGCCGCGTGTGGGTCGTGGATCCGCTCGATGGCACGCGTGAATTCGTGGCCGGCATTCCGGAATTTTGTGTCTCGGTGGCGATGGTGGAGAACGGACGTCCCGTCGCAGGTGGAATTTGCAATCCTGCAACCGACGAGGTTTTCATCGGCTCGATCGAGTCGGGCACAACCTACAACGGTAAACCTGCCAAACCCAGCCAGAGAACGAGTTTGAATGGCGGACTGGTTCTTGCCAGTCGCAGCGAAGTGAAGCGCGGCGAGTGGAAGCAGTTCGAAGGTGCGGGATTCAAAATCCGCCCCATGGGATCGGTGGCTTACAAGCTGGCTCTGGTTTCAGCCGGTCTAGCGGATGTGACCTTTACTCTGACGCCGAAGAACGAATGGGACGTTGCTGCCGGCGTCGCGCTGGTGGAAAGCTCCGGCGGTTTTGTCACCACTCTTGACGGCAGTCCTCTGCGCTGCAACAATCGCGATCCCCTGCTCAAAGGCCTGATCGCCTGCGGCCCGCTGATGGCGGATGAGTTGTTAGGACGGCTGAATATCCAAGCGGCCCCAGCGCGTTAATTTTTTGGCGTTACCTTGATCATCCGGAACGCTGCTCCGAGAAAATGCTGACAAAAGAAAGCCGCCCTCCAGGAGGCCGTTACGAAACTCGGCTCTTAGGGGCTGGAAAATGAACGGTGCTTCGATTTTCGGAGCACCGTTTCTATTTTCTCCGACTAGGGCAGGAATTGACCGAGCGATGGGTCTAGTTGGCCAGAGC
>Ga0335081_10000577_pt1 | contig 61515 bp, 58 predicted proteins | sample Lox_Sample_35_FD_206713 | JGI IMG/M metagenome (GOLD analysis project Ga0335081, IMG submission 206713) | Soil microbial communities from Loxahatchee National Wildlife Refuge, Florida, United States - Lox_Sample_3.5 | ecosystem: Environmental > Terrestrial > Soil > Wetlands | place: USA...
AGGGGGAAGCCACAAGCACGGAGCAAGCGGCTTCCCCCTCTCCGGCTCTCCCCCGCAAGCGGGGGAGAGGGCGCGGGCACCGAGCAAGAACCAAGAGACCCATGTCGCAGATCGACCGCCAGAGCGCATTCACCGGCACCAAGGAAGTGGCCGAGCCGCTGCGTTTCGACACGGCGGCGCTCGAGGCCTATCTCGCGGCACATGCGCCGGGCTTCGCCGGCCCGCTCAACGTGCGCCAGTTCAAGGGCGGGCAGTCGAACCCGACCTACCTCCTCGAGACGCCGCATCGCAAATACGTGCTGCGGCGCAAGCCGCCGGGCAAGCTCCTGCCCTCCGCCCATGCGGTCGACCGCGAGTTCCGCGTGATCAGTGCGCTCCACGCGCAGGGCTTTCCGGTCGCGGCGCCGGTGCTCTATTGCGACGACGCGAGCGTCGTCGGCACCGCCTTCTACGTGATGGGGTTCGTCGCCGGCCGCGTATTCTGGGAGCCGCACATGCCGGGCTCCGATCCGGCCGAGCGCGCCGCGGTCTATGACGCGATGAACGCGACCATCGCGCGGCTGCATTCGTTCGAGCCGGCCGCGATCGGGCTCAACGACTTCGGCCGCGGCGAGAATTATGTGGCGCGCCAGGTCGAGCGCTGGTCGAAGCAGTATCGCGCCTCGGAGACCGAGAAGATCGACGCGATGGAGCATCTGATCGCCTGGCTGCCGGGCCACCTGCCGCCGGCCGGGCCGGTGCGCCTCGTGCACGGCGACTTCCGCCTCGACAATGCGATCATCGCGGCCGACAGCGCGCGCGTGCTCGCGGTGCTCGACTGGGAGCTCTCGACGCTGGGCGATCCGCTTGCCGATTTCAGCTATCACCTGATGAAGTGGCACATGCCGCCGAGCGACAGCGGCGCCGGCACCGGCTCGCTCATCGGCCACGATCTCAAGGCGCTCGGCATCCCGTCGCTCGACGCCTATGTCGACGCCTATGCGGCGCGCACCGGCCTCGATCCGCGCCCGCACCTGCCGGTCTATCTCGCCTACAACTTCTTCCGGCTCGCCGCCATCATCCAGGGCATCGTCGGGCGGGTGCGCGACGGCACCGCGACGAGCGAGCATGCGCCCGCCAAGGCCGCCCTGGTCGCGCCGCTCGCCGCCACCGCCTGGCGCTTCGCCCAGGCCGCGGGCGCCGCATGAAGAGCTTCGCCCTCGCGCTCGGCGGCGGCGGGGCGCGCGGCCTCGGCCATATCCCGGTGATCGAGGCGCTCGACGAGATGGGCGTCGCGCCGACGGCGATCGCGGGCGCCTCGATCGGCGCGTTGATGGGGGCGGCCTATGCGGCAGGCCTGCGCGGCCGCGACATCCGCCACCACGTGATCGCGCTCGCGCACGAGCGCGGCGCGATCTTCCGCCGGTTGATGACGGCGCGCGCCGGGCGCATCGCCGAGATCGTGTCCGCCGGCTTTGCCGCCGCGAACCTGGTCGACGCGGAGAAATTCTGCGCCCAGTTCCTGCCCGAGGGGGTGCCGGAGACCTTCGCGGAGCTGCGCATCCCGCTGATCGTCGCCACCTCCGACCTCTATCGCCGCTGCGAGGTGCCGATCGCGTCCGGCCCGCTCAAGCCGGCGCTCGCCGCCTCGATCGCGCTGCCCGGCCTGATGCGCCCGGTGGTGATCGGCGAGCGCGTGCTGATCGACGGCGGCGCGACCAATCCGCTGCCGTTCGATCATTTGCGCGGGCTCGCCGACGTGGTGGTCGCGGTCGACATCTCGGGCGAGCCGGCCGAGGAGCGGCGCGACCTGCCCAACCCGTGGGAGGCACTCGTCATCACTGTGCTCGTGATGGCGAACACCATCATCGTCGAGAAGCTCAAGCACAGCGCGCCCGACCTGATGCTGCGGCCGAATGTCGGCATCTTCCGCACCCTCGATTTCATGCAGGCGAGCGCCATCCTGCGCGCCGCCGAGCCGATCAAGGCGGAGGTGAAGGAGAAGCTCGGGCGGCTGATCGGGTGACGATCGGCCGATGCACTGACGCGAATTGCGAATAGCCAATGGCGAATAGGCTATTCGCTATTCGCTACTCCCTATTCGCTATTCGCCGCTACCCCCGCAGCGCCGGCATCACGTCGCGGGCGAACCAGCGCAGCTGCTCCATGAATTCCTTGGGCGAGAGCCCCTCGGCCCAATGGATCATGAAGTGCTCGAGGCCGGGATATTTCGCCGCCACCGACTTGATGCCGTCGATCACCTCGGCCGGCGGGCCGCAGAACCAGGCTTTCTGCGCGACGCCGTCCTTCAGCGAGGGCGTGCGCGCCGGCGCGCCGGGCGAGCCCCAGGTGCGGCCCTGCTCGTCGGCGTAGCGCACGAAGCCGAACGGCGCGAACCACTTGAAGCGCTCGTCATGGGCCGGCTCGAGCTTCTGCATCGCCTCGGCGCGGCTGTCGGCGAGATAGACGCCGGCGCCCCAGATCATGTCCTCGCCGAGCTGCTTCGGCCTGCCATACTTATGGCAGGCCGCATGATAGGCGCGCAGCACGTCGTCGAGGATCTTTTCGCCGTTGAGCGTCACCATCGCCTTGAGGCCGTATTTCGCCATCAACTCGATGGTCTTGCCGCTCGCGATCGGCATCCAGATGTCGACCGGCAGATGCTTCGGTCGCGGCACCATGGTGATGTCCTTGAGCGCATAGCCGCGATACTCGACCGGCGGCGGCGCCTCGTAGAACTTGCCCTTGTGGTGGAACGCCTGCTCGTTGAAGCAGGTCAGGAGCAGCTGCAGCTGCTCCTCGAACAGCGCGCGGTTCTTCTCGGCGTCGATCAGCGGCGCGCCGAACGATTCGACCTCGCGCGTGTGATAGCCGCGCCCGACGCCCATGATGACGCGACCGTCGGTGACGATGTCGGCCATGGCGTAGTCCTCGGCTAGGCGGATCGGATGCCACATCGGCAGCACGTTGAAGGCGCAGCCGAACTTGAGCCGCTTGGTCTGCGTCGCGAGCCACAGGCCGAGCTGGATGAGATTGGGGAAGACCTCGTAGCCCTCGCGCTGGAAATGGTGCTCGGCGGTCCACAGCGCGTCGAAGCCGAGATCGTCCATCAGCCGCGCGACGTCGCGCGCCGTGAAGAACGCCTCGCGCAGGCGCTCGTCCGAATAGCGCCGGTCGTTCGCCGGCGTGCCGCTGAGGCCGATATTGTCGAGCTCGATCTGGCCGACATAGAGGACATGGAAGTGCTTGATCATGGGAACCTCGGCCGGTGAGATTGGCGCACGCTGAAGACTACGCGACCGCGGCCCCTGACGAAACAGGGCGCGGAAAGCGAAGAGACGAGCATTCAAGGGGCGAAAACTTGTAGGGTGGGCGGCGGCGCATTCGCCGCCGCCCAGCCGGCATGTGCCTGCCGAATGGCCAACCCTAGCGCCGCTCGGCGAAAAATTCCCGCAGCAACATCGCGGCTTCGCGCTCGCCGATGCCGCCATAGACTTCGGGCCGGTGATGGCAGGTCGCGGCGGCGAAGAACTTGACGCCGTGCTCGACCGCGCCGCCTTTCGGATCACCCGCGCCGAAATAGAGCCGGCGGATGCGCGCGAACGAGATGGCGGCCGCGCACATGGCGCAGGGCTCGAGCGTGACATGGAGGTCGCAGTCGACGAGCCGCTCGGAGCCGAGCGCGGCCGCGGCCGCGCGGATCGCGATCATCTCGGCATGGGCGGTCGGATCGCGGTCGCGCAGCGTCCGGTTGCCGGCGCGCGCGATGACGTCGCTGCCGCGCACGATGACGCAGCCGACCGGAACCTCGCCGGCCGCCTGCGCGGCGCGCGCCTCGTCGAAGGCGATTTCCATGAAGGACCGCAAAGGCTGTTCCCCGGCGCGAAACCTGCTATCAGGCGAGCTTACCATGCCCCGCAAGAGCGACGATCGTGAAGCGGCCCGGCCCGAGCGCATCGCCAAGGCGATCGCGCGCGCGGGGCTCGCCTCGCGCCGCGAGGCCGAGGCGTGGATCGCGGCCGGCCGCGTTGCGGTCAACGGCAAGGTGATCGCCTCGGCGGCGCTCAACGTGACGCCGGCCGACCGCATCGCGGTCGACGGCGCGCCGCTGCCGGCACGCGAGCGCACGCGGCTCTTCCTCTACCACAAGCCGCGCGGCCTGGTGACGACCAATTCCGACCCGGAGGGCCGGCCGACCATCTTCGCGGCCTTGCCGAAGCACCTGCCGCGCCTGCTTTCGGTCGGCCGCCTCGACATCGGTACCGAGGGGCTGTTGCTGCTCACCAACGACGGCGGGCTCGCGCGCGTGCTCGAGCTGCCGGAAACCGGCTGGCTGCGGCGCTACCGCGTGCGCGCGCTCGGGCGGGTGACGCAAGCCGATCTCGACAAGCTGCACGAGGGCATCACGGTCGACGGCATCCACTACGGCCCGATCGAGGCGGCGCTCGACCGCGAGCAGGGATCGAACGTCTGGCTGACCTTCGCGATCCGCGAGGGCAAGAACCGCGAGGTGCGCAACGTGCTCGGCCACCTCGGCCTGCAGGTGAACCGGCTGATCCGCGTCTCGTTCGGCCCGTTCCAGCTGCGCGATCTCGCCGAGGGCGCGGTCGAGGAGGTGCGCACGCGGGTGCTGCGCGAGCAGCTCGGCGAGCGGGTGATCGCGCAGGCGAAATGCGATTTTTCCGCGCCGATCGTCCAGCGCGTCGCGGAGGCCGAACCCGCCCCGCCGCCGCGCGCCGAACGCGAGCGCGACCGGCGCAACGATCGGCCGCCGCGCGAGCGCGAGGAGCGCCGTCACGGCGCGCGGGACGAACGGCGCGGCCGGCAGGGCCGGCGTGAGCGCGACCATCGCGGCAAGCCGGAGCGCGACGAAAAGCCCGGGCGGCCGCGGCGCGGCCACGCCTGGCGGTCGGACGATGCCCCGCTGCGCACGCATTATCGCGGCGGCGGCGACGTCGCGCGGATCGAACGCGAGGATGCGAGCCGGCCGAAGCGGTCGGGTCTCCTCACCGACCGCAAGGGCCGCCGCGTCCTGGTCGAGCGGCTGGGCGAGAAGAAGAAGGAGGAGCGTCCGGATCGCGGCAAGCGGCAGCCGCGCGGCGAGCGTCCGCCCAAGCGGCACCGCCGCGGCCGCCCCGACCGCGCCGGCGGTCCGCGGCCGTCGCGGCCCAAAGAACGCTGATGCGCATCGTCGGCGGGCGCCTGCGCGGCCGCAATCTCGCGGCGCCGAAGACGCAGGCGATCCGGCCGACCAGCGACCGGCTGCGCGAATCCGTGTTCAACATCCTGGCGCACGCCTATGGCGACCCGGTCAGCGGCGCGCGCGTGCTCGACCTCTTTGCCGGCACCGGCGCGCTCGGCATCGAGGCGCTCTCGCGCGGCGCAAGCTTCGCGCTGTTCATCGACGACGGCGCCGAGGCGCGCGCGCTGATCCGGCAGAACGTCGATGCGCTCGGCCTCGGCGCGGTGACACGGGTGTTTCGCCGCGACGCGACGAGGCTCGGCGCCGCCCATCCGGTCGAGCCGTTCGGGCTCGTCTTTCTCGATCCGCCCTACCGCAAGGGGCTCGTCGCGCCGGCGCTCGCCTCGCTGCGCGAGGGCGGATGGCTCACGCCGGGCGCGCTGGTGGTGGTGGAAGAGGCGGCCGATGCGGATTTTGCCCCGCCGGCCGGCTTCACCGAGCTCGAGCGACGCACCTATGACGATACGGTCATCGTCTTCCTGCGCGCCGCATGAAGTCCTCGCCATCGGCGCGCAGCAACGCGGGCGCGCGGCTCCGCCGCTCTGGCGCCCGGCCGTCGCGGGGCGATATGGTGGATGCCGAGAAGGCTTCCGGGAGCGAACAAGATGAAGAGCGGCAGCGCCGGCGCGTCCAAGGTCGACTTCGACAAGTTCCGCTTGCGCCGCTTCGTCGAGCGCCTGACCGACCTCGGCGAGGTGGAGATTCACGACGAGCCGGTGCCGCTCACCGGGCTTAGCCCGATCATCGAGGCGACCGACAAGGCGGTGCTGTTCAAGAAGGCCGGCCCCGAGCGCCTCGAGATCGTGGCGGGGACCGCGAGCAACTATCGGCGCCTCGCCGCCGCGTTCGGCGTCGGCGAGGACAAGCTGCACGACGAGTACTTCAAGCGGCTCGCCAACCTGCAGCCGCTGATCGAGGTGGCGTCGGACGCGGCGCCGGTGCATGCGATCAAGATCACCGGCAACGACGTGGACCTCGCGCGGCTGCCGTTCCATCCCCAGCATGGGCTCGACGGCAGCTGCTACCTGAGCGCGGCGATCGACTACACGGTCGATCCCGCGACCGGCCGGCGCAATGTCGGCTGCCGGCGGCTGAGCCTGCGCAACCGCTACGAGGCCGGCACCAACGTGACGGCGCCGTCCGACCTGAAGCGCATCTACACCGCCTGCGTCGCGCGCGGCGAGCGGCTGCCGGTCACCTTCACGATCGGCGCGCACCCGCTCGATTTCGTCGCCGCGACGACGCGCCAGCCGGGCGACGAGCTGGCGCTGGTGGCGAATTTCCGCGGCGAGCCGGCGCCGGTGGTGAAGAGCCTGACCAACGACATCCTGGTGCCGGCCGACGCCGAGATCACGCTCGAAGGCTATCTCGACGAGCGCGGCTACGTCGAGCCGGAGGGCCCGTACGGCGAATACATGGGCTACTACGGCGCGATCCACATGGACCCGGTGTTTCACTGCACCGCCATCACGATGCGGCGCGACGCGCTGCACCACACGCTGCTGCACGGCTCGGCCTTCGTGCTCGACCAGGCGGACGCCTCCTGCCTCATCGGCCTCGGCGCCGAGGCGCAGGCGCTCAAGATCCTGCGCGCGACCGTGGCGGAGCCGATCGGCGTCCATCTGCGCACGATCGCCGGCTCCGGTACGCTGCGGGTGGCGATCCGCAAGCGCGCGGACACGGAAGCGCGCGCCGTGATCGAGGCGCTGCTGCGCGGAATGACGCGGCTGAAATCGGTCTACGTCTTCGACGACGACATCGACATCAAGAACGACGATCACGTCGAGTGGGCGCTCGGCACGCGCTTCCAGGCCGACCAGGACCTGGTCGTGCTGCAAGGCCTGCAGGGCCAGACCATGGATCCCTCGCTCAACGGCCGGCGCACGGGCGCCAAGACCGGCTTCGACTGCACGCGGCCGCTCGCCCGCGCCGGCGACATCACCTACATGCGCTGCGCCGCGCGCACCTTCGCGGGGCCCGCCCGCTTCCAGACGGTCGAGCAGGCGCTCGGATCAGGGCCGATGTTCTTCGCCGACGTGGTCCAGTCGCTCGGCAGCCAGGACGGCCGCGAGGTCGCCTGCGCGCTCGACGCGTTGCGCCAGAGCGGCCGCCTCGGCCGCGACCGCGACGGGCGCTATCACCTGGTCTCCGGCAAGCCCGGCGTGACCGCGATCGTCGGCGAGCTCTACCACGACCCCAACGAAGGCGCGTGAGCCGGCCGCGCCGCGCTCACTCCGCCTTGATGTTGGCCTCGCGGATGACGCGGCCGAACTCGTCGTATTGCTTGCGCACATAGTCGGCGAACGGCGCGCCGCAGATGCCGACCGGACGCAGCCCCTGCGCGGTGAGCTTGTCCTTGACCTCGGCGTCGGGCAGCGCCGCCGCGAACCAGCCGGCGAGGCGCGCGATCGCGTCCGCGGGCGTGCCGGCCGGCGCAAACAAGCCGTACCAGATGTCCGCCTCGAAGCCCTTGTAGCCGGATTCGTCCACCGTCGGCACGTCGGGGAGCGTGTCAAGCCGCGTCCGCGCGCCCGTCACGAGCGCGCGCAGCGCGCCCGACTTGAGCTGCGGCGCGACGGTCGGATAGTCCGAATAGACGGCATCGACGTGACCACCCAAGAGCGCGGTCACGGCCGGGGGCGTGCCCGGATACGAGACGAACGTCATGGTGAAATGCGCCTGCTGCCGCAGCATTTCGTAGGTCACCTGCAAGGCGGCGCCGCTCGAGCTCGCAATCGTCAACCGGTTGGGCTGCGCGCGCGCGGCGGCGACGAGATCGCCGAGCGTGCGAAACGGCGACGCCTTGTTGACGGCGAGAATCGACGGCGTGGCGACCAGATTGCAGATCGGCGCAAAGCTCTTCACCGCATCGTAGTTGACCTTGCGCAAGTGCGGCGCCACCACGAACGAGTTCGCCACCAGGAGCAGCGTGTTTCCGTCGGGCGCCGCGCGGGAAACGAAATCCGTGCCGATGATGGTGCTCGCGCCCGGCCGATCCTCTACCACCATCGTGACGCCCTGCGCGGCGCTGATCTGCTGTGCGAACAGCCGCCCGACGACGTCGATGCCGCCGCCGGGCGGATACGGAACGATGATGCGGATCGTGCCGGGCGTCTGCGCCCATGCGCCGCCGCCGATGGGAACGAGGGCGGTCAAGGCGACAAGGATGGCGGCCGCTGCCGCCAGCGCAATGGATCGCCGACGCGGAACATTCATCGTTACCTCAATAGGCTGACGGGGCGTGAGCTTAAGGCGACGGGTCATCTGCGGCAACCATCGTGCGCCCTGTTACGGCGCGGCCGCACTGGCGCCGGGCGCCAGCAAGACGATATGCTTTGCGCCGCACGAGCCGCCCCTGTCATGCCCGCATTCATCGGCCAAGCGCTGCCGCGCAAGGAGGACTTCCGCCTGCTGACCGGCGGCGTCGACGCGCTCGCGCCGTTCGGCGTGACGCACATCGAGCTGCCGCTGACGGCCGAGCGGGTCTGGCGCGCCATCCGGGAGGCGAAGGAAACCGCATGACGACGCGAACCGCCGACATCGACATGGAGAAATTCCGGCTGCGCCGGTTCGTGCGGCGGCTGATCGACATGGGCGAGGTCGACGTTCATGACGAGCCGGTGCCGCTCACCGGCCTGAGCGCGATCATCGAGGCGACCGACAAAGCGGTGCTGTTCACCAAGGCGGGCCCGGAGCGGCTCGAGATCGCCGCCAAGACCGCCGGGTCCCACAGGCGGCTCGCCGCCGCCTTCGCGACCAGCGAGGACAAGCTGCACGACGAGTACTTCAAGCGGTTGGGCAATCTGCAGCCGCTCGTCGAGGTGCCGTCCGACGCGGCGCCGGTGCACGCCGTCAAGATCACCGGCCAGGACGTCGATCTGACGCGCCTGCCGTTCCATCCCCAGCATGGGCTCGACGGCAGCTGCTACCTGAGCTCGGCGATCGACTACACGGTCGATCCCGCCACCGGGCGGCGCAATGTCGGCTGCCGCCGCCTGAGCCTGCGCAACCGCTACGAGGCGGGCACCAACGTGACGGCGCCGTCTGACTTGAAGCGCATCTATACGGCCTGCGTGGCGCGCGGCGAGCGCCTGCCGGTCACCTTCACGGTCGGCGGGCATCCGCTCGATTTCGTCGCGGCGACGACGCGCCAGCCCGGTGACGAGCTGGCGCTGGTGGCGAATTTCCGCGGCGAGCCGGCGCCGGTGGTGAAGAGCCTGACCAACGACATCCTGGTGCCGGCCGACGCCGAGATCACCCTCGAGGGATATCTCGATGAGCGCGGCTACGTCGAGCCGGAGGGCCCGTACGGCGAATACATGGGCTATTACGGCGCGATCCACATGGACCCGGTGTTTCACTGCACCGCTATCACGATGCGGCGCGACGCCCTGCATCACACGCTGCTGCACGGCTCGGCCTTCGTGCTCGATCAATGCGACAGCGCCAATATCACGGCGCTGCGCACCGAGGCCGAGGCGATGAAGATCCTGCGCGCGACCATCGCCGAGCCGGTCGCGGCGCTGCTGCGCTCGCAGGCCGGCGGCGGCGGCACCCTGCGGGTCGCGATCCGCAAGCGCGCGGACACAGAAGCGCGCGCCGCGATCGAAGCGCTGTTCAAGGGCATCAGGCGGCTGAAGGCCATCTACGTGTTCGACGACGACATCGACATCCGCAACGATGCCCATGTCGAATGGTCGCTCGGCACCCGCTTCCAGGCAGATCAGGATCTGGTCGTCTTGCTCGGGCTACAGGGCCAGACCATGGACCCCTCGCTCAACGGCCGGCGCACCGGCGCGAAGGCCGGCTTCGACTGCACCCGCCCGCTCGCCCGCGCGAGCGACATCACCTACATGCGCTGCGCGGCGCGCGCCTTTGCCGGTCCCGCCCGCTTCCAGACGGTCGAGCAGGCGCTCGCGTCAGGCCCGATGTTCTTTACCGACGTGGTCGAGGCGCTCGGCAGCGACGACGGCCGCGAGGTGGCCTGCGCGCTCGACGCGCTGCGCCAGGCCGGCCGCCTCGGCCGCGACGGCGACGGGCGATATCATCTCGTCACGGGCAAGCCGGGCGTGACGGCGATCGTCGGCGAGCTGCACCACGATCCGAACGAGGGGGCGTGACGGCGGTCCGTCATTGCGAGGCGCGCAGCGACGAAGCAATCGCGTTCATCGGGATCACGCGCGTGCGGATCGAGATTGCTTCGGCGTGCTGCGCACGCCTCGCAATGACGCGGGCCGTCACTTCCGCCCGAACAGCCGCTCGATGTCGGCGAGCTTGAGCTCGACATAGGTCGGGCGGCCGTGGTTGCACTGGCCCGAATTGGGCGTCGCCTCCATGTCGCGCAGGAGCGCGTTCATCTCCTCCGGCTTGAGGCGGCGGCCGGCGCGCACCGAGCCGTGGCACGCCATGGTGGCCGAGACATGCATCAGCCGGCGCTCGAGCGGCAGCGCCTCGTCCCATTCCGCCATGTGCTCGGCGAGATCGCCGATGAGCGCGCGGGCGTCGATCTCGCCGAGGAGGCCGGGCGTCTCGCGCACCGCGACCGCGCCGGGGCCGAACGGCTCGATGACGAGGCCATAGCGGGCGAGTTCGCCGGCGCGGGCGACGAGCCGCTCGACGTCGGCTTCCTCCAGCTCGACGATCTCGGGGATCAGCAGGATCTGCCGCGCCACGCCCGTCTTCTCCAGCGCCGCCTTCATGCGCTCGTAGACGAGGCGCTCGTGCGCCGCATGCTGGTCGACGATGACGATGCCGTCGCGGGTCTGCGCCACGATATAGGTCTCGTGCACCTGGGCGCGCGCGGCGCCGAGCGGGCGGTCGATCTGGTCGGCGGCGATCTCCTCGACCGGAACGACACGCACATCGGCGGACGGCGCGCCCACGTCGAACGCGCGCTGCGCCGACGAGGCGAAGCCCGCGCCGGCGAGCGCACGCGCCGCAAAGCTCGACGGCGGCGGCGCCGCGGGCGAGCGCCGCCAGTCCCAGCCGGCACGCGGCTGGGCATCCGCGCGCAGCGTTGCGCGAAGCGCCGCGACGGTCGCGGCGCCACCGGTCGTCGCCGCGCGCTGCGCCTCGCGGCCGAGCGCCTCCTGCAGCACGCGCACGATCGAGGCGCGCACCAGCCCGGGATCGCGGAAACGCACCTCGGCCTTGGCCGGATGCACGTTCACGTCGACCTCGCGCGGATCGAGGGTCACGAACAGCGCCACCACCGGATGGCGGTCGCGCGGCAGGTGATCCGCATAGGCGCCGCGCACCGCCCCGAGCATCAGCTTGTCGCGCACCGGCCGGCCGTTGACGAAGAGATATTGCCCGAGCGCATTGGCGCGGCTGTAGGTCGGCAGGCCGGCGAAGCCCTCGATCAGGAGCCCTTCGCGCCCGCCGCGCACCTCGACGGCGTTGGCGCGAAAATCCGGCCCGAGCACGTCGCCGAGCCGCGCGAGCCGCCCGGACGGGCCGGGCAGCGCGGCGCCCCAGGTCACCGGCGCGCGCTCCTCGCCGGCGAGCGTGAAGGCGACGTCGGGCCGGCTCATGGCGAGGCGGCGCACCACGTCGCGGATCGCTTCCGCCTCGGTGCGGTCGGTCTTGAGGAACTTGAGCCGCGCCGGCGTCGCGAAGAAAAGGTCGCGCACCTCGACGCGCGTACCGGCGCCGAGCGCCGCCGGCTTCACCTTCGACTTGACGCCGGCCTCGACCGCAATCGTCCAGGCATGCGGCTCGCCGGCATGGCGGGTCGCGATCGCGAGCCGCGCCACCGCGCCGATCGACGGCAGCGCCTCGCCGCGGAAGCCGAGCGTGCGGATCGCCATGAGATCGTCGCCGTCGGCGAGCTTCGAGGTGGCGTGGCGCTCGACCGCGAGCGCGAGGTCGGCCTTGCTCATGCCCTCGCCGTCGTCGGTGACGCGGATGAGCCGCCGCCCTCCCCCCTCGGTCATCACCTCGATGCGCTGCGCGCCCGCATCGAGCGCGTTCTCGACCAGCTCCTTGACCACGCTCGCCGGACGCTCGACCACCTCGCCGGCGGCGATGCGGTTGATCAGGGCGGGATCGAGCTGGCGAACGGGCATGCGGGCGGCGACTCAGGGCGTCGGGTTGGGCGATATTACAGGGGCGAATGGCGAGTAGCGAATGGCGAATGGCGACTGACGGCCCTCTATTCGCTACTCGCTACTCGCTACTCGCTAATCGCCATTACTCCAGCGATGCCTTGCCTTGCCGCAGCGCCTTGATGCCGCCGCGCCGCTTCTTCGACTCCAGTCGCCGCATGCGCGACGCCTTGGTGGGCTTGGTCGCCCGCCGCGGCACCGGCCGCACCGCGGCCTGACGGATCAGCTCGATGAGCCGATCGAGCGCGTCGGTGCGGTTGCGCTCCTGCGTGCGATGGCTCTGCGCCGTGATGACCAGCACCCCGTCGCGGGTCAGCCGGCGGCCGGCGAGGCGCTCGAGCCGCGCGCGCACCTCGTCGGTGAGCGAGGGCGAATGCCGCACGTCGAAGCGCAGCTGCACCGCGGTCGCGAGCTTGTTGACGTTCTGCCCGCCCGGGCCGGAGGCGCGGATGAAGCTCTCGTCAAGCTCGCTCTCGTCGAGCACGATATGTTCGGTGACGCGAATCATGCGGCGTTGAACCCAGTCCCCGCGGCACCCTACCAAGAAAGGAGCATTACTTCACGGCTGGCCGATGTCCGAACCCTTTTCCGCAGTCGCGCAGGTCACGATCGGGCGGGACGCCCTGATCGCGTATCTCGACGCCGTGCCGATGCCCGCGAGCAACTGGAGCGATTGGCCCCGCATCGGCGGCGAATGGAATGATTTCTCGTGGGGCCGAGATGCGTCGGCTTGCCTCGAGCGGGTCGACGCAAGGCTCGCCGAATTCGGCAATCATCGCGAGGCGATTCGCCACCTCATCGAAGCCGATATCGTCCCGGGCACCGAGCGATGTCAGTACGACGCCGCAACGAGATGCTTCACGTTCGCGACGCTGATGTTCGCCGCCGACGTCGAGGAGGTCGCCTTGTTCTTTGCCGCAGCGCGCGGGATTGCGTCATTTGCGGACAAGTCCGCGCCCGGCTTCGCGGCGATGCATGACTATTTGTGGAGCACGACTTGGACGGTCGCCGCCATGCAGATCGGCCCGAGCGGCGGCTCGCGTTTTCTCGATCCGCACGCAGACGCCGCCTACGAGAGGTATATTCGTGACGCCATCGCGGTGCTCGACGACATCAAGGCGGCGGGCGGCGCGCCCGAGCGGGTGATCGACGAGCTCGATCAAATCCGCTGACAGATCGCCAAGCGGATGAAGCTCTCGACGAGCTCGCTCCCGGCGAGCGCGATATGGTCGGTGATGCGGATCATGACGACTTGATTCTATTCGCCCGCCCCGGGCTTGTCCCGGTGTTTGGCAAACTCATGACGTGTTTACGGAAAAATAACGGGCCGGCGCGTTGCGCCGACTGGCCAACCGCCCTAGTCTGCCGCTCCCCCGAGTGCCGATAAACCCCTCACCCTGGGAGATTTTCATGAACCTGAAGCTCGTGATCGCCGCCGCCATGCTCGCCGCGACGCCCGCATTCGCGCAAGGCCAGATGAGCGGCCCCAACGCCCCCAAGGCGCCGAAGCCGACCATCGCGCAGGTGAAGAACCTCCTCGACGCGATCAGCAAGGACAACGCCAAGGTGCAGATCTATTGCCAGCTCAACAAGGTCAACCAGCAGATGGCGCAGGTCGACGAGAAGGACCAGAAGAAGATGCAGGCGCTCGGCGACCAGGCCGATCAGCTCATGCAGAAGCTCGGTCCGGACTACGGCAAGATCATGGATGGCCTCGATTCGGTCGACGAGAATTCGGCGGAAGGCAAGCAATACGCCGCGCTGTTCTCGGGTCTCGACGCCCAGTGCAAATAATCCGGCGGCGCGCGGCACGCTGCATTCGGCCGGCGCGCGCGCCGGCCTAGAGCGTGATGACTTTTCTTCGAATCGTCGTCACGCTTTGGTTCATTGCTCGAGCATGATCTTTTCCGAAACCCGGTATCCACCCCGTATCGAGTGCGGGGCAGGCCTTTGCGGGATCATGCTCTGTCGGGATCATGCTCTTGCAGCGACGGGCGGTCGGATCGATATTGCGCGATGCCGCCGCTCAGGCCGTGCCGGCGAGATACTTCTTCGCCAGCACCTTGCCCTCCTCGACCGCCGGCTGATCGAACGGATCGACGCCGAGGAGATGCGCGGCGACCATCGTCTCCAGCATGAAGTGCATCAACAGCTCGCCGAGGGTCGCCTCGTCGAGCCGGTCGAGATGCACCGTGCGCACCGGACAGCCGTTCATGGCGAGCGTTTCCGCCGTGGCGCGGCCCTCCGCGGCGACGAGGTCGCCGATGGTCTTGCCGGCGAACTCCGGCTCGCCGGCGAGCGCCGCGAGCTTGGCGTCGATGCGCGGGCCGCGGCCGGCGACGCCGACCGTCACGATGGTGAACAGCTTGTCGCGCGGCCCCGCGATGTAGAGCTGCAGCTGGCTGTGCTGGTCGACCGGGCCGAGCGCGCCGATCGGGGTCGTGCCTTTGCGGTCCTTGCCGAGGCTTTCGGCCCAGAGCTGCACGTACCAGCGGGTGAGGCGCTCAAGCCGGTCCGCATAGGCCATCAGCACCGAGATCGTCTTTGCCGGCCTCTTGCCCCGCGTCTGCGCCAGCGCGACCGCGAGCGCCGCGCCGATGCAGGCCGGCACCTCGGCGGGCGGCTTGCCGGCGAGCACCGGGGCGAGCGCGGCCGCGGCGCCGGAACGCACCGCCGCGATGTCGAGCCCGGCGATCGCCGCCGGCAGCAGCCCGACATTGGTCAGCACCGAGTAACGCCCGCCGACGTTCGGATCGTGATCGAGCATGGGCACGCCGGCGCCGAGAAGATCGCGCAGGCCGTTGCGCTGGCCCGCCGCGGGCTCGCTGATGCCGAGAAAACTTGCGCCGACCTGCGCCGCGAGCCCGGCCTCGCGCATCGCCGCCAGCGCCGCGGCGGTCTGCATCAGCGTCTCGCCGGTGCCGCCGGACTTGGAGATGGCGACGAAGCGGGTTGTCGCGAGCGGCGCGCGCGCGAGCAGCAGCGCGAAGCTCTCCGGGTCGAGATTGTCCATGAAATGCAGCCGCGGGCCGCCGCGCAGTGCGCCGACGCCGGGCACCGCGTGGCCGGCGAGCTGCGCCAGGGTCTGCCCGCCGAGGCTCGATCCGCCGGTGCCGAGAAAAACGATGTCGGTCGCCCCCTGCGCCAGCCGCTGGGCGGCCGCGCCGATGCCGGCGAGATCGTCGCGCCGCTCGGGCAGCCGCAGCAGCGGCAGCTTGCGGTCGGCATGCCGCTCCCTGAGCCAGGCGAGGGCGCCGGCGCAGCGTCCGAGCGCGTCGGCATAAGCCTTGTCGTCGACGCCATGGACTCCGATGCGCTCCGCGCGGGCGGCGTCGATCGATTGGGCGATGGGCATCGCGGTCTCCGATGCGCTGGAGCGCGGCGTGGAAAAGGGCGCGCCGCCGGTCCGCTCAGACCGGGCAGCGGCCGGTCAGCAATCGGCCGGGCAGGTCAACGAGCCTTCAACAATGCGGGGGGGCCGCTGGTTGCGGCGCCGGCGCCCGGCGCGTCGCTTTTCGCCAGGGCGGGGTCCTCGCGGCCGACCATGGCGACCAGCATCTTGCCGTCGAGCAGACGCTTGGCGACGCGTTTCGCGTCTTCCGGCGTGACCGCATCGATCAGGCCGTTGCGCTTGTCGATGTAGTCGATGCCGAGGTCCTCGACCTGCATCAGCACGAGCTGCGCCGCAATCTTGGTCGAGGTGTCGAAGCGCAGCGGGAACGAGCCCTTGAGATAGGATTTCGCCTTGGCGAGCTCTTCTGCGGTCGGCCCCGTCGCGGCGAGACGGTGGATTTCCCTGGTGACGATGGCGAGCGTCTCGTCGGCGGCCTCGCCGCGCGTCGCGGTCGAGGTCATGATCAGGGACGTGTGGTCGAGCGGCGCGAGCGCCGAGTAGATCGAGTAGACGAGCCCGCGCTTCTCGCGCACCTCCTGGTAGAGCCGCGAGGAGAGCGCGCCGCCGCCGAGGATGTGGTTGACCAGGAACGCCGCCATGAAATCGGGGTCCTGGCGCGGGATGCCGACACCGCCGAGCATCAGCACCGACTGCGGCACGTCGAAATCGACCTTGATGAGGCGGCCGAGGCCTTGCGGGGCGGCATCCGGCACCGGACGCAGGCTCGCGTGCGCGGGAAGCGCGCCGAACACCTTGTCGACCAGGGCGCCCGCGGTCGCGGCATCGACGTTGCCGACGATGCCCACCTTGAGATTGTCGCGGGCGAACACCTTCTTCATGTAGGCGCGCATGTCGTCGGCCGTGATGCTCTTCACGCTCTCCGGCGTCCCGCGCAACGGCCAGGCGTAGGGGTGGCCGGCGAACGCGGTCGCCCACCAGCGCTCGCTCGCCATGTCGTCGGGGCTCGTGCTCTCGCGGCGCAGGATCGCGTAGATCTCGCCGCGGATGCGCTCGAGGTCGGGCGGATCGAGACGCGGCTCGTTGATCGACGTGCGCATCAGGTCGAAGGCGGCGTCCTTGTTCTCGACCAGCGTGCGCAGCTGGCCGGAGAAATAATCGCGCGTCGCCGAGAAGCTCAGCTCGATGGCCTTTGCCTCCAGCGCCTGGTGGAAGGCGCGCGACGGCAGGTTGCCTGATCCTTCGTCGATCGTCCCGGCCACCAGGCTCGCGACGCCCGGCTTGTCGACGGGATCCTGGGTGGTGCCGCCGACGAAGGCGAAATCCATGGCGATCAGCGGCACGGTCGGCTCCTGCACGAGCCAGAACTCGATGCCGGACGGGCTCACCACGCGATCGATCTTGGTGGCGGAGGCGGGCGCGGCGGCCGCAAGCAGGAACGCGGCGCCGGCGGCGGCGCGCGCGGCGAAGCGCGGCAATGAAAGCATGGGAGCCGTCACGAGTGTTTCTCCTGCGGAAGTTCCTTGACCAGATAACCGGTGACCGAGCGGCGCATGTCGAGCCAGGTGCGGGCGGCGGCGCGCACCTCTTCGGCGGTCACCGAGCGGATCAGGTCGGGCCACGCCTGCACGTCCGCGACCGTCTGCCCGGTGGTGAGCGCGGTGCCGTACCAGCGCGCGAGCGCCGCCTGGTTGTCCTGCGCATAGACCGCGTCGGCGATCATGCGGGTCTTGGCGCGTTCGAGCTCCTCGGCGCTGACGCCGTTCTTGATCAGGTCGGCGATGACGTCGTTGATCGCGCCCTCGACCGCCGGAAAGGGGACGCCGGGCTGCGGCATCGCGTAGACGCCGAAGCGCGTGTCGTCGAGCGCCGAGCCCTGATAGTAGCCGCCGGCATTGACCGCGAGGCGCTGATCGACCACGAGCGAGCGGTAGAGCCGCGAGGTCGAGCCGCTGCCGAGGACATGGGCGAGCACCTCGAGCGCGGCGGCGTCCTTCTTGGATTTCGCGTAGGAGGGCACCAGATAGCTGCGCTGCATGCTCGGCTGGGCGACGCGCGGATCCGCCAGCATCACGGTGCGCGGCGCGATCGGCTGCGGTTCCTGCGGCCGCGCCCGCGGCGGCACGTCGGCGACGCGCGGCACCTTGGCGTAGGTCTTGGCGGCGAGCGCCTTGACCTCGTCGGCCGTGACGTCGCCGGCGATCACCACCACGGCGTTATTCGGCGTGTAGAAGCGATGATAGAACGCGAGCGCGTCGGCGCGCGTGAGCGCCTCGATCTCGTGGTGCCAGCCGATCACGGGGCGGCCGTACGGGCTGTTGAGAAAGAGCGCCGCGGAAATCTGCTCGCCGAGCCGCGCATCGGGGCTGTTGGCGACGCGCATGTTGTATTCCTCGAGCACCACCTTGAGCTCGGGAACCACGTTCGCCTCGCTCAGCACGAGGCCGGTCATGCGGTCGGCCTCGAACGCCATCATCTGTTCGAGATGCTCGCGCGCGATGCGCTGGAAGAAGGCGGTGAAGTCGGCGGTCGTGAAGGCGTTTTCCTGGCCGCCGAGCGCCGCGACGGTCTGGGAAAACTTGCCCTCGGGATTCTTCGCGGTGCCCTTGAACATCAGGTGCTCGAGAAAATGCGCGAGGCCCGATTTGCCCGGCGTCTCGTCGGCCGAGCCGACCTTGTACCAGACCATATGGGTGACGACCGGCGTGCGATGGTCGGGGATGACGACGATCTCGAGCCCGTTGGCGAGCGTGAAGTCGGCGACGTCCGGCCCGCCGATCGAGACTGCCGACGCGAACGGCGCAAGCCAGGTGAGCGCCAACAAGACCAGAGCCGCCCGCGTCGTCAGCCTGTACATCATCGTCATGATCGTAGTCGGTCCTTTTCGGCTCGATGGTGCAATCGGCCGCCCGCGCGGCCCACCGACCGCGTGCCCCAGACGATTGCGCTGCGAAATCAAGATCGCGACCTTGCCGCGCTCACACGCTCACTTGTCGGTGCCGGCGGTGACCCGCTCTTCCTGCGTCATGGCCTTGGGCTTCTTCGTGTCCGCGCGCAATCCGTAGGGCTGCGCCGGCGACGGCGAACGATAGCCGGCCGGCGGATCGGTCAGGCTCGCGCGCGGCGGCTCGGCCTCGAAGGGGACGGTTTCGTCCTTGTTGTTGCCGGTGAAGAAGTCGTGCATGCTGCCGAACAGCCCGCTCGTGTAGCCGAGCTCGGACGGCTTGTATTGGCGCTCGTTGTCTTCGACCTGATCGCCGCTGCGGCGCAACGCCTGGTCCTTGGCGCTCCGCGCGCCGGCGCGCAGCTCGTTCGGGCTGAGTTGGCGGCTGAGGTCTTCCCAGTTGAAAGCGCGCGCATCCTTCTTGCGCTTGGCCGCGGCGTCGCGGCGGCGCTGCTCGTCCTGATCGATCGGCCACTGGGGATTGTTCTTGACCACGTCGGACTGCGGCGGCGGCAGGTCGCGGGTCGGCGGCACCACCAGCGGCGGGCGTTCCTGGTAGTTGATGCCGGCATTCTCCTCGCCGTTGCGCAAGCCGAAGCCGCGCAGGAGGCTCTTGAAGAACTTGGTGTCCGGCAGCTCGTCGTCATCGTCCTGGGCGAGCGCATGGCCGATGCCGCCCGCAAGGATCAACAGCGCCGCGAACGAACTCGCGACCAGCCGGCGCCGGAAACCATGGCGCGCAAGACCATCGCGCCCAAGATTCTGGGGCGAAACCCTGCGGACCTGCGACTGATTCATGGCCGTTCCCCGTATCGCCAACGCGCGTCCTGGCGCACTCAAACTGGCGGCCCCGCGGGCATGTATATCACGGATCAGGGCGCTTTTGCGGCGCCTCGCCCGGTGCCTTGGCGAGGGTCGATTCGTACAGGAGCCCCACCACCCCGGCAACGATCCCGACATCCGCAAGGTTAAAGACATACCAGCGGAACGCCCAGGTCGCGGTCGTGATGTGGAACAGCACAAAATCGGCGACCGCCCCGTAGGCGACCCGGTCGATGGCGTTGCCGATCGCGCCGCCGATGATCAAGCCGAGCGCGAGCGCGGAAAGCCGCGAGGCCGAATGGGACAGCCAGATCCACAGGAGCACCACCGCCACGGCCTTGACGGCCAGCAGCGCCCACTGGCCGAGCGGACCGACCTGGGGAAACAGGCCGTAGCTGATCCCCGGATTCCACACCAGCACGAGGTCGATGAACGGGCCAAGCCGCACGGTGCCGTGCGCCGCGAGGTCGAGGCCGCGCAGCAGCCAGAGCTTCAGCGCCTGGTCGGCCGCCGCCGTCAGGACGGCGACCCCGACGCCGAAACCGGTCAATGGGCCGTAGAGGTATTTTCGTACGTCCATTACTCGGCCGCCCGGCGCAGGGCGTCCCATTCGCGCAGCGCCTGGGCGTCGCGCGGGGAGACGTCCGGATAGTCGGGATCGGCACCGACCGTGGGGAGGATTCTTCGCGACCGGGCGCACTTGCGCCCTTCGGCGGGACGAAATTCGACCGCAACCCCGGCGACGTCATCGAGACGGAAGGCGTCCGCCGGACCCTCGCCACTCACCACCGTGATGCTCGACGTGATCGCGACCTCGGCCATGTCGACGCCGTCGAGGGCGGCGAGCAGCCTCGGATCGGCGACGTAGATGACCGGCGCCGCCTCGAGCGATGATCCGATCTTCTTGTCGGCGCGGGCGAGCTCCAGCGCGCCGGTGACCACCCGGCGCACCTGGCGCACCTGGCGCCATTTCTCCGCCAGCGCCTCGTCGCGCCAGCCGGCGGGCATCTCGGGAAACTGCTCCAGGTGCACCGAGCCCTGCGCGTCGGGGTAGCGCGCGAGCCAGGCTTCCTCGGCGGTGAACGGCAGCATCGGCGCGAGCCAGCACACCGTCGCGCGGAAGATATGATCGAGCGCGGTGAGCGAGGCCTTGCGCGTCGTCGACGAGATCGGGTCGCAATAGAGCACATCCCGGCGCACGTCGACATAGAAGGCGGAGATGTCGACCGTCATGAACTGATTGAGCGCCGCGACGATGCGCTTGTAGTCGAAGTTCGCATAGGCCTGGCGCACCAGCGCATCGACCTCGGCGAGGCGGTCGAGCATCAGCCGCTCGAGTTCCGGCATGGCCGCATGCGCGACGCGGCCCTCGGGCTGGAAATAGGCGAGGCTGCCGAGCATCCAGCGCAACGTGTTGCGCAGCTTGCGATAGGTCTCGACCGTGGTCTTGAGGATCTCCGGCCCGATGCGCAGATCGTCGGCATAGTCGGAGGCGCACACCCACAGGCGCAGGATGTCGGCGCCCGACTGCTTCATCACGTCCTGCGGCGCCACCCCGTTGCCGAGCGACTTCGACATCGCGCGCCCGTTCTCGTCGAGCACGAAGCCGTGCGTGAGCACGACGTCGAACGGCGCGACCCCGCGCGTGCCGCAGGATTCGAGCAGCGAGGAATGAAACCAGCCGCGGTGCTGGTCCGAGCCTTCGAGATACATCACGGTATCGGGCCCGCCGTCGCGTCTACGGCGGATGCCGGCGAGGCCGGGAAAGTGTACCGGATCCTCCAGCACGAACGCATGGGTCGAGCCGGAATCGAACCAGACGTCGAGAATGTCGTCGACCTTCTGCCAGGGTTCGTTGCCGAGCTCGCCGAGGAAGCGCTCGCGCGCGCCCGGCGCATACCAGGCGTCGGCGCCCTCTTTTTCGAAGGCGTCGGCGATGCGCGCGTTGACGCGCGCGTCGTCGAGGATGTCGACCGACCCGTCGCCCTTCGCGCGCACGAACAGCGCGATCGGCACGCCCCAGGCGCGCTGGCGCGACACCACCCAGTCGGGCTTGCTCTCGATCATGCCGGTGATGCGGTTCTGCCCCGCCGCCGGCACCCACCGCGTCGCCTTGATCGCCGCGAACGCGCGCTCGCGCAGCGTGTCGCCGGGCATCGATTTGCCGTCCTGCGCAATCTCCCTGTCCATCGCGATGAACCACTGCGGCGTATTGCGGAAGATCACCGGCTTCTTCGAGCGCCACGAATGCGGATACTGGTGCTTGAGGCGGCCGCGCGCGATCAGCATGCCGGCCGCGACCAGCGCCTTGATCACCGCCTCGTTGGCGTCGCCCTTCTCGCCCTTGTCGGTGATGACGCGCTTGCCGGCAAAACCGGGCGCCTGGTCGGTGAAGAAGCCGTCGCCGTCGACCGTGTAGGGGATCGCCGTGTTGATTCCGCGCGCCGCGAGCGGGCGCGCGTTCGCCATCCAGATGTCGAAGTCCTCGCGGCCGTGGCCGGGCGCGGTGTGCACGAAGCCGGTGCCGGTATCGGCCGTGACGTGATCGCCTTCGAGCAGCGGCACGGCGAAATCGTAGCCGCCGCCAAGCCCCTCGAGCGGATGGCTGCAGACCGTTGCGGCGAGCTCGGCCGCCGGAACGTCGCGGACTTTCTTGTAGGCGGTGACGCGCGCCTGGCGAAAGACGTCGATCGCCAGCGGATCGGCCAGCACGAACCGGTCGCCGACCTTCGCCCAGTTGTCCATCGGCGCATCGACGACCTCGTAGAGGCCGTAGCTGATCCTGCCCGAGTAGCTGATCGCACGGTTGCCCGGCAGCGTCCACGGCGTGGTGGTCCAGATGACGATCGATGCGCCGGCGAGCGCCTGCGGACCGGTGGCGACCGGAAACTTCACCCACACCGTGTCGGACACGTAGTCCTCGTACTCGACCTCGGCCTCGGCGAGCGCGGTCTTCTCCACCACCGACCACATCACCGGTTTCGAGCCGCGATAGAGCGTGTCGTTCCGCGCGAACTTCATCAGCTCGCGCGCGATCTGCGCCTCGGCGAAGTAGTCCATGGTCGAATAGGGATGCGCCCAGTCGCCCTCGACGCCGAGCCGCTTGAACTCCGCGCGCTGCACGTCGATCCAATGCGTCGCGAAGGCGCGGCATTCCTTGCGGAACGCGACCAGCGCGGCCGGGTCGGAAAGGTCGGGCTTCGGCTTGCCCTTGGCGCGGTAATTCTCCTCCTCGATCTTCCATTCGATCGGCAGGCCGTGGCAGTCCCAGCCCGGCACGTAGTTCGAGTCGAAGCCCATCATCTGCTGCGAGCGCGTCACCACGTCCTTGAGGATCTTGTTGAGCGCGTGGCCGATATGGATGTTGCCGTTCGCATAGGGCGGCCCGTCGTGCAGGATGAATTTCGGCCGGCCCTTGCCGGCTTCGCGCAGGCGCGCGTAGAGGCCGAGCTTCTCCCAGCGCGCGAGGATCGCGGGCTCCTTCTGCGGCAGCCCGGCGCGCATGGGAAAATCGGTCTTGGGCAGGAACAGAGTCTGGCTGTAGTCGCGTTCGGCGTCGCTCATGACGGCGGTATCTCAGGATTTGGGATGGCGATAAAGGCTCGGCTGTCCCGGTCTCCCGCCGACCCCGAGGTCACGCGGAAGCCGGGCCGATAATTCGCCGAGCGAACGACCCGATGACCGAGGCATATGGAGCAAACGCCGCCATGGCGCGGTGTGTAGCAGATGAAGAAGGCCGCGAAAAGGCGCGCGCGAAGCGGCCGGGTGAAAGCGCCGATCCCCTCGACCCGGCCGTGCGTAAATGCCATATTGTCATAAATTTTGGGCAAATGACATGCGCAAGGCGAGATCACGGCCCCATCGCAAGCCCTCCGCTGCTCCCGGCCTTTACGCGGAAGCCCGGCCTTATGCGGCCGATCCGACCGTCGTGACGGCGATCCCACCGGACGGCCCCCCCGGCGTTGCGGCCGTGCGCGCGACGCCTGGGGCGCTCGCCGACCTCACGCGGCAGGGCTACTCCGATGAGGAGATTTGGACCCTGGTCGTGCCGAAGCGAACCCTGGCGCGCCGGGTCGCCGCCGATGAACCGCTGACGGTCGACGAGACCGACAAGGCGCTGCGGCTGCAACGGATCGCCGCCCTCGCCGGCCGCGTTTTCGGCAATCCCGCCAAGGCGCATCGCTGGCTGCGTAAGCCGAAGCAGTTGCTCGGCGGCCGCACGCCGGTCGATTTTCTCAAGAGCGAGTCGGGCGCGCGGCAGGTGGAAGAGATGCTCTACCAGATCGAGCACGGCATGTTCGTCTGACCCGGTCGCCGTGCGGCTCTGGCGCATCTCCGATTTTGCCGACCTGTCCGGACAGGGCGGATTGCTCGCCGGCGCGCGCTGGCATTCGCGCGGCCGCCGGATTGTCTATCTCGCCGACCATCCCGCCGCGGCGCTCATCGAGGTGCTGGTCCACCTCGAGGTGGACGCCGCGGAGCTGCCGGACACGTTCCAATTGCTCGCCGTCGACGTGGCAGAGGATGTCGCTTCCGGGACCATCCGCAGCATCGACTTGCTCGCCGGATGGCGGCAAGACTCATCCTTGACCCGCGCCCTCGGCGATCGCTGGCTTGCGGAAGGTGGAACCGCGCTGCTGCAGGTGCCATCGGCTGTCGTCCCGGCGGCGTTCAACTGGCTGCTGAACCCGACGCATGCCGATGCCGCCCGCATCAGGATCGCGGATGTCGTCGCAACTCCCTTCGATCCTCGCCTGGCACGGAAAGCTAAATCGGCGGAAAAGCGTCCGCCGCGCGCGCGAGCGCCGCGCGCGCGAGGCCGCAGTCCTCGTCCATCCGGCGGATCAGGTCATCGACGGTCGCGAAAGTGAACTCCGGCCGGATCCAATGGATGAAGGCGACATCGATGGTCTTGCCGTAGATGTCGGCGTTGAAATCGAACAGGAAGACTTCCAGCAGCACCACGCCGGTGTCGAACATCGGCCGCCGCCCGAAATTCGCGACGCCATCGAGGCGCTTGCCGTCGAGCCCCGCCCGCACCGCGTAGATGCCGTGCTTGAGCCCGCAGGCGGGATCGAGCCGCAGGTTGGCGGTCGGGAAGCCGAGCTCGCGCCCGCGCTTGTCGCCGTGCACCACCTCGCCGGTCACGAACCACGGATAACCGAGCAATTCCGCCGCCGCCTCGACCTCGCCGGCCGCGAGCGCGGCGCGGATGGTGCCGGAGGAAATGCGCGTGCCGCCGTCCGCGAAGGGCGGCACGACGTCGACCGTGAAGCCGTGCGCGTGCCCGGCGGCGGCGAGGAACGCCGGCGAGCCGGCGCGTCCCTTGCCGAAATGGAAGTCGAAGCCGACGACGACGCCCGCGAACGAAAAGCGCTCGATCAGGACGCGGCGGACGAAATCCTCCGCCGAGAGCGCCGCCAGCGCCGCGTCGAAGCGCATGACGATCGCGCCGTCGAGGCCGGTGGTGGCGAGCAGGCGCAGCTTGGTCGCCTCGTCGCTCAGGCGGAACACCGGCTCGTCCGGACTGAAGACGGCGCGCGGATGCGGCTCGAAGGTCAGCACCGCGGTCTTGCGGGTAAGCTCGCGCCCGCGCGCCAGGGCGACGGCGATCACCGCCCGGTGGCCGCGGTGAACGCCTTCGAAATTGCCGATCGCCACCACGGCGCCGTCGAGCGCATGGTCGGCCGCTACCGAAGCGTGTGTCAGGTCGCCGTGAACAACGATGAAGGGCGGCCGCGCGGGCGAACGGTCGGGCATGGTGGCTGGAAATGGCGCTTGAACTCTCTCGGTCGCGGCGGACCGTGCGTTTCGTATCGGGACAAGTCAAGCGACCTCGGTATTCGGCTGGCGACGCCGTTCGGCGCACGGCATGGTTAATGAGGTGCATCCATTGCGCCGGTCCCGGAGGTGGCGCGATCGGGAGCGCGACCCGGCGTCAGGGACGCCGCAGGCCCCGCAAACCGCGGGGCCTTAACCGGATATTCAAAGGCCCTTGCTAGTTTCAGCGCAATTGGAACGAGCCTGGGGACGCTCGGGCGTCGGGACCTGCCATGCATCGGATGCAAGCAAGAGGGCGCGTCGGCGCTCGTTCGGGTGAGGCGTAACGGAGCTGGAAAATATGTCGGTCGACCTTACGATGCCGGTGCTGGTGGTGGACGACTACAACACCATGATCCGCATCATTCGCAACCTGCTCAAGCAGATCGGCTTTGCCGACATCGACGACGCCGCGGACGGCTCGGCCGCGCTCGCCCGCATGCGCGAGAAGAAATACGGCCTCATCATCTCCGATTGGAACATGGAGCCGATGACCGGCTACGAGCTGCTCAAGGAAGTGCGCGCCGACCCCAGCCTGTCGAAGACGCCGTTCATCATGGTGACCGCCGAATCGAAGACCGAAAACGTGATCGCCGCCAAGAAGGCGGGCGTCAACAACTACATCGTCAAGCCGTTCAACGCGCAGACCCTGCAGAGCAAGATCGAGGCGGTATTTCCGGATTGAACCGGTCGACCTATCCTCTCCCGGCTGCGAATGGCGAGTAGCGAATAGTCGGATCCCTTCCGCTATTCGCTATTCGCTATTCGCTATTCGCTATTCGCCATTCCCTATTCGCCCCTCCCATCACCATACCAGCCGCCGCATCACGGCCTTGGGAAACACCCTTGCGTCGACAAATTTCTGCTGCAGCAGGGCGGCGTCCGGATTGTCGCGCCCGCCGAGCTCCTCGGCGTGAATGCCGGCGGTGACGAACAGGCAGTCGACCCCGAAGGAATTCGCCCCGGTGAGGTCGGTGCGCACCGAATCGCCGATCGCCAGCACCCGATCGAGGGCGGGCGGGCGCCCGCGCAGGGCGGCGGCCTTGGCAAGCGCCGTCTCATAGATCGGCCGGTGCGGCTTGCCGGCATAGAGCACCTCGCCGCCGAGCGACCCGTAGAGATCGGCGATCGCGCCGGCGCAATAGACCAGCCGCTCGCCGCGCTCGACCACGAGGTCGGGGTTGGCGCAGACCATCAACAGGTCGCGCCGGCGCAGCTCGGTCAGCAGCGGGCGGTAGTTCTCCGGCTGCTCGCGGTCGTCGTCGAACAGCCCGGTGCAGACGATGTAATCGGCGCTCTCCGGCGGCGCGAAGGCCTCGATACCGAGCTCTGAGAAGACCGAGACGTCGCGCTTCGGGCCGATGTGAAAGACGCTCTCGCCGCGGCGATGCACGATCACGTCGCGCGTCACGTCACCCGAGCTGACGATGCCGTCATAGGCGTTGTGCGGCACCTGCAGCTTGTCGCAATACTGCTGTACCACATGCGCGGCGCGCGGCGCATTGGTGATCAACATCACCGTGCCGCCGCCGGCGCGGAAGCGCGCGAGGGCGTCGCAGGCCGGCAGGGTTGCGGCGATGCCGTTGTGGACGACGCCCCAGACGTCCGAGAGGACGACGTCGTAGTTCGCCGCGAGCGGCGCGAAACGATCAATGAAGGCAGCCGCGGACATGGTTCAAAGAGCGGACATGGTTCAAAGATATGAGCTGAACGACATGAGCTGGAAGATATGGGCTGAAAGATATGGGCCGAAGAATGTCGCGCCGCGGCCCGCCCGTCAGCTGCGCGCGCCCGCGCCGCGCACGAGCTGGGCGAGCGAAGATGCGCCGCGGTGGGTCACGGCCGGCGCTTCGCCCGCGGCTGCCGGTGCGGCGGGAGCCACGGTCGGCGTCGGCACGTCGGTGGCTTCGCGCATCATCACGTCGCTGCGGTCGCCGATCCCCTGCATCACCTCGGGGCGGACGGGGCGCGGCGGCGAGAACAGGAAGCCCTGGCCGAATTTCACGTCGTAGTCGAGCAGGTCGACCACCGCGGCCTCGGTCTCGATCTTGGCCGCGACCAGCTCGACGCCGTGGCGCGACAGGAGCCCGGCGAAATCCTGCGGATGGATGTCGGAGAGCGTGATGCCGGTGCGGTTGAGCAAAAGCGAGGCAGCCACCTTGACGAAGCGGAAGCCGCGCTCGGCGAGATCGCGCGGCTCGATGCGCAGGTCGGTGACGTTGTCGAGCGAGAAGCGATAGCCGCGCTCGGCCAGCGCCGCGAGGCTCTCGTTCTCCATCGGCCCCATGGCGCGCAGCGCCGACTGGGTGATCTCGAAGACGAGCGCCGGGGCGATCGCCTTGTTCGCCTCCATGAACTCGGTGAACTGCGGGAAGGTCTCGGCGTCGACCAGGGTCGACGTCGACAGGTTGCAGAACAGGCCGATGTCCCGGTTTTTCGCCAGCAGCCGGCGCACCACCTGGACGCAGCGGAACATCATCAGGTTGTCGATCTTGGGCATCAGCCCGCCGGCTTCGGCGAAGGGCAGGAAATCGGTTGCCGTCAGCGGCTCGCCGTCACCGACGCGCAGCCGCGCCACCGCCTCGTAGTAGCGCACCTTGCGCTGCGGCAGCGTGACGATCGGCTGAAGGAAGAGATCGACCCGATTGTTCTCGACCGCGTCGCGGATCATCGCCACGACGGCGGCGGGCTCCATGTCCTTGAAGCGACCGCTGGCGATACGGGTCGGCATGGGGTCGGGGAGCCTGGGCTCGGGCGGCTGCGGCTTGGGCTCGGGCGGCGGGGGCGGCGCAACCGGCGCCGCGATCGTGGGTTCGGGCAATTTCGGCTCGACCAACCGTGGCGGCGCAGCCGCCAGCTCAGTGACCATGGGTTCGGCGGGCTTGACCTCGGGCACGGGCGGTGGAACCGGCGCCACCGCTTGCACGGGCGGCGGCGCGGGCGGAATGGGCGGCGGCGTGATCGGAGCCTCCGGTGGCTGGACGACCGGCGTGGGCGCAACGCCTGGCCCGCTGAACGCCGTCGCGACCGTCAGCGGCGGTGGCGGCGGCGGCACGGCAGGCGCGAGCACCTTCAATTGCGTGTCGTGCGCCGCGATGGTCTCGGCCATCTGCTGGATGAGCCCGCCGACCTCGCCGATTTCCGCGTTGATCGGCTGCGTTGCGGCAAGCGTCTTCTCGACGACGGCCTGCGCCTTGCCCTCGATCGCCGCCACGCGGCGGCCGAGTTCCGCGACCTGGCGCGCGAGGTCCGCGGTTCCGCGCGCGAGATCGCCGATCTGGCTGCTGACGTCGCTGCGATCGCTGAGGCGGGTCGTGACCGCGTTGTAGAGCGCAAGCCCGGTGAGCGCCGTGAGCGCGACGATCGCCGATTCGGTGCCGCTCAGGCCAAAGCGCAGGTAAAGCACCGCACCGATCGAGCAGGCGATCAGCACGATGCAAAGGGCGACGAAAATGGCGCTCAGGCGTCCCATCCGCTACTCCACGCCGTGGTTGGCGTCTCCTGTCGGCGAACCGATACCCACCCCGAATGACGTCCGGGGCCGGCTCGGGACATGCGCGAGCGACAGTCGGGCGCCTCGATCACCCTGATCCGCCCCCTGATTCGCCCGGACAGGGCTGCATGTTTACGTTCGATCGGCCGCGACGCAAGCGCAATGAGGCGTTTTTTCGCGAATCGGGCAGGCCGCCTGACCTGAAACTTGACCTCGCGCCGGGCGCAGCTTCTCATGCCGCGTCACGCCGGGGCAAGCCGATGAACGGGCCCGGAAATGTCCATTAACCTTGCGGTTCCGGCCCATCCGCGATGATCGCCGCCCTGATCGACCGGCTGGAGAAGCGCCCGCGCGAAGGCTTGGCGGGCTTTGCGCTGCTGCATGCGGCGCTGTGGACCGTCCTGCCGAGCGCGCTCTACCCCAATCTGCCGCTCGACCTGATCGAGGCGCTGACCTACGGGCGCGAATGGCAGCTCGGCTATGACAAGCTGCCGCCGCTGCCCTGGTGGATCGTCGAGATCGCCTATCGGCTGTTCGGGGTCGACGCCGTCTATTACCTCATTGCGCAGGTCACGGTGCTCGCGGCCTTCGCGCTCGTCTGGATGCTGGCGCGCCGCCTGGTCGGGCCGGTCGGCGCCCTCGTCGCGGTCCTGATCGTCGACGGGCTGCACTATTTCAACTTCACCGCCGCGAAGTTCAATCACGACGTGATCCAGCTGCCGTTCTGGGCGCTCGCCGGCCTTGCGTTTCACGGCGCGCTGCGCACCGGGCGCCTGCGCGACTGGACGCTGCTCGGGCTCGCGCTCGGGCTTGCGCTATGGGCGAAATACTTCGTGGTGATGCTCGCGGCGCCGCTCGCGCTCTTTGTGCTGATCGACCGCGACGCGCGGCCGGCGCTCACGACCGCCGGCCCCTATGTGGCGGCGCTGGTCGCGCTCGCGGTCGCGGCGCCGCACCTCGTCTGGCTGGTGCAGCACGACTTCCTGCCCTTCCGCTATGCCGAAGCGCGCGCCGTGCCGTCGCGCGGCCTGTTCGATCACGTGCTGCATCCACTTGCCTTCGTGGCCGGCCAGGTCTTCTGGCTCTTGCCTTCCGGGCTGATCGCGCTGCCGCTGGTGCGGCCGCGGCGGCCCGCGCAGCCGCCGTCGCTCGACGCCTTCGACCGGCGCATCGTGACGCTGCTGACCTTCGGGCCGGCAGCGCTCTTGATCGCCGGCTCGGTGATCAGCGGCCGCGGGCTCATCACCATGTGGGGCTATCCGCTCTGGCTTTTTCTCGGCCTGTGGCTCGTGATCGAAACAGGCCCGCTGATCGAGCGGATGCGGCTCGGCCGCATCGTGGCGGTCTGGGGCGTGGTGACGGCGCTCTATGCTGTCGCATTCGTCGTCGACAACGGCGTGCTGCCGTTCTTCCACAAGTACCGCGCCGCGATCTTTCCCGGCGACCGGCTTGGCGCGGAAATCTCCACGCGCTTTCGCGCCGCGACCGGCGAGCCGCTGCGCTACGTGATCGGCACCATGTGGCTCGGCGGCAATATCAGCCGCTACTCGCCGGAGCGCCCGCGCACCCTGATCGACGGCAAGCCCGAGCGCGCGCCGTGGATCGACCTTGCCGATCTCCGGCGGCACGGCGCGGTCGTGGTCTGGGACGGCGGCGGCGAGGCCGTGCCGCCGGCATACGCCCAGCTCGCACCCGGCGCCCAGGTGCAGCCGCCGCTCACGCTGCCGTGGCGCTGGGGCAACGGCGCGATGACCTTCGGCTGGGCGATCGTGCCGCCGGTGCGGTAAGATGCCGGGCCGATGCGGCCGCGGAACAGCGATGACGATTACGCCCGATAGCCTGGCGAAGTATTTTGCCCGTCTTCCTGATGAGGAACTCATCGAGAGATTCCAGTCGGGCGAATTGACCGACCTTGCCCAGGACGTCGCAGCGGTCGAGCTTCGCACACGGCGCATCGATGTGCCGAGGCACAAGCCGCAGCCGCCGCAACCCATCGCGGACGAAGAGGCCGGCATCGAGCCCGTGGCGATCGGCGGGGATCTGGTCCTGCTCGCCGCGTTCGACAATTTGATCAGTGCAAATCTGTTGCAGAGTCGCCTCGATGCCGAGGGCGTGCCCGCAATGGTCGCCGAGGCCTTTGCCTATGTCAACGAGTACGGCTGCGTTCGAGTTCTCGTCCCCGAATCCTACTTCGAGCGCGCCGCGCTGATAAAAATGAGGATCGATCGGGGCGAGTATGCTTTGGACGACAAGACCGAACTCGGGTGAAGTGAGCCCGCAGCCCATATGAGCCGCGGCCCGCGTGCGTCAACGCGACACACGCGAGCAGGTCGGGATTTCCCCGCACTCGCGCGGATCACCCGGCCTCGATACTTCCCGGTTCAAGACGACGGTTCGACCTCACCTGCCTGCGGGAGGCGTCCGGTTCGCATCGTCTCGTATGCCCACCAGCGGCCGTCCTTTGGCATGCTGGCGCGACGCAGCGGCTCGATCTCGGTGAAGATGAATCGTCGTCGAAAGGCGGATGGGCTCTCGGCAAGCAGAAATGCCTTCATGCGTTCGGGCCCGATGAACCAAGGGCGATTGAGAAACCGCGCCGGATCGTTTGTCCAGGCGGGCGGCTCGCCCAGGTTCCAACGATGGCAGAGATGCTCTGCGATTGCCCCGACAAAGGCGTCCTGCCGCTCGTCCCCGGTCAACGCGGGCGCTTCCTCGATGCGCGCGCGGCGACTGACCGGATCGGGGTCGGCATAGAATTCGTCGAGGAATCCGACAATGTAACCGCGCGACGAGTTCCCGCTACACAGACCTAATCGCAGGGCCTCTGCCAGCGTTCCAGGACGGGTCAAGAGACTGGCTTGATCGGACATAGCCATCCATCAACGAGTCGATTTTTGCACTGATTCGCGGATTGAGCCCGGGCTCCAGAATCCCGGGTATATTCGGATAGCATTGTTTCAAGAGCTCGATAATCCGCTCGCGCGAGTCGATCCCGGTGATTTTCATGAGCGCGAGGGCGTCGCTCTGATCCGACTGGATTTTCAGCAAGTCTCCTTCCAGACGGTTTGCCAGGATCTTCATCGCCAGCAGATAGGCGGGAGCCGGAACGTGGACGCGCAGCCCAACCGCACCTTCGGTTCGTCGTGGATAGTCTCCGAACGGGAACAGGTTTGGTTGCGGATTCCCGATCGGCGGCGCGGTCTGCCTGACCGCCTCATTGATCCAATCGGTCGGGAAGCCCATCTGCCTCGCCACAACATCCGCGATCTCATAAACCGCCGATCGATTGGTCAGAAACACCGCGTCGACGTCGGCTGATGCACTTCGGATGTCGCTCGCCAGCACGAGACAAGAACCACCATAAACTGCAATCTCGATCATCAACCCGCGACTGGCGGCCAGCGCGCCCATACGGTCGAAGGCTTGTTCGATCAATTCGCGGGTCAACTCCGGCGCCATGGGAAGTCCATCCGTCAGCGGCGTCGGAATGGTAGCGCGCCCGCGCTGTTATTTCGAGGCGCCCACGGTCTGCGGCTGAAATCGCCCCTAAGTCGCGCCGGCGACCGCCGGCTGCGCGCGGCGCCAGTCGACGCCGATGAACAGGACCATCAGCGCGGCGCCGAAGCAGAGCAGGCCCGAGAGGATGAACGCCTGCAGGTAGCTGCCGAGGTCGGCGCGCATCAGCCCGGCGAAATAGGCCGCGGCGGCGCTGCCGATCTGGTGCGAGGCGAAGATCCAGCCGTAGATGATGCCGGCCTTGTCCTTGCCGAAGGAGGAGACGGCAAGCCGCACGGTGGGCGGCACGGTCGCGATCCAGTCGAGGCCGTAGAACACCGCGAACAGGCCGAGGCCATAGAACGACACGAAGCTGAACGGCAGGTAGATCAGCGACAGGCCGCGCAGGCCGTAATAGACGAAGAGCAGGATGCGGTTGTCGACGCGGTCGCTGAGCCAGCCCGAGGCGGTGGCGCCCGCGACGTTGAAGATGCCCATGGCGGCGAGCAGGCCGGCGCTCGCCGCCTCGGCGATGCCGTGATCGAGGCAGGCCGGGATCAGATGGGTGCCGATCAGCCCGTTGGTCGAGGCGCCGCAGCAGAAGAAGCTGCCGGCGAGCAGCCAGAAGGCGCGCGAGCGCGCGGCCTCCGCGAGCGTGCGCAGGCTCAGCATGAACGGATTGCCCAACGCGGCGCGCGGCGCTGCTTTCGCGCCGGCGGTTTCGCCGTAGGGCGCAAGCCCGACGTCCTCGGGCCGCTCGCGCATGAACAGCCAGACGATCGGCATGATGGCGAGCGCCACGGCGGCGGCGAGCAGCACCATGGCGCGCCAGCCGAAGGCGGTGGTGATCGCCGCGAAGGTCGGCAGAAAGATGAGCTGGCCGCCCGCCGCGCTGCCGGTGAGCAGCCCGACGACGAAGCCGCGCCGCGTCGTGAACCAGCGCGCCGCGACGACCGCGCCGAGCACGTTGGCGATGATGCCGGCGCCGGTGCCGACCACCACGCCCCAGAGCAGCACCAGCTGCCAGCTCTGCCGCATCAGGGTCGTCAGCGCGACGCCGGTCGCCAGCAGCGCCAGCGCGCTCAGCATGGTGCGGCGCAACCCGAAGCGCTCCATGAACGCGGCCGCGAACGGTCCGATCAGGCCGTAGAGCACGAGGCTCACCGCGATCGCGAACGAGATGGTGGCGCGCGACCAGTGGAACTCGCTCTCCAGCGGCACCATCAGCACGCCCGGCGCCGAGCGCACGCCGGCACCGATCAGGAGGGTAAGGAAGGTGACGGCGACGACGACCCAGGCGTAGTGGAATTTGCGTTGCAAGAATGACTCCAGGACTGTCATTGCGAGCGAAGCGAAGCAATCCCGCTTCACTTGCTCATGCGTATGTGGATCGCGATTGCTTCGGCGCGCTTCGCGCGCCTCGCAATGACGCCGTTGCTACGCCACCGCCTTGATGATCCTGCCGACCTTGTCGAAGATCTCGCCGATCTCGGCCTCGCTCACGATCAGCGGCGGGGTGAGCTCGATCGTGTCGCCGGCGAGACGGATCATCACCTCCTCGTTGTGGTAGGCGCGCTCCATCGCGGCGTAGCCGCGTTTTCCGACGCCGTCAGGCAGCGAGGCGAGATCGATGCCGGCGGTAAGGCCGACGGTGCGGATGTCGAGCACGTTGGGCAGGCCCTTGAGGCTCATGGCGGCGTCGGCGAATGTCGCCTCGAGCTGATAGGCGCGCTCGAACAGCTTCTCATGCCGATAAAGGTCGAGGGTGGCGAGGCCGGCCGCGCAGGCGAGCGGGTGGGCGGAATAAGTGTAGCCGTGGAACAGCTCCACCACGTGCTCGGGCCCGCGCATAAATGCCTCGTAGATCGGCTTGCGCGCGACCACGCCGCCCATCGGCACGGTGCCGGAGGTCACGCCCTTGGCAAATGTCATGAGGTCGGGCATCACGCCGTAGCGCTCGGCCGCAAATGGGAAGCCGAGGCGGCCGAACCCGGTGATCACCTCGTCGAAGATGAGGAGGATGCCGTACTTGTCGCAGATCGCCCGCAGGCGCTTGAGGTAGCCCTTGGGCGCCGGCAGCACGCCGGTCGAGCCGGCCATCGGCTCGACGATCACGGCCGCGATGGTCGAGGCGTCGTGCAGCGCAACGATGCGCTCGAGCTCGTCGGCGAGGTGCGCGCCCCACTCGGGCTCGCCCTTGGTGAAGGCCTGCTCGGCGCGATTGTAGGTCGCGGGCAGATGATCGACGCCGGCGAGCAGCGTGCCGAACAGCTTGCGATTGGCGACGATGCCGCCGACCGAGATGCCGCCGAAGCCGACGCCGTGGTAGCCGCGCTCGCGGCCGATCAGCCGCGTGCGCGCGCCTTCGCCGCGCACCGCGTGATAGGCGAGCGCGATCTTGAGCGCGGTGTCGACCGCCTCCGAGCCGGAGTTGCAGAAGAACACGTGGTCGAGGTCGCCGGGCGCGAGCGCCGAGATGCGGCTCGCCAGCTCGAACGACTTGGGATGGCCGCTCTGGAACGCCGGCGCGTAGTCGAGCTCGGCCGCCTGCTGCTGGATCGCGGCAACGATCGGCGCGCGGCCGTGGCCGGCGTTGCAGCACCACAGGCCGGCGGTGCCGTCGATCAATTTGCGGCCGTCGGTCGTGATGTAGTGCATGTCCTTGGCGCCGACGATGAGCCGCGGCGCCTTCTTGAACGCGCGGTTCGCGGTGAACGGCATCCAGAAGGATTCGAGGTCGTTGGGAACGGTGGTGGCCGCACGGGCGGCGGAGCGCGATGAGGGAGCCGATGCCATGGGAATACCTGGATGTCTTGGATTCTCTTGCCGCTGAGGGGGGCGGCTGCTACCAACCGCCCGACCCGATGTAGCACGACAATGGCCGATAAATCCGACAAATCCAACAAGCTCAAGGCGCGCCTGCCGCGCGGGCTTACCGACATCGGCCCGGCCGAGATCGCGGCGACGCGGCGCATGATCGAGACCATCCGGCGGGTCTACGAGCTCTACGGCTTCGAGCCGGTCGAGACGCCGGCGATCGAGTACACCGATGCGCTGGGAAAATTCCTGCCCGACCAGGACCGGCCGAACGAAGGCGTCTTTTCGTTCCAGGACGACGACGAGCAGTGGCTGAGCCTGCGCTACGACCTGACCGCGCCGCTCGCGCGCTACGTCGCGGAGAATTTCGACGCGCTGCCGAAGCCGTATCGCAGCTATCGCTTCGGCTGGGTGTTTCGCAACGAGAAGCCGGGGCCGGGACGGTTTCGGCAATTCATGCAGTTCGATGCAGATACGATCGGGAGCGCGTCGCCGGCGGCCGACGCCGAGATGTGCATGATGGCAGCGGACACGATGGAGGCGTTGGGTATTCCGCGCGGCAGTTACGTGGTGAAGGTGAATAACCGCAAGGTGCTCGATGGAATCCTCGAGTCGATCGGGCTCGGCGGTGAAGCGAATGCCGCAAAGCGGCTCACGGTGTTGCGCGCGATCGACAAGCTCGACCGCCTCGGCTTGGAAGGTGTCCGCCAGCTGCTGGGGCCGGGGCGCAAAGACGAGAGTGGAGATTTCACCAAAGGTGCGGGACTGGAAAGGAAGCAGATCGACAAGGTTCTCGTATTTGCTCTTCTGCAGAGCGGCGAAGTGACCGAGCTCGAGGACGTGACAAACATGCCTGCGGAGCAAAGGGGTCAGCTCCGCAATGTTCACGAGTTCACTGGCTCGCAGGTTCCGTCGTCCTTCTTCATCGAAAGCAACAAGGGCGTCATCGACGGCCTCAAGACACACTTTGGCAGCAACAACGTTTCGCTTGCCGGCATCGAGGAGCTCGGCCACATCGCGCAGCTCGTAGAAGCGGCCGGCTACAAGCGCGATCGGATTCGCATCGACCCTTCGGTGGTGCGCGGTCTCGAGTACTACACGGGTCCGGTTTTCGAGGTCGAGCTGACCTTCTCGACCGACGGAGATGATGGTTCGCCGCGCTTCGGCTCGGTCGGCGGCGGCGGACGCTACGACGGCCTCGTCTCGCGTTTCCGCAACGAGCCAGTGCCGTCGACCGGCTTCTCGGTCGGCGTGTCGCGCCTGCTCGCCGCACTGGTGCATCTCAAGAAGATCGACAGCAAAGCCGAGCCCGGCCCGGTCGTCGTCACCACGCTCGACCAGGAGCCGGCGCGCATCGCCGACTATCAGCGCATGGTTGCGGCGCTGCGCGCCGCCGGTGTCCGCGCCGAGCTCTATCTCGGCAAGGGCAAGTTCGGCCCGCAGATGAAATATGCCGACAAGCGCAACGCGCCGTGCGTGGTGATCCAGGGCTCGGACGAGAAACAGAAGGGCGAGGTGCAGATCAAGGACCTCGTGCTCGGCGCCGAGATTGCCGGGCTCTCCAAGGACCGCGACGACTATTTGCAGAAGCAGGCCGAGGCGCAGTTCGCGGTGCCGGAGGGCCAGTTGGTCGAGGCTGTTCGCAAGGTGCTGGCGCGACATGGCTCGGCGAAGCGTTGACTCTCCCCGCCTCACGGTGAGGGCGTCGCGCAAGCGACGCGTCTCGAACCATGCGGGCGGCCGAGGTGGCGCCGGAGTGATTTTGCTCTTGCACGCGTTCTCGTTTTGTGCCAGATGGCATAAATGAGAGTGTGGGAATTGCGCCCAGGCTCACTCACGAATCCTGCCAAACTCGATCCGACCAGCAGCGACTCGCGCGCAGCACCGTTGCCGGTCTTTCGGCGCCGCAACCGGACGTTGATCACGCGCGGATTTCCCATTGTTTCCATTGTTCTTCGCATTGTTTTTTCCATTGTTTTCCATTGTTCTTGCGCCAGCGGCGTTTCTCTCGCTTTTGCAAGGACTTGCATTGTAGTTGGCGTCGATTTTCCATTGCAGATCGATTGTATTTTTGTTCGGGCAGGCCTGAGAATGTGCGAGCAACCGCTTTGCGGCTGCGGCGGATCGGCTGAAAGCACAGCGCCGACAAGGACATCGGCCCGGATCGGGTTCGTTCGGCGCGAATCCGAAAGCGGTTGCATCTCATTTGATATTGAACGCTGCGGTCGTACCGATGGCCGGCGCCACGCCTCGCGCGTCACCGCGCTTTCGTGCCGGCGCCGCAGCAGCAGGTACGAGATCGCGGGGGCCGCTCCCCAAGGACGCCTTTGTTAAGCGCATCCGGCGATCATCATCGAAAGGCGAGGATACCCATGCTACACGGGCGGCCGCGAAATACCGGACGGGAACGAGACCCATGAGCGAGGCGGCGAAGGACCTGCGCGCGGACGCGCTCGTCGCCTCCTATGAGCGCGCCGGCTATGCGCGCGTTGCGCCCGCGATCCTGCAGCCGGCCGAGCCGTTCCTCGATCTCTCGGGCGAGGACATCCGCCGGCGCATGTATCTGGTGAGCGACGCGGCCGGCGGCGAGCTGTGCCTGCGGCCCGACCTCACGATCCCGGTCGCGCTCGATTATCTCGCCTCGCCCGAGGCCGGCCGGCCGGCGAAGTTCTGCTACCTCGGCCCGATCTTCCGCCAGCGCGCGGACGGCCCGGGCGAATTCATGCAGGCGGGCATCGAATCCTTCGGCCGTGCCGACACGGCGGCGGCGGATGCCGAGACGCTGGCGTTCGCGGTCGACGCGACCGCGCTCTACGGCCTCGCCGAGCCGACCATCCGCATGGGCGACCTCGCGCTCTTTTCCGCCTTCATCGGCGCGCTCGACCTCACGCCCGCCTGGCGGCGCCGCCTCGCCAAGGACTTCAACCGCAAGAGCAACTTCGCCCACGACCTCGACCGGCTGGCGCTGGCGCGGCCGAACGGCGCGCCGGAGTATCAGGGCGTGCTCGCGGCGCTCGCCAATTCCGATCCCAAGGGCGCGCATGCGCTCGTCACCGACCTGCTTTCGATTGCCGGCATCACGGCGGTCGGCGGCCGCTCGGTCGGCGAGATCGCGGATCGCTTTCTCGAGCAGGCGGCGCTCGGCGCCGGCAGCGCGCTGCCGGGCGAGACTCGCCGGCTGATCGAGCGCTTCCTCGCCATCAGCGGCGATCCCGACGAGGCCATGGTCGAGCTGCGCGCGCTCGCCGCCGACGCGAAGCTTGCGCTCGGCCCGGCGCTCGACCTGTTCGAGAGCCGCGCCGGCTTTCTCGCGACGCACGGCGTCGACCTGCGCCGCATCGCGTTCTCGACCGCCTACGGCCGCGGGCTCGATTACTACACCGGCATGGTGTTCGAGCTGCACGATCCGAGCGGCAAGGTGAAGGGCGAGCTGGTCGCGGGCGGCCGCTATGACGGGCTGTTCGCCCGGCTCGGCTCGCCAAGCCCGGTGCCGGCGGTCGGCTTCGCGGTGTGGCTCGACGGGCTCGCGGCGCTCGGAGGCAAGCCGGGGGGCGAGCCATGAGCGCGCGCCTCGTCATCGCGGTGCCCGCCAAGGGCCGCCTGCAGGAGAACGCCGAGGCGTTCTTCGCCCGCGCCGGCCTCGCCCTGGTGAAGCCGCGCGGCGCGCGCGACTATCGCGGCGCCGTCGCGGGCCTCGACGAGATCGAGGTCGCCTATCTGTCGGCCGCGGAAATCGCCGGCCAGCTCGCGCAAGGGTCGGTGCATCTCGGCATCACCGGCGAGGATCTGGTGCGCGAGACGATGCCGCGCGCCGACGACAAGGTGGTGCTGCTCGACGGGCTCGGCTTCGGCCACGCCAACGTGGTCGTCGCGGTGCCGCAAGCGTGGATCGACGTGCGCAGCATGGCCGACCTCGACGATGTCGCGACCGCGTTCCGCCTGAAACGCGACCGCCGCATGCGGGTCGCGACCAAGTACATCAACCTGACGCGCGGCTTCTTCGCCCGCCACGGCGTGATCGACTACCGCATCGTCGAGAGCTCGGGCGCGACCGAGGGCGCGCCCGCCGCCGGCACCGCCGAGCTGATCGTCGACATCACCACCACCGGCACGACGCTCGCCGCCAACGCGCTCAAGGTGATCGACGACGGCACCATCCTGCGCTCGCAGGCGAACCTCGTGGCGGCGCGCGGCGCCGACTGGAACGCGGGCGCGCGCGAGACCGCGCGCCTCGTGCTCGACCGCATCGTCGCCCACACGCGCGCCCGCGCGTTCCGCGAGGTGAGGACGCGGTTCAAGGGCCTCGACGAGGCGCTGCTCGCGACCGCCAAGGCGCGCTTCGGCGTGGTCGCGCCCTACGGCGGTCCGACCTCGTCGGGCATGATGACGCTGCACTGCCCGCCCGCCGAGGTGCACGCGCTCGCGACCTTCCTGCGCGAGCACGGCGCCGAGACCGTGGTGGTGGCCGAGCTCGACTACGTGTTTGCGCGCGACAACCCGCTGTACGAGAAGCTCGCGAGAGTCTTGTAGCCCGGATGGAGGCGCGCCAGCGCCCTAATCCGGGACCGGTGTCCCCGCATTTCGCTGCGCTCCATGCGGGCTACGCGCTACGTCGTCCGCCGGCGAAACACCACGAAATGCGACAGCGAGAAATTGACCACGAAGCTCGCGCCGACGGCGCAGACCCAAGCGGCCGCGAGCCGCAGGTCGTGATCGGGGACGAACCGGCCGAGCACCCAATCGGCAACGTAGAGCGCGACCACGCTCGCCACCATGCCGGCGACGCCCGAGAGCACGAAGGCGCCATAGGCGCGCCAGCGCAGCTTTCCTCCCGACTCCGCCGCGAAGGTGATCAGCGAGTTCATCACATAGGATGCCGAGACCGCGACCATCCAGGACACCACCTTCGCGGGGACCTTCGACAGCCCCAGGGCGTGCGTCGCCGGCCAGAACACCGCGAAATCGATGCCCGCGTTGATGACGCCGACGAGGCCGAAGCTGATCGCCTTTTTCAGAAAGCCGATGCGCGGCTCGACCATGGCGGCGGCGCGCGGGAAGCGGAACTTGAGCTGCTCGATGACCGACATGGCGGCGTCCGCTTAGCATGTCCGCCGCGCCTTGCCGAGGCCGGCGAGGCGACAAATCGATGACAATTGCGCTATAAGTTGGCGCATGTCCTTGTCGGCGAACCGATATCCACTTCGCCGGGACATGCGCTACAAGGCGGCGAAAGGTAGGCGCCCCAGGAGCCATGACAGCGACACCGTTGCCGCGCGCGAACGATCGCGCCGACGCCGCCAAAGCCGGCCTCTCGATCATCGTGCCGGTCTACAACGAGGCCTCCGGCCTCGCCCAGCTGCACACGCGCATCGCCGAGGTGGCGCGGGCGCTGCGGCGCACGCGCGGGCTCGCCTGCGAGATCGTCTATGTCGACGACGGCAGCCGCGACGAGTCCTATGCGGTCGCGCGCGGCCTGCCGGCGACCGGCGTCGACGTGCAGGTGGTCTCGCTGTCGCGCAATTTCGGCAAGGAGGCGGCGCTGATGGCCGGCCTCGACCACGCGCGGCGCGGCGCCGTGCTGTTCATGGACGGCGACGGCCAGCATCCGCCGGCGCTGATCGGCACCCTGGTCGATCACTGGCTCGATGGCGGCTACGACGTGGTCTACACCGCCAAGGCCCATCGCGCGAACGAGTCGGCGCTGCGCCGGCTCGGCGGCAAGGGCTTCTACGCCCTGATCAACTGGGGCGCGCGGACGAAGATCCCGGAGGATGCCAGCGACTTCCGCCTGCTCTCCCCGCGCGCCACCGCGGCATTGCGTCAGCTCCCCGAACGCAACCGCTTCTTCAAGGGCCTCGCGACCTGGATCGGCTTCCGCCAGCTGCGCGTCGACTACGAGCCGGCCGAGCGCGCGCACGGCGCGACGAGCTGGAGCTACATGAGCCTGCTCGGCCTCTCCGTCGAGGGACTGACCTCGTTCTCGGTCGCGCCGCTGCGCGTCGCGAGCCTGCTCGGCATGCTGCTCGCCGCGAGCGCACTGGTCTTCGGCGCCTGGATGCTGATCGAGGCCTTCGTCGACGCGCACCCGGTGCCGGGCTATCCGTCGCTGATCGTCAGCATCATGGTGATCGGCGGCGTGCAGCTCCTGATGATCGGCATCATGGGCGAATACCTCGGCAAGATCCTCTCCGAGATCAAGGAGCGGCCGGTCTATTTCGTCGCCGAGCACGTCGTGAAGGCGGCGGAGGAGGACAGCGCACGCACGGCGGCGGAGTAGCTTTTTCAAGGGGTTGCGCCCCGCGTCACCAGCGCGGCGCAGCGCCGCATTCGCCGCTTGCGATTTCATCCTCCTGCCATTGCGGCCCGCTATCCGGCTCCCGATATCAGGCGCGGCCAACCATCGGAGGGAGCCATGACCCCGCAGGAACGCCAGCTTGTCGCCGAATTGTTCGACCGCCTTGCCGCGCTGGAAAACGCCGCGCGCGATGCGGACGCCGAGCGGGCGATCGCCGAAGGCCTCGCCCGCGCCCCGCACGGCGCCTACGCGCTGGTGCAGACCGCGATCGTCCAGGACGAGGCGTTGAAGCGCGCCAATGCGCGCATCGCCGAGCTGGAAGGGCAAGGCGCCGAGCCGCCGCGCCAGGGCGGCTTCCTCGACAGCATGCGCGAGGCGCTGCTCGGCCGCGATGCGCGGCGCGGCTCGGTGCCGAGCGTGCGGCCGGCCGCCGCCAGCACAAGCGGCACGTCAGCCTGGGCAGGCGGCGCGCCCGCCGGCTACGGCCAGCCGATGATGGCGCAGCCGATCGGCTCGGGCGGCTCGTTTCTCGGCACCGCGGCGGCCTCCGCCGCCGGCGTGATCGGCGGCGCCATGCTGCTCAACGGCATCCGCTCGATGTTCGGCCATTCCTACGGCGCCGGCGCCTACGATCCGGGGCTCGCGCCCGGGTTCACGGGTTCTCCGTGGGGCGACGCTGCGGACAGCGATCTCGCCCGGCAGGCCGGCATCGACCACATCGGCAACGACCGGGCCGGCTTCCTCGGCGGCAATGATGATGTGCAGCCCGAGGACGACGGCGGATACGCCGACGGCAACGACGACAGCGATCTTGCCGGCGGCGACTTCGGCGGCGACGGATCGGATCTCGCGTAACACTTGGTCATCGCGAGGAGGCCGAAGGCCGACGAAGCGATCTCGCTCCGCTTGCGCATGAGCCTGCGGATCGCGATTGCTTCGTCGGCCTTCAGCCTCCTCGCAACGACTCCGTCAGATCACGATCACCCGCGTGCCCACCTTGACGCGGCCATAGAGATCGATCACGTCCTCGTTGCGCATGCGGATGCAGCCGGACGAGACGGCGGTGCCGATCGTCCACGGCTCGTTCGAGCCGTGGATGCGGTAGAGCGTGGAGCCGAGATACATCGCGCGCGCGCCGAGCGGATTTTCCGGACCGCCCGCCATGAAGGTCGGCAGATAGGGCTGGCGGGCGATCATCTCGGGCGGCGGGCGCCAATCCGGCCATTCGCGCTTGGCGGTAATCTCTCGCACGCCGGCCCAGGTGAAGCCGGGGCGGCCGACGCCGATGCCGTAGCGCCGTGCGACGCCGCCCGGCTCGACCAGGTAGAGAAAGCGGTTCGGCGTGTCGATGATGATGGTGCCGGGTTTCTCCGGGCCCGCATAGGCGACCGTCTGCGGCAGGTATTTCGGATCCATCGGCGGGCGCGCGTCCTCCTCGGCGACGGGGGCCGCCGCGGGCGCGACCGCCGCCTGGTAGCGCGGGGCCGGCGCCGCGTCATTGCCGCCGCCGAACAGGTATTCGATGAAGCCGCCGCCCATGTTGCCGCGCGCCGCCACGCGCGCGGGCGCCGCGATCGGCGCAGGCGGCGCGGCCGGCGCGATGATCGCGTTGTCGCCGTCGCGCGGCGGTTCGAGGGAGAGCGGTGCCGCCAAGGCGGGCAGCGCCGCGAACACGCTCGCGAGGGATGCACGCGACAGGGCACGGACGACGACACGGGACATCACGCGGGACATGGGACGTACTCTGCACTCGATCGTCACAACGCCGCCGCGCGAGCAACGCAGCCGCATACCGTGCACTACAAGCCGAAATCGCCAGCGATCGGTTAATAACGAACGCTTATCCTTAACCGGCGTGCCGGATACGTCCTGTTCACGATGTCATGGTTTATTTTGCCTCAAGGCCGATGGTTAATGTTTTCTCTCCGGAGACGATCGCGTTGTCACAATTATTTCCCAGCGAAACCGCGCGTTAAGCGTCGTGCTGCTAGAAGAAATCCCGGTTTTTGAGGACTTCGGAATGGCGGCGCAACGCAAGGTCTTCCGCATCGAGCAAATGGGTGTCGACGGCGCTGCAGACCCGGCCATCGATTTCCGCGTGTCGCTCGAGGCCGACGCGCTTCCCGCATCGTCGGGCGCAGCGGTGTCCGACATCGAGGCGGGGCGTCGTCATCACGAGCTGCTCGCCGAGATCAAGGCGCTGCGCGCGCTGCTCGAGCCGAAGGAGGACGCGCAACACGTCCTCGACAGCTATCAGGCGCAGCTCGCCGAAATGCACAAGCTCAAGGGCGAGCTCATCATCATCCACAATGCGATCACCCGCACCAAGCAGGAGATCGCGACGCTGCACGTCTCCGGCTTCACCGGCGAGCAGGCCTCGCGCATGACGCATGAGCTCGACGCGGTGGTGACCGGCACCGAGCAGGCGACGCAGACGATCCTCAACATGGTGGAGGACATCGATCAGTTCGCCAGCTCGATGGTCGACGGCGAGAAGGCGCAGGACGACGCCGCGCTCGGCAAGGAGATCCAGGACCGCGTCGTCAAGGTGTTCGAAGCCTGCAATTTCCAGGACATCACGGGCCAGCGCATCTCCAAGGTGGTCAACACCTGGAAATTCATCGAGAGCCACATCGGCCAGATGATGGAAATTTGGGGCGGCCTCGACGCCTTCAAGGATTTCATCCCCGACGCGCCGGCCGAGCCCAAGGGCGACGACGCGCTCCTCAACGGACCGAAGCTCGAGAACGACGTCGGCCACGCCTCGCAGGACGACATCGACGCGCTCTTCCCTTGAGCGAGTAGCGAATGGCGAATAGCGAATAGCGAATAGGGAAAAGAGGCCCTGACCTCCCTATTCCCTACTCGCTACTCGCTACTCGCTACTCGCCATTCGCCATTCGATATTCGCTGCACTCACACCTGCTTCACCATCGCGGTCGCCGAAGCCGGGCAGAGCCGGGCGAACTGCGCCGTGGCGGCGATCGCGGCCGGCACGCGCTCGCGCGTGCATGGCGCGTAGCCGAGCTTGGCGAAGAAGGCGACCGAGCCGTCGGTGAGCAGATAGATCGCGCTCGCGCCGCGGGCGCGCGCCTCGATCTCCATCTTGTCGACCATGGCGCCGCCGATGCCCTGCTGGCGCAGCGGCGGCAGGGTGACGAGCGAGCGCAGCAGGGCATCGGAGCCATGCACCTCGATGCCCGCGAAGCCGACCGGCACGTCGTCACGCTCGAAACGCCAGAACAGCGGACCGGCGCCATCCACGTCGTCGGTCGGCAATCCGGCGCGCGCGAGCGTCGCCTTGAGCCCGCCGCGCTCCCAGGTCGCGAGCGGCTGCGCAAACAGCGGCGGGCCGTGTCGCTCCACTAGAGGATTTCCTTCAGCCGCTCCGGCGGCCGGCACAGCCGCGTGCCCTTGGCGGCGCGCACGACCGGCCGCTCGATCAGGATCGGGTGGGCATGCATAGGCGAGCGAAGCGACGCCGTTCTTCGAACGGCTATGGCGGCGATCAGCGCCGTGTCATCGAGCTTGTCGTCGTCGAGGCCGAGCTCGTCATAGGGCGTGCCGCGCCGGCGCAACAGACCGCGCGGCCTCGCGCCCATCTCGTTGAGCACGGCCTTGATGTCGGCGACGCTCGGCGGCGTCTTCACGTAGTCGACGGTGGTCGGCTCGATGCCTTTGGCGCGGATCATGTCGAGCACCTTGCGCGAGGTGGCGCATTTCGGATTGTGCCAGATGGTGATCGACGCCCGGCCGCGCTGCTGGCCCTTCCTTGGAGCTGTCTTGTCTCGAGCTTTGGCAACCTTCGGCATCAGGTGGTCTTCTTTTTTTTCTTCTTCACCTTCGCCTTCGGCGTGCCGGGCGCCGGGCAGCGCACCAGCAGCATGGTGCCGTAGCGGCCGGCGACTTCCTGATCGACCCATTTGAGCACGAGCACCCGGCCGTCGAAGGAGACGACCTCGCGATCGTCCGCGCCGCCCGGGTCCGGGCCCGGCCCGATATAGGTGTGCCCGTCGGCGCTCGCCTTGATCGCCATGTCCTGCACCTGCGGGCTGTCATGGCCGAGCATGGCGACGCCGGCCGAGCCGCGATTGATGACGTAGGGTTGGGTGCAGCCGTTGCGCGCCGCGACCTCGGTGCGCGCCTGGTCCTCGGGCCGGTGGAACGACGCGATGCCCCACCGCCCGACGATATCGTCCGGCGCGATGCTCGGCCGCGGCGGCGGGCCGACGGGCGCGGCCGCCTGCGGCGGAGGCGGCTGGTCGCCGCCCGCCCAGCTCGGCATCGACAGCGACGGCATGCTGCCCGAGCAACCCGCGAGCGCGAGCCCGGCGGCCACGATGGCGGGTGAAAGTCGCAGCATGGAACTCGCCATGGATACTCTCCTGCGAACGTCTTGACGCATCGCCTGCTCGCGTAAGGTGCCGTAGATGCACCGCCCGCATGGCAGCGGCAAGGCGGAAGGGACCGCCAGTCTGCCCGAGGGCCCTAAGGATATGGTTAATATTCGCCGACCACCAGCGGGTGGGCGCCTGGGAACGGCCGGATCGGCGATGCGACGCTGTGCCGGCTTACCGCTTGGGGCATGATCCCGAAAGAGCCTGCCCCGGACGTGATCCGGGGTGGATACCGGTTTTCGCAAAAGATCATGCTCGAACAATGAGCTAAAGCGTGATGACGATTCGAAGAAGAGTCATCGCGCTTTAGCCGGGGTCGGCCGCGCGTCTTCCTTGATGTTCATGGCGTGCATATCGGCCGGATCGGTGAAGTCGCAGTCGCTCTTGAAGCCCGCCGCATGGATGCCGGCAACCGCCGCGACGTCATCCATCTCGTTCACGTCGCCCGTGACGCCGACGGCGCCGACCACCTCGCCCTGCGCATCGCGGATGAGCTGGCCGCCCCCTTCGAGGAACATCGGGCCTGGCGCGAGCTGTTGCAGGTTCTCCATGAAGGTCGGCTTCTCGCGCGACTTCTGCAGCACCAGCCGCGACGAGCGGCCGAGCGCGAGCGCCGCATAGGCCTTGCCGTAGGCGATCTCGAAGCGGAGCATCGCCGAGCCGTCCTGCTTCAAGGCCGCCTTCACGTGGCCGCCGGCGTCGAGCACCACGGCGGTGAGCGGCCGCAGCCTGCGCTTGCCCCCCTCGGCGAAGGTGCCGGCGATCAGCTTCATCGCCTCGTCGAGACTGATGGCGCGCATGGACGCATTCTCCCCCCACGCGTCCCTGCGGCGCATCGCAGCGCCCGCGGACCCGCGCGGGCATTCCTATGTATGATCGCGGTTGGGCGGGCAACCGCGAAAGATCGAGGTGATTAATGCCGAGTCGACGCAGGATCGCGGCGCTGGCCGCCACGCTGGCGGCGGCACTGGCGGTGGCCGCGCCGGGCCATGCGGCCGAGCTCGCCCGCGTGCGCGTCAATGCGTTCCCGAACTCGCCCCGTAAGGCTGATAGTCCACTTCGTAGTGCCGCGCGACGTCGTCGAATGTCGTCAACGCCGCCCTTCCCTCCGGCTCGACGATCGCGACATCGGGATTCGAACCGGCGAAAGCCTTGATCGTCTCGATCGAGTCCCAAAGCGTGATGGCCAGAAATTCCACCTGTCCGTCGACCTCGCGTCGCAGCAGATAGGCGCCGCGATGCCCGTCGATTTGCTTCAATTGCGGGGCGACCGTGGCAGTGAAATGCCTGTAATAGGCATCCGCCTTCGCAACTGTTGCCCTTCCGTGCCACGTACGAGCGATCATTGCGCACTCCTTGCACCTGCGGCTCGAGCGTCCCTCGACGCTTCCAGCGGCTCTTGCCCTAATGCTGAAGCGTTATGACTTCGGGATCTAGCTTGTCGTGCCGGGCGCGTATTGGCCAAAATTGCAGACAAGATTGCAGACATGGAGCTTGCCGGCATGGCACGTCGCGACACCAGGAACTCGACCAAATATTGGTGCAGCAAGAACGCGGCATGTCGCCACATCGCGCGCGGCCATTCGCTTGCCGAGAGCGCGCTGGCGGCCGGCTTCTGCGACCAGAGCGCGCTGACGAAGCACTTCAAGCGTTGCTACGGAATGACACCGCTGCAATTTGCCAAAGCCGTCCGAGCGAGCTGATGCGGTCGAGCCGCAGCCGCAAGGACTACTGCGTGGTGCCGCCCAAGGTCGAGTATCGCCTGACCAGCCGCAGCTTCATCCCGGTCATCGCTGCCATCCGCAGGTGGGGAACGGCGCACCTGCGCGAGGCGGCATAGCGCTGCCTAGGTTCCGAAAATCTCCTTGAAGAAGCGCGCCATGGCGGCCTTAGACTGCGCGTCGGCGCGCTCCTCGTCGGCGTTCTTCGGCGTCGAGAAGCCGTGCTTGGTGCCGCTGTACAGCTCGAGCTGCCAGGCGATCTTCGCGTCGCGCAGGTCCTGGATCAGGAGGTTGACCTCGGTGAGCGGCGCGACCGGGTCCTCGGCGCCGTGCAGGATCAGCATGCGGCCGTGGATGTTCTTCGCCGCCTCGTGCTGGAAGTTGCGGAAGCTGCCATGGATGGTCACGGTGCCGACGATCGGCGCGCCGGTCTCGGCGAGCTCCACCGCGACCGTGCCGCCAAAGCAGTAGCCGACGACGGCGATCCTCGCCGCGTCGACCATCGGATTGCCGCGCAGCACGTCGAGGCCCGCCTGGGCGCGTGCGCGCATCAGCGGGCGGTCCTTGTTGTACTTCGCCGACTGCGCCTTCTCCTCCTCGACGCCCTTCGGCAGCACGCCGAAAATGTCGGGCGCGAACACGACGTAGCCGAGCCGCGCCACCATCTCGGCGTTCTTCAGCGTCAGCGCCGTCATGCCGTCGCGCCGGTGCACCAGGAGGACGCCGGGGCGTGGACCGTGGACCGCGTCGTCATACGCGAGATAGCCGCGCAGCGGTGTGCCGCCCTGGCTGTAGTCGACCCACCGGGTCTTGAGCTCGGCGTGGGCGGTGCTCAACGCCGACAGCGCGATGAGCGCAACGCACAGGCTGGCGACGATCCGCAGGCTTTGCATTCCTTCCTCTCCGTGTCCGCCAATCAGCTTCGCGACTGGCGTGCGCCCCGTCCAGAGGATGCGCGCCGGCCTTGCCTGCGGACGCAACCTTGCGGCCGGCACGGCTTGACTCGTCGGAGCGCACGCTCTATCTCCCCGGCGGTACTTGGCACTCTTGTTCCATGAGTGCTAACCACCTGACAGAACGACAGTTTCAGTCCACCAGGCCGCGCCCGCGGCGACGAGGAAACCATGGCTAAAGCTAAGTTCCGCCCCCTGCACGACCGGGTCGTCGTGCGCCGCATCGACGCCGAGGAAAAGACCGCCGGCGGCATCATCATTCCGGACACCGCCAAGGAGAAGCCCTCGCAGGGCGAGATTCTCGCCGTCGGCCCGGGCGGCCGCGACGAGAGCGGCAAGCTCATCCCGATCGATCTCAAGGTCGGCGACAAGGTGCTGTTCGGCAAGTGGTCGGGCACCGAGGTCAAGCTCGACGGCCAGGATCTCCTGATCATGAAGGAGTCCGACATCATGGGCGTGCTCGCCTGAGCTCAATCTGAAAGCAAAGCCCTCGTCCTGAGGAGCCCGCCGTAGCGAAGCGAAGGCGGGCGTCTCGAAGGACGGGCAACACGGAAGCAATCAACCCTCCGCTCATCCTTCGAGACGACACGCACGCAAGGGCGTGCGTGTCTCCTCAGGATGAGGGAGTCACAAGGAGCAATACAACATGGCTGCCAAGGACGTTCGCTTTTCCGGCGACGCGCGCGAGAGGATGCTGCGCGGCGTCGAGATTCTCGCCAATGCCGTGAAGGTCACGCTCGGCCCCAAGGGCCGCAACGTGGTGCTCGACAAGAGCTTCGGCGCCCCGCGCATCACCAAGGACGGCGTGACGGTGGCGAAGGAAATCGAGCTGGAAGACAAGTTCGAGAACATGGGCGCGCAGATGGTGCGCGAGGTCGCGCAGAAGACCAACGACATGGCGGGCGACGGCACCACCACGGCGACCGTGCTCGCGGCCGCGATCGTGCGCGAGGGCGCCAAGTCGGTCGCCGCCGGCATGAACCCGATGGATCTCAAGCGCGGCATCGACATCGCGGTCGCCGCCGTGGTCAAGGACATCGAGAAGCGCGCCAAGAAGGTCGGCTCCTCGGCCGAGGTCGCCCAGGTCGGCACCATCTCGGCGAACGGCGATCACAACATCGGCAAGATGATCTCGCAGGCGATGCAGAAGGTCGGCAACGAGGGCGTGATCACGGTCGAGGAGGCGAAGTCGCTCGACACCGACGTCGAGATCGTCGAGGGCATGCAGTTCGACCGCGGCTACATCTCGCCCTACTTCATCACCAATGCCGAGAAGATGCTGGCCGACCTCGAGGACGCCTACATCCTGCTGCACGAGAAGAAGCTCTCCGGCCTGCAGGCGATGCTGCCGGTCCTCGAGGCCGTGGTGCAGTCCGGCAAGCCGCTCGTGATCGTCGCGGAGGACGTCGAGGGCGAGGCGATCGCGACGCTCGTCGTCAACAAGCTGCGCGGCGGCCTCAAGGTGGCGGCCGTCAAGGCGCCGGGCTTCGGCGACCGCCGCAAGGCGATGCTGGAAGACATCGCCATCCTCACGGGCGGCCAGCTGATCTCGGAAGACCTCGGCATCAAGCTCGAGAACGTGACGCTGGCGATGCTCGGCCGCGCCAAGAAGGTCATCATCGAGAAGGAGAAGACCACGATCGTCGACGGCGCCGGCAAGCGCAAGGACATCGAGGCGCGCGTCGGCCAGATCAAGGCGCAGATCGAGGAGACCACCTCGGACTACGACCGCGAGAAGCTGCAGGAGCGGCTCGCCAAGCTCGCGGGCGGCGTCGCGGTGATCCGCGTCGGCGGCGCGACCGAGATCGAGGTCAAGGAGAAGAAGGACCGGGTCGAGGACGCGCTCAACGCCACCCGCGCCGCGGTCGAGGAAGGCATCGTGCCGGGCGGCGGTGTCGCGCTGCTGCGCGCCAAGAAGGCGGTCGGCAGGATCAGCAACGACAACCCGGACGTCCAGGCCGGCATCAACATCGTGCTCAAGGCGCTCGAGGCCCCGATCCGCCAGATCGCCGAGAACTCCGGGGTCGAGGGCTCGATCGTCGTCGGCAAGATCATGGACTCGAAATCGGAGACCTACGGCTTCGACGCCCAGAACGAGGACTATGTCGACATGATCGAGAAGGGCATCGTCGACCCCGCCAAGGTCGTGCGCGCCGCGCTGCAGGACGCCGCCTCGGTCGCCGGCCTGCTGGTCACGACGGAAGCGATGGTTGCCGAGGTGCCGAAGGACAAGCCGGCGATGCCGGCGATGCCGGGCGGCGGCGGCATGGGCGGCATGGGCGGAATGGATTTCTGATCCATCCACTCGTCGAGACGCGAAGGGCGCGGCCAAAGCCGCGCCCTTTGTATTTTCTGGGAGCCTTGTAGCCCGCATGGAGCGTAGCGGAATGCGGGGCAAGCTTTCCCCGGATTTCGGCGCTACGCGCCTCCATCCGGGCTACGAGCCAGCTACGAGCGCCCTACCCTTTCGGATAGCCCACGGTCTGCGCGAAGGTCACGAACTGATCCTTGTCGAGCCGCAGCGTGCGGTCGAGCTCCTCGTAGGGCACGGCGCCGCGGAACACCGTCGCGAGGCCCTCCGAGGCGCAGAACAGGTAGACGTTCTGGCCGATGAAGCCGGTGTCGACCGAGGCGTAGAGCCGCCGTTCCGACGGCGTGACGTCCTGCATCCGCTCGCCATGCGCGACATAGACCAGGTTGAGCGGCGCCGTGCCGACGAAATCCTGCATCCCGGTCTGCGCCCGGATATCCGCCTTGAGGTGCGGCACCAGCGCATGTCGCTTCGGGTCGTAGAACCAGACGCCATCGGCCATGGCGGCATAGACGTCGATGACCATGATGTGGCGCCAGTAGGGCGCCGTGCGGTCGCCGCTCGGCCGGTTGATGCCGAAGGCGGACCACAGGAGATCGGACAGGACCTGCCGCGGCAGCGGACGATCGGAATATTCGCGAATCGAGCGCCGCAGCTTGAGCGCCTCGGTGAGCGGCTTGCCGCCGCCTGCGCGCGGCGCCGGCAGCGCGACGGCGCCGTCGTCCGTCGACGCGACGGCCGGAGCGGCGGCGAGCACCGCGCCGCCGAGCAGCGCCGTGCTGGCTTCGCGTCGTGTCATGGCGATCTCCCTCGTCATCACGCCGCCGCGACCGCGAGAATCGCGCGGCGCACCAGCGTCTCGAACAGCGGCAGCTTGTAGGCATTCTTGCTGAGCGGGACGGCGCCGGCGAGCGCCGCCTGCGCGGCGCGGCGGGCGGCGGCCTCGTCGACCTTGGCGCCGATCAGCGCGGCCTCGGCGGCCTTGGCACGGTGCGGCACGGGCGCCGCGGCGCCGAGCACGATCGAGGCGCTCTCGCACGTGCCATCGGGCTTGAGCCCGAGCACGACCGCAACGTCGGCGAGCGGCCAGTCGAAACTGTCCTTCTCGCCCTGCTTGACGTGGACCGAACGCAACGGCCGCGCGGCCCGCGGCAGCACGATCTCGGTCAGGATCTCGCCGGCGCGCAGGTCGTTCTCGCGATGCACATCCTGCGCGGGGAGCAGCAGGAAATCCTCCAGCAGGATTTCCCGGTCGGCGCCGTCGGCGCCGGCGAGCGCGACCTTCGCGCCGAGCGCGACCAGCGCGGTCGCGGCGGTCGAGGGATGCACGATCGCGCAGTGCTGGTGATCGAAGATCGCGTGATACTGGTTTTCGCCGCCGAACGCGAAGCAGTCGATGCCGCCCTTGCGCGTGCAATGATGCGCCGCCGAGCGGAAATACCAGCAGCGCGGCCGCTGCAGCAGGTTGCCGCCGAGCGTCGCGACGTTGCGGATCTGCAGGCTCGCCGATTCGCGCGTGGCGTCGGCGAGCGCCGCATAACGCTCGGCGACCAGCGGATGTGCGCCGACCTGCGCGAGCGTCACCATGGCGCCGATGCGCAGCGTACCGTCCTCGCCCTCGGCGACGCGGTCGAGGCCCGCAACGCCGTGCAGATCGACGAGGCGGCGCGGCTCGACCAGGCCTTCCTTCATGAGATCCAGCAGATCGATGCCACCCGCCTTGACGACGATGGCGTCGGCGGCGGGCCGGGCGCCGTTCGGCGCGAGCATCGCGGCCGCGACGGTGGTCGCACCGGCCGCAACCGCCTCGGCTGCCGAATGCGCGCGCTGCCATTCGAACGGATGCATGGCTCAACTCCCGTGCGGGACGCGGCCGAGCGCCGTCAGCACGGCGGCCGGCGTCATCGGCAGCGCCCGCAGCCGCACGCCGATCGCGTTGTAGACGGCGTTGGCGATCGCCGGCGCGGTCGCGATGTTGGCCGGCTCGGCGATGCCGTAGGCATCGGTTGCGCTCTCGCCCTGATAGTTTTCCAGGAGCACGACCTCGATCGGCGGCGTCTCGCGCGCGCCGGCGAGCTTGTAGTGCTCGAGATCGGCGTTGAGCATGTGGCCGGTCTGCCGATCGATGACGCGATCCTCGAACAGTGCGTAGGAAATGCCCATCAGGACGCCGCCGTGCACCTGGCTCTCGATCTGCGCCGGATTGATCGGGCGCCCGCAGTCCTGCACCGCGACATAGCGCTCGACCCGGATGATGCCGGTCTCGGTGTCGACCGCGACCGCGGCGAACTGCACGCCGCCGAGGCTGTTCTGCGCCAGCGCGGCGTCGCCGATCACCCGGCCGAAGCCGCCATAGTCGTCGCTGCGGCTCGCGACCGCGCTGATCGCGTCGGTGCGCAGCTTGGCGGCGGCCTCGCGGAAGCTGAGGCTGGCCGCCGGATCGCGCAATGTGGCGATGCGGCCGTCGCGGGCGACCAGATCGGACGGCGCCACGTTGAGCTGCAGCGCGACCGTCTCAAACAGCTTCTGCTTGACCGCGTAGGCGGCGTTGCGCGCCGGCGGCGTGATCGAGGCGGTGGCCCGGCTGCCGTAGGACGGCGGACCGGCGGGAAATTCGGTGTCGCCGATGCGCACCGTCACGTCTTGCGGGCGCAACCCCAATTCCTCGGCGACGACCTGCGCCAGCACGGTGGTTGTTCCGGTGCCGATGTCCTGCACGCTGGAAAGCACCTCGACCGAGCCGTCGCGCAGCACGCGCACCTCGCAGGACGCGTTGGTCTGCACGTTGGCGCCCCACAGCGATTGCGCGACGCCGATGCCGCGCTTGATCGTGCCGGTATCCGCGCCGGGCGCGTGCCGCCGCCCCCAGCCGATCCGCTCGGCGCCGATGCGCCGCTCCTCGCGCCGCACCGGGCTCGCATCGATACGATCGCGCAGGGCGAGCGGATCGAGGGCGAGCTTCTCGGCGAGCTCGTCGATCGCCTGCTCGACCGCGAAGGCGCCCGGCGTGTTGCCCGGCGCGCGCATGGCGCAGCCGGGGCCCGCGTTGATGAACACGTCGTATTGCTCGAGCGCGAAGCTCGGGCACTCGTACATCGCCTGCGCGACATTGCCGACGCCGGCGCCGATCGCGGTGCCGGCCGTGCCGTAGGTGTAGAGCGAGATGCCGCTGAGCGTGCCGTCGCGGCGGGCGCCGATCTTGAGGCGCTGATAGGTCGCGGGGCGGTTGCCGGAATCGAGCTGCTCCTCGTGCCGATCGAGCACCAGGCGAACCGGCGCGCCCGCCGCGCGCGAGAGCGCGACCGCGGCGCGCACGTAGTTGCCGGCGGAGGATTTCGAGCCGAAGCCGCCGCCCATGGCATCGACCACGACGCGGACCTTGCTGCGCGGCAGGCCGAAGGCTTCGGCGAGCTCGTTGCGCACCCCGGCCGTGAACTGGGTCGACTTGTAGACGGTGAGCCCCTCGGCGCGCCAATCGGCGACGACCGCATGCGTCTCCATGCAGCAATGAGTCTGCGTCTGCGTGCGAAACTCGCCTTCGACGACCACGTCGGCGGCGGCGAGCCCGGCCGCGGCATCGCCGCGCGTGCCCGCGTTGACGGGCCCGCGCATGTTGCCCTGATGGCGCACCTCGGCGCCGGCCGGCGCGCCGCCCGCGAAGGTGAAGCCGGTCACCGGCGCGCGAAAGACGAGCGGCGCGTCGGGCTTGCGCGCGTCCTCCATGTCCACCACGAAAGGCCGCACCTGGTAGTCGACCTTGATCAGGCCCAAGGCGGCTTCGGCCGCCGCCGGCGTCGTTGCCGCGACGGCGGCGATCGGCGCCCCCACGTAGAGCGCGCGCGGAAACGGCTTTTCGGCGGCACCGACCTCGCGCGCGCGGCCGACATGATCGGTGATGAGATGGACGGCGCGCACGTCGGGATGGCGCTCCGCCCCGCCCGTGTCGATCGCGGCGATATGGGCGTGCGCATGCGGCGAGCGCAGGATGCGCGCATGCAGCATGCCGGGCAGCTTGAGGTCGACCGTGAAGCGTGCGGCGCCCGTCACCTTGGCGCGGCCGTTGAGACGCGGCACGCGCTTGCCGATGACGGCGAGCCGGTCGTTGATCGGCAGCGGCGGCGCCTCGCCGGCCGGGATGTCGCGCTCGACCTCGCCGATCCCGACGCTCGCGATACCGGACGGAAAGCGCTCGCGCCGCATTGTCGGTCTTGGCGCCATGGTCAGCCTCGCTTCTTGGCCTCGGCGGCCGCGAGCGTCGCGGCGAAGACATGCGGATATGTGCCGCAGCGGCACAGATGACCGCTCACGGCGCCCTTGACGTCGTCGAGGGTCGGCTGCGGGTTGCGCTCGATCAGCGCCGCGGCGCTCATCACCATGCCGGGCGTGCAGAAGCCGCATTGCACGGCGTCGTACTCGATGAAGGCCGCCTGCACGGGATGCAGATCGTCGCCATGCGCGAGGCCCTCGATGGTCGTGACGGCGCGCTCGCCGACGTCGATTGCGAGGATCATGCAGGATGCGACCGGCTCGCCGTCGAGCCACACCGTGCAGGCCGAGCAGGCGCCGCGATCGCAGCCGATCTTGGTGCCGGTGAGATCGAGCGGCCCGCGCAACGCCTCCGCTAGCGTGGTGTTCGGGCTGAGCGCCGCGGTGCGCACCGCGCCGTTGACGCGCAGCGTCATCGGAACCGCGTCCGGGCCGACGATCGCGGATTGCGCCGACGAGTCGGCAAGCGAATCTTGCGGCGTCAGGGTATCGAGCATGCCAGCACCGATTGCGGTTACGCCCGCGCCGCGCAGGAACGAGCGACGCGACACCGTCTCGCTGTCGCGACGTGCGCTCGAGGTGTGACCGGGCGATGTCATCGATTCACGATCCGCGCGTGCGTTAATTCTGTTTTCTGTCTGACCATCGGACCGGCGGTGGGCTCCCGCTTTGATGGAGATCAAAAGCGGACATTTGAATCTCGCCGGTGACGGAGTTCCCTCGCACGCTGCACACCACGGACCGCAGGCGGAAAACTGATTTGGATCAAGGCCGCTTGGCGATCGCCGCGCATAAAAGGGTCCATCGCAAAGCCGACGCGGCCGAATGGCCGTGCCCGGCGTCATTTCACGCGAGGGAAGCTCAGCCGTGGCCCGACACCCGAAGCTGCTCGCGATCACGGCGGTTGTGGTGATGGCCGCTGCCGCCGGGTTGGCGTACCAGCACGTCGGCGCGATCAAGGACTGGCTCGGCTCGCGCAGCGCAGCCCCGACGATCCTGGTTTCCGGCAATTTCGAGGCGCATGAGAGCGTGCTCGGCTTCAAGACCGTGCAATCGCGCATCGTCGAGCTGCCGTTCGACGAGGGCCAGTGGGTCAAGGCCGGCACGGTCCTGGCGCGGCTCGACGATTCCGACTATCGCCAGCAGGTCGCGATCGACGAGGCGGCGCTCGAAGTGCAGCGGCGCCAGCGCGCGACCGCCGAGCAGAACCTCGCGGCCGCGCGACAGATCGTGGAAAGCGACGCCGCCGATCTCGAATACAAGAAGACCGACTTCGCCCGCGCCGAAGACCTCGTGCAAAAGGGCGCCGGCACCGTCCAGGCGCGCGATCTCGCCAACTCGGTCCTCAAGCAGGCTACCGCCATCCACGCGCGCGACGAGGCGCTGCTCAACGCGGCGAGCCGGCAGGTCGACCTCGCCCGCGCCAACGTGCGCAACGCCAAGGAGGCGCTGAAGATGGCGCAGATCGTGCTCGACTACACGATCCTGCGCGCGCCGTTCGACGGCGTGATCCTGGTGCGCGAGGCGGAGCTCGGCGAGATCGTGGCGCCCGGAACGCCGGTCATCACGCTGGCCGACCTCGACCACATCTGGCTGCGCGCGTACATCAACGAAACCGACATCGGCAAGGTCCGCTACGGCCAGAGCGCCGAGATCCGGACCGATACGTATCCGGGCAAGCGCTACGCCGGGCGGGTATCGTTCATCTCGTCACAGGCCGAATTCACGCCGAAGAGCGTCGAGACCCATGCGGAGCGGGTGACCCTCGTCTATCGCATCCGCATCGACGTCGACAATCCGACGCACGAGCTGGTGCCCGGCATGCCGGCCGACGCGATCCTGCAGGCGCTGCCGGCGGGGCCGTCATGAGCACGGCGAGGTCGCCGATCATCGTCGCAACCGGTCTCATCAAGCGCTTCGCCGGCACGACGGCGGTCGACCAGTTGAGCTTTGCGGTCGCGCGCGGGGAGATTTTCGGGCTCGTCGGGCCGGACGGGGCGGGAAAGAGCGCGACCATGCGCATGCTCGCCGGCGTGATGCGCCCGGACCAGGGGACGATCATCGTCGACGATGTGAACGTGGTGGCCGACCCCGAGGGCGCCAAGCCGCACATCAGCTACATGCCGCAGCGCTTCGGCCTCTACGAGGATCTGACCATCGACGAAAACATCCGTTTCTACGCCGACCTGTTCGAGGTGCCGCGCGCGCTGCGCGACGAGCGCGCCGCGCGGCTGCTCGCCGCCTCCGGCATGGAGGCGTTTCGCAACCGGCTGGCGGGTCAGCTGTCGGGCGGCATGAAGCAGAAGCTCGGGCTCACCTGCGCGCTCGTGCACACGCCGCAGATCCTGCTGCTCGACGAGCCGACCACCGGCGTCGACCCGGTGTCGCGCCGGGATTTCTGGGGGATTCTCTACGAGCTGCGCGAGCAAGGCGTCACCATCGTCATCTCGACCGCCTATCTCGACGAGGCTGAGCGCTGCAACCGGCTCGCGCTGCTGCATGGCGGCCGCGTCCTCCATTGCGACACGCCGGCGGCGCTCAAGCGCATGATGCCGGGCGCGTTGATCGCGATCCTGTCGGCGGATGGGCGCGCGGTGCGCGCGGCGCTCGCGCGCCAGCACGGCGTGACGCACCTCATTCTCGTCGGCGACGGCGTACATGCGGTGGTCGACGATGCCGAGCGGCGCATTCCCGAGCTGCGCGATACCTTGCGGCGCGCCGGCGTTGCGTTCAGCGATATCGCGCTGTCGTCGCCGAGCATCGAGGACGTGTTCGTCGCCATGCTGGAGAACGGGGGGAGGCCGCAATGACCGCCGAGCGCCCCGCCGCCGCGCAGATCGTGGTGGAAAGCCTCGTCAAGCGCTTCGGCGGCTTCGTCGCCGTCGATGGCGTGAGCTTTGCCGTCGGACGCGGCGAGGTCCTCGGCTTTCTCGGGCCGAACGGCGCCGGCAAGTCGACGATCATCCGCATTCTCTGCGGCCTGCTGCTGCCGAGCGCCGGCCGCGCGCTCGTCGCCGGCATCGACGTCGCCCGCAACCCGGAAGCGGTGCGCGAGCGCATCGGCTACATGTCGCAGCGCTTCTCGCTCTATCGCGACCTGACCGTCGCCGAAAACCTGCGCTTCTTCGGCGGCATCTACCGGGTGCCGAGGGCCGAGCTCGCCGAGCGCATGCGCTTTGCGATCGACATGGCGGGGCTCGCAGGCCGCGAGAATGCGCTGGTCGCGACGCTCGCCGGCGGCTGGCAGCAGCGGCTCGCGCTCGGCTGCGCGGTGCTGCACCGCCCGCCCATCCTGTTTCTCGACGAGCCCACCTCGGGCGTCGAGCCGACCTCGCGGCGGCGGTTCTGGGACCTCATCCATACGCTCGCCGAGGGGGGCGTGACCGTGCTCGTTTCGACCCACTACATGGATGAGGCCGAATACTGTCATCGCGCCGCGCTGATCAATCAGGGCCGCCTCGTCGCGCTCGACAGTCCGGAGGCGCTCAAGCGCACCGCGCTCGGCGGCGAGCTTCTGCTGGTCGAATGCGATGCGCTCGGGCCGGCGCTCGCGGCGCTGCGGCAGGCGCCCGGCGTGCGCGACTGCTCGGTGTTCGGCAGCGTGCTGCACGTGCTGGTCGACGACGCCGGACGCGCGGTCCGCGACCTGCCCGCCTACCTGGCGGCGCACGGCGTCGCCGCCGCAGGCGTCAGCCGCATTCATCCCTCGCTCGAGGACGTGTTCGTGCATCTCGTCGCGGCCGATCTCGCCAAACGGAGGGCGGCGGCATGAGGTTCCGGCGCATCAGGGCGATCGCGGTCAAGGAGGTGCTGCAGATCTGGCGCGATCCGCGCAGCCTGATGATCGCGCTGCTGATGCCGTTCACCCAGATGCTCCTGCTCGGCTACGGCGTCAGCCTCGATCTCAAGCACGTGCCGATCTGCACCTTCGACCGCGAGGCGAGCCAGGACAGCCAGGCGCTGCTCAAGCATTTCCAGGCATCGCAGTATTTCGTCATTGCGCGCAATGTCCGCAGCTATCCGGAGCTGGTCGACGCCATCGACCGTGCCGACTGCAAGATCGGCATCGTCATTCCGCCGGATTTCTCCGAGCGCCTCAACGACGCCCGCTCCGCCTCGGTGCAGGCGATCCTCGACGCGACCGACGACAATACGGCGAATATCGCGTTCGGCTACGCGCTCGCGGTCGTCAACAGCTACGCGGCCGACGTGCAGGTCGCGCTGGCCGACCGGCAGGGCCACGCGCTGTCGCAGCCCGCGTCCATGACGGTGCAATCGCGCGTCTGGTTCAACGAGGACCTCGACAGCCGCAACTTCATCATTCCGGGCGTTGTCGCCGTGATCCTCGCGCTGGTCGGCGCCCAGCTCACCTCGCTCACCATCTCGCGCGAGTGGGAGCGCGGCACCATGGAGCTGCTGATCTCGACGCCGGTGCGCGCCAGCGAGGTCATGATCGGCAAGCTCGCGCCCTATCTGGTGCTCGGCTGGCTCGATGCCGGCTTCTGCCTCGGCATCGCGGCCCTTTGGTTCGAGGTGCCGTTCCGCGGCACCCTCCTCACGCTGTTCGTCACGACGACACTCTTTCTGATTCTCGTGCTCGGCATCGGCTACCTGATGTCCGTGCTGATCCGCAGCCAGCTCGGCGCGAGCCAGATCGCGCTGCTCGTGACCATGCTGCCGACCCAGCTCCTGTCGGGCTACATCTTCCCGATCGACCAGATGCCGGCGCTGATCCAGAAGTTCACCTATCTGGTCTATTCGCGCTACTACGTCACCATCGTGAAGGCGATCTTCCTCAAGGGGTCCGCGCTGCCGGCGCTGGCGACGCCCAGCCTGTTTCTCCTCGTCTACGCGGCTGCCGTGATGGTTCTCGCTGCCCGTGCCTTCCGCAAGCGCCTGGACTAGGCGGCGATGTGGACGCGCATCCTCCATATCCTGATCAAGGAGTTCATCGAGCTCAAACGCGACAAGTGGGCGCGCTTTCGCCTGATCGTGCCGCCGGTCCTGCAGATGCTGCTGTTCGGCTATGCGGCGACCTTCGAGGTGTTTCACGTCTCGACCGTCGTGTTCGATCTCGACCACTCGCAGGAGAGCCGCGAGCTCATCGCCGGCTTCGTGTCGAGCGACCGGCTGCGCATCGTCGAGGTCGCCCGGTCGCAGCAGGAGGTGACCGATGCGATCGACCGCGGCGACGCCGTCGTCGCCCTCGTCATCCAGGCCGGCTTCGCCAGGCTGCTGCGCAAGGGCGAGGGCGCGCCGCTGCAGGTCATCGTCGACGGCACCAATTCCAACACCGCGCTGATCGCGCTCGGCTACGTCAACACCATCGCGCAGGGCTTCGCGCAGACCTACACGGCGGATCTCGCGCGCCGGATCGGCGGCGAGCAGGGCATGCGGCAGGTCCAGGTCACGCTGGAGCAGCGGCCCTGGTACAATCCGGGCCTCAACGCGCAGTGGTTCTTCGTGCCCGGCGTGATCGGCACCCTGACGCTGGTGATCGTCGTCAACCTGACGGCGTTCGCGATCGTGCGCGAGCGCGAGGTCGGCACGCTCGAGCAGATCATGGTGAGCCCGATCCGTCCGTCCGAGTTCATCCTCGGCAAGACCGTGCCGTTCTTCCTGATCGGCCTCGGCGAGGTCAGTCTCGTCGCCGGCGTCGGCATGCTCTGGTTCCGCGTGCCGTTCGTCGGAAATCCCTTCGTATTCCTTGCCGGCACGACGCTGTTTCTGCTCAGCACGCTCGCGCTCGGCCTGCTGATCTCGACCCTGTGCTCGACGCAACAGCAGGCCTTCGCCACCAATTTTTTCGTGCTCAATCCCTTCTTCATCCTGTCCGGCTTCAGCTTCCCGATCTCCAGCATGCCCACGATCCTGCAGTGGTTCACCTATTTGAACCCGCTGCGCTACTATCTCGTGGTCATCCGCAGCACGTTCCTCAAAGGGGTCGGCTTCGACATATTGTGGCCGGACCTCGCCGCCATGGCCTTGCTGGCGACGATGCTGCTGACTGTCAGCATCCTGCGCTTCCGCAAGTCGCTCGAGTAGGCTCGCGGTCAGCGCGGATTTGCGCCTCGACGACGCGCTCGCTTTCTCGCCCGCGCGGGCGATGCCGCGGCGCGCGGCGGCGCCTGGTAGAACGGATTGTGGATGCAAAAACCCTGGTTGGCGGGGCGCGCTTCCGCAAGGCACTGCTCGAAGGTGTCGAATGCGCACGCCCAGATCCCGCTGCGGTTCTGCACGACCATGCACCAGGGGTATCGGTTGCCGGCGCCGGCCGTCGCCAGTCCCGCGGCCATGGCTGCCGCAACCGCGATCACGCCGAGGATGAGCCTGCGCATTGACGAATATCCTTGTCGCTGCGCCCCGCTTTCGGCGCCTAGTGCGGCGGATTTGACGTTCCTATCACTCTGCCGCGAGTCCGCATAGGAACGTCAAATCCAAAAGCCGCACTAGAATCAATAAAGTGGCTAGTGTCCTTTCGATTCCGACGTTCGTACAGAGA
>Ga0335081_10000578_pt1 | contig 61457 bp, 60 predicted proteins | sample Lox_Sample_35_FD_206713 | JGI IMG/M metagenome (GOLD analysis project Ga0335081, IMG submission 206713) | Soil microbial communities from Loxahatchee National Wildlife Refuge, Florida, United States - Lox_Sample_3.5 | ecosystem: Environmental > Terrestrial > Soil > Wetlands | place: USA...
CCGAGCGGGTGGAGGACCTGGTGCGCCGCCCCGTCGACGCCGAGCGCGCCCGGGCCCTCTTCACCGAGCTCGAGTTCTCGAGGCTCTTGAAGGACCTGCCTCCTCCCGCGCGCGAGTCCCGCGCGGTACGCGTCGAGGTGATCGTCTCGCGGGAGGATCTCGACCGGGCGGTCCTCGAGGCGCGGCGAGCGGGGGAGGTGGGGTTCCGCCTCGCCTTCTCGTCGCCCGCCCCGCGCGTCGCCCTCCCGGCCGGTCTGGCCCTCGCGGCGGGCGGGCGCGCCTACTACCTGCCGCTCTCCCACCGCTACCTCGGGGCCCCGGCGCAGCTCTCGCTCGAGGACGCCCGCGAGGGCCTGCGGCCCCTCTTCGAGGACCGGGCGGTGGCGAAGCACGGCCACGACCTGAAGGCGGAGATCCACGCCCTCGCTCGGCTCGGCCTCCCGCTCGAGGGGCCGGGGGAGGACACCGAGCTCGCGAGCCGCCTGCTGCTGGCGACGAGGAGGGAGCACGAGCTCGCCGACGTGGCGCGCGAGCGGCTCGGGGCGGAGCTGCCGGCCTTGCCGGAGGGGTCGGGCCGGCGCGCGGTGCCCTTCGAGGAGCAGCCGGTGGAGGCGGTGGCGGCTCACGGCGGGGCCGCTGCCGCGGTCCTCCCCGACCTCGCCCGGGCGCTGGCGCGCGCACTCGAGGACGAGGGGGTGGCCCGCCTCTACCGGGAGGTGGAGAGGCCGCTCGTCCCGGTGCTCGCTGCCATGGAGGCCGCCGGGATCGGGGTCGACCTCCCCGCCATGGAGGCCATGAGCGCCGAGTTCGGCAGGGCGATGCGGGACCTGGAGGCGAGGATGGCCGAGGCCGCCGGTCGCCCCTTCAACGCCGCCTCCACCCGCGAGCTCGGCCAGGTGCTCTTCGCGGAGCTCAAGCTCCCGGTCCTGAAGCGCCTCAAGACCGGTCCCTCCACCGACCAGGACGTGCTCGAGAAGCTCGCCGAGGACCACCCCCTGCCCCGGCTCGTCTTGGAGCACCGCTCCCTCTCCAAGCTGAAGGGGACCTACGTCGACGCCCTCCCGCTCCTGGTGGACGAGAGGGACGGGCGCATCCACACCACCTTCAATCAGGCCGGGGCCGCCACCGGCCGCCTCTCGTCCCAGGATCCGAACCTCCAGAACATTCCCATCCGCACCGAGCTCTCGCGCCGGATCCGGGCTGCCTTCGTGGCCGAGAAGGGCTCGCTCCTCGTCTCGGCGGACTACTCCCAGATCGAGCTCCGCATCCTCGCGCACTTCGCCGACGACCCGGCGCTCCTCGAGTCCTTCCGCAAGGGCGAGGACGTGCACACCCGCACCGCCGCCGAGACCTTCGGCGTCTCGCCCGCCGAGGTCGCCCCCGACATGCGGCGCATCGCCAAGGTGCTCAACTTCGGCATCGCCTACGGTCTCTCGGCCTACGGACTCTCCCAGCGGCTCGACCTCCCCGGGGCCGAGGCCCAGGCCATCATCGACCGCTACTTCGCCCGCTACGCCGGGGTGAAGCGCTGGCTCGACGAGACGGTGGCGCGGGCGCGCGAGGAGGGGCTCGTGCGGACGCTCTTCGGCCGCAAGCGCGAGCTCCCGGACATCCGCTCCCGCAACCCGGGACTGCGGCAGGCGGCCGAGCGCATGGCGGTGAACACCCCCATCCAGGGCACCGCCGCCGACATCGTCAAGCTCGCCATGCTCCGGGTGGCCGAGGGGCTCGGGCGCGAGGGGCTCCGGGCGCGGCTCCTCCTCCAGGTCCACGACGAGCTCGTGGTGGAGGCGCCAGCGGCCGAGCTGGAGCCGGTCCGCTCGCTCCTGGTGCGCTCGATGGAGGGTGCCGCCGAGCTCAAGGTGCCGCTCTCGGTGGAGGTAGGCCAGGGCCCCAGCTGGGCCGAGGCGCACTGACGGCGAATCCCGGGCTAGCTCTCGGTCGTGCCCTTCTTGCGGCCCGGGATGAACTCGACCGGGTCGTCCCCGCCCGACTCGCGGAAGGCGCCGAGCAGCTTCAGGTGGCTCTCGACGAGCGAGCGCAGGCCGGCCTCGAACTGGAGGCGCTGGCGCTTCACCTCCTGGATGTCGTCGACGATACGCACGAAGCGCTGGTGGGCCCCCTGGACGATCTTCTCCGCCTGGAGCTCGGCCTCCGAGAGCGCGATCTCGGCCTCCTTGCGCGCCCCCTCCCGGATCTCCTCGCTCGCCTTCTGGGCGGTGACGAGCGTCTCCTGCAGGACGCGCTCGCGGCTGCGGTGCTCGGCGATGGCCTCGTCCTTGCGCTGCCCGTCCTCGCGCAGGGCCATGTTCTCCTTCACCAGGTCCTCGAAGGCACTGGAGACGAGCGAGAGGAAGGCCTCCACCTCCTCGCACCGGTAGCCTCGCAGGGCCCGGGCGAAGCGCTTGTGCTGGACGTCGAGCGGGGTGAGCCTCATGGCGACCTCCAGGGGCGAGCGTAGCACGGCGAGGCCGGACGTCCATTCGCGGCCGGCCCGCCCCGGGGCCTGCTTGCCATCCTGGTTCCACAGGGAGAACATGGAACACACCCCGGATGAAACTGGATTCGCGCAGCCTCGCCCGGACCCTCGAGATGCTGGCCCGCGCCTCGGCGGAGGCGGCCGCCTTCCTGGGCGCGGCGGTCCTCGCCGGCTGGGCGCTCGGGGTGCCGCTGCTGCGCGCCGGCCTGCCGGGGGCGGTGACCACCAAGGCGAACTCCGCCGTGTGCTTCGTGGTGTCGGGCATGGCGGCCCGAATGCTCGCCTCCCGGCGCTCGGGGACGCGGGCGCGTTTCCTCGCCAAGCTCGCCGGGGCCACGGTGGCGCTCGTCGGCGCCCTCACGCTCCTCGAGTACCTGACCGGCGTGAACATGGAGATCGACGAGGTGCTGGTGAGGGACCTCTCGGCGGCGGCCGCCACCTCCCACGGCGGGCGGATGGCCCCGAACAGCGCCCTCGCCTTCCTCCTCCTCGGGGTGGCGCTCGCGCTCTCCGACGTGCTCACCCCGCGCGGGAGCCGCCCCGCCCAGCTGCTCGCGCTCGCCGCCGGCCTCGTCCCGCTGCAGGCCGTCATCGGGTACGCCTACGGCGTCGAGCCGCTGCGCGGGTTCGCCGCCTACACGCGCGTCTCGTTCTACGGGGGCATCGGCTTCTCGCTGCTGGTGGCCTCGGTGCTCTTCGCCCGCCCCGAGTCGGGGCTCATGCGGGTCTTCACCGGCCCGGGGCTCGCCGGCTTCATGGCGCGGCGCCTCACCATCGCCGTGCTCGTCATCCCCATCGGGCTGGGCTGGATCTTCCTTGTCGCCGGCCTGCGCGCCGGGCAGTACGAGGCGCTCCTGGGCGCCTCCTTCGTGGTGATCAGCGCGGTGGTGGTGGCGGCCGCGGTGGTCTACTGGAACGCCCAGGCGCTCGCGGAGCTCGAGGCGGAGCGCCTGCGCGCCGAGGACACCGAGCGGCAGCAGCGGGAGTGGCTGCGCACCACCCTGGCCTCCATCGGCGACGCGGTGGTGGCGACGGACGTGGTCGGCACCATCACCCTCCTGAACGCGGTGGCGGAGAAGCTCACCGCCTGCGGCCCGGACGCGGTGGGGCGCAGGCTCGGCGACGTCTTCTGCTGCGTGGACGAGGAGACGAGGGACCCCATCGAGGACCCCATCTCCCGGGCGCTGCGGCAGGCGGGGCCGGTGGCGCTGCCGGGGCGCGCCCGGCTCATCGCCGCCTCCGGCGCCGAGTACCCGGTGGGCGGGTCGGCCGCCCCCATCCGCGGGGAGGGCGGGGAGGTCCTGGGAGTGGCGCTGGTGTTCAGCGACATGACGGAGCGCCGCCGCCACGAGCAGGAGCGCGCCGCCCTCTTCGTGCGCGAGCGCGACGCCCGCGCCGAGGCGGAGCGCGCCAGCCGGGCCAAGGACGAGTTCATCGCCACCGTCTCGCACGAGCTGCGCACCCCGCTGAACGCCGTGCTCGGCTGGGCCCGCCTGCTGCGGAGCGGGCGGCTCGACGCCGCCGCCACCGCCCGGGCCATCGAGGCCATCGAGCGCAGCGCCACCACGCAGGCCCAGATCGTGGACGACCTGCTCGACGTCTCCCGCATCGTGCGCGGGCAGCTCAAGCTCGACGTCCGCCAGGTCGACCTGGCGGCGGCTGTCGAGGCGGCGGCCGACACCGTGCGCCCGGCCGCCAACGCGAAGAGCATCACCCTCTCGCTCGACCTCGCCCCCGGGGCCGGGGCGGTGCGCGGCGACCCCGCCCGGCTGCAGCAGATCGTGTGGAACCTGCTCGCCAACGCCATCAAGTTCACGCCCTCCGGCGGGCGGGTGGAGGTGCGGCTCTACCGCGAGGCAGACCGGGTCCGGTTGGTGGTGAAGGACAGTGGCGCCGGCATCGAGCCGACGTTCCTCCCCCACGTCTTCGAGCGCTTCCGCCAGGCCGACTCGAGCCCGACGCGAACCCATGGCGGGCTCGGGCTCGGGCTCGCCATCGTGCGCCACCTGGTGGAGGCGCACGGCGGAGCGGTGGCCGCCGAGAGCGCCGGGAAGGGCAAGGGGGCGGTCTTCACCGTGGACCTGCCCCTGCCGCAGCCCGGCCCGGTGCTGGAAGGGGAGCCCGTCCCCCGCGCCGAGTCGCGCCCCGCCGTCGCCGCCTCCCCGGTGGTGAGCCTGAGCGACCTTCGAGTGCTGGTGGTGGACGACGACCCCGACACCCTGGAAGCCTTGCGCCAGCTGCTCGAGCAGGCGGGGGCGCGGGTGGCGGTGGCCGCCTCCACCGCCGAGGCGATGACCTCGCTCGAGCGCGCCGCGCCGGACGTGATCCTCTCCGACATCGGGATGCCGGGGGAGGACGGCATCTCCCTCATCCGCAAGGTACGGGGGCGCGACTCGACCCGGGGAAGGCCCATCCCCGCCATGGCGCTCACCGCTTACACCCAGGCCGAGGACCGAGAGCGGGCCCTCGACGCCGGCTACCAGGTCTTCTTGCCGAAGCCGGTCGACCCGGGCGTGCTCACCGCCGCGGTGGCCCGGCTCGCGGGACGGAGCTGAGCGCTCCCGGGCCCGGGCGCCCCCGTCACCCCCGCTTCCGCCGGGAGGCGGCGCCGGCCCGCGGCCCCGGCCTTCCCTTCCTCCCGTCCCGGGCGACCTTCCTCCCCGGCCTGCGCCCGACGGCGGCGACGGGGCGGGGGTGCCTCGGCTCGTAGATCCCGAGCTTTCCCCCTCCGGGCAGGCCGACGAGGGTGAGCCGCCCCCACCCCTCCTCGGTCACCGGCGAGCAGGCGACGCCCTTCCGCTCGAGCGCTCGGACGAGGCCGTCGACGTCGTCGCACATGAGGTAGAGCTCGTGGCGGCCGTTCTCCTCCGCCGGGTGAACGGCGACCTCCGACGGCGGCAGGCCGAGGATGAGCCAGCCGTCTCCCGCGTCCACGGTGGGAGAGCGGAGCAAGTCGCGAAGGAACGCCCGGTCCGCGCTCGCGTCCTGGCTGTAGATGATGGCGTGAGCCCCGACGATCATGTCGCGCCTCCTCGCGCCCCGGCCGCGGGGCGCTCGAGCGACCGCTTCTGCGGCCGACGGCCCCGGCCGCCTTCCCCTCCGCCTTTCCTTCCATGTTGCGATGGATCCCCGCCCAAGGGAACTCGGAAGGACGGGGGCAGGGCAGGCCCCGCCGGCTGCTCCGACCTAGGGCGCGAAGGAGGCCTCCACCCGGGGTGCCCCGGGGCGCGCCGCGGAGGGGCGGCCGGCCGGTCGGGCCCTTATGCTATGTTCCCTCGCCCCATGCCCTTTTCCGAGATCCTCGGCCAGGAACGGGCCGTCGAATCCCTGCGCGCGGCGCTCCGGCACGGGGCGCTCCACCACGCCTATCTCTTCGCCGGCCCCGGCGGCGTCGGCAAGGGGACCTCCGCCCGGCTCCTCGCCCAGGCGGCGAACTGCGAGGCAGGCCTCCCCGACGACGCCTGCGGCCGCTGCGGCCCGTGCCGGAAGATCGCGAAGGGAGTGCACCCCGACGTCCTCCGGGTGGAGGAAGAGCGCGAGATGGCGCGGGCGGGCCGCTGGGAGCCGAAGGGCGGGCGCACCCCGTCCCGCGACATCGTGGTGGACCAGATCCGGGAGCTCGTCGACCGGCGGCTCTCCCTGCGCCGCTTCGAGGGGCGCCGCCGCTTCGTCGTCCTCGACCCCGCCGACGCCATGAACCCGCAGGCGCAGAACGCGCTCTTGAAGACGCTCGAGGAGCCTCCCCCGGAGACGACCCTGGTCCTCGTCTCCTCCTCCGCGGACGCGCTCCTGCCGACCGTCCGGTCCCGCTGCCTCCGCCTCCCGTTCGCTCCCTTGCCCGCCGCCCGGGTGGAGGAGCGGCTCGTCGCCGAGGGGCGCACCCCCGCCGAGGCGGCGCTCGCCGCCTCCCTCTCGGGAGGCTCGCTCGGCCGGGCGCTCGAACTCGACGCCGCCCGCCTCTCGGAGCGGCGACTGGCAGTGGAAGAGGCCGCCGGGCTCCGCGCCGACGACGCCGGGGGCTGGATCGCCTTCGCCCGCGACCGGGCACCGGACCGGGAGGCGGCCCGCGAGACCTGCGAGCTCCTCCTCGTGTGGTTCCGGGACGTGCTGGCGCGCGCCTTGGCCGGCGAGCGGGCGCCGCTCGCCCTCTCCGAGCTCGCCCCCATCACCGCCCTCGCCGCCGAGAGGCTCGGGCCTGCCGGGGCGCTGCGCCGCAGCGACGGCGTCCAGGGGGCGCTCGCGGCGCTCCGCCAGAACGCCAGCCCGGCGCTGGCGCTCGAGCGCATGGTCATCGGGTGGTTCCATGGCTAGGGCGCCTGGAAGGAAGGCCCCGGAGGAGGCGGCCACCCTGGAGGGCGTGCTCGGGGAGATCCGGGGCGGCGAGCGCAGGCCGGTGTATCTGCTCGAGGGCGATCCGTTCCTCACCTCCCGGGCGGCGCGGGAGATCGCTGAGGCGCTCGTCCCCGACGGGCGGCGGTCCCTGAACCTGGTCGCCCTCGACGCCGCCGCCTCGCCCGGCGAGGTGGCGTCGGAGCTCGCCACCCTGGGGCTCTTCGGCGGCGCCAAGGCGGTGGTGGTGGAGGAGCCGGCCTTCCTGCAATCGCTGGAGGACGCCGGCGACGCCTTCGACCGGGCCCGGGAGATGTGGGCCTCGGGGCGGCAGCGCGAGTCGGCGCGCCGGCTGGTGGCGCTCGCCGCCCGGCTGGGCGTGCCCGCCCTCGACGGCCCGGGAGCCGAGGACTTCGCGCGGGCCCTCGGGCGCGAGGAGGCGTCCCCCGCCGACCGGGAGTTCCTCGCGGCCGCCGGCCGGTTCGCGGCGGAGCGCGACATCCGGGCCGGCAAGGTGGACGTGGCGGCGCTCGAGAACCTGCTCGAGGCCGGGCTCCCTCCCGGGCACGCGCTCGTGGTGGCGGCCGGCAAGGTGGACGCGAAGCTCCCCATCGTGAAGAGGCTCGCGGCCGCGGGGCGCCGCCTCTCGCTCTCGGTCCCGAGCGAGGGGCAGTGGGACGACCGGCGACCGGTCCTCGGCCCGCTCATCGAGGAGTTCCTGGAGGGCACCGGAAAGTCGGTCGAGCCCGAGGCGGAGGAGCGGCTGGCGGCGCGATTGGGCGGCGACGCCCGCGCCCTCTTCGCCGAGCTCGCGAAGCTCGTCACCTACGTGGGGGAGCGGCGCACCATCCGGGCCGAGGACGTGGAGGAGCTCGTCGCCCGGGTGGCGTCGGACCCCTTCTTCGCGCTCGGGAACGCGGTCGAGTCGCGCGACCTCCCCGAGTCGCTCTCGGTGCTCCGGCGCTCGATCGCCGACGGGGCGAGCCCCCACATGCTCGTCGCCAGCCTGGCCGGGACGGTGCGGAGGCTCGTGGTGGAGGGGGAGCGCGGACGGCTCGCCTCCGGGGGCAGGCGCCTCGGCTCCTTCGCGGAGTGGAGCCGGGCCGTGCTCCCCGGGATCCCGGAGAAGGAGCTCGGCAAGCGCAAGCCCTACGGGTTCTGGATGAAGTATCAAGCCGCGCTGCGGTTCGAGAGGGAGGAGCTCCTCGACGCGCTCGTGGCGCTGGCGGAGGCCGACCGCGCCATGAAGAGCGGGGGAGACGGGGAGATGCTGCTCGAGCGGTGCCTCCTCGGGTTGGCCCGCCGTGAAAGGAGACCTCTTTGAGCGAGCGACTGCTGTTGACGAGCGCGCTGCCGTACGCGAACGGCTCCGTCCACCTCGGGCACCTCGTCGAGTACATCCAGACCGACATCTACGCGCGCTACCGGCGCTCGCTCGGCGACGAGGTGACCTACGTGTGCGCCGCCGACTCGCACGGGACCCCCATCGAGGTGAACGCCGCCAAGGCGGGGATGACCCCGAAGGCCTTCGTGGAGAAGTACCGGGAGGAGCAGCACCGGGACTTCCGGGAGTTCGGGGTGGAGTTCAGCACCTACTACACCACCGACTCCGAGGAGAACCGGCGCTGGGCCTGGCGCATCTGGGACGCCCTCAAGGCGAAGGGGCTCATCTACCGGCGCACGGTGGAGCAGCTCTACTGCGAGAAGGACGGTCGCTTTCTGCCCGACCGCTTCGTGAAGGGCACCTGCCCGCGCTGCGGCACCCCGGACCAGTACGGGGACGCCTGCGAGCACTGCGGCATGACCTACGACCCGCGCGAGCTCAAGGAGCCGCGCTGCGCCCTGTGCGGCACTCCCCCGGTGGTGCGCCAGAGCGACCACGCCTACGTGGACCTGAAGAAGGTCGAGCCCGTCGTTCGCGGGTGGGTGGTGGGCGAGGGGCACCTCGACCCCGGGGTGCGCGAGCAGGTGAAGGGGTGGCTCGACGACCTGCAGGACTGGTGCATCACCCGCGACCCGCCCTACTTCGGCTTCCCGGTGAAGGACCCCGACTTCCCGGGCAAGTTCATCTACGTGTGGCTCGACGCCCCCATCGGCTACCTCTCCTCGGGCGAGCACTACTTCGCCGCCGAGGCGCCGCCGGCGCAGCGGCTCGACGCCCAGGCCTACGAGGCCCGCTACCTGGCGAGCGGAGCCCACAGCCGCCTCGAGCACTTCATCGGCAAGGACATCCTCCGCTTCCACGCGGTGTTCTGGCCAGCGATGCTGTGGGCAGCGGGGCTGAAGCTGCCCGACCGGCTCTCGGTGCACGGGCACCTCACCGTGAACGGGGAGAAGATGTCGAAATCGCGCGGCACCTTCGTCACCGCGCGCCAGTACCTCGACATCGGGCTCGACCCGCAGCTCCTGCGCTACTACTACGCCGCCAACCTGGGGCCGAGCGTCCTCGACCTCGACCTGTCGCTCGACGAGTTCCGCAACCGCATCAACGCCGACCTCGCCAACAACGTGGCCAACCTGGCGTCGCGGGTCTTCGCGCTCTTGGAGCGGACGGGCGGCGAGGTCTCGGGGCCGCCGGAGGAGGGGATCGCCGCTGCCGCCCGCGAGGCCCTGCGCCTCGCCCGACCCGCCTACCAGGCGCTCGAGTACCGGGAGGTGGTGAGGCTCGCCCGCCAGGTGGCGGACCTGTGCAACAAGAGGCTGCAGGAGGCGAAGCCCTGGGAGGCCCCGGCCTCGGCCGAGAGCCGCCGGCTCCTCTTCACCTGCGGGAAGGCGCTCCGGGCCGTGGCAGTGATCTTGTGGCCGGTGATGCCGGCCTTCTCCGACGGGCTGGCACGGGCCTTCGGCCAGTCGCGGCCCGACACCTGGGCGCTCGGCTTCGAACCCTTCGACGGGCCGCCGGTCGCCGCGCGAGAGAGGCCGCCGCAGGTGGCCCGCCTCGACGCCAAGCGGGTGGCGGAGCTGGTGGCGACCCCGCCCGAACTGCCGGCGAGGGTCTCGAGGACCCAGAGCCCCGCGGAGACCGCCACCCGGGCCTCGGCCGGGCCGGTGCCCGCGAGCGGGCCCATCGCCTACGAGGACTTCGCCAAGGTGGAGCTCCGGGTGGGAGTGGTGAAGGCGGCGGAGCGGGTCCCGAAGGCGGACAAGCTCCTCAAGCTCCGGGTCGACCTCGGGGAGGCGGAGCCGCGCACCGTCGTGGCCGGTATCGCCGAGAGCTACCCGGTGGCGGAGGCGCTTCTCGGCAAGCGCATCGTGGTGGTCGCGAACCTCGCCCCGCGGGCCCTGCGGGGCATCACCTCGCAGGGGATGCTGCTCGCGGTCGGTGACCCGCCCCGGATCCTGGAGGCCCCGGACGCGGCGCTCGGCACCCGGGTGAAGTGAGAGCGATGCTCCTCGTCGATTCGCACGCGCACCTCGACCCGGGTGATGGCCGCCCCGACCTGGAAGGGGTGGTGGAGCGGGCTCGCCGGGCCGGCGTCGTCCGCGTCGTGCTCATCGGGCTTTGGCGGGGGCCGGGGGACTTCGGCAACGCCCTCGAGCTCGCGCGCGCGCGCCCCGAGCTCTTCCTGGCCACGGTGGGCATCCACCCCCACGAGTGCGCCCGCGTCCCCGAGGAGGACTGGGAGCGCTGCCGGAGGACGGCGGGAGATCCGCTGGTGGTGGGGGTGGGCGAGACCGGGCTCGACTACCACTACGACCTCTCGCCGCGCGAGGAGCAGCGCGCCTCGTTCCGGCGCTCCCTCGCCATCGCCCGGGCCGCGGGGAAGCCGGTGGTGGTCCACGTCCGCGAGGCCGACCCGGACTGCGCCCGGATCCTCCGCGAGGAGGGGGTGCCGGAGGCGGGTGGGGTCATCCACTGCTTCACCGGCGACGTCGTCGCCGCCCGCGCCTACCTCGACCTCGGCCTCTACCTGTCGGTGGCCGGCGTCGTCACCTTCCGGAGCGCGGAGCCCATCCGGGAGGCGGTGCGGATCGTCCCGCGAAACCGCCTCCTCCTCGAGACCGACAGCCCCTACCTCGCCCCGGTCCCGCACCGGGGCCGGCCGAACGAGCCGGCGCACGTGCGGCTCGTCGCGGAGAAGGTCGCCGAGCTCTGGGGGGTGCCGGCGGAGGAGGTGGCCCGGGTGACGGGCGAGAACGCGGCCCGGCTCTTCCGGTTCCCGCCCCCGGCGTAGGGCGGGGAGGGCCTCACCCGTCCCAGCTGCCCCACTCGTCGGCGAGGTCCTGGGTGAGCCCCTTGTTGCGCTCGGTCCACTCCACCACCGCCCAGCCGCGGCGCTCCGCCAGCGGGCGGAACGAGTCCTTGGGGTTCACCACCACCGGGTTGCCGACCGCCTCGAAGAGCGGCACGTCCGCCTGGGAGTCGGAGTAGAGCCAGCTGCGTCCGAGATCGAAGCCGTAGAGCTCGGCGAGCCGCTCGGCGGCCTCGCGCTTGCCGTCCTGGAACACCACCGGCGGCAGGATCTCGTCGGTGGCCTTGCCGTCGACGACCCGGGTGCGCGTGCCGACCGCCTCGTGGACGCGCAGGTGGCGCCCCACCTCGTCGATGATGGACTGCGGCGAGCCGGAGGCGATGACGACGAAGTGGCCGGAGAGCAGGTGCTTTCGGATCTGCCGCACCGCGCCGGCGGTGATGCGCTTGCGCAGGTGGCGCTCGAAGCAGGTGTGGGCGTGGGCCTTGAGGTCGTCCACCCACAGCCCGGCCTGGCACTTCGAGCCGAGCTCCACCATGTCGCGCTCGGTGAGCCGGCGCCGGGCGTACTCGTACACCAGCCGGGGGATGCGGGAGCGGATCTCCGGGCGCATCACCTTCTCGCTGTAGAGGTACCAGCTGAAGATGGTCCCGGCGTTCCCGTCGAGGAGCGAGTCGTCGACGTCGAAGATCGCGGCGGTGCGGCCGAAGGGGACCAAGGGCTAGGTGGGGGGCTCGCCTCCCTCGGGAGCCGCCTGCGGGGCGAGCGCCTCGACGGCCGGCTCTGCCGCCGGGGTGGGCTCTGCCGGGGTCGGCTCCGCGGGGGGAGCGCTCTCCGCGGGCTCCTCCGAAGCCGTCCCCTGGGAGGCCTCCACCTTGGCCGCGAGAGCCGCGAAGGGGTTGTGGGTCAGGTTCTTCGGCTTGTCCGGGCGCGGCTGGGGTCCCCGGTCGCCCGGCAGCCGCGGGCCCATGTACCGGCGCTGGCGGTCGCCGGGACCGCCTGGCCCCCGCGGAGAGCGGTCGGGGCGGTGCGGGCGCTCCGCCCGCTCCGGGCGCGGCGGCCGGTCGGAGGGCGCCTCCGCCGGGGTGGAGGCCTCGGAACGCGGGGGTTCGGCCGCGGCCGGGGCGGCCTCGGCCGCCTCTCCCTGCTTCTCTTCGCCTCGCTCCGGGCGAGCAGGGCGAGGGGGCTTCTGCTTGCGCGCCTCCTTCTTGCGGGAGTCCGGGGCGGGCTGCGCTCCGGCGCGCGGGACGTAGATGACCGGGGTGAGGAGCTCCACCGGCGGCGCCTTCTTCTCCACCTGCAGCGTGGGGAGGGTCCCGCGCCACAGGTGGTGCCCGTACAGGTTCTGCGCGTCGGTCCAGCGGCGCGAGCCGCCCTCCCTGCCCATCAGGCTCACCCAGGAGTTGATGCGGCTGTCCAGGTCGTCGATGAAGTGGGTGACGAGCGCCTCCAGGGTCATCGGCACCTTGGGCGAGCCGTACTCCGTCTTGCCGTGGTGGGAGAGCACCAGGTGCACGACGTGCTGCTCGAGGTCCCGCGGGATCCCGACGCGCCGCGCCTTGTCGTGGATCCACTGGGCGGTCATCACCAGGTGGCCGATGAGCCGGCCCTCGTCGGTGTACTCCACGTTCCGATCGTAGGAGAGCTCCCGCACCTTCCCGAGGTCGTGGAAGAATGCGCCGGCGGCGAGCAGGTCGCGGTCGAGTTGCGGGTACTGGTCGGCGAGCCGGTGCGCCAGCTTGAGGCAGCTCACCGTGTGCTCGAGCAGCCCTCCGGGGTAGGCGTGGTGGACGCTCTTCGCCGCCGGGGCGCGGCGCAGCCGGGCGGCGACGTCGTCGTCCTCCAGGAACGCCTTGACGAGATCCTTCACGTGCGGGTCGGTGATGGCCTCGACGAGGCCGAGGAGCTCGCGCCACAGGGCCTCGGCGGCCTCGTCGTGACCGTGGCGCTCGGGCTTCTTCGGCTCCGGCGGCGGGGCCCAGGCGAAGTCGGAGGGGTCGAGCTGGAGGGCGGCGGGGTCGGCCTTGGCGGCCGACTCGATGCGGAGCTGGGGCTTTCCCTGGAAGGTGCCGACGGGCCCCTCCACCTCGACCAGGTCCTTCTCCGCGAAGAGCGCGGAGAGCTCCTCCACCCGGTCGAACGAGCGCGCCTCGAGTTCGCCGGTGCGGTCCACCAGCGTGACCGAGAGGTAGGCCTTGCCGCTCTTGGCGGTGGGAACGGCCTTGCGGGCCACGACGAACAGGCTTTTCACCCGTTCGCCGTCCTTCACGTCCTTCGCCCAGGTCTTCTCCATAGAGCGCGGAAGCTAACCCAGGCGGGGTTTCGACACAACCGCGAACCCGCCTCGCGCGGGCCCCCGGCGAAGCCCTTTTTAGGGAAGATCCCGGCCGCGCCCGGGCGCGCTATCTTCATGGGAGTCGCGGGCCCGCCTTCTTGGATCGGCCGACCCCCGGGCCCGGGGAGGCGGCGATGCCGAAGCCGAGCGTGAAGCGGTTCATGAGCGTTCGCCCGACGGTTGTCACGAGCCGACACACCCTCGTGGATGCGCACCAGGTGATGCGGGAGAAGGGGATCCGCCACCTCCCGGTGATCGACGAGGGCAAGCTCGTCGGCGTCGTGTCTCAGCGAGACCTCTATCTCCTCGAGACGCTCCGGGGCGTCGACGCGGCGCGGGAACTGGTGGAGGAGGCGATGAGCGGCACCCCCTACGTCGTCCCCCCCGAGGCGCCGCTCGAGGAGGTGGCCGAGGAGATGGCCCGGCATCGCTGCGGCTCGGCGCTCGTCGTCGAGGCGGGAGAGGTGGTCGGGATCTTCACCTCCACCGATGCGCTGAGAGCGCTCGTGGCGCTCCTGCGCGAGGGCGCCGCGCCCGGTGCCGGCTAGGGCCCCCGGGGCGCAACTCGTGCGCGCCCCCGGGCGTGTCCTCACGGTGACAAGCCGACAGCTCCTTGAAATCAGGCCGCTTCCCCTTGGGCATGGCGCGTGAAAAGGATTGGCTCTGGCTGGCACGCCAAGTGCGTAGGGAACCCCCGTTGAGCCTCATCGAGACCGAAGCCCGCACCCTCCTCCTCAAGCGCCGCCAGGCGCTCTTCCGCTCCCAGTGTCCGGTGGTGGAGGAGGTCTCGGACGAGGGGCGCGCCGCCGACAGCGTGCGCCACGAGATCGAGGAGATCGACGCTGCGCTCGGGCGCATCGACGAGGGAAGCTACGGCTCGTGCGTCTCGTGTGGCGGGCCGCTCGGCCTGCAGCGGCTGCGGGCCATCCCCGAGGCGCGCTACTGCCTCGGCTGCAGTGGCCACCGGCCCAGCGAGGATATAAGTAGTTAGGCGTGACGCACGAATCGGCGACGCTCCCCACGCGGCCCGCCTACGCCTACGTCCTCGGCGACGCGCTCTACCTGAACCTGACGAGCGCCTGCACGCTCGCCTGCACCTTTTGCCCCAAGATCCGGGACGACAACTGGGTGGTCGGCGGAGTGGACCTGAAGCTCGCTCGGCCTCCCACGGCCGAAGAGGTCTGGGCGCAGGTCGCGGAGGCGGGCCTCTCCGGGCGCCCGGAGGTGGTGTTCACCGGCCTCGGAGAGCCCACCCGCCGGCTCGAGGTGCTCCTCGAGACCGCGCGCCGCCTCAAGGCGGCCGGGGTCGCGCGCGTGCGCCTCGACACCGACGGCCTGGCGAGCCTGCGGGAGGGGCGGGACGTTCCCGGCCTCCTCGCCGAGGCCGGGCTCGACGCGGTGGTCGTGTCCCTGAACGCAGCCGACCCCGCCACCTACGCGAGGCTCTGCCCGAACCGCCACGGCGAGGGCGCCTGGCAGGCGGCGCGCCAGTTCATCCGGGCCTCGCTCGGCCGGATCCCCGAGGTCCAGGCGAGCTTCGTCGCCGTCCCGGAGCTCGACGAGGGGGCGTGCCGGCGCGAGGCGGAGGCGCTCGGCGCCGTCTTTCGCTGGCGGCCCTACGACCGAGTGGGGCGCCTGCGGGAACTCGGCGGAAACGCCTGATCCCGCGCACCCGGCGCGGGGTGCCCCCTTCGTGGCGCCGACCCCGAAATCCCCCCAGCCTTCGGAGTGTTCGGTGGAGTAGACCGCGGCACGGAAAACGTGCATAACGTGCGTCTTTCCGCATTCCTTGCGTTCGGCGCGCGAGGCGGAGAGGTGAGAGAGGACAAATGACGCTGGGCAAGACCGGCTTGCGCGGGGGCAAGGAGAGGATCCTCGTCGTCGACGACGAGCTCAACGCCCGAGTGGCGCTGAAGACGCTCCTCTCCGAGGAGGGCTACGAGATCGCGGAGGCGGCCGACGGGGAGGAGGGGCTGCAGCTGCTCCAGTCGTTCGCGCCGGCGGCGGTGCTGTCGGACGTGCGCATGCCCCGCATGGACGGGATCACCTTCCTGCAGAAGGCGCGCGAGCAGGGCTCGGACGCGGTGTTCGTGATGATGACCGCCTTCGCGAGCGTGGAGGCCGCGGTGGAGGCGATGCGGGCCGGCGCCGAGAACTACCTGGTGAAGCCGCTCGACGTGAACGCGGTGCTCGTCGTCCTCGAGAAGGCGCTCGAGAAGCTCCGGCTGCAGCGCGACACCCAGAACCTGCGCGAGCGCGTGCGCGAGCGCTACCGCTTCCACAACATCGTCGGCGACGCCCCCGAGCTGCAGGCGGTCTACGAGGTGGTGAAGCGGGCAGCCCCGACCAAGGCGACCGTGCTCATCCTGGGCGAGTCGGGCACCGGCAAGGAGCTCATCGCCCAGGCGCTGCACGAGGAGTCGCCGAGGCGCGACCGCCCCTTCATCAAGGTGAACTGCGCCGCCCTCTCCGAGACGCTGCTCGAGAGCGAGCTCTTCGGACACGAGAAGGGCTCGTTCACCGGCGCCATCGGCCGCAAGGAAGGGCGCTTCGAGCTCGCCGACAACGGCACCATGTTCCTCGACGAGATCGGCGACATCTCGCCGTCCCTGCAAATCAAGCTGCTGCGGGTGCTGCAGCAGAAGGAGTTCGAGCGGGTGGGGGGCACGCAGACCATCCGCGTGGACGTGCGGCTCGTCGCCGCCACCAATCGCGACCTCGCCGCCGAGGTGAAGAGCGGGAAGTTCCGGGAGGACCTCTACTACCGGCTCAACGTGGTGGCGGTGACCCTGCCCCCCCTGCGCCAGCGCAAGGGGGACATCCCCTCGCTCGTGAGCCACTTCGTGGAGAAGTACGGCAAGGCCTACGGCAAGGAGATCCGGGGGCTCGCCCCCGGGACCCTGAACGCGCTCCTCGCCCACGACTGGCCCGGAAACGTGCGCGAGCTCGAGAACGTGGTGGAGCGGGCGGTGGTGCTCTGCAAGGGGCCCGAGCTCACCGCCGACGACCTCCCGCCCTCCCTCAGGGGTCCGCGGCCGCGGGAGCGCAGCCCCGGGGCCCTCATCCCCGGGGCCACCCTCTACGAGATCGAGCGCGAGGCCATCCTGCGCACCCTGGAGATGGTGGGGGGGTCGACCTCGCGCGCCGCCGAGATCCTGGGCATCAGCGTCCGCAAGATCCAGTACCGCTTGAAGGAGTACGCCGGAGACGGCGGCGGCGCCGGGCGACCGGTGGAGGAGGACGTGGACGAGCCGGCCGGGTCGTAGGGCGGCCTATCGGTAGCGGGGGATGCGGAGCGCGAAGCGCGCCCCGCCCTCCGGCGCCTCCTCCACTGTGATCGTCCCGCCGTGCTGGGTGACGATGGCGTGGACGATGGGAAGGCCGAGCCCGGAGCCCTTCGCCTTGGTGGTGAAGAACGGCTCGAACACCCGCTCGCGCATCTCCGCCGGCACGCCCGGGCCGCAGTCGTCGACGAGGATCTCGACGAGCTCGGGATCCTCGGCAGGCTGGCAGGAGACCCGCAGCCACCCGCCCGGCGGCACCGCCTCGACGGCGTTCAGGGCCAGGTTCATCACCACCTGGCGCAGCCGCTCCTCGTCTCCGGCTACCGGGGGGACGGGCTGGAAGGAGCGCAGCACCTGCACGCCGCGTTGCTGGGCCGCTCCCTCGAGCAGGTCGAGCACTCGGTCGAGCACCGGGATCACCTTGAGCCGCTGGGCCCGGAACTCCCGCGGCCGGGCGAACTGCAGGAAGTCCTCGAGGATGTGGTCGAGCCGGCGGATCTCGTCCCGCACCAGGTGGAGCGGCTCGAGCAGCGGCGCCTGCTCGGCCTCGGGGAGCTTCTGCACCCGGCGCTCCAGCACCGAGAGCTGCAGGGCGGCGGCGTTGAGGGGGTTGCGGATCTCGTGCGAGAGCCCGGCGGTCATCGTCCCCACCGCGGCGAGCTTCTCCGCCATCTGGGCGCGCCGCGCCAGCTCCCGCTTCTCCGAGTGGAGGCGCACCTGCCGCATCGCCTGCTCCACCGTGACGAGCAGCTCCTGCGGCTGGCAGGGCTTCACCAGGTAGGCGCAGGCGCCCGCGCGCACCGCCGCCACCGCCGACTCGAGGGTGGCGAAGCCGGTGAGGAGCACCACCTCGCCGTCGGGGTTCTCCTCCTTCAGCCTGGGGGCGAGCATGGTGCCGTCGCCGTCCGGGAGGCGCAGGTCGACGAGCGCCACCTCGAAGCCCTGGTGCGCGGCGGCGAGGGCCTGGGCGCAGCTCGACGCGGAGCGCACCGCGTAGCCGGCGCCCACCAGGATCTCGCGCAGGTTGTCGAGCAGGTCGGCGTTGTCGTCGACGACCAGCACGCGGTCGAGGCGCTGCGGCCCGTGGCCGTGCGCGTTCGGGGTCACCGCGCCCTCCCCGGGCGGCTTCCGTCGCGCCTCCTCATCGCCGGGGGATCCGCACCGAGAAGCAGGCGCCGCCGCCTTGGCGCGGCTGGTAGCGGACGCTCCCGCCGTGCCTCTCGACGATGCGCTTCACGAGGGCCAGCCCGAGCCCCACGCCGGTCGGCTTGGTGGTCACGAGCGGCTCGAAGAGCCGGTCCCGCACGGAGGGGTCGACGCCGGGCCCCGAGTCCTCCACCGCCACGGCGACGGCCTCGCCGTCCGCCTCCCCCCGGATCCAGACCCGGCCGCCCGCGCCGGCGGCGTGGAGCGCGTTCCCGACGAGGTTCACGAACACCTGCCGCAGCTTCCCCTTGTCGCCCGGGACCGGCGGGAGCGACGAGAAGCCGGAGATCTCCACCCGCGCGTCTGCCGGCCTCGGGACGGCGTCGGCGACCTCGGCGAGGAGCCCGCCGAGCTCGAGGGGCTCCTTCTGGAGCGGGGCGTCCCGTATGATCTCGAGGAGGTCGTTGATGATGCCGTTGGCGAGCCGGACCTGCTCCCCGATGCGGCCGAGGTGCTTGCGCAGGGTCTCGTCCTCGGTGGCGCGCCGCTGGAGGAGGAAGAGCGAGGTCTCCATGACGGCGAGGGGAGTGCGGAGCTCGTGCCCGATGGAGCCCACCAGCTGGCCGAAGGTGGCGAGCCTCTCGGAGCGGGCCCGGGCGGCGAGCAGGTCCTCGCGGTAGGTGTGGAGCATGATGGCGAGTTCGAGGTCGAGCACCTTGTCGAGCGCGCGGCGCGTCGCGGCCCGCCTCGCCGGATCGGGCGCCCGCTCCGCCACCCTTCCGAGCTCGTCGCGGAGGACGTCCATGGCCGCGAACATGTAGTGCTGGGGGAGGTCGATCTGCACGTGGACCCGGCCGATGCGGCAGTGGCCCTCGAACCAGGCCTCGTCCCAGGGCCCCTGCAGCACCTCGCCCATCCAGCGCCCGAGCGTGACCTTGAGGCGCCCGACCTGGCTCTCCCCCCCGGCGAGGGCCCGGCGCGCCCCTTCGTGGGCGAGGATGCGCGCGTAGAACGTCTCGGCGATGTCCGCGAAGGACGGCTCGGCGAGGAGGTAGAGCTCGCGGAGCGCCCGCTCGTCGGCCTCGTCGAAGGAGACGTAGCGCTTGAACTCCTGGAGCAGGGTCTCGGCCATCCTGCGGGCGATCTATGACCCCGGCGGGGGATCGGGTCAACCCGGGGACGGGCGGGACGGCGCCCGCGATTCCCGGCTCTCGGGAGTGTCCCTCCCCGGTGGGGCGGCCGCCGTCAGGCGGGAGTGGAGGTGAGCGCGTCCTGGACCACGTCCAGGTCCTGCACCACGTCGGCTGCGAAGCGGACGAAGTCGCTCTCGGTGACGATGCCGACGAGCGTCCCGTCCTTCTCGCACACCGGCAGGCAGCCGTACTTGTGGCGGAGCATGAGCCGGGCCGCGTCGGCGAGCGAGCTCTCCGGGGCGACACTCGTCGGGTCGCGCGTCATCACGTCCCGCGCCAGGACGCCGCGGGCGGCGGTGGCGGGGACCCCGGCGCGCAGCAGGTCGCGCTGGGTGATGAGCCCCGCCAGCCGGGCCTTCTGCACCACCGGGAGGTGGCGGATCCCTCCGAGCCGGAGGATCGACTCCGCCAGCGCCAGGTCGTCGGTCTCCTTCACCGTGACGAGGTCGCGCGTCATGAAGTCGGCCACCTTGATCATGCGGACCTCAGTGGACGACGAGGATGGGCTTCGGGCAGATGTGCACCAGGCGGTCGGAGACGCTGCCGAGGAGCATCCGACTCACCGCGCCCTTGCCCCGGCTCCCCACCACCACCAGGTCCACGTCGGGCGCCGCCGCCGCCTCGGCGATGGACTCGGCCGGCGGCCCGCTCAGCACGCTCGTCTCCACCTCGACCCCGGAGGCGCCGAGCTTGACGAGCGCCTCGTGGATGAGCTGGTCGGCGTGGGCGCGCTGCTCGCGCTCCACCTCCGCGATGGTGAGGCCGTAGACGTCCGGCGGCAGGAGGAGCCGCGGGACGACGTAGGAGAGCGTCAGGCGGGCGCCGAAGCGGACCGCCACGTCGGCAGCCATGCGGGCGGCCCGGAGCGCGGCCTCCGATCCGTCCACCGCGACCAGGATCCTCTTCATCGCACCACCTCCGAGACCATCCTACCTCGCCGCCGCGTCCGGTCAGGCCCCCCTTTCCGGGTCCGCGGGGCGCGGGACGGCCCCGCGCCCGTCCGTGCGTTAGGTTCCGGGGAGAGGGAGGCGATGGCGCCCTGGGACGCCCCGGCAAGGGTTTCCGAGTCCGTCGCGCTGCTCGACGGAGGCCGGGAGGCCTTTCCGCGCATGCTCCGCGCCATCCGGGAGGCGCGCCAGACGGTGCGCCTCGAGGTGTACCACTTCGCGCGCGACGGCGTGGGCGAGGAGTTCCTCGCCGCGCTCTCGGCCGCGGCGCGGCGGGGCGTGCGCGTCCTCGTCGTCCTGGACGGCTGGGGGACGGCCCTCGACGGGCGCTTCCTCGAAGCCCTGCTCGAGCGGGACGGCTGCCGGGTCCGGATCTACAACCCGCTCACCGCCCTCCTCGCCGGCCGGCTGCGGCGCAACCACCGCAAGCTGCTGCTCGTGGACGGAGAGGTGCTCTTCCTCGGGGGGATCAACATCGCCGACGAGTACGGGAGCCCCGGCCCGGAGGGCCCCGCCGACGAGGAGCGCCGCCGAGACTGGCTCGACCTCGCGGTCGAGGTGCGCGGGGCCGCCGCGGGCTGGCTGGAACGGCGGCTGCGCGGGAGCCGGGAGCGCCCTCCGCCAGGCAAGGTGCACGTCTGGCTTTCCGGGCTCGGGGGGGCTCGCCCGCTGCGCCGCCGCTACCTCAAGGCCTTCGGGGCCGCGCGGCGCGAGATCCTCGCGGCTCACTCCTACTTCCTCCCCGACCGCCGCTTCGTGCGCTCCATCACCGCCGCCGCCCGCCGCGGCGTGAGGGTGACGCTCCTCCTCGCGGGGGAGAGCGACGTCCCGCTCGCGCGCCTCGCCGCCCGGCGGCTCTACCGGCAGCTCCTCCGGGCGGGCGTCGAGATCCGCGAGTGGACCCGCTCGGTGCACCACGCCAAGGTCTCGGTGGTGGACGGGGGGCGGCTCATCCTCGGCAGCTTCAACCTCGATCCCCTCTCCCTCGCGAACCTCGAGTCGCTCCTCGAGGTGGACGACCCGTCGGCGGCCGCGGCCGCCCGCCTCTGGATCGAGGAGCGCCTGCGCGATTCGCGGAAGGTGGAGCTCGGCTCCCTCGAGCGCCGCTCCCGGCTCGCCTCCTGGGCTCTCGACGCGATCGGGCTCTGGGTGGCGAGGTCCGCCCAATGGGTGGGTCGGCTCCTGGCGCTGCGGACGCGCGCACCCCGACGGGGCCCGCAGGGCTTGCGGAAGGCGCGCGCGGAGCCGCACGGCCTGCGCTCGAAGTGACAGGCTTCCGGGACGGGAAGGACGCACCGCGCGTCAGGGGTTCCTCGCGAGCTTGCCGCTCTTTCTTGGCGGCCCCGCAACCAGGTGCGGGCGCTCTCTCCCCCGAACGCGAGCGCGTCCGCCCCTTGCTCGAGCAAGGGGCCTGCCAGGGAGGGGCGGGGGCCCGGCCACGAAGGGGAACCCCCTTGGGCGGAGCCCCGGCGGGATGGCGCCGGGGAGGCCCCCGGCGCGGGCCGGGCGCCGAGGCGGCCCTTAGGGCTTCGACCCCGGCTTCCCGGCGTCGTCGGACTTCGCCTCCTTGAGCGCCTGCCGGAAGCTGCGGATGCCGTCGCCGAGCCCCTTGCCGAGGGCCGGCAGCTTGTTCGCCCCGAAGAACAGGACGAGCACGAAGAGGATGACGAGGAGCTCGCCGAATCCGAGTCCGAACATGGAGGCGCGCGCCGCGGACCTTGCCTAGGCCGCGACGTCCTCCATGGCGATGGCGGCGAGCCGGCGCGGGTCGACCACTTTCACCCCGCGCGAGGCGTCGAGGACGCCGTCCTTCTCGAGCCGGGTGAGGCACCGCGAGAGAGTCTCGGGCCGCATGCCGAGCAGCCGGGCCACCACCTGCTTGCGCACCGCGTTCGGCCGGTCGGCGAGGAACTTGGCGTGCGCCAGCGCGAAGCGGGCGACGCGGGAGAGGCAGTCGCCCTGCCGAAAGTTCACCTCGTCGCGCTGCATCTTCGACTCGGCGAGCAACAGCTCGAGCACCACGCGCGCCGGGCTCCGGTCCGGCCCGATCCACTGGTTCATGGCGTCGCCGGAGATCCCGCACAGCTTCACGCGCGAGAGCGCCCGCACCTCGTAGGGCGAGGGCTCGTTGTTGAGCGCCTCGGTGCATAGAAGCGAGGTCGGCCCCCGCAAGGTGAGAACGAGCTCCGCGCCCTTCGGGCTCACCGCCGAGAGCGCCACGAACCCCTCCTTGACGAAGTAGACGGTCCGGGGACGCTCCCCCTGTGCACAGAGAGTCGCGCCCGACTCGCGGGTGGAAGGGGTGAACCGGCAGCGTCCCTGGGAGGCGATCCCGAGGGAGCAGGAGGTGCAGTCAGTCACGGGGGACGTGGAAAGCATCCGTTGACTCCCTGAAAATAGAATCTCTTGATCCAAATCTGTCTGCACGAGCTAGGCCCGCGTGATGAGGGGATTTTGCTGCATACTCTGCGTTTGCCTCCGATCAAGTCAAGGGCGGGCGCAACCTTTGCGGTAGCGCCTGGAGGCGCCGGCGAAATGGCGCGCTGCGGCGTAGCCGGCGTTCGGCGCCGTGGCAAGATGCCCTCATGAGCAAGCTCGACCGCTACCGGCGCGAGGTGTTGGAGTCGGTCGAGCCGGTCTCGGCGGAGCGGCTCGGGGTCCCGGCGGCGAGCGGTCGCTACCTGGCGGAGGGGGCCCGGGCGCGGCTCGACGCCCCCGCCTTCAGCTGCTCCGCCATGGACGGCTACGCCGTGCGCGCCGAGGGGCTGGCGGAGGGAGCGGAGCTGCGGGTGGTGGAGTCCCTCTACGCCGGCGACCGGCCGGGGAGGGCGCTCGGCCCAGGGGAGGCGGCGAGGATCTTCACCGGCGCGCCGCTCCCCTCGGGCGCGGACGCCGTCGTCCGCGAGGAGGCGGCGGAGCGGGAGGGGGAGCGGGTGAGGCTCTCCCGCGCGCCCCGGAGAGGAGAGCACGTGCGGCAGGCGGGCGAGGACGTGCGTGCCGGGAGCGAGGCGCTCCCGGCGGGCGTGCGCCTCGGGCCACGCCAGCTCGCCCTCCTCGCCGCGGTGGGGGTGTCGGAGGTGGCGGTGCGCCGGTCGGTGAAGGTGGCGCTCGTCTCCACCGGCGACGAGCTCGTGAGGGGGCTCACCCCGAACTCCAACGGCGCCGCGCTGCGGGGGCTCGTGGAGGAACTCGGCGCCGGCTGCGAGCCGTCGGTGGTGGGGGACGACCTCGAGGCGGTGAGGCAGGCGATCGCGAACGGGCTCGCGAGCGCCGACGCGGTCTTGACGACGGGAGGCGTGTCGGTCGGCGAGCGCGACCACGTGCCGCTCGCCCTCGAGCGCCTCGCGGCCACGGTGCGGGTGCACGGGGTGCCGATGAAGCCGGGGAAGCCCTTCCTCTTCGCCCGGGCGGGAGAGAAGCCCGTCCTCGCCCTCCCCGGGAGCCCGTCGGCGTGCCTCGTCGCCTTCGAGGTGTTCGTCCGCCCGGCGCTCCTGCGCATGGCCGGAGCGAGCCGGGTGGAGAGGCCGAGGGTGCTGCTCCCCCTGGCGGAGAGGGCCGAGGGGAGGGCGGGGAGGGCTCGCTTCCTCTGGGCAGCCCTCACCCCCGACGGGCGCGTCCGGCCGCTCGGCCGCGATGCCGCCCAGGTGAAGGGGCCGGCGCAAGCCGACGCCCTCGTCTACCTGCCGGAGGGGCGGGGCGACCTGGAAGCGGGCGAGGCGGTGGAGACGTGGATCCTCGGCGCCTGACGCCCATCGTCTCCTTCGCCGGCCCGAGCGGGGTGGGGAAGACCACGCTGCTCGAGCGGCTGGTGCGTGCCCTCGTCCGGCGCGGGCTCCGGGTGGCGGCCCTCAAGCACTCGGGGCACCCCCACTCCTTCGACGTGCCGGGCAAGGACAGCGACCGGCTGCTCCGCTCCGGGGCCCTGGCGGTGGCGCTCGAGGGGCCGCGGCAGCTCGCCTGGTTCGGGCCTCCCCGCGGGGGCGGGGCGCGGGCGCTCGCGCGGCTGCTCCCCGAGGCGGACCTGGTCGTCGCCGAGGGCTTCAAGGGCGAGAGCCTTCCCCGCGTCGAGGTCCACCGCCGCGCGGTGAGCCGGGAGTTCCTCTGCGCGCGCGACCGGCGGGTGTGGGCGGTGGTGACCGACGAGCCGCCGCCCCGGCGCCTGCCGTCGTTCCGGGCGCGGGACGTGGAGGGGCTCGCGGACTTCCTCTTGGAGAGGCTGGCCCTCAGCGCCGGTAGGCGTGGCGGGCGCGCTGCCCGCGAGAGAGCCTCGCCATCTCTCCCGACAGCCTCGCCTGTGCGGCGAGCGCGGCCGCCTCGGCGCGGCGGTGGACGTCGAGCAACCGGTCGCGCTCGGCGGCGCTGATGCCGGCGCCGGCGGCCCGCGCCTCGGCGCCCACCCGCGCGGCGAGCGCGGCCGCCTCGGAGGCCACCTCGGCGTCGCCCACCTCGAGTGCCCGCAGCGCGGCCGCGAGCGCTCCCTCCAGGCGGGCGGCCAGGCTCACCGGGCCTCCGAGGAGAGGCTCGCCACCGCCTGGGTGAAGGCCTGCGCCACCGGAGCGAACACCTGCTCGGCCTCGCGCGCCAGCTGCGGGTTGCGGTGGAGCTTGGCCTCCCCGAGCCGGACCACCACGAACATGTAGAGGGCGGAGAGGTTGTCGCACAGCTCGGGCGCCACCGGGCGGTTCAGGGTGCCGCGCAGGTGCGCGACGATGTCGAGCGCCTTGGCGAGGTCCTTGTTCGCCTGGGCGTAGCGCCGCTCGGTCATCGCGGCCGTCCCCGAGCGCATGCAGGCCACGGCCTTGTCGAAGAGCATGAGCATGGTGCGCTCGCGCGAGGCGGTCTGGGCGGCGGACTGGACGTAGCGGGTGGCGTAGCTCATGGCGGTCTACCCGGAGGAGCTGGAGGTGGAGCTCGAGCTGAAGAGGGCGGTGATGTAGTTCGCCGAGGTCTTGAGCGAGCTGATGGTCGACTCCATGGCGTTGAACTGGTTCTGGAGCGTCTGCTGGTAGGTGGCGATCTCCGCCTGCAGGTCGGACTCCTGCAGCTGCAGGTCCTTGATCTGCTGGTTGCCGGCGGCCTGGTCGGTGGAGAGGATGCCGTCCCCGGGCTCGGCGTAGGTGGTGACCAGGTTGTCGACCACCGACGAGATCCCGGTCGAGGCGCTCGCGAAGATCGCGTTCACCGCGCTCGCGTTCTGGGAGATGGCGCTCGCGAGGGTGGACGAGTCGATGGTGAGGGTGCCGTCCTCGTTGGTGGAGATGCCGAGCTGGGCGAGCGAGTTGAGGCCGCCGATGCCGGGGACGACGGTGGTCGTGATCTGCTGCAGCTGCGACTGCAGGTAGCGGATGGCCGGGTCGTCGGCGAGGGTCGAGTTCCGGTCGGTTCCCGCCGCCGGCAACAGCTGCTGGCCGAGCGCGGTCACGAGGGTGTTGTAGGCCGAGACGAACGCCTGGAGGTTCGCCTGGGTGGCGGTCGGGTCGTTCGCGAGCGTCAGGGTCTCGGGGGCCGACCCCTTCGCCGCCACCGAGTTGAGCGTGAGGGTGGTCCCGGGGAGCACGTCGCTCACCACGTTGCTCTGGCGGGTGAAGCTGAGGCCGTCCACCGTCAGCGTGGCGTTCGCCGCCGTCTGGGTGGAGGCGAGCTTGAGCGGCTGGCCGGTGGTGCCCGTGTAGTTCTCGGTGAAGCTGAGCGCGTCCGCCGGGGTGCCGGTGAGCGGGTACCCGGTGTTGGTGTCGCTCAGGCTCAGGTAGCTGTTGGTGCCGTCGTTCAGGACCACCGCCGAGACCGGCGCCCCGCTCTGGTTGATGGCGGCGGCGACGTCGCCGAGCTGCGATCCGTCGGCGATGGTGATGGGATAGTCGGTGCCCTGCACGTCGAGCGTCAGGGTGCCGCCCTGCACCAGCGCCCCCGCGGCGAAGCCCTGGGAGCGGGCCTTGGCGGCCTGGGCGAGCGCGGTCACCTGCACCGCGTAGCTGCCGGCCACGGCCCCCGTCCCCGGGGTGGCGGTGAAGGTGGTGTTGGAGCTCGTGGTCTTCAACCCCAGCGCACCGTTCGTCGAGAGCCCGTCGGTGGCGCTCTGGAGCGCCTGCAGATCGGAGACCAGGGTGCCGAGGGTGGAGACCTGCGTCTGGACGTCGCTCTGCTGCGTCTGCAGCGCCGTGAGCGGCTCGGTGGCGACCGCCACCTCCGCCTGCACGATGGAGTTGGTGTCGAGCCCGGAGGCGAGGCCGCCGGCCTGGAACACCGGTCCGGAGGTGGAGCTCGTGATGCTCGCGCTGGCGGCCATCTCTAGACTCCAAGACCGCCCCGCGGGATCTACCGCGGGGCGGTCAGTGGTTCACCGATTCACTTCCCTACTGCAGCAGCTTGAGGGCCAGCTGCGGCATCTGGTTCGCCTGGGCGAGCACCGAGACGCCGGCCTGGGCGAGCACCTGCTCCTGGGACAGGTTCGAGGTCGCCTGGGCCACGTTCACGTCCATGATGCGGCTGTTGGCGGCCGAGAGGGCCTGGCTCATGGCGGAGATCTGCGAGATGGTGTCCTGGAACCGGTTGCCGGCGGCGCCCAGGGTCGCGTTCTCGGTCGAGATCTGGCCGATGGCGGCGTCGATGACGGCGAGGGCGGCCGTGGCCTGAGCGGCGGTGGTGAGGAAGATGGTGGTGGCGCTGGCGTTGCCGACGCTGCTCAAGAGCGTGCTCGCCGTGGCGTCGAGGGTGGTGAAGCTGATCGAGTCGGCGGTGGTGGCGCCGATGCCGACCTGGAAGTTCAGGGTGGCGGTGACGCCGTTGAGGAGGCTGGTGCCGTCGTACACCGTCACCTGCGAGACCCGCTGGAGCTCGGCGGTGAGCGCGTCCGCCTCGGTCTGGATGTAGCCGCGCTCGGAGGCGCCGACGCCGTCGGAGGCCGACTGCATGGCCAGCTCGCGGAGGCGGGTGAGGATCGAGGTGGCGTCGCTCAGGCCGGCCTCTGCGGTCTGGATGACCGAGAGACCGTCGTTGGCGTTGCTCGTCGCCTGGTTGTAGCTGGCGATCTGCGCCGAGAGGTTGGTGCTGATGGCGAGGCCGGCGGCGTCGTCACCGGGGCTGTTGATCCGGTAGCCGGACGACAGCTGCTGGATCGACTGGTCCAGGGAGTTCTGAGTGTTGTTCAGGTTCGCCTGGGCGTTGAGCGAGGCTACGTTGGTTCGAATCGAAAGCGACATGGAATTCTCCTGTCTAGTTTTTGAGGGCGAACCCGCGTCCGCCTCACGAGTCTCTTCGGCTCCCTTCGGGGACCCGATAAGGGTGTGCCTGGCGGGCGATGTGGGTGCGCAAGCGTCGGAGTGCGACGGAGCGGGCGTAGAGGGCGACGATGCCGCTGCCGGGCCCGCGGGGCGGTATCGCCCGGGCGCTCTTGCAGGCGAGGTGCCCCTCGTAGCCGGGAGTCCAGCGCGCCAGCGCCGCCAGGGCCGCCGCCGTCCAGCCCGGGCGCTCGGCGGAGCCGCCGAACCACTCGCCGCTAATCTTGACCTGCAGCTTCAGGGGAAGGACTCCCCCCACCACCACCTCGACGCGGTCCGCCGCCGGCGCGGCGTTCACCTTGCGGAGCGCCGGCTCCATCTCCGGGCCAATGCGGAGCGCCAGCACCGCGCCCGGCTGGGCCTCCTGCAGGAGGGCCCGCGCGTCGCGCAGGTGCTCCTCCAGGTTGCGCAGCGGGACGCGCTCGCGGAACTGGGTGCCGGTCCCGTCGGCGTAGAGGACCACCGCCGTCTGGGGGTCGAGGAGGTAGACGCGCGCCTGGATCATGCCCGAGCTGGGCCAGCGCTGCCCCTTGCGATCGCCCGGCCCGAGCGAGAGGTCGGGGGCGTCGGGATCGGCCTGGAAGCCGCGCGGGCGCTCGAGGAAGCGGTCGAGCGGAAAGCGCCGGAGGCGCCCGCCCTCGCCGAGGTAGACGGAGCCCCCCGCCTGGATGGCCACCGAGCCCTGGAGCGGCGCGGCCTCCGCCCCCTCCACCCGGGCCCCGAGGAGCCCCGCCACCTGGGCGAGGCGCACGGCCACCGGGCGGGCCTCGTTGCGGGAGGGGACCACCTCCACGTCCACCTTGCGGACGGCGGAGCGCAAGAAGCTCTCCACCGCTTCGCTCGCGGCGAGCACGCGCGCCGAGGGCTGCCGGCCGGGCCCGATGCGGGCGACGAGCGCCGCCGCGAAGCCGAGCTCGCGCTTGGGGCCGCGGTTGAGCGGATCGAAGGGGGGCTCGTTGCCGCTGGCGGCCTCGGCGACGAGGAGCAAGGTGGGGCGCGCCCGCGGCCTTAGCATCCGCAGCGCGAGCGCGCGCCAGGGCGGCTGGATGCCGGTGAGGAGCGCCTCCCCGCCCGCCTCGGCGGCGAGCGCGAGCGCCCGCACCCGAGCCTGGACCGGGGTGGCGCCGTGGCCGAGCGGGGTGCCGTCGCGCAGCCGCACCTCGAAGCCGTGGAGCGAAGGCACCGGGTCGAAGTCGAGCGAGCCGTAGGAGGCGAGCGCCTGCAGGAGCTGGCCGAGCGCCGGCAACAGCACGCGCGGGAAGCCTGGGCCCACCGGGTCGCGGTGGCGCGGCGAGGCGCGCAGGGTCGGCGAGCGGCGGGCCACCCGCAGGTAGGCCTCGACGAGGCGGCGCCCCAGCCGGACCGCCGCCCCGGGCTCCACGGGCTCGGCGCAGTCGGGGCTGGCGGCGGCGCGCGCGAGGCGGTGGGCGGCCTCGAGGTCCTCGCCCACTCCCGGCCGCCGGCGGGCCCAGGCGACGAGGGCGAGCTCGGGGTCGGCGAGGTGTCTCGCTGGCACCCCCTGGGCGAGCGCCTCGGCCACGGCGGCGAGCGGCCCCGGGGTCGGCTCGGAGGCGAGCAGGGCCGCGCCGAGCGCGCAGAAGGAGGTGGGAGCGGAGAGGGAGAGGCGAGCGAGCGCGGCCGGCTCGACGAGCGCGCCGCAGGCTTGCTCGAGGCCGCTCCAGGTGGGCGGTGCCGGTCTCCCGGCCACGAGCGCGCCGAAGAGGAAGGCGCGCAGCGCCGACTCCCAGGCGGCGAGCTGCACCGGGTCGAGGAGCGCCGCGCTTGCCGGCACGCCTCCCTGGCGCAGCACCTCCAGGGCGGCGCCGACGCGGTCCTCGAGCCGGAGCCGCTCGTCGGACCGCAGCCCCCGCGGCACCAGCACCAGGAACTCGAGCGCCTCGGGGCCCGGGCAGGCGACCACCGCCTCGGCGAGGCAGGTGCCGCGCTGGGCGCGCCAGGGGGGGGGGAGGTCGAAGGCGCGCGCGGCGGCGGCCCAGCTGCGCCGGTAACGCATCCCCTGGACGCCGGGCGCCTCGCCGTCGAGCCCCGCGCGCTGGAAGCTCGTGTGAAGCAGGACCGGAAAGACGCGGGTCGCCTGGCGGACGCGCAGGCCCTCCGCCCGGTCGAGCCAGCGCGCGCGCCAGCGCAGCACGGCCTCGAGCCCGTGGCTCGTCTCCCGGGCGAGAGCGGAGGAGGGGGAGGTCCCGCGGGCGGCGCTACGGGGTGCGGCCATGCTAGGTCATGTAGTTGAGGAGCGAGAGCTGGAAGCCCTGCGAGGTGGAGAGCAGCGACGCCTGCAGCGCCTGCTGGGCCTGGGCGAGGGCGGTCGCCGACTGCACCTCGTCGGCGTCGGCGAGGCTCGAGGCCTGGCTCTTCGCGGCCGTGACCGCCGCCTGGTTGGCGGCCTGGGCGGTGTCGAGGGCGTTCGTCTCCTCGCCCACCTGGGCGAGCGCCGAGGACACCTGGGAGATCCCCTGGTTCAAGGGGCTGGTGGCCGCCTGGATGCCGGCGGTGTCGTTGTTGGCGAGCGCCTGGGAGAGGGACTGGAGGGTGGCGAGCACGTCGGTCCCGCCGCCCACGCCCTTCAGCGCCACGTCGGCGCGGACCGAGGCGTCGGTGGTCACCCCGGGGGCGATCTCCACCTGCCGCACCGCGGTGTCGCCCTGGTAGTTGCCGGCGGCGTCGAAGGGCGCAGTGCCCGTCTGGTCGCCGCCGAAGACGTACTGGTCTCCCACCTGGGAGTTCATGGCCGCCACGATCTGCTGGATGTACTGGTTCACCTGGTTGGCGGCCGAGGCCCGCTCGCTGGCGTTGTAGGTGGGGTTCCCCATCTGCAGGGCGAGCTGGGTGGCCTGGCTGATGGTGTTGCTCACGGTGTTGAGCGCCGAGGCGGCGACGCCGAGGGACGAGGCAGCCTGCCCGGCGGTGGCGGCGATGCCCGCCAGCCGCGCCTGGGTCACCTGGTTCCCGACGAGGATCCCGGCGGCGGTGGGATCGTCGCCGGGGTGGACGACGCGCAACCCGCTCGCCGCCGTGGCCTCGGCCTGCTGCAGGTTGCTTGCCGCCTGGTCGGTGTACTGGGTGGCGAGGTCGAACATCATCTGGTCGCTGATGCGCACGGCGTTCCTCCTCAGGTGATGTTCAGGAGCGCGTCGAGCATGTTCGACGTGGTCTGGATGACCTTGGAGACGGCCTCGTAGGCCCGCTGCGCCCCCTGCATGCTGATGAGCTGCTCGTCGATGGAGACCCCGGAGGCGGAGGCCCGCATCTGCTTCAGCTGCGAGAGCATCGCGGCGTCCTGGGTCGAGGCCGCCTGGGCCTGCTGGCTGGCGGCGCCGAACTGGGTGGTGATGTCGGCGACGGTGGCGGTGGCGGTGAGGCCGCCGGTGAGCCCGGCCTGCTCGGTGCCGAGGAGCGCCTGGAGGTTGGTGGCGTCTCCCGGGACGCCGGCGGCGGTCGAGGCCGCTGCGAGCGCCGAGGGGTTGGCGGCGACGGCCGCGTCCACCGTGATGGCCGAGGCGGCGCCGGCGGCGGTCGCCCCCACGTCGAAGAGCGGTCGCCCGCTGACGCCGTCGAGGCCGTAGCCCGCCGACTGCACCGCGTTCACCGAGCCGGCGAAGTCGAAGGCGAGCTGGTCGAGGCGCGAGGCGGCCGTCCCGAGCGCGCCGTCGCGGGCGGCGAGCTCGCCGCCCATCGACCCGCCGAGCGCGCTCTGCGAGAGCTTGGTGCTCGAGGTTCCGCCCGCCAGGGTGAGGCTCACCGCCAGGTGGCCGCCGTTCGTCGGGTCGACGGAGGTGGTGAGCGAGCCGGCGGCGTCGCCGGAGACGAGCGCCAGGCCACCGCCGAGCAGCACCGACACGCTACCGCTCTGGTCCTTCACCGTGGTGGCGCCGGCGAGCTGTGCCAGTTGGTCGAGCGCGGCCTGGCGCTCGTCGAGGAGGTCGTTGGGCATGCCGCCGCCCGCCTGGGCGGCGGTGATCTGGGCGTTCAGCTGCGCCACCTGGGCGGCGAGCGCGTTCACCTGGGTGACCTGCCCCGCCACCTGCTCGTCGAGCCCGGTGCGCGCGGCGTCGATCGCCTGGCTCGTCGACTGGAAGGAGGTGGCGAGCGCCTGGGCGGAGGCCACCGCCGTCTGCCGCAGCTGGGCGTTTCCCGCGTCCTGGGTGAGCGCCTGCAGGGAGGAGTAGAAGTTGGCGAAGGCGCTCGCCAGGTTTCCCTGAGTCTGCGGGTCGAGCGCCGTGACCGACTGGAGGGCCTGGGACTCGGCCGCCGAGCTCGACGCGGCCGAGAAGGAGGCGGGCAGCTGCGCCTCCACGAAGGCGTCGCGCGTCTGGGTGATGGAGGCGACGGTCGCGCCCGAGCCGACGAGGACCCCGTCCACGTAGTCGGCCGGGACGGTGGCCAGGTTCACCTGCTGCTGCGCGTAGTTGGGGTTCGACGCGTTCTGGATGTTGTTGCCGTCGACCGCCAGCACGGTCTGCTGCGCGGCGAGCCCGGTGTTGGAGGAGGAGAGGAGGGCGAGGAGGTTCATGGCTATACCCGGCTCGAGACCATGGCGCGGCGGGCGGCCGCGGCGCGCAACCCGCGCCGGTCGTAGGTGGACGGGGAAGGGGCGATGGCCTCGACGTAGCTCGTCACCACCCGGAGCGCCCGCTTGGCGAGGAACTGGTTCAGGCGGTCGAGCTCCGCCATGGCGGCGGACAGGGAACGGATCTCGGCGAAGGCGCGCGACAGCGCCTTCGCGCCCTCGGGCTCACGGGCGGCGAACGAGGCGGTGGTGACCTCGTCGATGCCGAGCTCCGCGGCGGCGGCCTTGAGAGCCCCGTGGAGGGTCTCCTCCAGCCTGGCGATGCGGCAGTTGAAGTGGGCGCGCGCGCGGGCGCGCGAGAGCAGCGCCCCGGCGTCTAGGGTGCGGAAGAAGTTCCGCTCCCCCCTCGCCTCCTCGACCTCGGCCGCCAGCGCGTCGCGCAACTCCTGGGCAGCCTTGACGGCCTCGCCGAGGACCATTCCGCCTCCAACCCGCCCCCTCTTACGGCTTGGTCAGCATGGCCTGCAGGCTGGCCGAGATCTCGGCGTCCTGCAGGATCTGCTCCGCGATCCGGGCGGGGTCGGGGCGGTATGTGCCCTGCCGGACCGCGTTCTCGATGGCCGCGAGCTTGGCGCTCTCCCCGGCTCCCACTTGAGCGCGGACGGCCGAGACCGTCTGGCTGAGCCGGGCGGACTCGTCGGTGGACACCTTGTCCGGCTGCGCCGCCGCGGGGGCGGTTGCCGGCTTCTCGGCCGGCTGGCCGGTGCCTACGGAACTGACGTCACTCGAACCATTGACCTTCATGGGGTCCTCACAGCGGTCGGGACTCCGCTTCTGAGGACGGTATCGGCACGGCTTTGGTAGGCACTAAGTGCCCGTCGAGGATCCACGGGGGTCCCATGGGTGCGCACCTCGAAGTGAAGGTGGGGACCGGTGGCACGGCCACTCTCCCCTACGAGGGCCACCGGCTCCCCGCGCTCGACCCTTTGGCCAGGGCGGACGAGGACTTCGGAGGCGTGGCCGTAGAGGGTGGTGAGGCCGCCGCCGTGGTCGATCTCCACCGCCAGGCCGTAGCCGGCGCGCTCGCCGGCGCTCACCACCACTCCCGGCGCGGAGGCGGCCACCGGCGTCCCGTCCGGGGCGGCGAGGTCGAGCCCGGAGTGGTGGGCGGGTCTACCGGTGAAGGGGTCGGCGCGTAGGCCGAAGGGGCTCGAGGTGGGCGCCCCGGCGAGCGGGTCCGACAGGGCCGGCGGTGCCGCCGCCGAGGCGTCGAGCGCGCCGCCGGGGACGGGCAGTCCGGCACCGAGCGCGAGGCGCGGCGCCGCCCCTGCGGCCGGAGGCGGCGCGGCGTGCCCGGAGAGCGACCGGACGATGAGGTCGGCGATCCCGATGCCGCCGCTCTGGGCGAGCGCGTCGGAGAGCGTCTGGGCGAACATCCCCTCCCGGACGGCCGAGCCCGGGCCCGCTCCCCCCTTGAACGCGCCGCTGGCGGTGACGATCTGCCTCAGCAGGATCGACTCCATCGTCCGCGCCGCATCGACGAGCCGCGGATCGGCTTCCGGTTGCCCGGGGTCGGTGGCGGGCGCCCGGATCACTCGACCTCGAGGTCGGCGTCGAGCGCGCCGGCGGCCTTGAGCGCCTCGAGCACCGCGATGAGGTCGCGCGGGGTGGCGCCGAGGAGGTTGAGCGCCTTGGCGAGGTCGTCGACGGTGGAGGTGGCGGGAAGCGCCACCGCCGCGCGCGACTCCTCGTTGGCGGTGGTGTTGAACTCCTGGGCCTTGGCGGTGGTCCCGTAGGAGTAAGGGGCGGGTTGCGAGACGATCGGGGTGCGCTGGATCGAGACCCGGAGCCCGCCGTGGGCCACGGTGGCCGGGCGGATGCGGACGCGCTCGCCGGCCACCACGGTGCCGGTGCGCTCGCTCACCACCACCCGGGCGCGGTTGTCCGCCTCCACCTCGAGCGCCTCGAGCTTGGCCATGAGCCCAACGGCGTCCGCCTTGAAGGACTCAGGCACCTTGACCTCGATGCCCGCCGAGTCGACGGCCCGGGCGGTGCCGGCGCCGAGGGAGGCGTTGACCGCGGCGGCGATGCGGTTGGCGGTCGTGAAATCGGGCTGGTGCAACCCGAGCAGGAGGAGGTCGCTGTTGAACGAGGGGGTCACCGAGCGCTCCACCGTGGCCCCGGAGGGGATGCGGCCGGTGGTGGGGGTGTTCTTCTGGGTCCAGGAGGAGCCGCGCACCCCGGCGGCGTAGCCGCCCACCTGCACCGAGCCCTGGGCCACGGCGTAGACTTGGCCGTCGGCGGCGGTGAGGGGGGTGAGGAGGAGGACCCCGCCGGCGATGGAGGTGGCGTTGCCCATCGAGCCCACCGCCACGTCGAGGGTGGCGCCGGGGCGGGTGAAGGCGGGCAGCCGCGCCGTGACCATCACCGCCGCCACGTTGCGCGCCCGCACCGAGGCCGGGTCGAGGCGGATGCCGAGGCGGCCGAGGAGGTTGGCGATGGACTGCTGGGTGAAGGGGACGAGCTCGGTGTCGCCGGTCCCGGCGAGCCCCACCACCAGGCCGTAGCCGTAGAGCTGGTTCACGCGGGTGCCCTGGACGTCGGCGAGCTCCTTCACACGCACCGCCGCGGAGGCGGGCCGGGGCGGGGCCGCGGCGAGGAGGGCGGCGAGGACGAGGGGAGCGAGCGGACGGCGAGCCATGTCGGCCACCTAGAACGGCCAGATCCAGCCGAAGTAGCGGGAGAGCCAGCCCTGCTTCTGGTTGTCGGTGAGCAGGCCGCGGCCGGTGAACTCGATCTCGGCGTCGGCGACCTTGGAGGAGAGGACGCTGTTGTCCTGCTCGATGTCAATGGGGCGCACGATCCCGGAGATGTAGAAGTGCTGCTCCTCGTTGTTGACGAGCACCACCTTGTGCCCCTCCACGAAGAGGTTGCCGTTCGGGAGGACCTTGCGGACCACCGCCGGCACGATGGCCACGAACTGCTGGGTGCGGCCGGTCGACCCGTGGGCGCTGAGCGCCGAGTCCATGCCGCCCTGCAGCTGCACCGCCGTGCCTCCGTTGGCGGTGCCGAGCGAGCCGCCCGACGGGCTCCCGAAGGTGAGCGGACCGGTGCCCTTCTGGTAGCCGGCCGAGGCGCTCATGCTGCTCGAGCGGGTGATGTCGGTCGTCGCCCCGTTGTTGGCGTCGGCGTTCTCCTGGATGTTGATGACGAGGAGATCGTTCTCCCGCAGCGCTCGCTCGTCGGCGAAGAGGAGCGTCGGGGAGCGGCCCGGCCAGAGGCTGCCGGGAGAGGACGGGCCCGCCGCCTCGCTCGCGGCCGGCACCTCGTACTCCCGCTTCTTCGGCTGGTAGGAGCCGATGTGGGAGGCGGCGCAGCCGGAGAGGAGGAAGGCGAGTGCGGCGGAGCTCTGGGCTTTCCGAAGGTTCATGGCGAATCCACGTAGAGGCGGCCGTCGCGCCAGCTGCCCTCGACGCGCCTTCCGGTGGGGGTGAGGGCGCACGCCCTCCCGCGAGCGCAGGGGACGGCGCGGCCGGGCTGCTCGACGCGCAGGGAGCCGATCTGGAGCACGAGGGTGACGGCCTCGCCTGGGGCGGGGCCGAGGCGCAGGTCGCGCTCCTCGAGCGGCTGGCCCTGGGCGAGGCTCCGGGCGGCGACGGCTCCCTCCGGGAGCTGCGACGGCACGATCCGCCCGGGCACGAGCTCGCGCTCCTCCGAGCCCACTGCGCCGGCGAGGGACTCCCCGGCGCGCAGCGGGCGGGTGGCGACCAGGACCGGCGCCAGCAGCCGCACCCGGGCCCAGGCCCAGCCGTCGCACCCGGCGCCGGAGGGCAGGCTCCCCTCGAGGTGCACCGGCACCCGGCCCGAGCCGGTCACCGGCGCGGGCACCTCGGCCCGCGCCACCGCGCACCCGGCGGCGAGGGTGGGGCGATAGTCGGAGATCTCGAGCCGCCCTCCCGCGACCGGGACGGCGCGGGAGAGCGCCTTCTCCACCGCGGCCGGCACGGGCGGGGCGGCCGGGGACGGGACGGCGCTGAGGAGGAGCGCGAGGGTGGCAGAGAGGGCGGGCATCTAGCGGATGGTGGTGACCTTCTGGAGCATCTGGTCCGCGGTCTGGATGACCTTGGAGTTGAGCTCGTAGGCCCGCTGGCAGTCGATCATGTCGATCATCTCGGTGATCGCGGTCACGTTGGAGTTCTCGAGGTAGCCCTGCAGGAGGGTGCCGGTACCCTGCTCGCCCGGCTTGGCGGAGATCGGGTTCCCCGAGGCCACCGTCTCGTTGAAGAGGTTGTCGCCGGTCGACTCGAGACCTCCCGGGTTGGGGAAGTTGTAGAGCTGGAGGGAGCCCACCTCCTGCGGGTTGGGGTTCGTCCCGCTCGTCGCCCACACGGTGCCGTCCGCCTTGATGGTGACGGCGGTGGTGGTGGTGGGGATGGTGATCCCCGGCTGCAGCATCTCGCCGTGTGGCGTCACGATGCGGCCGGTGGCGTCGAGGGTGAAGTTGCCGGCGCGGGTGTAGGCGAGCTCGCCGTTGGCGCGCTGCACCTGGAAGAAGCCCTGCCCCTGGATGGCGAGGTCGAGCGGGTTGTTGGTGGCGGTCACCTCGCCTTGGGAGAGGTTGGGCGTCGTCGCCACCAGGCGCGCGCCCAGCCCGACCTGCAGAGGAGCGGGCTGCGAGCCTCCGCGCCCGTCGGGCGGGGTGACGCTGCGGATGGTGTCGGAGAGCAGGTCCTCGAACTCGGCCCGCACCTTCTTGAAGCCGGTGGTGCTGACGTTGGCGAGGTTGTTCGAGATGATGTCCATCCGGCTCTGCTGGGCGTCCATCCCGGTGGCAGCGGTCCAAAGGCTTCGCAGCATCGTTCCTCTCCTTGCCTACTTGGCCCGCCCGAGGGCGGCGGCGGTCTGGTCCAAGCTTCGGTAGGTCTGGATGGCCTGCATGGAGGCCTCGAAGGACCGTTGGGCGGCGATCATCTGCACCGTTCCCTCCAGCGGGGCGGTGTTGGCGAGCTCGACCGTTCCGACCTCGAGCTGGGTGTCCGGGACCGGCACGGCGGCGCCGCCCGCTCCCGGCTTGAGGAGCGCCGCCCCGGCCCGGTCGACGGTGCCGGTGAGCCGGAAGGTGGCGATCTCGCCGAGCTCCACCGGGTCGGGACGCCGGGCCCGTTCGGACGGGCTCTCTAGGATGGCGCGCACGCGCCCGTTCGGATCGATCTGGGGCGCGCTGTCCATGGGCACGACGATGGGCTTGCCGTCCTTGGAGAGGACCGGCTGGCCACCGACGACGAGGCGGCGGTCCGCGTCGAGCGTCATCCGGCCGTCGCGCGTGTAGGCCACCCCGCCCCCCGGCGTTCCCACCGCCAGGAAGGATCCGTCGGAGGGCAGGACGTCGAGCGGGTTCCCCGAGCTCGTGGTGGGGCCGTTGCGGAGGTCGATGGCGGTCGCCACCGCCGCCGGGTAGGACTTGTCGTACTTCCCGCCGAGCGGGATGAAGGACTCGAAGGCCGGACGGGACGCCTTGAACCCACGGGTCTGGATGTTGGCCAGGTTGTCGGCCACCGACTCCAGCTGCTCCGCACGTGCGGCGGCGCCACACATGCTCACGTAGATCCCGTCCGCCATTGGCTTCCTCCGTGGGTCTCCGGGTGCCTTCCCAGAGCAAGCTCCAGGCCACCGCGCCGGGCGCGCCGATTGCAGCGAAGGCGGCGGGGCTGCTCCCCACGGGAGCGGGCCTCACCCGGCAACAGTTGCCGGGTGGCAGGCAAAGGCGGTCCGGTTGAGCGAACACCCCGGGCGTGACGAGAAAGAGGTCATGATGCTCCCGAAGACCCGGCTCGACCGGCTCGTGCAGATCCGGGAGCGGTCCGAGGACCGCGCCCTCTCCAACCTCGCCAAGGCGAGGGAGATGCTGGGGCGGGCCCAGCAGGGCCTCTCCCGGGCGGTGGCGGCCGCGGCCGCGGACCATCGGACGCAATCGGACGCCGCCCGCTGGGCGGTGGAGGAAGCTGCGCACATCCGCGCCCGGCAGGGGGTAAGCGTCGCGCGCGGCGAGGTCTCCCAGGCGGCCGCGGGCGAGGGCATGGCCCGGCAGGGATACCTGGCGGCCCGCCAGCAGGCAGAATCTGCCCGCCGGGTGGTCGAGCGGAAGCGCGCCGAGATCCGGCGCGGGCTCGCCAAGGCGGACGCGAAGCAGCTCGACGAGCTCGGCACCACCGCCTTCCACCGGGGACGCGCGCCGTCAGGGTCGTGACGATCGCCGTCCGGCTGACGGTCCCGCCGTCAGGGCGGTGACTTTCCGTGCCGGCGCGGCGCCGAGAAGGCGTCCCCCTCGCCCGGCCGGGAGGGGCAAGAGCGGCATCGCCATTGCTTAGCTCTCGGGGGTGCCCAGGCTCTCGCTCTGCATGATCGCCCGCAACGAGGAGCGGATGCTCCCCGATTGCCTGGAGTCGGTCCGGGGCGTGGTGGACGAGATCGTCCTCGTCGACACCGGCTCCACGGACGGGACCAAGGCCGTCGCCCTCCGACACGGTGCGCGGGTGTACGACAGGCCCTGGGACGACGACTTCTCCGCCCCGCGAAACCTGTCCATCGCCGAGGCGAGGGGTGACTGGATCCTGCAGCTCGACGCGGACGAGCGGCTGGCCCGGGGATCGGGGGCGGTGATCCGCCGCGCGCTGCGCAGCGCGGAGAAGGACCTCTTCGTCCTGAAGCTCCACGACGCGAGCCGCCTCGACGCCACCGAGGAGGAGGTGCTCGGCGCGGTGGCCCGCATCGGCGACCCGACCCTCGTCCCGCGCCTCATGCGCCGCACCCCCGACCTCGAGTATCGCGGGGTGGTCCACGAGAGCGTGGAAGACTGGCTCGTGCGCCACGGCTACCGGCTCGGGGTGCTCGAGGCGCACATCGTCCACCTGGGGGCGGTGCTGGCCCACCGGGCCGCGCTCGGCAAGCGCGGGCGCAACGTCGGCCTGCTCGAGAAGCGCTGCCGGCAGGAGCCGGACTCGATCGTCCCCTTCGGCTACCTCGCCATGGAGTACTGGCACTGCGACCGCTTCGAGGACGCGAGGCGCGCGGTGGAGGAGGGGTGGAAGCTCCTCGACGCCCAGCCGAAGCACCGGTCGGCGCACCTGCTGGCGGTGGCCCGGGCCCTCTCTTGCGGACGCGTCGGCGATCTGCCCGAGATGCTCCACACCGTGGAGCGCGTCGTAGCCCGCGAGGGCCTGCAGAGCGACACCGGCTTCCTGCGGGGCTGGGCACTCGAGCGCATGGGGCAGGCCGAGGCGGGGGCCCGCCGCAGCGAGACCCTGGAGCGGGCGGCCGCCGCCTACCGCGAGGTGGTGGAAGCGCGCGCCCGATCGGACGAGCGGGTCCTCATCGAGGGCTCGCCCTCCTGGCTCACCCGCCTGAGGCTCGGCACGACGCTCCTCCTTCTCGGCCGGCCGGACGAGGCGCTCCCGGAGCTCGAGGCGGTGCCGGGGAGCGCTCCGGTGGCGGAGGAGGCCGGGCTCGCGCGCGCCGAGGCGCGGCTCGAGATGGGCGAGGTGGCCCTTGCCCGGACCCTGCTCGAGCCCCTGCTCGCCGAGCGCCCGGACGCCTGGGTCCTCGCCGCCGCCGCCGAGGCCCGCGCCGGCTCCGGCGGGGAGGCGAGGAGGCTCCTCACCGGGGCGCGCGAGCGAGCCCGGAAGGGCTTCGTCGCTCCCCACCGAGCTCACCGCCTCCAGGCGCTCGTCCGCGCGCTCGCCTCCTCTGCCGAGGAGTCGGCAGAGCTCCTCGCCGCGCTCATGGCGCGCCGCGCGCCGCCCGACCGGCTCCACGCCGCCGAGCTCGACGTCGGGTTCCTGAGGCGGGTGGCGAAGGACTTCCTCCCGGCCGGCAGGGCGGACCTGCTCGTGCCGCTCCTCGAGCCCTCCGCCGAGGTCGCCTGCCCGGGCCTGCCGGCCCGCATGCGCTCCATCCTGGCCGAGCTCGGTGCCGAGGTGGTGGAGCACCCCGATCGTCCTCGCTGAGCGCGCCGGCCGTGCCGGCTGGCCGCGCGGCGGGGCGGCTCCCGCGGGAGCGCGGCTCGCCTAATAACACTCGATCACATCCTTGAGGGACCGCGCGGTCGTGTGGCGGGGTCGACGCGTTGTCGGCAGAGCGGGCACCAGCCGATGCGGCGGAGAAGGACGAGTTGGAGGTGTCGCCGCACCATCGGCAGAGTCCAGTGTTTGGCGCGCCGGGGGGAAAAGCGCTCGATTGAGCGAGAGGAAGGCGTGCGCAGCCGCGCATAAGGTGACGTGGTGGTGGAATCCGCGCCAGCCGCGGCCCTCGAAATGGTCGAGCCCGATCTCCTCCTTGAGCTCCTGGTAGTCGCGCTCGACCCGCCAGCGGAGCTTGGCGAGCCGGACGAGTTCCTTGAGCGGCGTCTTGGCGGGCAGGCTTGAGAGCCAGAACTTGGTCGGTTCTGGTTCGTCCGCAGGCCACTCGTAGAGGAGCCACTCCTCGGGGCCGGGGGCGCGGCCCTGCGCGTGCTTGTGGGCCGTCCGTACACGGACGGCGCCAAACCGCGATCGCTGCGTTCCCTTGGCGCCTTCGCGCCAGCGGACGGAACGGCATGCTGCGCGGCCGAGCGACTTGGCCAGTTCCAGGATCGTGACCGGCGAGTGTTTGCCGTCGCGGTACCGGGTGCGGGCGGGGCCAGAGTGGCCTTTCGGCCGGTGCCAGTCAGCGGGTGCTGTGGGAGCAGTGCCTGGTTTCCAGACGACCGGGTCGCCACCCATGCCGACGATGTACGAATAGCCTCGCGCAGCGATCGCCTCTCGGAACTCAGTGATTTCGCCGTAACCGGCGTCCACAAGCAGCAACCGCTTTGCGATGCCCCACCGGTTGGCATCATCGAGTAGGCGCAGCGCGATCTCCCACTTGCGCAGGAAGCCCACTTCTTCGGGGACGCCGACCTCGCGGCAACGCTGCGGGTCGCTCGTCCACTCCTCGGGAAGGTAGAGCTGCATCCCTATGCAGCAACTGCCGCGCTCGCCTGCCAGGTGGAGGCTCGGCGCGACCTGGCAGTTTGCCGTTCGCCCCAGCGTCCCGGAGTACTGCCTCGCCACGCCGACCGAGTGTTTCCCCTGCTTGGGAAACCCGGTGTCGTCCAGCACCAGCACCTCGATCTCCGGAAGCTCATCCTGGACCTTGCGCGCCAGCCGAGCGCGGAGCTCGTCGTCGGACCATGCGCTGACCGACACGCACTGCTGCAGGCGTTGCCGCATCGCCTCGATGCCGGAGGGCTCGTCGACCAGCCGAGCCGCCATCGGCTCGATGCTCTTTCGAGTCCCGTCGAGCAGCAGGCCTTCGAGATACCAGGCCATGGCACGCCGGCGTTCCGGCCGCCCCATGCCTTCGAACAACGCATCAGCGAATGCTTCCAGTGAACGGTCGAGCTTCTTCACGTAGGCGATCATGCCCACGGTAGATCACGCACCGCGATCCCCTGCAAGAAAGTGACCAGGTAGTACTAAACGACCGATCGCGATCCGGAAACACCGGCCGCGAGTCTGAGCGAAGGGTTGAGCTTCTTCCGCTGGTTGTAGGCGCGCAGGAAGGCGACGACTTGGACCATCAGCTCCTCCATCGTCCGGCACCGGTGATTGCGCGTCACGTTGGCATGCAGGTCGAGCCACACGTGTTCGATCTTGTTGTCGTCGGGGCAGTAGGGCGGCAGGAAGTGGAGCTTCACCCGGTCGCCGAACTGACTGAGGAAGCGCTTCGTCCGCTTGCTCGAGTGGATGATGTAGTTGTCGAGGATGAGGTGGATGCACCGAGCCTGGCGGTGCTCCCCGACGAGCTTCCACACGAGGGCGCAGAAGACGTCGCTCGCCTTCGTCGGCCCGACGACCCAGGTGACCTTCCCGGTGACCGCGTTCAAGGCGCCGGCGACGAATCGCTTCTTGTTCTGGCCTGGCGTGAGCACGCACCGCCGGTGCCCTCGCGGCATCCAGTCGCGGCCGATCTTCGGGTTGAGATGGACATCCACCTCGTCCTCGAAGAAGACCGGTTCCTCGGGCGTCGCAGTTCGAGCGAGGCGGCGCAGCCGCGCGAGAACGCGCTCCCTGCGCGCGGAATCCCACGGACACGCGACCGTCGGCTTCGGCATTCCGAGGCGGGCGCCGATCGCGGAGAGCGCCCTACCCATCGTGCAGGGAGCTACACGAGGGAGGCGGCGCCGTTCCAACTCGCGGCCGAGGAGCTCGCGGGTCCAGGTGGCGCGCTGCCAGCCGAACTCGGTCGGGACCGAGAGCAGCACCCGCTCCAACTCGTCCTTGAACCGGCCATCCACCTTCCGAACGCCGTTGTAGGCGCGCTGGTCGAGCAAGCCTTCCTCGCCGGACTCGGCGAAGCGCCTCGCCGCTTTCACCACGGTCGACGGGACGCACGCGAGGTCGCGAGCGACCTGGCGTCTCGAGAGTCCCTGTCCGAGCTTGGCGATCATGATGAATCGAAGCGCGGTGTGCGGGTCCTTCGCCTTCTTGGCACGGCGGACCAGGCGGCGTCGCGCCGCGCGATAGAGCCGCGGTATGTTGTGCACGGGAAGGTCTCCTCCATGACTGTTGCTGGCCTCGCAACCGCAACGATCGATGGGTTGACCTTCTCTTTCAACTTTCTCCCCACGATGCGCGGCCTTGCCGCTGAGCCGCCCGCTCTTGCAAAAGCGCCGGACGGGGCAAGAAACGATGCACCGCTTCCCACGCGTTGTCCTGAATCGTAGCGTCCCGGAGCTCAGGCGAAATCGCGCTTTGATCGACCAGCGGTCCCGTAAGCGCCTTCGCATCGCTCGCGTAGAACGTGCCGCTTCGAAACGCCGGATCAACGATCGCGTCGACCAGTCGTTTCGATCCGGTCTCCAACGAATGAACGATCCCCAACAAGGGGGCGACGATCGGCATCATCACGTACTTCAGCATCAGGCGCGTCAGGCCCGGGAAGTTGTTCGGCGCTTCCGTGCCACTCGTTTGCCCGGGACTCACGGTAAGAATCCTCAGCTCTGGATGCTTCCGCGCGGCCGCCCCGATCCACAGCGCGGCGAGGTACTTTACCTGTCCGTAGGCGAGCCAGATGTCGGCCTTCTTCCCAGCGAAGATCTGACCGTTGCAGACGCTCACGAATTCGTCGACCGACGAGCTGGCGAAGGTCGGTTTCTGCATTCTCATCTTCGGTACTCCGCGCGCCGCCTCGCTTCCCACGTACAGCGCCGTCCCGGTCAGCTTCTCCGAGCGCAGGAGCCCATCGAACAGCTCCACGTGGCCGAGCAGGTTCAGAGCAAAGACCTGCGTGACCCCGGCCTTCGTCAGCGCGAGCGGCTCTCTACCGCCGATGCCTCCAGCGTTCATCACGAGCGCATCTACCGGTCGCCGAATCGACCGGATCGCAGCTCGTACGGAAGATGGATCCGAGACGTCCATCAAGACGATCTCGAAGATCGATTTTCCGGTGCGCGCTTCGAGGTCCGCTTTTGCAGCCGTGGCCCTCTCTTCGTTTCGGCAGGCGAGATAGATCTTCTCTGCCGTCTCGAGAGCGCCGAGCTGCCGCGCGACCTCCTTCCCAATGCCGGCATTCGCACCCGTGATCAAAGCGACCTTCATTCGGATCTCTCCTCTGTTCTCGTGGAGACGTCTCGTTGCACGACGCAGCTCAGAGCTGAGTCATTCCGCCATCCACGGGGAGTTCGTGTCCGTTCGTGAACGTCGCGTCGAATGCGAGGAAAGCGACGGCCTTCGCGATCTCCTCCGGTCGTCCGAGGCGCTTCATCGGATTGGTCTCCCGCAGCTGCGTGAGGAAGCCGTCCTGCTGGTCCTTCGGTAGACCGGACTGGAGAAGGATGGGCGTATCACCACTGAGCGGGCTCACGGCGTTGACCCGGATGCCACGCGGTGCAAGCTCGCTTGCAAATGATCTCGCGAGGGAGCGTAGCGCCGCCTTTCCTGCACCGTACGCGCTGAGCATCGGTATGCCCTTCACGCTGGCAGCGGACGTCGTCAGTACGATCGCGCTCCCGCTAGGCATTAGCGGAGCCAGCTTCAGCACCGCGAAGTACGGCCCTTTAGTGTGGAGGTTGAGCATCTCGTCGTATACCGCCTCGGACATGACCTCGAGTGGAGCAAACTTGCCGTAGCCCGCGTTAAGAAACAGAAAGTCGAGCGCCCCGAACTCCGACTGTACATGCGCGGCCAGAGCGTCGATGTCCGTCAGCGACGTCGCGTCGCTCTGCAGCACGATCGCGCTTTTCCCGAGCTCCGCGCGCGCCGAGTCGAGCGTCTCCTTCCTGCGGCCCGTGACGAGAACGCGCGCGCCCTCGCCGAGCAAAAGCTTCGCCGTCGCGAGGCCGATGCCCGTCGTGCCTCCGGTGATCACTACTCGTTTTCCGTCGTATCGACCCATGGTTCCGTTCTCCTTCGTGCGACACGAGAGTCGCCTTGTTCTTGATTCACGGCATCGTGCGGAACCGCGGGCTCCGCCTTGCCAATTTTCGAGCTTTGAATTTCGAGCTCGCTTGTTCCCCACTGGGGCTCGGCCGCGTGGACGACCGCCCAGCTTCGCTGAGTCATTGTGGACCGACCAGACCAGTATAAATGTTCTGGACTGCGCGGTCAAGTAGTCCTTCGCTGAAAGAGTGAACGGACCACCTCAGCCTCCTTCGGCGCACGCGCCCTCGAGACCGAAACGCGCAGTGCTTCCGTTGTTGACCGTAAGGTCAAGAATGACTACGCTTGGGAGGCTATGGGCCGACCGCGCGAATTCGACATCGACAAGGCGCTCGCAAAGGTGCAGGAGGAATTTTGGCGCCACGGGTACGCAGCGACGTCGCTCGAGCGACTCATGGAGGCGACCAGCCTGGGAAAGGGCAGCCTCTACGCGGCATTCGGCGATAAGAGGACCCTCTTGCTCCGGGTCCTGACCGATTACGCAAACGCAAGCGTCGCCGGCATGCGCGACCTCCACGGCAGCTCGGTCCGCGCGATCGACGCGCTACGCGCGACGCTTCGTCCGATGTTCGGAGATCGCGGCTGTTTCCTCGCCAACTGCACCGTCGAGCTCGCGCCGCATGACAGTGAGGTTGTTGCTCTCGCTCGAAGCACGTTCGCCTCGCTCGAGGCGATCATTGCGGAGAGTGTTCGCAGGGCAGTGAACGAAGCAGATCTACCCGAAACGACTCGTCCTCGTGAGCTCGCGACGGTGATCCTTGCGGCGGCCAGGGGGCTGGAGTTTCTGGGGCGAACTGGTCTCGATGCGGCGTCTATCGAGCGGGTGAGTCGCAGCGCGACGCGTGAGCTACTGGGCAGTGAGCGAGGCGCGCGCCCGTCTCGACACCCGCGCGCTCGGCCATGATGATCTAGGCAGCACGATCGGTGGGACGTTCGCGGTTGAAACCTCCGCCACGCGGTCGACGCAGCGAGAGCTGCGACTCGATGTGGCTTGGTCGGGGAGTCACGCTGCGATCCGCTGCTCTTCAGGGGAGACGCACCACCATTTCAAGTTCGACCTTGATCTCCGGCTTGTATAGCGCCTGGACGCCAATCGTCGTGATGCTGGGCATCACGTCCCCGAGCAGTTCACGTAGAGGGGTGAGGGCCTGCCCGAACGCTTCGCTGGTCGCATTCACGACGTAGACGCGCAGCATGACATTCTTGCGGAGACGCCTCCAGTTCCTTGAGTGCGGCGGCGAGGCTGGCAGTGGCAAGCTTTGCCTGGCCAGCGAGGTCTTCGGGCACGTCCTCACTGTCAGGCGTACTTGCGATCTGGCCGGACACAAAGGCAAGGCGGCCTGCCTCCGCGACACTGATGTGCGACCACCCGCGCGACGCCATATTCCACATTGTTGGAGGGTTGCGGCGGCTCACCGAGACTACATCACGCTGTGCCATATCATCGTCCGCGAGCGGCGCTGAATGGCTCAGGGCGCAGCGCGGCGCCTGAGCGAGTGTCGGTATGGTGCTTCCCGGACTTGTAGCTGATCGCGATTCACGAACCGTCGTTTAGAGGCGCGCGCGGGGGGCGAACGCCGCCTTTAGCCAGGTGAACTCTTCCCCGAGCGCCGGCGCGGCGCGGGCCAGGCGGGCGAGCACCTCGGGGCGCGCTCCCCGCGAGAGGGCCGCTGCCATCCCGCGGAGCGCCTTCTCCGCCGACTCTGGGTCGAGGTCGACCTCCAGCCTCGAGTCCCGGCCCTGGCACAGCCGGCACAGGAGCTCCACCAGGGCGGCCTCCGGGAACGAGGGCGCGAGCGTGGCCGCGAGCGCCGCCGCCTCCTCGAGGGAGCCGGCGGCGAGGCGGGCGAGCGCCAGGCGGACCGCAGCCCGCCCCTGGGGGGGATCGCCAGCGGCGCGCTCCAGGGAGGGGATGGCGGAGGAGAGGTCCCCGCACAGGAGCGCCTCCTCTCCCATCGCCTCGTGGAGCTCCACGGGGTCCCCGTGCTCCGAGGCGTGCGCGGCGGCGAAGGCGAGGACGGCCTCGCGCCCGCCGCGGGCGCGCCTCAGGGCGGCGGCGGCGAGGAGCGCCTCGGGGTCGAGCGGCGCGAGCGAGAGGGCTTCGTCGGTGTAGGCGATCGCCGCCGGGAGGTCGCCACGCGCGAGCGCGAGCCGCATGAGCGCCAGCGTGGGCCGGACGGTGGCGAGCTGCAGGTTCGTGGTCTCGCCGGCGAGCGCCCGGCAGCGCTCGAAGTCCGAAGCCGCGAGATCGGCCCTGCCCGCCACCTCCCGGAGCTCCCCGCGTCGAAGGTAGAAGGAGGCCGAGGGGCGTAGCCGGCCCTCCCAGGCGTCGAGGAGGCCCAAGGCCTGCAGCGGGGAGCCCCGGTGGAGCCCGTCGGCGACGAGCGCCAGGAGGTCCCCCCCGAAGGCAGCTCCCGCGAGCCGGCCGGGGGCGACGCGCAGGGCGGCGGCGGCATGGGAGGCGGCCCGCTGCCACAGCGCCCGGTCGCCCCAGAAGCGGGCCTGCTCGAGCCTCTTGTAGTGCGAGTAGAGGTCCTGGGGATCGGCTTCCAGGCACTTTTCCAGGATGGCCACGTCGCGCGCCTTCTTGTCCCGGGCGGCGGCGCGGCTGCGCACGTAGCCGAGGTGGTCGACCGCTCCCCCCCAGTGCACCAGCCGGCGCGCCGTCGTCCGGAGGTAGGCCTGGACGGACTCGCTCGCGTCCTCGTGGATGGCGTGGCGGAAGCGGATGGCCGGGTGGCGGCGGAAGGCGCGCAGGAGGCGGGTCTCGCTGCGGTGGCCGTGCGGCAGGTGGTTGCGCAACGAGAGCGTGGCCGCCCCCGCCTCGGGGTCGTCGAGGGCGGCGCGCGCACCCGCGACGAAGGCGGGGCTCACCATTTCGTCGGCGTCGAGCACCAGGATCCAGTCGCCGGTCGCGCCCTCGAGGGAGGCGTTGCGGGCCAGGGCGAAGTCTCCTTCCCAGGCGCGCTGCGTCACCCGGGCGCCGGCGGCGGATAGGATCGCGGCGCTGCGGTCCCTCGACCCGGTGTCGACGGCGACGAGCTCGTCCCAGAGACCGCGGGCGTGGGCGAGGAAGTCGGGGAGGATCTCCTCCTCGTCCCTCACGATCATGCACAGAGAGAGTCGGGGGCTCATGGCGAAGGGGAGGGGCCGCGGTCAGCCGGCGCGCGCCACCGCCTGCTTCAGGAGCTTCACCGCCTCGGTGTGGAGCTGGCACACCCGGGGCTGGCTCACCCCCAGCACCTGGGCGATCTCCCGGTAGGTGAGCCCCTCCTGGTAGTGGAGCCCGAGGAGGACCTGGAGCCGCTCGGGGAGGCGGGAGATGGCGTCGGCGAGCGCTTTGCGGGTCTGGGCCAGCGCGAGCTGATCGTCGGCGCGGTCGAGGAAGTCGGGCAGGTCGGCCTGCACCGGGAGGTGGGGGTGGGCGAGCGCCGAGAGCCCTTCCAGGTCCAAAGGGTCGAGGCCGCAGGCGTGCGCCAGCTCGTCGATGGCCGGTTCGCGGCCGAGCTGCTGGCCGAGCCGGCCGCGGACCCGGTCCACCCGCTCCACCTGGGCGCGCAGCCGCCTCGGCAGGTGGTCCATCCGGCGGAGCTCGTCGAGCATCGCCCCGCGGATGCGGTGCTCGGCGAAGGTCTCGAACTTCACGTTCTGGGTAGGGTCGAAGCGACGGGCGGCGTCGAGGAGGCCGAGCGCACCCGCCGACCACAGGTCGTCGGGGGTCACCGCCTGGCCGGAGCGAGCGGAGATGCGGCGGGCGAGCCGATCCACCAGCTGTCCGTGGCGCGCCAGGATCGCTCCGTCGGACTCCTCGGCAGGCGCGTAGCGTGGCCGGCCCTGGTACATGGCGCTCCGGTCGCTCCTCTCAGGCGCTCGGCTGCTGGTCCCGCAGCAGCCGCTGCCACATGAGCTTCATCCCCCCGTCGACGGTGGCGGGCGGGTTCCAGGCGAGCAGCCCCTCGGCCAGGTGGCCGAGGGCCCGGCTGCAGGGGGCCTGGGGGTAGAGGTCGACCACCGGTTGCTGGGCCATGACCGAGCGCTGCACGTTCTCGTCGCGCGGCAGGCTGCCGGCGTAGCTCACCTTGGCCTGCAGGAACCGGTCGGTGACCCGCGACAGTTTCTGGAAGATGTCGCGGGCCTGCTGCTCGTCGTGGGCCCAGTTCACCACCACCGAGAAGTGGCGGACGCCGGCCCGCTGCGAGAGCACCTTCACCGCGGCGTAGGCGTCGGTGAGCGAGGTGGGCTCGGGCGTCACCACGAGCAGCGTCATCTGCGCGGCCCCGGCGAAGAACACCACGTTGTCGCCGATGCCGGCGCCGCAGTCGATGAGCACCAGATCGAAGCGCTCGTCGAGCGGGTCGAGGGCGGTCACCAGTCGGAGCTTCTGGGCGTCGTCGAGCCGGGTCATCTCCTGCACGCCGCTCGCGGCGGACAGCATGCGCAGGCCGTGAGGGCCGGCGGTGAGCACCTCGTCCACGCCCACGGTGCCGTCGAGCAGGTGGCCGAGGTGGTAGCGGGGCGCTACTCCCATGACGATGTGGGAGTTCGCGAGCCCCAGGTCGGCGTCGATGAGGAGCACGCGCAGCCCCTGGGCGGCGGCGAGCGTCGCCAGGTTCACGGACACGTTCGTCTTTCCCACGCCGCCCTTGCCGCTGGTGACGGCGATGACGCGAAGTGGATGCCCGGCGTCGCGGGGCTTCCCGAGTAGCTCGCGCAGAGTGTCTGCCTGGTCCAAGGGTCGTCTCCTGTCAGGGGTTCCGCCCGGGGGGCGGTGGGTGAGGGTTCCCGGCGACGAGGTCCACGAGCTCGCGCCCGCTGACCGGATGCAGGTCCTCGGGCACGCGCTGGCCGTCGGTGATGCAGGCGATGGGCCGGGCGATGCGCACCGCGGCCGAGAGGATCGAGCCCGGTCCGGCCGACTCGTCCACCTTGGAGAAGACGAGCCGGTCGGGGCGGAGCGCGCGGTAGCGCTCCGCGACGGCCGCCAGCTCCAGGGCGCCGCTGGCGGCGCTCACCACCAGGTGGAGGAGCACGCCCGGCACGCTGCGGACCAGGTCCGCCTGGCGCGCCACGTCCTCGGGCGCGGAACGGCCGGCGGTGTCGATGAGCACCAGGTCCGCGTCCCGAACGCGCTCCATGGCCTGGCCGAGCTCGGATCGATCGCGGGCCACCAAGACGGGCACGTTCATGATCTCGCCGTAGCGGGCGAGCTGCTCCTGGGCGCCGATCCGGTAGACGTCCACGGTGACGAGGGCCACCTTCTTCTTGGTCTCGAGGATGGCGCGGGCGGCGATCTTGGCGAGGGTCGTGGTCTTGCCGACGCCGGTGGGGCCGACGAGCGCCACCACCTGGCGGTCCCCGTGGAGCCAGGGGGCCCGACAGGGGAGGAGCCTCTCCTCCACCAGCTCCCGCACGCCCTGGACGACCCCCTCGAGCGGCTTGGAGGCCATCGCCTGCCGCACCAGCTCCTCGGCGAGGGTCGCCTCGACGCCCCGGGCGGTGAGCGCCGAGAAGACCTCGGCGGCGCTGGGCGGCAGCTCGAGCTCGCGGGCGGCGCGCGTCTGCAGCGCCACCAGCCGGAGCTCGGAGCGCGTCTCGCCGAGCTCCTTCACCAGCCGGCGCAGGTCGCTCGAGAGTTCCTCCTGCGCCGCCGCGGACCGGGCCGCGGGCCCGGCAGCGGGAGGCCCGCTCGGCCGCGCTGGGCGCGGGCGGGGGCGCTCGGCGGGCGCCAAGGCCGGGACGGGACCGAGCGCCACGGTGAGCTCCACCTCGGCCCGCTTGAGGACCCCGCCGGGCACCGTGCGGGCGTCGAGGACCACCGCGTCGGGCCCGAGCGCCTTCTTGGCGGCGGCGAGCGCTTGGGCGGAGTCGGCCCCTCGGAAGGTTCGGACGGTGGCGTTCATCGGTGAGGCGACCTCCACGGTTCAGGGTTCAGGCGGCCTGGGGCAAGGCGAGCTGGATGGTGCCGGCGGGCTCGACGGTGGTCCCCGGGACGAGCTCCCGTGCGGTAACCACCCAGAGCTCGGGGACGAAGCGGACGGAGAAGTCGAAGATGGGACGGCGCAGGTCGGGAGGGGCGAGCAGCACCACCGGGTTCCCGGCGGTGGCGAGGCGAGCCGCCTGAGCCTCCACCGAGGCGATGAGGCGGCGGGCGGTCTCCATGTCGGGGGCGAGCGCCACCTCGCCGTCGGAGGCTCCCAGGCTGGCGCGCAGCGACTCCTCGAGCCCTCGGTCGAGGGTGAGGGCGCGGACCACGCCGTCCGCCCCGGCGACGCGGCTCGTGATCTGGCGGGCGAGCCGGCGCCGCACCTGCTCCACCAGCCAGGGCGTCTCCTTGCTGCGCGGGGCCGCGTCGGCGACCGCTTCGAGGATGGAGCGCAGGTCGCGCACCGAGACGCCCTCCCGGAGCAGGGCGCGCACCACGCGGACGAGCTCGCCCAGGGTGACCGTCCCCGGGACCGCGTCCTCCACCAGCTTGGGCGCTTCCTTGCCCGCCACCGCCAGGAGTTCCTGCACCTCCTGGCGCCCCACGAGCTCGTAGGCGTTGCGCCGCAGGAGCTCGGAGAGGTGGGTGGTGACCACCGAGGAGGCGTCGACGAGGGTGAGCCCCATCGCCTCCGCCCGCGCCCGGTCGGCGTGGGCCACCCATACCGCCGGCAGGCCGAAGGCCGGGTCCTGACCGCGGATGCCGTCGAGGGCCGGGGTGCCGCCGGCGGGGTCGAGCGCCATGAGCCGGTCGGGGTAGGCGGTGCCGCGGCCGATCTCCATGCCGCGCAGGAGCACCCGGTACCCGTTGGCGTCGAGCTTCAGATTGTCGCGCAGGTGCACCGAGGGCAGCACGATCCCCAGGTCCGAGGCGATCTGGCGCCGCAGCGCGGTCACGCGCCCCGGCACCTCGCCCCCCTTGGCGAGGTCGATGAGAGGGAGGAGCCCGTAGCCGATCTCCACCTCGAGCGCCTCGACGGCGAGCAGGTCCTGGACGCGCTCCGGCTTTCGCTGCTCCTCGGCCTCCGCCGCCTTGGCGCCGGGCTTCTTCTCTTGGGCGTCGGCCCGCTTGGCGAGCATGACGAGGAGGCCCGAGAGGAGCATGAAAGCGAGCAGCGGCATCCCCGGTAGCAGCCCCAGCACCGCCATGACGCCGGAGGCAGTCCGGAGCACCCGGGGGCGGCCGAGGATCTGGGACCCGACCTGCGTGCCCATGTCGGCCCCGGCCGCGCGGGTGACCACGATGCCGGCGCCGGTGGAGACGAGCAGGGCGGGGATCTGCGAGACCAGCCCGTCGCCCACGGTGAGGAGGCTGTAGGTCTCGACCGCTTGCGCGACGGAGAGGTGGTCGCGAAGCACCCCGATGGTGAGGCCGCCCACCAGGTTGATGGCGGTGATGATGAGCCCGGCCACGGCGTCGCCGCGGACGAACTTGCTGGCGCCGTCCATGGCCCCGAAGAACTCCGCCTCCTGGCCGAGCTCTTCGCGCCGGCGGCGGGCGTCCTTGTCGTCGATGATCCCGGCGGCCAGGTCGGCGTCGATCGACATCTGCTTGCCGGGCATGGCGTCGAGGATGAAGCGGGCCGCCACCTCGGAGACGCGGTTCGAGCCCTTGGTGATGACCGCGAAGTTCACCACCAGGAGGATGAGGAAGATGACGAGCCCCACCACCAAACTGCCGCCCACCGCGAAGCGGCCGAAGCTCTCGATGAGATGGCCGGCGGCCCCGGCGCCCTCGGCTCCGTGGAGCAGGATGAGGCGGGTGGTGGCGACGTTCAGCGACAGCCGGTAGAGGGTGATGATGAGCAGCAGGGACGGGAAGACGGAGAACTCGATGGCTCGCCTTAGCCCGAGGGCGATGAGCAGCATCAGCACCGCCACGCCGATGGAGAAGGCGAGCAGCACGTCGAGGGCCGGCGCCGGGACCGGCACCACCAGGAGCGCCAGGACGCCCAGCACCGCCACCGCCATCAGGGTCTCGGCGCGGGCGGCTGTGCTCGGCGCGCTCACGGGCTCACCCCGCGGCCGAAGGGGCGGTGGGTGATGCGGTAGACGTAGGCGAGGATGGCGGCCACGGCCTTGTAGGTGGCCGCCGGCACCTCGCGCCCGACCTTCACCTTGCGGTAGAGCAGCCGGGCGAGAGCGATGTCCTGGACGATGGGCACGGCGTTCTCGCGAGCAAGCTCGCGCATGTACTCCGCGAGAGCTCCCTTGCCCTTGGCGGTGACGCGCGGCGCCCGTCCCTCGTCGCGCCGGTAGCGCAGCGCCACTGCCACGTGGGTCGGGTTCACCACCAGCGCGTCGGCACGCGGGACCTCGACCTTGGCGAGGCCGCGGGAGATCTCCCGGTGGCGCTTGCGGCGCTTGCCGCGGATGAGGGGGTCGCCCTCGTCGTCGCGCGCCTCGCGCTTGGCCTCCTGCTTCGTCATCCGCATTCTCTTGGTGAACCGGAAGCGCTGAAGTGCAAAGTCCGCGCCCGCCAGGACCACCGCCACCGCCAGGACCCTGACGCCCGCCTTCCTCAGAAGATCGAAGGTTCGCGCCACCTGGTCCGGAGGGGCGGCGCCGAGCAGGCGCGGCAGCGCCAGCAGGTCGTCGCGCACCGCGCTCCAGGCCGCCCAGGAGAGCGCCAGCACCTTGACGACGTTGATCCCGAGGTTGGCGAAGAACTCGCTGCGGAAGAGGCGCCCCAGCCGGCCGGCGTGGAAGACGCGGGTGAGGTCGGGTAGGGCGAGGTGGGGCCAGAACCCGCCCCGGGTCTGGGCCAGGGTGACGGCGAAGGCGGCCAGGGCGGCGGAGACGCAGCAGGCGAGGGCGACTGCGGCCGGACCGGCCGCGAGCCCGGGAAGGGCGCGGAAGGGGGTCTCCGGGAGCGCCCGCAGCGAGCCCGCGACGAGCGCCTGGGCCCCGGCGCGGAAGGAGCCGGCGAGGGCCCAGACCGCGGTGGCGGCGGCGGCGGTCGCCGCCACCATCCCGGCGTCGCGGCCGAGAGCCACCTGGCCTTCCTCGCGCGCCTTGCCGAGTCGCCGGCCGCTCGGTTGTTCTGTCCTGTTCTCCTGGTCTTCCATGGCGGCTAGCGGGAGAAGGCGGCGACAGTGGTGCGGGCGATGACCTCGGCCGCGTGCGGGACGACGAGGTAGAGGGCTCCCCCGCCGCAGAGGATGGCAACCGAGAAGCCGACGCTGGCGAGCGAGAGCTGCGGGGCGGCGCGGGAGAGGACGCCCATGAGCGCGTAGGCGACGAGGACCGCGGCCAGCACGGGGAAGGCGACCCGGACCGCGAGCGTGGCCCCGAGCACGGCCTGGCCGATGGCACGGCTCGCGAGCGCTTCCACCGGCAGCTCCCCTCCCGGAGGCCACAGGCGCACCGAGCGGGCCAGCCAGCCGATCGCCTCCCGGTGGATGCCGAGGGCCAGGGCGGAAAGCTGGGCCAAGGTGAGGAGCAACTCCCCGGGAGCGTTCGAGTTCGCCCCGCTCGCCGGGTCGACCATCGAGGCGAACCCGATGCCCATCGAGACCCCGATGACCTGCCCGGCGGCCACCGCCGCCTGCAGCACCCAGCTCGCCGCGAAGCCGGCGAGCAGGCCGAGAGCCGTCTCGGCGGCGACCGCCAGCACCAGGCCGGGAATGCCACGCGGCAGCGCCACCGCCGGGGCGCCCGCGCCGGTGAAGGCCGCGAGCGCGAGCACCACCGAGAGCGAGAGCCGGATACGCACCGGGACGACCCGCGCGCCCAGGATGGGAGCGGAGACGAGCAGGCCCGCGGTCCGGAGCAGGACGAGCAGGTAGCCCCAGCCCTGTCCGGCGAGGACCTCCATGCTACCCGCCTCCCGCCATCCGCAGGATGGAGCGGGCCAGGAACCCGGAGAGCCGCTCCAGCATCCACCCGCCCGCGAGCCAGATGACGATCCCTCCCACCGCGATGCGGGGCAGGAAGGAGACGGCCGGGTCGTTCACCTGGGTGGCCGCCTGCAGGATCCCGAAGAACAGCCCGGAGAGGAGCATGGTGAGGAAGAGGGGGCCGCCCACGCTCGCCACGAGCAGGAGCCCCTCGCGGAAGACCGCGCCGGGGAGGTTGGGGTTCACGAGAAGCTCCGGACGAGGGAGGCGACCACGAGGCGCCAGCCGTCGGCCATGACGAACACCGCCACCTTGACCGGCAGCGAGACGAGCGGCGGCGGCACCATCATCATGCCGAGGGACATGAGGATTCCCGCCACCATCACGTCCACCAGGAGGAGCGGGATGTAGAGGAAGAGCCCCATGCGGAAGGCGGTGGTGAGCTCGGAGACCATGAAGGCAGGGGCGGCGATGGTGAGCGGGATGGCCTCGCCGCGGGCCGGGCGCTCCCTCCCGGCGATGTCGTAGAAGAGCGCCAGGTCCTGCTCGCGCGTCTGTCGCAGGAGGAAGGTGCGCACCGGCCCGCTCGCCCGGTCGATGGCCTCCGGGGTGGTGATCTTGTCCTCCAAGTAGGGCTGCAGCGATTGCTCCCAGACCTTGGTGCCGGTCGGCGCCATGACGAAGCCGGAGAGGACGAGGGCGAGCCCCACCATCACCTGGCTGGGGGGGAGCTGCTGGGTCCCGAGCGCTTGGCGCAGGAAGGAGAGGACGATGATGATGCGGGTGAAGGAGGTGACGGAGATGAGGAGCGAGGTCGCGAACGAAAGGACCGTGAGGAGCAGGAAGAGCTTCACCGCCGAGGAACCGCCCCCCTGCAGGCTGAGCGTGACAGCCGAGTCGGGGGAGGCGCCGGCGGCGGCGAAAGCGGGGATCATGCCACCTTCCCGCTCAGCCCGCGGGCGAGCTTGCGGCGCAGCTCGAGATCGTCGGAACTCTCCTGCAGGATCGCCTCGAACGAGCCGGCCGGGTCGGGGGCGGCGGGCGCCTTGCGCACCTTCTGCCAGAGGTCCTTGAGGCTTGAGAGCGGGCGGGGCTCCGGCCCGGCGGCCATGGCGGGGGCGGGGGCGAGCGAGAGCGCGGGCTCCTCGTCGGCGGGACGGGAGGAGAGGAGGGTGATCCCGGACTCGCTCGAGCCGAGGAGCAGGATCTGGCCGCCCATCCGCGCCACCACCAGCTGCCGCTTCGGGCCGAGGTGAGCGGTCTCCACCACCTGGACGAGGCGGCGCCCCTGCCCTCCCTTCTTGCGGGAGAGGAGGAGCGCCACCGCCGCCAGGGCGAGGAGGGCCGAGGCGGCGGGCAGGGCGGAGACGAGAGAGGGCATGGCCGGGGCGAGCATCGCCTCGGGCGAGGGGGCGGGCCTCGGCGCCGCAGCGGCGAACGCCGGGCCGGCTTCGGCGGCTTGCGGGGCGGAGAGGGTCGCCGAGTCCGGCGCCGCAGGGGGCGCCTCGGCGGCCTGGGCCTGGAGGGCGAGGGCGAGCAGGAGGGCGGTCATGGCGGGCCCTAGCGCAGGCGCTGGATGCGCTCCTGCGGGCTCACGATATCGGTGATGCGAATGCCGAACTTGTCGTTCACCACCACCGCCTCGCCGCGGGCGACCAGGCGGTCGTTCACCAGGATGTCGAGGGCCTCGCCGGCCACCTTGTCGAGCTCGATCACCGAGCCCGGGCCGAGCGCCAGGAGGTCGTGGATGGTCATGCGCGCGCGCCCCAGCTCCACGTCGACGTGCAGGGGCACGTCGAGAAGGAGGTCGAGGCGCCGGGCCGGGGGTTCGTTGGGGACGTTCTTGCCAGGTTCCATGAGATCGCTCCTCTAGGCTCCGGCCATGGGCGCGAGGGCGCGCTCCACCACCAGCGCCATGCTTCCGGCGGACACGCTCGGCGTCCCGCGCAGCTTCTCGCGCCCTTCCACCAGGACGGGCAGGGTTCCCACCTCGTTGCTGTCGAGCAGGAGGACGTCTCCCTCCTTCAGCTCGAGGAAGCGCGCGAAGGGGATGACCGTCCTCCCGAAGACGCCGCAGAGCTCGACGTCCACCTGCTCCACCTCGCGCGCCAGCGCCTCGGCGAAGCGCTCGTCGGCACGCTGGGAGAGGCGGCGGGGAGAGGCGAGCCGGGTCTTGGCCGGCTCCACGGCGGCGTAGGGGATGACGAGCTGCAGCCGCCCCTCGATCCCGCCCTTCAGCTCGAAGGCCGAGACGATGCCCACGTCGCTCGGCGGGGCGATGGTGGCCATGCGCGGGTCGAGCTCGAAGCGCAGCACCTCGGGCTGGAAGGGGATCACCGGTCCCCAGGCGGCGGACATGGCCTCGGTGAGGATCCCGAGGAGGCGGCGCAAGACGAGCTGCTCCACGCCGGTGAACTCGCGGCGCCCCTCGGGGAGCGCGTCGGCGGGGCGGGCGCGGCGGTCGCCCAGGGCGGCGGCGAGCAGGGCCTCCGCCAGGCCGGGCTCGAGCACCGCGAGGGCGAAGCCGTGCGCCGAGCCGAGCCCCAGGACGCAGACCGAGGCGGGAGGCGCGAGCAGGGGCGTCAGGTCGGCGAACTTGAGCAGGGTGGCCGGGCTGGAGGTGACGCGCAGCGCGAGCCGGGTGCGGCCGGCCAGGCCGATCCCCAGCATCGACGCCACCTGCTCGTTGATGGCGTCGAGCGTCGGCATCTGACCGCGGATGATCCGGTCTTGGCTGGTGAGGTCGTACCCGACGACCTCGCCCCTCTGCTCCGGCGTGTCCTGCGGGACGCGGCCCTCCTGGACCGCGCTCATCAGCGCTCGGACTTCCTCTGGGGTCAGGGTGGCGGGCACGGGTCCCTCACTGCACCACGATGTCGGTGATGTAGAGCCCCTTCACCGCTACCTCGGGCACTGTCTTCTCCAGTTGCTTCAGGAGGTCCTCCTTGGCGTGCCCGAGCCCCTCGCTCCCGCGGAGCTCGTCGAAGGTCCGGTCGGAGAGGTAGGCGATGAAGCCGTCGCGCACGCGCGGGAGGGAGGCGCCGAGCTTCTCCTTGTCCGCCTCGTTCGCCACCTCGAGCTCGAAGGAGACCCGGGCGTAGCGGTCGGTCTCGGTGTCGCGCAGGTGCACGACGAAGTCGGAGAGCTTCTGGGTCGGGCCCACCGACGGCCCCTTCGCGCCCTTGGCGCTCCCCTCGTGCCCGCCCTCCTCCTTGGCGGAGCCCGAGGGCTTGGCCGCGCCGGAGGGGCGCAGGAGCAACACCGCCAGGACGCCCGCCAGCATCAGGCTGTTGAGCGCGAGCAGCGCGGGCAGCATCTTCGAGCCGCCCCGGGCGGGCTTGTCGGCTGCCGGCTCGGTTTCTTCGTTCTTTTCGGGGGCGTCGGCCATCGCGAGGTCCTCTCGGGCCGGGAAGGGAGCAAGGGGCGTGCCGCCTCGCCGGGCTCGAAAAACTGCCGCTGGCCGGGGGACGGCGTCAGCCGGCTGACGGAGGAGGCGGGGCGGAGGCGGGAGAGGTCAGCGTCCTGACGGGCGCCGCTGACGGACCGACATGGAGGGGAAGGTGGTCGGGAGGGGCCGGCAAGCCGCCCGCGCCCGGAAGGCGGCGGGTGGCGCTAGACAGGCATGGTTGGACCCGCTGTCACACGAGCGTGGGTTACTGCCGTCGAGGGTCAACTCAACGGCTGCAGAGCCACAGTGGGAGGTAGATCCAACCATGGAAAGCGTACGATTCGTCGGTCTGGACGACCACGCGGATAGCATCGCCATCGCGGTCGCGGAGCCCGGACGGGGAGAGCCGAGCGTGCTGCTACGAGGCCGGACCGACCGGGTTCGTGCTCCAGCGCGACCTGACGGCGGCTGGCATCGATTGCAGCGTGGTGGCGCCATCGCTCGTGCCCATGAAGGCGGGCGACCGGGTGAAGACGGATCGGCGCGATGCGTCGTCGCCATCGGCTGGGAGCTTGCCGGCTTCGTCTGGGCCATCGGGCGCCAACCACAACTGCTCGAAGCTTGAAAGGAGGAGTGCTCGGACGAAGAGAGCAGCGGGCGACCTGGCCCGGCCAAAGGGGAACCCTCGTGCCGACTGTGGGTACGGCTCCTTGGAGCCCGACGCCCGCGCCTAGACGGTGGAAGCCCCCGACGGACTCAGGTCATGGGGTAACCAACCCGCGAATATCAGTCTGATCCGCCGTCGCTCCTTGCTCCAGGACGCTCGCCGCCGTGGCCGCCCGAGCGCAGTAGCAAAGCGGCCGACCCCGCGAACGGAGCCGGCCGTTTGACGGGTTCAACCATATCAGTCGTAGAGGTTCGACAGGCGTTCCTTGAGGCCGCGCGTCAACGTCTTGATGATCTCGTCGTTGGCCCCGATGATGGAGCGGCCGATCATGACGAGCGCGTCCACCTCGTCGGCGTCGATGGTGCCGGCGTAGAGGCCGGTCTTCTTCGCGAGCGAGTTGGAGAAGCAGACGATGTTCACGAGCGAGGCGCGGTCGGCGTTGTCGTACTCCGCCGAGTCGCGGATGCAGCGGGTCACCTGCTCCGGCATCTGCCACTTCTCCGCGAGCGCCACCCCCACCGGGCGGTGGGTGCGGGCGATCACCGCCATCCACTCGGCCGAGTCGATGAAGGGGCGGTTGTAGACCTCGGTCATCTGCCGCTCGAACTCGAGCAGGATGGCGGCCACCACCGGCTTGCCGACGTCGTGCAGGAGCCCGGCCAGGTAGGCGGCCTCGGAGTCGGCGTTGCCCGAGAGGGCGAGCACGTCCCGCGAGAGCGTCGCCACCGCTACCGAATGCTGCCAGACCCGCTTCATCGAGTCGGCGATCTTCGGGTCGCGGGACATGAACACCTTCTGGGCGGTCGCCTCCACCAGCAGGGAGCGGACCGCCTTGGCGCCCAGCCGGGTGAGCGCCTCGGGCAAGGTGACCTTCTTCGTCCCGCCGGCGAAGGCGGCGCTGGTCGCCTGCCGCAGCAGCCGAGCCGCGATGACCGGGTCGCGCTCGATGATCGTCCCCACCTGCTTGAAGGACACGTCGGGGTCCTTCAGCACCTCGAGCGCCTTCGCCACCACCGACGGCAGGGTGGGGAGCACGAGGGAGTCCTCGGCGATCCGCTTGAGGACGATCTGCTCGAGCTGCTCCGAGAGCTTTTCGGCTCCCATGCCGTCGCCGTCAGGCCTGGGACGCGGCCTGCGCCTCCGAGACCGAGGCGTAGAACTTGAGCTCCTTCGTCTCGGTGTAGGTGTTGAGGATCTTCTGCAGCTCGCCCCCCCCCACGACCGCGAAGCGCATCCCCACCTGCTTCGCCTGGTCGGCGGCGGCGAGGAGGAACTTGGCCAGCCGGTCGCCGGTGGTCGGGGCCACGCTCACGTCGAGGATCACGTCCTCGAAGCAGGCGGCGGCGACCTTGTTGAGCGCGGGGGAGAAGGTCTCGGCGATCCGGGTGTAGTACTTGTCGATCCGGTCGGCCCGGCCGGTGAAGGCGGCGGCCTTGAGCACGTTCTCCTCGGCGGTGAGCAGGTCGAGGTTGTCGAAGTACTGACCGATGAAGTCGTCGACGTTGTCCTGGCTGAAGGGCTTGAAGAGCACGTTGTCGAAGCCCTGGGCGCGCGCCTCGCCCAGCACGTCGTTGGTGGTCCGGAGCGCCAGCGCCACGAAGGCCGCGTGCGGCTGCAGCACCTTGAGCTGCTGGGCGAGGACGGCGCTGTCCACGTCGGGGATCTCGGTGTCGACGAGCGCCACCCGGTAGACGCGCTGCCGGCAGGACTGCAGCGCCGCCTGGGCGCTGGTGACGCCGTTCAGGGAGATGTGGGCGGGCAGCATGGTGCGCAGCTTCTTGTGGACGTTCTCCATGTCGTCCACCACCAGCACGTCCACGAACTGCTTGCCGGCCTCGACTCGTCCGGCGGGCTCGGGGGCCGCGGCGGCGGGCTCGGAGGTGACCGCCAGCACGTCCTCCGCTCCGCCCTCGCCCTGCAGCACGCTCAGGACCTTGGCGCGCAGCTCCTCGGGCTTGAAGGGCTTCAGGATGTAGTCGGCGATGCCGATCTTCATCACGCCCGAGACGACGGAGCGTTTCGACTCCGAGGTGAGCATGATGACCGGGGTCTTGTTGCCGCCCTCGCGCATCTTGGCGAGCATGCCCGGGCCGTCCAGGTTGGGCATGGTGACGTCGAGCAGGACGAGGTCGTACTCGCGCTCGCCCAGCTTGGAGAGCCCCTGCACGCCGTCCTCCGCCTCCTCCACCTCGAAGCCCAGGTCCTTGACCTGCTTCGCCACGATGGTTCGGACGGACCGGCTGTCGTCCACGGTGAGAATCGTTGCCATCTGGGTCCTCCTAGAGCAGCCCTTCGAAGATCCACAACACGAGGCCGATCTCCTTGCCTCGCAGCACCAGGGAGTGCCCCGGCTTGCCGTTGGGGTGCGGGGGCACCTTCTTGCCCTCGAAGACGGTGGGCAGCCCGAGCTGCTGGTCGAGCGACATGGCGCTCTTGAGCAACCCGGCGGTCATGTTGACGAGCTCGCGCAACGAGTCGTCCATCATGGCCTGGTCGACGTTCTCGTCGGCGCAGCCGAACATGGCGGCGCTGAGCTGCGCACAGCCGCGCCGGTCGGAGGAGAGCCCCACGGTGATGGGCTGGCCGCCGGCGATGGGCAGCACCGCGGTCCGCCACACGAGAGCCTCGGATGGGCTCGCGTTCGTCTCAGGGGCGAAGGACAGCCCTAGCATGGTCTCGGTGACGCCCGATACCAGTGCCGCCATCCGCTCCGGGGTAGGGAATGGTTTCATAGTGGGGCGAGGGTCGCCCGGGACACACCCACTGCAAGCGGTGATCCCGAACGTCGCACGGCGTGGTGCCGGGCGCTCCCCGAGGCTTCGTCAGTCGTTTTCACTGGTTGCGACCCCGTCGCGGGCGGCGACAGGTCGGCGCCGCCCCGGGGGCGGCGCGTCTGAGGAGACCCGGGTCCCAACGGACACCCCGTCACATCACCTTGGCGAGGGCGGCGTGGATGACGTCGGGAGTGAAGGGCTTCGCGATGACGAAGAGCGCCCCCGCCTGGTGGGCCCGCTCGACCATGGAGGGGTTCTGCTCGGAGGTGACGAAGGCCACTCGGACCGGGTTCCCCTCCGCCCGCAGGGCCTCGGTGAACTCGATCCCGCTCATCTCCGGCATGTTCCAGTCGGTGAGGACGAGGTCCGGCGGGCTCTGCCGGACGGCGGCCAGGGCCTCGGCGCCGTTGGAGGCCTCGGCGAAGGCCAGGTCGGGGAAGCCGGCGGCCTTCACGGTGCGGATGATCATGGTTCGCATGGCCTTGCTGTCGTCGACGACGAGGACGTTCATCTGGGTTCTCCGTTCGGGGAGCGGGCGTTCGGCTAGAAGTCCTGGAAGTTGATGTCGCCGTCGAGGGGGATGACGTCCTCGGGCTTGAGGCCGAGGGAGCGCATGCCGGTTTTGGCCTCGCCGTTCTGCT
>Ga0335081_10000579_pt1 | contig 61352 bp, 61 predicted proteins | sample Lox_Sample_35_FD_206713 | JGI IMG/M metagenome (GOLD analysis project Ga0335081, IMG submission 206713) | Soil microbial communities from Loxahatchee National Wildlife Refuge, Florida, United States - Lox_Sample_3.5 | ecosystem: Environmental > Terrestrial > Soil > Wetlands | place: USA...
TGTTCCAGTCCGACGCCGCCTCGACGATCGAGCGCAGATAGCGGTGCATCGGCTCGCGTGCGATCGACCATGCCTTGTCGCGGTCCTCGTGACAGAACATGTGGAAGGCGAGCATGACGCGGCCCTGGCCCTTGTGGCCCGCCTCGCGCCAGGCGTTGCGGTAGAGGCCGATCAGCTCCTCCATATGTTTAACGGCGAGGGGGATGGCCATGATCGAATGGCCCGCCTTGCCGGTCTCGATGAAGCTTTCCGGCGTGACGGTGCACGCGACCCAGAACGGCGGCCGCGGCTTCTGCGTCGGGCGCGGCAAGGAGGTCGTGTTGCGGAAACTGTGGAAGCGGCCCTCCGAGCTCACATTCTCCTGCTCAAGGAGGAGCCGCACCTGCGCCATGCCCTCGTTGAAGCGCGCGCGGCTTTCGTCGAGGCTGATGCCGAAGCGGGCGAACTCATGCGGCAAAAAGGCGCGGGCGAAGCCGGCCTCGAGGCGTCCGCCCGAAATCGCGTCGAGCATGCCGAGTTCGCCCGCGATCTTGAGCGGATGGTTGAACACTGGCAGCACCGCGCCGGTCACAAGGCGTACTTTCTTCGTGCGCTGCGACACGGCGGTGAGGAAGACGATGGGATTGGGCGTGTAGCCGCCGTAGGGCACGAAATAATGCTCGACCGTGCGCACGTGGCCCCAACCGTACGAGTCGCACAGCGCCGCAAGCCGCAGGCATTCGTCGAAATACTGCGCCCCGGATTTCTGTTCGGGTCCGACGTCGGGAAAGAATTGCACTCCGAATTCCATTGAATTCTCCTCGCGCCAACCGCCGTGACATGATACCGAAGAATGCGCCACGCGGCCTTTGTCGTTTAGGAACTGCTAACCACTTTGCCGCAGAGAATCCCCCTCGGGAAGAACTCCCGCAAAGCCCGAAACGTCAGAGGTCGAGAACGGCCCATGTATGATTGTGACTGGTGGCGGGGCGCCGTCATCTATGAAATCTATCCCGCGAGCTTCCGCGACGCCAATGGCGATGGCTGGGGCGACCTTCCCGGCATCGTCGAGAAGCTCGACTATATCGCCTCGCTCGGCGTCGATGCGGTCTGGATCGCGCCGTTCTTCCGCTCGCCGATGCAAGATTTCGGCTACGACGTGGCGGACGCGTGCGAGGTCGATCCGCAGTTCGGCACGCTCGCCGACTTCGACCGGGTCGTGGCGAAGGCGCACGACCTTGGGCTCCGCGTCATCATCGACCAGGTCTGGGGCCATACGTCCCAGGCGCACGCCTGGTTCGAGACGAGTCGCAGGAGCCGCGTCAACGAGCGCGCGAACTGGTATGTCTGGGCCGATCCGAAGCCCGACGGCACGCCGCCCAACAACTGGCTTTCGGTGTTCGGCGGACCGGCCTGGACCTGGGAACCGCGCCGCCGCCAATATTATCTCCATCATTTCCTGGCCGCGCAGCCGACCCTCAATCTGCGCAATCCTGACGTTGTCGAGGCGCTGCTCACGGTGGCGCGCTTCTGGCTCGCGCGCGGGGTCGATGGCTTCCGGCTCGATGCGGTCGATTTCCTGCTGCACGATCCGCAGCTGCGCGACAATCCGGCGCGACCGCCGGCGTCGGGCCAGATCCCGGCGAAACTGTTCGGTCTGCAGCATCACTGCCACGACATGCTGCAACCGGATGTGGTGGACGTGCTGCGCCGCCTGCGCGCGCTTGCAGACCGCTTTCCCGGCACGGCGCTTCTCGGCGAAGTGTCGAGCCAGGACGGCGCCTTCGAGCGCATTGCGCACTACACCAAGGCGGACGAAGGGCTGCACATGGCCTACACGTTGCGCCCGTTGCGCAAGGACACCTTCGCGCACGCCCTTGGCGAGGCGCTTGACGAGATCGCCGCCGCGGCGGGCTCGGGCTGGCTCTGCTGGGCCTTCAGCAATCACGACGTGGAGCGCGTCGCGAGCCGCTGGAATCCGCTCAAGGAGCATGGGCTGCCGCCGCCAGATGGCTTCGTGGAAATGCTGATGGCCGTGCTCCTCAGCTTGCGCGGCAGCATCTCGCTTTATCAGGGCGAAGAGCTGGGCCTCGAGGAGGCCGAACTGGACCTCGGCGAGCTGCGCGACCCGTTCGGCATCGCCTATTTCCCGGAATTTGCCGGCCGCGACGGCAGCCGCACGCCGATGCCGTGGCGCGCCGATGCGCCGCATGCCGGATTCTCCACGGCGACACCCTGGCTGCCAGTGCCGCGCGCGCATTTCGGCACAAGCGTTGCCGAGGAGGAGGCTGCCGCGGCAGCGCCGCTTCATGCTTGGCGCCGCCTGATCGAATGGCGCAAGGCGCACCCGGCGCTGGGGGTCGGCTCGTTCCGGCGGCTCGACGCGCCCCATCCGCTTCTGGTGTTCGAGCGCCGCCTTGGCGGCGACCGCGTGGTCGCGGTCTTCAATCCCTCGCCGCAGCCGCAGCTCGTCGAACTCGGGCCCGATAACACCTCGTTCCTCGCGAGCGCGGGCACGAGGCTTGAAAAAGGTGCGGGCCGATTGCCGCCGTGGGGCTATTGTTTCGCCGCCATGCCGGCGCACGAGCCAGCCAAGGCGCCGGTCGGCTGACCCGGCGTCAATTCTGGATGCGTATCGCTTGGCCCGTGCGCGGCCCGCACTCGCCGGTCACGCTGATGCTGCCGCCGTTGCCGGCAAGCTTCCCTCCGATCGTATATCCCTGCCAGGTCGCCGTGATGGTACCGTCGGCGGCGACGGTTCCCGCCAAGGGCGAGGATCCGGGGCCCGCGCCGCTCGTGACCTCCGTCGGCGAGGTCACCTCGCGGTGGAGTTCGCCGGAGATGCGGCTGTCCTTGATCTCGGCGGCGATGCGAAGGGCCGCGCAGGACTTGGTGGAGGTCGCGGCAGCGGTGACAGTCGTCGCGGGAAAGTCGATCACCCACCTGCCGTCATAGGGATCGGCCTGGGCCGGGACTACCGGCAGCAAGAACACGAAAGCCAGCGCTGCCGAAGCGAGCCATTTCGACATGGAAGATAACCTCCGTATTCGCCGCGGGTGGCGCGGCAAAGCGGAGTTTACACCTGAATCGGCCCACGACGAACGCGCGGGCCGCACTCGCCGGTCACTTGGGTCTTCTTGCCTCGGATCGGTTCCGCTTCAATCGAGAGAGCGATTAAGCGCCGCAAGCCTGTCGTACCACGCGATCTGGTCAGCGAGCGTGAAGTGCGCGTTGGCGGGCGAGGGGTTGGGCACGACGAAAAGCCGCGTTGCGACGATACGCGCGCGCTGAAGCCCGAGCGCCGCGCCGTCGGCCGCGGGATCGAGCGCGCGGGCAAGCGCACGATAGCTCGTGACGCCATGGAAGCACGCGACGCGCGGGCGAAAGCGCTCGATCTTGCGCACGAGGAGCGGCACGGATTTGGCGAATTCCTCCTTCGAGAGCTCCTCGGCGCGCGCGCTCGCGCGCTTAACAGCATCGGTGAAGCCGAAACCAAATTCGAGGAGCGCGCGGTCGTGCTCCGGCAACAGCACCTTGATGCCGAGCGTCGCGCGCGCCCGTTCGCTCAAGCGCGAGCGCGAGAAGGCGGGCCAGAATCGGTTCGTGCGGCGGGCAAAATAATGGCCGGCCGCAACCGAGTAGAGCGAGGGGTTGATGCCGACGAAAACGATGTCGAGCCCCGGGCGCAGCAGATCGGGCAAGGTGGGAGCGCGCGGCATCGCAGTTGCTATAGTGGCAGAGGCATGAGGGTCTATACCATCGGCCATTCGACCCGCGCGCTCGCGGACTTCACGGCGCTCCTCGCGTCCGCCGGGATCGCCTGCGTCGCCGACGTGCGCCGCTTCCCGCGCTCGCGCCGCCATCCGCACTTCAACGGCGATGCCCTTGCGCGCTCCCTCGCGGATGCAGGAATTTCGTATCGCCACTTCGAGGCGCTGGGCGGCCGCCGCGGCAAGGCGCCATCGAAGCCATCAGAGAACACGCTGTGGCGTGAAGAGCCGTTCCGCAACTATGCCGACTACGCCGAGACGAAGGAGTTCCGCGCCGCGTTCGGCTCACTTGCGGCGCTTGCTGCGGAGCGCCCGGTGGCGATCATGTGCGCCGAGGCGGTGTGGTGGCGCTGCCACCGCCGCATCATCGCGGATTACTTCCTCGCGCGCGGCGACGAAGTCGTGCACATCCTCGATAAAGGCAAGCTCGAGCCGGCCACGCTCACGCCGGGCGCCGCGCCGCGGCCCGACGGCACTGTTCTCTACTCGGGCAACGAGCCGCGCCTGCCGTTGTGATCGCTACCGTGCGTGCGCCGTCTCGCGCGCGATGCGCTCGCTCTCGGCGAGCGTGTCGCGCAGCACCTTGTCGGCCTGCGCCGCGGTCCTGACGAAGATGCGTAGGAATGAATCCGTGCGCGGCAATTGGAACAGCGTCTCTTCCTCGTCGTCGACGCTGCGGCCAGTGATCACGAGCACGTTGTCCTGCGGCGTGATGACGAGCTCCGTCAACGGCACGCCCGGTCCTGTGATGTATTCGACGACACGATGGCGCGCAGGTTCCTCTGTGCTCGGCACGATCGTCATGCGATAGGGCGTGCGCGTGGCGGCCGCCTCGATCAAGGCGCGCGTGAATGGGCGCAGGAACGTCTCGTCAAAGCCGAGAAGCGACACCGCGCCCTCCTCGGGGAGACCGCTGCGCATGTCGAGCGTCGCCCACAGCGAGGCGCGCCCGTTGTAGAAATCGACAGAGGCGAGATCGAGGTTGATGGTGTCGATCCCCTGCGGCGGCAAGGTCGCGCGGCTGCACAAGAACGCAAAGCACGATGGCTCGCGTTTCAGCGACAGCACGGTCGTCGCTTCGAGGTTGCGGTCGGAAATGGCGTTGAGCGGGCTCGTCATCGACTTCTGCCTTGACCGGGGCCGAGAACCTGGCGTCTTTCGCGCCATTCCCAGTTATCGGGCCTTCCAGTTAACTTTTAGATAATGGAGGAAAAAATTGAGTCCAAATTGTCACTCAACTTTTAGGCAAATTGTCGGCCGCAAATAATCGTCGAAGTTTCATTGATCAAACTGGCGCAAACATTGCCATTCTTGCGGCGCCGACAGGATGGGCAACCAAGTCTTAAAACATTGCTAGTAATTTCGACTGGTCCCAGTGCAGAGGCATTTTGCGAATGAGCACCTTGGCCGAGACGATCAACGACGCAATGGCCCGGCTCGGGCCCGCGACACGGGATCGGGTCCGCGACATCATGACAGACATTGCGGGTCTCAATCTCGGCGCCGAAGACCGGCTCTCGGTGCTCGCCACCGCAATCGCCGCCGTCGCCGCGACCTATCACGGCCGGCACAAGCCGATTTATCTCGAGGCGGTGCAGACGTGGTCGCTCGAAATCTCGGTCGGCCTCGCGCCGCCGCCGGTGCGGTTTTCCTCGCCGGCCGAGGACGCGCTGATCGAGGATGGCGCCGAAATTCTCGTCACCGGCCTCGATGGGCTCCTCGAACAGCTTGCGCACGGCGCCGCCGGCCTGCAGGACCGGCTCGTCGTCGAGCTGTCGCTGTTCGCGCAGCTTCTGGGGCAGCATGACGCCAACACGGTGCATCTCACCCTGCGTGCGGTGGCCGACGCGCTCGATGACGAGGAGTACCGCCCAGGCCGCGCCGTGCGTGTGCCGCTCGGCGCGACCGTCCTGCCTGTGGCGCGTGACGCGTGCCTTGCGACGATCGCGCCGCGCGGCGTCGCCTAGACTTCTAGATCCCGAGCCGGAACCTCGTCATCACGACGATGGTCGTGAGCTGAAGCACGGCCTCGAGTGCGGTGATGGCGAGGTATACGCGCATCAGCTTCTGCACCAGCGCAAAGTTCGGCTCGGGCTTGCGCGTCTCCCACAGCACCCAAAGATTGACGGGCGCCAGGATGAAGATGCCGAAGAACGCCATCACGACGACGAGCGTCACCGCCGCCTCGACCCAGTAGAAGCCGGGATAGGGCACGTCGAGATATCCGAGTCGGCGCGCGAGCTCCCAGCCGGCCCATGGCGTCACCGTCGAAAGCATCGGAAAAATCCAGAAGAACCGGGCCGAAAGCTCCTGGCTCACGGTGCGCCGAAGTCTCGGATCGAGCTTCCTCAGGATCGGGCCAAGCAGGAAGCCCATGAAGAGATCGATGCCGGTCCACGCGAGGCCGAAGAACACGTGCACCCAGTTGAGGAACCACAGAGCGATCTCGGGCGGGAAGAATTTCTCGTCGTTGACGGTGAAGATCACGAGCGCGACGCCCGCGACCAGAATCCACGCGAATTTCCAGCGGATCAGCGGCGGCAGCGGCTCGGGCAGGGGGCGGGTGATGGTGGCCATGGCGGCAAGGTGAAGTCACGCCACGGCGCGGTCAAGCCGCGGCTTCGCGCGCGCTCACGCCACCGCGGGCTGCCCGAAGAGAATTCGCGCGACACGGCTCGGGAGCGTCAGGCGGCGCGCGATCGCCGCACGCTGGGCACTCACGCCGCCTTGCGCGATCGCCAGCAAATCCTCGTCGGCGATAAGCGGCGATGAGGCGAGGAACGGCGCCGATACTTCGGGCGCGTCGCTCGCCAGCGTGCGCACGATGTCGCGAGGCAGCTCGCGCGCATGCTTGATGCTTTCGGCAAGCACGCGCCGCACCAGCGGCTCGCCGTCGTAAAGCGCGAGGCGGAAGAGATCGAGCGCGGCCATGCGTGCGTCGGGGTCGAGCGCGCCGTCGACGTAGAGCGTCGCGGCCCGCTCCACAGTCTTGGCGCGCTCCGTCCAGGAATGCTCCTGGGCGAACTGCAAAACCATGTCGCGTGTTACTCCGAACATTGCGTTCTGGCCCGGCTGTCGATGGCATCACTTTCGCTGGACCACGGTTAAATTCCGATTAAAGCGATAATGAACTTACGGTTGATCTGTAATCCCGGCGATTAAATCTGCCCGATCGGGTGAGTTATCCACAGTCGAGGAATGGCGGCTTCTACGAATTGATGCTTCTGGCCAAGGAAAAGCGCCGTGCTTTGGAATGCATGTGACAAAAAAGTGGCCGAATCGCCTGCGAATCGGCGTTGCTTCGACTCGCGATTACTCACTTTCGGGTGAGGCCGTACGATCCCTCAGAAGCGCGTCAGTGGAACAGACGCTCGAAGAATCCGCGCTCGAACTGCTCGGGGATTTTGAATTTGATGGGCGTCGTCGGAATGCTGTCCGGCACTGCCGGCAAGGGTGACGCCGCGCGTACCATCTGCAGCGCCGACTGGTCGAGATAATCCACGCCCGAACTCTCGGCCACTTCGGCGTCGAGCACGGTGCCGTCGCGCGCGACGGTGATCGAAAGCCAGACTGTGCCGAACGACGGGTCCTTCCGTCCCTCGTTCGGGTTTTTCATGAAGCGCCGCAAGTGGCGGCGCACGCGATCGAACCATTCGTCGCCGGCGCCGGAGAGATCGCCGGCGAAGCCGACGCCGCTACCGCGCGTACCTTGGCCCGGTCCTGCATTGGCACCCGGGCCGCTGCCTGGCCCCAGTGTCGCGGCAGGTGAGGGGCCTGGCGGCGCGACGACTGGCGTGGCCGCGGCCATCGCTTGCGGCGCCGGGGTCGCCGCCGCAACCGCGGTGGCCGGCGAGGGCGGCGGCGCGGCTGCCGGCTGCGGCGGTAGAGGCGATGCCGCGGGCGAGGTGTGCGCCGGCTTGTGCTGCGGATGCGGTGGCGGGGGTGGCGGCGGTGGCGGCGCCACTGCGACCGCCGTCGGGACGGGCGCGGGCGTCGGCATCTCTTGCGTTGGCGTTTGCACTGGTGTTGGCGCCGGCGGCGGCGGCGTCGCTTCAGGCGGCGGAACTGTCGGCACGATCGTCGGCACCGCTTCCTGCGCGGGCGGTGCTGTCGCTTGCGCCGGCTCGCTCTCGGCGGCCGGTGCGGATGATGCGCTCTCCGCTACCTGCGCCTTGCCGCCACCGCCGCCCGCGGCACCTTCGCCGCCTTGCGCATCGGGCACCACGGTCACGATTTCGACCGGCGGCTCTTCCGGCGCGCGCGGCTGCCACAAGAGAAAGATGAGGGCGATCAGCGCGCCGTGCAGCAGGAGCGACTTGGCAAAGGACCATACGCGAAGCGAGCGCTCATCCGGCCGTTGGAACTCTGCTTCGCCTGCGCTCATGCCGGCTGACGGCGCTCGCCTCTTGTGTCCGCGATGGTTCGGGGAAACACTAGCGGCAAGAGCGCCATCGCGCATCCGTGAAAGCGAGGCTCCGTGCCGAAGCTCGCCGCCAACATCAGCATGATGTTCGCTGAGCACGCGTTCCTCGACCGCATCGGCGCTGCCGCCGATGTCGGCTTCCGCGCAATCGAGTGCCAGTATCCCTATGCGACGCCCGCCGAAGCATTCGCATCGGCGGTCTCGCGCCACGGGCTCGAGGCCGTGCTCATCAACGTGCCGCCGGGCGAGGGCGACTTCGACCGCGGCTTTGCGGCAATTCCCGGCGCCGAGCGCGAATTCGTGACGAGCCTCGAGCGCGCGCTCGCTTATGCCCGCACGATCGGATGCAAGCGCATCCACGTGCTCGCCGGCCGCGCCGCCGCTACGCCCGGGAACGAGGCGCTCTACGTGCTGAACCTCCAGCGCGCGGCCGAGCGCGCCGCCGCGGACGGCGTCACGCTCCTGATCGAGCCGCTCAACGCCATCGATCAGCCGGGCTATTTTCTGCGCACGACGGGGCAGGCGGCGGCGCTCCTCGATCGCATAGCGCGCGCCAACGTGATGCTGCAGTTCGATTACTATCACTGCCAGATCAGCGAAGGCGCACTTACCGAGCACGCCGAGCGTCTGCTGCCCCGCACCGGCCATATCCAGATCGCAGGTGTGCCGGGCCGGCACGAGCCCGACAGCGGCGAGTTCAATTGCGCCTATGTGCTCGACCATCTCGACCGGATCGGCTACGCCCACTGGGTCGGCGCCGAATATCGGCCCGCCGGCTCGACGGTTGGCGGGCTTGGCTGGGCGCGGGCCTGGGGCATCACGATGGGGAAAGGATGAGGCCATGAAACTCCTTCGCTATGGCGCGCGCGGCCAGGAAAAGCCGGGGCTGGTCGATCGCGACGGCAAGATCCGCGATCTCTCGGGCGTCATTCCCGATCTCGGGCCTGCCGAGCTTGCGCCTGCCACGCTCGATCGCATCCGCAAGCTCGATCCCGCGAGCCTGCCGCAAGTCTCGGGCACGCCGCGCATCGGCCCGTGCGTGTCGAAGGTCGGCAAGCTCGTCGCGATCGGCCTCAACTATCGCGATCATGCCGACGAGACGAAGTCGCAATACCCGAAGGAGCCGATCATCTTCCTCAAGGCCACGAGCTCGATCATCGGCCCCAACGACGATGTCGTGCTGCCGAAGGGCTCGGTGAAAGGCGACTGGGAGGTTGAGCTTGGCGTCGTCATCGGCACACGCGCGAGCTACGTCGCCGAGGCCGACTGGCTCAAATACGTGGCCGGCTTCTGCATCGTCAACGACGTGTCCGAGCGCGACTTCCAGATGAACCGCGGCGGGCAATGGACCAAGGGCAAGAGCGCCGACACCTTCTGCCCGCTCGGTCCCTGGCTCGTTACGCCGGACGAGGTGGGCGACGCGCAGGCGCTCGAGCTAGTGTGCGAGGTGAGCGGCGAGCGCATGCAGAACGGCAACACGCGCAACATGATCTTTGGCTGCGCTCACATCGTGAGCTATGTGAGCCAATTCATGACCTTGGAGCCGGGCGACGTGATCCCGACCGGAACGCCGGCCGGCGTTGGCCTCGGCCGCGGCCGCTTCCTCAAGGCGGGCGACACCATGCGCCTCACCGTGTCGAAGCTCGGCGAGCAGACCCAGAAGGTCGTCGCCTGGGGCTGAACCGCCGGATGGGCTGGCGCGGGCTTGACGAGGGCCGGCGCCCGCACCACCTATTGTATGGCAGATGCGTTCGAGCTTGCGGTTCGCGCTAGATTTTGCGATTCTACAGAACGAACCCAATTTGCCGCTCTTGGTTAACGGAATCCTTGCGATTTTTACGGGAATCGCTATAGACAGGTCGAGCGGCGAAAAAAGATCGTTAACTCGATTTTAAGCCTGTTGGACGCAATTTTACGGGGCGAGCCGAGGGGTTTGGATTGATGGTCCGGAACAACGCATTGGGCGGCGGCGGAGCGGGCGAAGAGCCCGGCCGGTTGCTGCGTGCTGCGTTCACCGGGCGCGGCTCGTTGCGGGGCGCGGGAGCGCTGCGACTTAGGTACCCCTGAGCGCGGGCTGATTGAGCCTGCCTGCGCAGTCAGGGGTTAAGCCTTAAGGGCTCGCAGTCGCTTCCGAGACAAAAGGATTCGCGCCATGTGCGCCACCACTACCCCCAAGACCGAGGCTTCACCCGAGCCGAGGAAAAACCGCGTCATCATTTTCGACACCACGCTGCGCGACGGCGAGCAGTCGCCCGGCGCTTCGATGAACCTCGACGAGAAGATCAAGATCGCGCTCCTGCTCGAGGAGATGGGCGTCGACGTGATCGAGGCCGGCTTCCCGATCGCGTCCAACGGCGATTTCGAGGCCGTGCGCGAGATCGCGAAGCTCGTGAAGAATTCGCGCGTCTGCGGCCTCGCGCGCGCCGGCCGCGCCGACATCGACCGCGCCTGGGAGGCGGTGGAACACGCGGCGCTCCCGCGCATCCACACTTTCCTCTCGACCTCGCCCTTGCACATGAAGTTCAAGCTCCAGATGGAGCCTGAACAAGTGCATCAGGCCGTGATCGACAGCGTCACGCACGCCCGCAATCTCTGCCCCGACGTCGAATGGTCGCCTGAGGATGGCTCGCGCACCGAGCATGATTTCCTCTGCCGCACCGTCGAAAGCGCGATCAAGGCGGGCGCTGGCACCATCAACATCCCCGACACGGTGGGCTATGCCGTGCCGGAGGAGTTCGCGGCGCTCATCGCCATGCTGAAGAACCGCGTGCCCAACATCGACAAGGCGGTGATCTCGGTCCATTGCCACAACGATCTGGGCCTCGCGGTCGCCAATTCCTTGGCCGCCGTCGGAGCCGGCGCGCGCCAGGTCGAGTGCACCATCAACGGGCTCGGCGAGCGGGCGGGCAACGCCTCGCTCGAGGAGATCGTGATGGCGCTCCGCACGCGCCATGACGCCATGCCCTATTCGACCGGCGTCAAGACCGAGTACATCACGCGCGCCTCGCGCCTCGTCTCGGCCATCACCGGCTTCGTCGTGCAGCCCAACAAGGCGATCGTCGGCGCCAACGCCTTCGCGCATGAGAGCGGCATCCACCAGGACGGCATGCTGAAGCACGCCGGCACCTACGAGATCATGACGCCCGAGTCGGTGGGGCTCAACAAATCGACCCTCGTCATGGGCAAGCATTCGGGCCGCCACGCCTTCAAGATGAAGCTCGAGGAACTGGGCTTCGTCTTGGGCGACAACGCCATGAACGACGCGTTCCGCCGGTTCAAGGATCTCGCCGACCGCAAGAAGGAAGTCTACGACGAGGACATCGTCGCCCTCGTCGATGACGAGATCCAGCACGGCGCCGAGCGCATTCGCTTCGTCTCGCTGGGCGTCGTTGCCGGCTCCAAGGGGCCGCAGACGGCCGAGCTCGAGCTCGTGGTCGACGGCGCGCCGCGCGCCACCAAGACCACGGGCAACGGCCCGGTCGACGCGCTCTTCAACGCGATCCGCGCACTCGTCCCGCACGAGGCGCGCCTCATGCTCTACCAGGTTCACGCCGTGACCGAGGGCACCGACGCGCAGGCCGAGGTTACCGTCAGGCTCGAAGAGGGCGGCAAGACGGTTGTTGGTCAAGGCGCCGATGTTGACACGCTCGTCGCCTCGGCGCGGGCTTATATTCACGCATTGAACAAGCTTCTGACGAAGCGCGGGCGAAACGCGCCCGCGGCGATGTCGGCATAAAGACCCCGTCCCATCCCTTCCGCCTCGCGCGGGAGGGATGCGGACGGGTACATCATTCGGGTGGCTCACCGGGGACGACTGTCGTCCCAAGCACATGGAACTGGGCACGCATGTTCGGAAATCTGTTGGGAATTCTCTCCGCCGACATGGCAATCGATCTCGGCACCGCCAACACGCTCGTCTACGTGAAGGGGCGCGGCATCGTTCTGAACGAGCCGTCGGTGGTGGCGATCGCCAACGTCAAGGGCCGCAAGCAGGTGCTCGCGGTCGGCGACGAGGCCAAGATGATGTTGGGCCGTACCCCCGGCAACATCCAGGCGATCCGGCCGCTCCGCGACGGCGTCATCGCCGATTTCGAGGTCGCGGAAGAGATGATCAAGCATTTCATTCGCAAGGTGCACAACCGCCGCAGCTTCGCCTCGCCGCAGATCATCGTCTGCGTGCCGTCGGGCTCGACCGCGGTCGAGCGCCGCGCCATTCAGGAGTCGGCGGAAAGCGCGGGCGCCCGCCGCGTGTTCCTGATCGAAGAGCCGATGGCCGCGGCGATCGGCGCCGGCCTGCCGGTGACGGAGCCGACAGGCTCGATGGTCGTCGATATCGGCGGCGGCACGACCGAGGTCGCGGTGCTGTCCCTGGGCGGCATCGTCTATTCGCGCTCGGCCCGCGTCGCCGGCGACAAGATGGACGAGGCCATCATCTCCTACATCCGCCGCAACCATAATCTGCTCGTCGGCGAGTCGAGCGCCGAGCGCATCAAGAAGGAGATCGGCTCGGCCTGCATGCCCGAAGAGGGCGAGGGCCGCGTCATGGAGATCAAGGGCCGCGACCTCATGAACGGCGTGCCCAAGGAGATCGTCATCAGCGAGCGCCAGATCGCGGAGAGCCTGGCTGAGCCGGTCGGCGCCATCGTCGAGGCGGTGAAGGTCGCGCTCGAGCACACCGCGCCGGAGCTCGCGGCCGATATCGTCGACAAGGGCATCGTGCTGACGGGCGGCGGCGCCCTTTTGGGCAATCTCGACTACGTCCTGCGGCACGCCACTGGCTTGCCCGTTTCGATCGCCGATGACCCGTTGTCTTGTGTCGCGCTCGGAACGGGGCGGGCGCTCGAAGAGATGAAGACCCTAAAAAGCGTTCTGATTAGCATGTACTAGGCCGGTGTTTGATAGTAGAAGGTGAAGACGGCAGCAGCGGGAGTCGGCTGGAGGGAGGTCCGGCGGACCGCGTCCGGCGCGAGCCGGTGAGGACGGGCAGGAGATGAGACTTTCACCTCCGGTGAGAGCCGCCGCGCAGCGCTTGGCGCTGCCAATGCTTCTATTCGTCTCGGCGCTGCTGATGATCCTCGGCAAGGCCGACATCTTCGTGATCGACAAGACGCGCACGGCGGTCGCCGACGCATTGGCACCTGTGATGGAGGCGGTGGCGGCGCCGCTTGCCGCGGTGAGCGCGGCCGTGGCGCGGGTCGAGGATGCCGTGGCCGTGTTCCGCGAGAATGCGAACCTGCGCGAGGAGAACGCGCGGCTCCTGCAGTGGCAGGAGGTGGCGCGGCGCCTCGCCGCCGAGAACGCATCGCTGCGCGATCTGACGAAGCTCGTGCCCGACCAATCGGCGACCTCGCTCTCCGCGCGGATCGTCGGCGATTCGGGCGGCGCCTTTCTGCGCAACGTGCTGGTCGATGCGGGCGCGCGCGACGGCGTCGTGCGCGGCGAGGCGGCGCTGACCGGCGAGGGCCTCATCGGCCGCGTCTCCGAGGTCGGCGCGCGGACCGCGCGCATCCTCCTCCTCACCGATCTCAATTCGCATATCCCCGTCATGATCGAGCGCACGAGCGAGCGCGCGCTTCTCGACGGCGACAATTCGAACCGCCCGCGGCTCGCTTTCCTCGACGCAAAGACCCCGATCGTCGCCGGCGACCGCGTCGTCACCAACGGCGCCGGCGGCGTGTTCCCGCCGGGCCTGCCGGTGGGCGTCGTCTCGGGCGTCGAGAACGGCATCGTCCGTCTCGAGCCTTATGCCGATCTTTCGCGTCTCGATTTCGTGCGCCTCGTCGATTACGGACTTGGCGGCCTCTTGCCGCAGAGTGCCATTCCGCCGCCGCGCGCGCCGCGCGCGAAGGGCCGCGCCGCCGTCGAGGCGGAGAAGTGATGGTGCGGTGATGGCGGCAGTGCCGTCGCGATCGGTGGGTGAGCCATGGCACGCGTGATGGCGCCGCGCGACAGCGGCGCGCCCGGCCGCGTGGTGCCGGTGCTCTCGACCTTCGTGTTTGTCGTCGTCTCGGTCGTGCCGCTGCACCTGCCGGGCTTCGCCGCCGTGAGCCCAAGCTTCGCGCTGATGGCGGTCTATCACTGGACCGTCTATCGCCCCGACCTGTTGCCGCAGGGTGCGGTCTTCGTCCTGGGCCTCCTGCTCGACCTTCTCACCGGCACGCCCTATCTCGGCGCCTCGGCGCTCACCTTTCTTATCGCGCGCACGGCCGTGCTGATGATCCGCCGCCATTTCGTCAACCGCGACTTCACGGTGCTGTGGCTCGGCTTCCTCGGTGTAGCATCGGCCGTCTTCGTCTTCTCCTGGGCGCTCGTTGGGATGCTGTCGGGCCACATGCTCGACGCGCGTCCGGTCGCGTTCGAGACGGCGCTCACGGTCGCGGCATATCCTGTCGGCAGCACTGTGCTGGTGCGGCTCCACCGCGCGTTCCTGAGAGGCTGACGATATGGCCGAGAAGCGCGAGGTCGCCCGCAGCAGCGTCTTGACGCGCCGCGCGCTCTTTCTCGCCGGCGGGCAAGCGGCGCTGCTCGCGACCGTGGCGGGCCGCCTCTATTACCTCCAGGTTGTCGAGGCCGGGCGCTACCAGATGCTGGCCGACGAGAACCGCATCAGCATCCGCCTCATCGCGCCTCCGCGTGGGCGCATCCTCGACCGCTTCGGCGTGGCGCTCGCCTCGAACCGGCCGACCTACCGCGCCGAACTGGTGCCTGACCAGGCGGGCGACATCGCCGCGACGCTCGACGCCGTGAACCGGCTCGTGCCCTTGACCGACACCGACCGCCGCCGCGTGCTGCACGATATCCGCGTGAAACACGGCTTCGTTCCGGTCGTGCTCAAGGAGAACATGAGCTGGGACGACATGGCGCGGCTCGAGGTCAACACCATCGAGCTCGCCGGCGTTACGGTCGAGCAGGGCCGCATCCGCGACTATCCGTTCGGCGCTACCGTGTCGCATCTCGTCGGCTATGTCGCCGCGGTCTCGGAAGAGGATCTGAAAGGCGACGATCCGCTGCTCGAGCTGCCGGATTTCCGCATCGGCAAGAACGGTGTCGAGAAGGCCTACGATATCGAGCTGCGCGGCACCGCTGGGACAAGCCAAGTCGAGGTCAACGCATTCGGCCAGGTGGTGCGCGAGCTCGCGCGCGAGGATGGCATGGCGGGCCAGGATGTGGCGCTGGGTCTCGACATGGCGCTCCAGGACCTGGCGGCGCAGCGCTGCACCGAGCAGGGAAGCGCCGCGTGCGTCACGCTCGACCTCTGGACCGGCGAGGTCCTCACCCTTGCGTCGACGCCCGCTTATGATCCGGGCGCCTTCGCCGCGGGGCTTTCGAGCGAGCAGTGGCAGACGCTTGTCGCCGACCCGCTCAATCCGCTCTCCGACAAGGCCATCAGCGGCGTCTATGCGCCGGGCTCCACGTTCAAGCCGCTCGTCGCCATGACGGCGCTCGATGCGGGGCTCATCACCCCCGACACCGAGCTCTCCTGCAACGGCCTCTTCACGCTCGGCGACGCCGTGTTCCATTGCTGGAAGAAGGGCGGGCACGGCACGCTCTCGCTGCAACGCGCGATCCGGGAATCGTGCGACGTGTTCTTCTATCGCGTCGCCGACCTGTGCGGCATCGACCGCATCGCCGCGATGGCCGACAAGTTCGGTCTTGGGCACACGATCGGCCTCGAGATTCCGGGCGAGCGCACGGGCCTCATCCCGACGCGCGGCTGGAAGCTCGCAACGACGGGCGTCACCTGGCAGCGCGGCGACACTATTAGCTGCGGCATTGGCCAGGGCTATGTTAGCGTGACGCCGCTGCAGCTTGCGATCTATGTGGCGCGCATCGCCACGGGGCGCATGGTCGTGCCGCGCCTAGTCCGCTCGCAGGGCGTGATGGCGAGCGATGCCGATGCCGCGGCCGCGATGAGCCCCGACTTCGCGCCGATCCCGGTCGCCGACAAGCATTTCGAGACGGTGCGCACCGCGATGTGGAGTGTCGTCAACGAGGCCCATGGCACCTCCTACCACGCGCGCATCACCGTGCCGGGCATGGAGATGGCGGGCAAGACCGGCACGGCGCAGATCCACCACGTGAGCAAGGAGATACGCGACAAGGGCATCGTCACTGGCACCGTCGTGCCGTGGAAGGATCGCGACCACGCGCTTTTCATCTCCTTCGCGCCGGCGGGCGCGCCACGCTATGCGTGCGCCGTCGTGGTCGAGCATGGCGGCGTCTCCGGCGGCGAGGGCGGCGCGGTCGCGGCGCCGATCGCACGCGACGTGCTGCTCGCGGCGCAGCAGCGCGATCCCGTGCATCACGTGCCGACGCAGCCCTTCGGCGCGCCGCCCCGCGTCGCGCAGGACTGAGCCCATGCGGCAGCTCTCGCTCGGCGAAGGCCGGCCGCGCCAATCCATCGTGGAAAAGCTCTTGGGCCTAAACTGGGGTCTGATCCTGCTGCTCGGCCTCGTCGCGGCGATCGGCATCGCCATGCTCTATTCCGCCGCCAACGGAGCCTGGCAGCCCTGGGCCGCGAAGCAGGCAATTCGCTTCGTCGTCGCCGCCGCGATCATGGTGGGCGCGGCGCTCGTCGATCTGCGCACGTGGCTCAGGATCTCCTACTGGTTCTATGGCGTGGTGATGGCGCTCCTCATCGCGGTCGAGATCAAGGGCGCGGTCGGGATGGGCGCGCAACGCTGGATCGATCTCGGCCTCATTCAGATCCAGCCCTCGGAGATGATGAAGATCGCCGCCGTGCTGGCGCTCGCGCGCTATTTCAACGGCCTTACCGTCGAGGAGGTGGGCCGTCCGTTGCGGCTCATCGTGCCGGCGCTTCTCGTGCTCGTGCCGGCTGGTCTGGTGCTGAAGCAGCCCGATCTCGGCACGGCGCTGATGCTCGTCCTCTGCGCCTTCGCCATGTTCTTCCTCGCCGGGGTCAGAGTGTGGCAGTTCGCGCTCGTGCTGGCGGGCGGCGTGGGCGCGGTGCCGGTCGCGTGGCGCTTCCTGCGCGACTATCAGAAGAACCGTATCTACACCTTCCTCGATCCCGAGAACGATCCTTTGGGCGCTGGCTATCACAGCCTGCAATCGAAGATCGCCATCGGCTCGGGCGGGTGGAGCGGCAAGGGCTTCCTCATGGGGACGCAGTCGCATTTGAATTTCCTGCCCGAGCGCCAGACCGACTTCATTTTCACCATGCTCGCCGAGGAATGGGGCTTCATGGGCGGGCTCGTGCTTTTGGGCCTCTATCTCCTCATGTTCGCCTACGGCTTCGCCATCGCCATCCGCTCGAAGAGCCATTTCGGCCGGCTCTTGGCGCTCGGCATCACGACGAACCTCTTCCTCTACGTCTTCATCAACACGGCGATGGTGATGGGCCTCATTCCCGTCGTGGGCGTCCCGCTGCCGCTCATCTCCTATGGCGGCACGGCGATGCTGACCGTGATGTTCGGCTTCGGCCTATTGATGAGCGTCTACATCCACCGCGACGTGCGCATTGGCCGCTTCGGCGAGGCGGAGTAGGCTCAAGCCGGCTGCACGTTCCCGAGGTCCCGCGGGTGGTCACGGCGCTTCTCATCGTCCACGCCCTTTGCGCTGTCTTCATGCTCGGCGCACTGACCCACCAGACCTTGAGCGTGTGGTGGCCGCCTGCGCCCGGCGAGCGCTCGTTCTTCGCTAGCTTTCGTGCCGTGCGCGCCGCCGCCTACAGCAACGCGATCGCGGCAATGTTCGTCATCACGGCAGCGCTCGGCGCCATCCTTTATCCCTCTTACCGCCTCGCCGTCCGCGTCGTGCTTGAAGACCTCCGCCTCAACTGGGCGAATGGCATCTTCGAATTGAAGGAGCATTTCGTGGCGCTGGGGCTGGGCGTGCTGCCGACCTACCTGTACTACTGGCGCGAGCCCGCGGGCGACAACGCGCTCGGCATCCGCGTCCTCACGACGCTGCTCGCCTTCATCGTGTGGTGGGGCTTCATCGTCGGCCACGTGCTCAACAACATTCGGGGGTTCGGATCATGAAGGCCGCCCGCGTCCTTCCGGTATTTTCCGCGGCCTATGCCGTCATCTATCTCGTCGCGATGTACGAGAACCTGGCGCTCGCGACATATTATCCGCGCCTCCGGCAATGGTTCGCGCTGACGGTCACGGACCTGCCGAAAAGCGCCGGGCCCGCCATGTATTGGTACGGCTGGATCGCGACCGCGGCGATCGGCGGCGCGGTCGTGGCGCTCCTGGCACTCGCGCTGCCGGAGCGGCCGCTGGCGCGCTTCATGGCCGTCGCGTCGTGGGCGGCGCCGCTCGGCGCCGTGCTCGTCATCGCCTTTCTGCTGCGCGGCTGGTTCCTCGCCTGACGCTGATGGGCGCGCGCATTCTTCCGCGCATCGCGCTTCTCGCGGCACTCGCGCTCGCGCTGCCGACTGGCCCCGCGCGCGCCGGCGGCGGCAGCTTCGACAATGGCGCGGGCGAGGATGATTCGCGCGCGACGCTCTTCGGCTTCGTCAAGACGCGGGACGGCGATGCGGTCGACGACGCCAAGGTCACGATCACCATGACCAAGCTCAATGCGAGCCTCGTCGTCCGCACCGATGCGGACGGCCATTTCCTCGCCAAGCTTTTCTACCGCGAGGTCGACCCCAAGGACCTCGACCTCGCCTGCGGCAAGGACGGCTACCACGAGGTTACGTTGATGCGGCGGCCGCCCTTGGCCGCGGGCGCGCCCATCGAGATCGACTGTGTTCTCGAGAAGCAATAGCGCCGTGGCGCTCGTGCTCGCGATCCTCATGACGAGCCTGCCCGCGCGCGCGGCCTCCCTTGCGCTTCGCTATGGCCAGGCTTTCTCGGCCGAGGAAAGCATCTACGCGCTGCCGATCTTGGTCGCCGACCGCGAAGGCTTCTTTGCACGCGAAGGGCTGGCGGTCTCGACCGTGCTCGTACCGGGCGGCGGCGAGCGTATGATCGCCGCGCTCGAGGACGGCACCGTCAATCTCGCCCATGTCGCCACTGCCTTTCTCGTGAGCGCGGACATGAAGGGCGCCGACGCGGTCGCGATCGTCGACGAGTTCGCCAATCCGATCTACAGCCTCGTCGCGAAGCCCGAGATCGCCACATTCGCCGACCTCAAAGGCCGCACCGTCGGCCTCGCCGAGGAAGGCGGCACTGTCGCCTATGCGACGCGCCTTCTCCTCGCGCGGAACGGGATCGGCGCCGGCGATTTCACCGCGCGCACCGTTTCCGGAACGCCCGCGCGCATCGACTGCCTGAAGCGCGGGCTCTGCGATGCCGTGCCGCTCGGCCAGCCGCAGGATTTCGTTGCACTTGGCGCGGGCTTTCGCCTGCTTGGCCGGACTGACGAGGCGGTGCCCGCGTTTCTCTACACCGTGACCGCCGCGCGCCGCGCCTGGGCCGAGGCGCATAGCGACGCGGTCGTGCGCTATGTCCGCGCGCTCGCCGCGGCTTTCGCCTTCATTCACGATCGGGCGCAGCGCACCGCCGTCGCCGGCATTGTCGCCGAGGCGTCCGGCGCCTCGACTGATGCGGCGCGACGGACGCTCGCGCTCTATCTCGAGCCCGACCGCAAGGTACTGCCGCGCCGCGCCGAGCTCGATCTTGCGGGCCTGGGCCAGGTGATCGGGTTCATGGCGGAGAGCCGCCTTCTCGCGCCGCCGCTGCCGCCGCCGGAGCGGTTCGCAGATACGCGCTATGTCAAGGCGGGGGCCGACTAGGCGGCACGAAACGAAGGGAGGATTCGCATGAGAGGACGCAGATCGGCGGTCATTCTGCTGCCGTTCGCGGCGTTGCTGGCGCGGGGCACGCCGGCGGCGGCGCAGGAAGCCGCGCCCGCGCCCTATCGTCCCGGCCTCGGCGACCTGATGACGATGACGATCCAGCCGCGCCACGTGAAGCTCGCACTCGCCGGCAAGGCCGGCAACTGGGGCTACGCCGCGTTCGAACTTGGCGACCTGCAGGAGGCGTTCGACCGCGCCGCCGGCGTGTGGCCGGCCTGGCGCTCCATTCCCGTCGGCGAGATGATGCGCTCCGTGCTGAAGGACCCGATGGCGGCGCTCGCCGGCGCGATCAAGGCGAAGGACGCGCAGCGCTTCGCCGCCGCTTATCAGCAGCTCACCGCGGCGTGCAACTCATGCCACCAGGCGGCCGACCGCGCCGCGATCGTCATCCGCGTGCCGGAAAGCGACGTCTTTCCCGACCAGGATTTCCGGCCCGCGCCGCCGTGAGCGCGAGTCGACAAGGCGGGAACTCACTGCTATATCGCGCGCGGCGGGTGCATAGCTCAGTTGGTAGAGCAGCTGACTCTTAATCAGCGGGCCGTAGGTTCGAGTCCTACTGCACCCACCATCGCCAAATCAGTTTTGTTTCAGTAACTTAGAAAATCCGAGTCCAGACAAAACTGGGCACCGCGACAACCTGCGACGTATCCGCGGTAGGACCATGACGGATTGTTTTGATGGAAGGTGAGTTGCAGCCGCACGTTTACCGGACGCCATCCGCTGCAAAAATCTTTTTTGTTTGCTTCGGCTCGCTTCTCGTTGCCGGTGGGCTCTTCTTTTTCGCCGCACCGATTTGGACTTCGCTCGCGGGTATCACCCCACGAGGTGGTGCCGTTGAGGCATTTGCCCTTACCACAGTGTTGGGGTGCTGCGGCTTCGGGACGGGTGCCCTCATGATAATTTCGTCCATAACGGGCCACGTGTATCTTTATCCGGACGCGATTGTAGTCGGCAGTGCATTGCCATTTTGGAATCGTCGGTTGGAGCGAAAGGACATTGGCGCAAAGATGACGATGTTTATCTACGTCCGCACATATGTTCTGTATCCACGCACTCGGAACCAGAAGCCGCTAAGAGTCGGGGTGATGGGCAGCGAAGATGATTTTTATCGACAGTGGATGGAGAGCATTCCCGAAGCAGACAAAGATTTTCTTCGGAGGCGCCGTCGGGGCGACGCTTAGGAATACCGTTTGATACGATCCTTTTCAGAAAGATATGAAAGCAAGGATATCCTGATTTCCCAGTGCCCAGTTTGATCCCGGTTGGTCCACCAAATTCACTTCGATAGTTAGGCTGCCTTGATTTCGCCGAGGAAGGCGCCGACTTCGGTGCGCAGCTTCGAGGCTTCGCCGTCGAGCGCGCCGGCGGCGTCGAGCATGAATTTGGCACTCTCGCGTGAATCGCCGGCGGTGCGCGAGACGCCGGAGATGTTGGCCGAGACGCCTTGCGTCGCCACCGCCGCAAGCTGCACGTTGCGCGCGATCTCGCGCGTCGTCTCGTCCTGCTGCTGCACGGCGCTTGCGACCGAGGTGACGATGTCGCTGATGCGCCCGATCGTCTTCGTCACTTCCTCGATCGTGCCGACGGCGTTGCCGGTCGCCTGCTGCATCTGATGGATATGGGCGGCGACTTCCTCGGTCGCCTCGGCCGTCTGCTTCGCGAGCGACTTCACCTCGGCCGCGACGACGGCGAAGCCTTGGCCCGCGGCGCCGGCGCGCGCCGCCTCGATCGTGGCGTTGAGCGCCAAGAGGTTCGTCTGCGTCGCGATCCGGCTAATGAGCTGCACCACCTCGCCGATGGCATTGGCGGCGGCGGCGAGGCTCTGGATCGTGTCGTTGCTGCGGGCCGTCTCGGCGACCCCGTGCGTCGCGACGTCGGCCGATTCCAAGAGCTGGCGCCGGATCTCGGAGATCGAGGCCGAAAGCTCCTCGGCGCCCGCGGCAACCGTCTGCACGTTGCTCGAGACCTGCATCGACGCGTCCGACGCCGCGGCCGATTGCGCGCTCGTCTGGCCGGCCGAGGCCGACATCGCGGCCGCCGTCTCGCGCAGGTGGCTCGCAGCTCCCGCGACGCTGTCGACGATGCCCTTGATGCGCGACTGGAAGCTGTCCGCCAAGGCGAGGAGGTCGGCGCGCCGTTCGGCGGCCAACTGCTGGCGCTCGTCGCTCGCCCGCGCCTCGGCTTCGCGCGCGGCGCGCGCATTGTCGCGGAACACCGTGAGCGCCGCCGCCATGTCGGCGACCTCGTCGTTGCCGCCCTGCGGAATGGCCGCCGCCAGGTTGCCACCGGCGATCTCGCTCATGCTGCGGCAGAGCGCCTTCATGCGGCGCACGATATGGCCACCGACATAGAAGCCGGCGATGGCGAGCGCCGCGACGAGGCTCAGCGCCGCGATCGAGACAAGCGCCATGCGGCCGCGCTGGAGCGCGTGCACCGTGTCGGAGGCCGCGCCCTCGGCCACGCTCTTGTTGGCGGCGACGAGTTGCGAGACCTGCTGTTCGAGCGCCGCGGCAAGCTTGCGGTTCTCGGCGAGGAGCGAGTTGCCCTTCGCCAGCGCCGCCAGCTCGGCTTTGCGCACGGCGAAGATGCCGTTGTCGCCGCGCCCGGCCTCGATGAGCTTGGCGACGGCGGTTCCGAGCTCGCCCTCCATCGCCGTGCCCTTCAGTGCGTCAAGCGATTTGCCGATATGGCCCGAGGCGGCGGTGAACCTGTCCTCGATCGGCGGCAAGCGGTCCTTGTTCGGGATGTTGGCGGCCTCGGTCATGAGGCCGAGGATGAGGTTGGCGTCGCCGCGGAGCGTCAGGAGCGCCTGGAGTGTCGACACGTCGCTCCCGGAGTGGGCCGTACGGCCCGGCGCCTTGTTTCCCCCCGCAAGTCCGGTCGCGAGATCGAAGCCGACATCGTCGATGATGGGCTCGAGCTTCTGCGACAGCGCGTCGTGAGCGATGCGCATGCTCGTATCGAGCGCGAGACGCTCGTCGCGCAGTTTGAGGCGCTCGCCGACTGCGGCGGAAAGCTGGGTCAGGTTCTCGGCGATCGCTTGAGGCGCCACCGGATCGACCCAAGTGTCGGCATCGCCGCCGGCCGTGTTGGCGGCCAGGGCGGCGATCGTCTCCTCGAGTGTGTGCTGGCTCGTCTGCAGCGCTGCGACGGCCGCCTCGCGCTCGGCCGAAGTCTGTGCCGCCAAGAGCGTGGGCGCCGCCGAGACCAGTTCGGTGCTGCTTTGGGCCAGCCGCACCGAGAGGTTGAGCGCCGGCAGACTATTGCCGGTGATGCCGTCGAGCGTCTGGCCCACGTTTTGATACGACACGACCGCGACCGCGCAGGCGACCACGGTCAGCATCGCGACGGTGCCGAAGGCGAGAAAGAGCTTGCCGCCCAGTCCGAGATTTTTGCGCCGCTGGCGCGTGTCCGTCTCCATGGGTCAGCCGCCGCCGCCGGCGAGGCGGACGCGCATCGCGATCAGCAGCCGCCCGAGGCGCATCAAGCTTCTCCACGATCCAAGAAACCGGCCCACAAGGCCGGATTTTCAGGAATTGGAGACTACCGGCACACGCCATAAAAAAAGGTAAAATTCAAGCTTTCTTGATCGCTTCGGGCACGGCGGAGCGGGGCGCGCGTCAGCAGTGATAGAAGCCGTTCGTCACCACGGCGGGACTGCCGCCCGGGCACACCACCGCCGCGCCGGGCGGGATGACGACGGTCGGCTGCGCCGGTGGACAGCTGCAGCACGCGGCAAGGACAAGCGACAAGAACCCAAACACCAGGGCGGTACGCATCCGGCGCTCCCGTGAAAGCGGATTTTTCACTCCGCACAACAGTGTCCGAAGCGAAGACGTTCCTAAGAGGACGGGGTCGGGAACTGGCGATGAAACCGGCGCGTTCCCAAACCACGAGGAAAGGGGAACCGCATGCTTGGCACCATCCTGCTCATCATTCTGATCTTGCTGCTGATCGGCGCGTTGCCGGCATGGCCGTACAGCGGCGGCTGGGGCTATTACCCGAGTGGCGGCTTCGGCGTGCTGCTGATCGTCCTCATCGTGCTTCTCGTGATGGGACGCGTGTAACGGCGGGCGCGGCCGCGCCCGTCAGTGGATGTCGTCCATGCGCGCGAAGATCGCGCCAAGGTCGGCGGCGCGGAAGCCGGGCTTCTTGCAGGCGTCGAGCACGACCTTCTCGCGCCGTGCGAGGAGATCGGCCGCGGCGGGGAGCTTCGCCACCGCTTCGCGCGGGATGACGACCGCGCCGTGGCGGTCGGCGTGGACGAGGTCGTCATGCGACACGATCATGCCGGCGACGCTCACCGTCACGCCGAACGCGACGATGTCGACATGGGCGTGTGACGGCATGACCGAGCCCGCCAGCACGAAATACCCGTCCGCCCACTGATCGATGTCGCGCACGGCGCCGTCGGTGACGACACCGACGGAGCCCAGCGCCTTGTGCACGTTCGACTGCACCTCGCCCCAGAAGCAGGCGATGCCGAGATCGGGCCCGTCCACATCCTGCATGACGACGAGGCTTGGCAGCGGCGCCTGGCCGACATAGTCGTAATAGGCAAGGCGCGTCGCGCGTGCCTCGTCCTTGGCGCGTGGGTGGGGCTCGCGCGAGCGGATCATAACGGTGCGGGCATAGCCGATGACCGGCTTCGCCGCGGGGAACGGCGCGACAAGCGGGCGGCGGTTGAAGCCGTAAGCGCGGCGCTCGGGCACCACGAGCTCAAGCGCATTGCAGATCGTGGGCGTGTCGTAGCTCAGGAGCGCGGCGAGCGTCTCTTGACTCAAGGGCGTGGCCAACGAAACCTCCTTCGGGCAAGATTGATCGCCGGACTATGACCGGCGCGTGGAGGAACGTCGATGCAGAAGAGCGCCACTCGGATCAGAACGTCGCACGTGGGCCGGCTTCCGGCGCCCAAGGGCTTCGAGGACGTGCCGATGCGGCTCGCCAACGCCGAGCTCACCGACACCGCCGAGCTCAACCGCCTCGTCGTGCCGGCGGTCGCCGAGGTGGTACGGCAGCAGACGCAAGCGGGCATCGACTGCATCAACGACGGCGAGTTCTGGACGACGCGCTCGCGTGCCCACTATGCCGCACACTTCACCGGCATCGAAGCGCGGCCGGTCAGGGCCGACGAGCCGCCGACCTCGCGCCACTCGACGCGCGAGCGCGACGAGTTCCGCGAGTTCTACGAGGACATGGACAAGATCGGTACTATGTTCTTCGTGCCCGGCGAGAAGCCGGTGCCGGTCATCACCGAGCGCATCGTCGCGCGCGGGGCCCTCAAGTCGAAAGGCACCGAGGCGATCGAGCGCGAGCTCGGCACCTTCAAGGCCGCGATCGAGCGCTCGGGCGCCAAGGTGGACGAGGCGTTCGTCGCCGTACTCGCGCCAGGCTGGCTCGATCACTTCATCTACAACGAGTACTACAAGACCGAGGAGGAGTTCCTCTTCGCGTTGGCTGACGCGATCCGGCCCGAATACCGCGCCGTCATCGATGCGGGCTTCGTGCTCCAGATCGACGACCCGGGTCTCCCCGACTGGTGGGACATGCTGAAGCCCGAGCCCACGGTCCAGGCCTACCGCAAATTCGCGCAACTCCGCATCGATGCCGTCAACCACGCGATCCAGGGCCTGCCGGAGGAGCGCGTGCGCTATCACCTCTGCTGGGGCAGCTGGCATGGGCCGCACACGCACGACCTGCCGCTCGAGCACATTGTCGACCTCATTCTCCAGGTCAAGGCGCAGACCTATTCCTTCGAGGCCGGCAATGTGCGGCATGAGCATGAGTGGCGCGTGTGGAAGGAGGCGAAGATCCCGGCCGGCAAACAGCTCATGCCGGGCGTCGTAAGTCACTCCACGAATCTCGTCGAGCATCCGCAGCTCGTGGCCGATCGCATCCTTCGCTACGCCGAGATCGTCGGCCGCGAGAACGTCATCGCTGGCAGCGATTGCGGCCTCGGCGGGCGCGTCCATGCCGAGCTTGCCTGGGCCAAGCTCAAGTCTCTCGCCGAGGGCGCGCGGATCGCTTCGCAGACACTGTGGCGCAAATGACCGCGCGCTCTACGATTATCGCCGCGGCGCTCCTCCTTCTCGCCGCCACGTCCGCACACGCAGCCGACACGCTGCGCGTTGGCCGCTCGCCGGGCTTCCTCTTCGCCTACACCCCGCTCGATGTCGGGCTCGCGAAGGGCTTCTTCCAGAAGCGCGATCTCACAATCGAGCGCGTCGATTTCGAGGGCGCGTCCAAGATGGACCAGGGTCTGGTCGCGGGCTCGATCGACATCTCCCTTGGCTCGCCCATGGGCATGTCGATGGAGGTGAAAGGCATGCCCGCCACGGCGATTGCCGTCATCGCCGGGCCGATGCTCGAGTTCGGGGTCCTTGTCCCGTATGACTCGGCGGTGAAATCCCTCGCGGACCTGAAAGGCAAGACGTTCGGCATCGCCACGATCGGCTCGATCACGCAGTGGGTTGCGCTCGAGCTGGCGCGCGTCGAGGGTTGGGGGCCTGACGGCATCAAGCTCACCGCCATCGGCTCGAGCCCGGGCGCGGCCGCAGCGGCGCTCAAGGCGCATCTCGTCGACGCCACCATCGGCAACGCCACGTCGGGTCCGATCCTCGAGCGCGCGCATGACGGGAGGCTCCTGGCCACGGCCGCCGACTTCGTGCCGCATTTCATGGCGCACACGATGTATGCCACGACCGACCAACTGAAGCGCAATCCCGACGCCGTGCGCCGCTTCCTCGCCGCGTGGTTCGAGGCCGTGGCCTATATGCGCGCTCATCCCGACGAGACGATCCGCATCGACATGCCGGTCACAGGCCTCAGCGAGGCCGACGAGCAAACGGAATACAAGCTGCTGATGCCGGGCCTCTCGGCGGACGGGCATTTCGATCCCAAGGACGTCGAGCGCATCGGCCAGTCCTTCGTCGAGCTCAAGGTGCTCGACCATGCGCCCGACATGGCGAAGCTCTACACCGAGCAGTATCTGCCGCGGAGATGACGGTTCACGCGTGGTGCGTTCCGGCGTAGAGTCCGGGAGCGAACCACAAAAGGTGAGAGGTGACGGCAATGAAAGTCTGCATGTTCCACCTCATGCCCTACCGCGATCTGCCGCCCGACTTCGCGCGGCGCTACAGCTCGGCCTATATCGATCCGCAGTGGTTCGACGTGGCGGATGCCGACAAGGTCGGCCTCTATTTCAACTGGACGCTCGACGAGCTGGTCTATGCAGCGAAAGCCGGGATGCACGGCGTGTGCACCAACCAGCATCACCAGAACGTCTATGGCTTCATGGCCAACCCGAGCCTCATGGGCTCGGTGCTGGCGAAGCTTACGAACGGCGAGAACACGGCCATCATCCAGATCGGCTCGACCTTGCCCTCGACCTCGCCGCCGACGCGCATCGCCGAGGAATACGCCATCATCGACTGCATCAGCGGTGGCCGGCTCGTCGCGGGCTTCCCGACCGGCCTTCCCGCCGACGCCACGATTGCCAACGGTATCGTGCCCCTGGATCAGCGCGAGCGCTATCGCGAGGCCTTGGACCTCGTCATCAAGGCGTGGTCGGCGAAGGAGCGCTTTGCCTGGAACGGCAAGCATTACCAGCTTCCGGCCGTGACGCTGTGGCCGCGCCCCATTCAGCAGCCGCACCCGCCGATCTGGATTCCTGGCTCCGGCATCTCGTCGACCGCGGAATACGTGGTCGAGCACGATCACTGCTTCTGCCATCTGAGCTATCAGGGCGCGAAGAACGCCGAGAACGTGGCCGACCGCTATTGGCAGCTCGCGGCGGAGAAGGGGCGGGATGCCAATCCGTACCGCTTCGGCTTCCTGCAGCTTATCGGCATTTCCGAGACCGACGCCGAGGCCGAGGAATATGCGCGCCACGCCGAGTATTTCTATCACAACCTCTTGAGCACGCCGTCACACTACATGGCCATTCCCGGCTGCCTCGAATACAACGCCCTGCAGGCGGCAGTCGCGAACCCGACGCGCAACTTCAATCTGCGCGACATGAAGTTCAAGGATCTGGTCGATCGCGGGTTCGTCATCGTCGGCAGCGCCAAGTCGGTGCGCGACCAATTGCTGGAGGCGGTGAAGCGGCTCCGTATCGGCCACCTGATGACGCTTCTCCATTTCGGCTCGATGCCGGGCGAGCTCTGCCGCAAGAACATCGATCTCTTCACGCGCGAGGTACTGCCGCATCTGGCGCCGCTATGGGACGACGAGTGGGAGGACCGCTGGTGGCCCGCGCGCCTCAGGGAGACGCGACGCGCTCGCGCGCCGGCGCCGGCCGCAAGCTGAGACGGGGGAGGCGATGGCGGAGACGTGCCGGCTCAAGCTCTGGCAAGACAAGGTCGAGACCGAAGTTGAGATCAGCGGCAGCGGCCAGCCGCTCCTTTACCTGCACGGGCCGTGGGGCTTGGCACCCGACCGGTCCTTCATCGAGCGGCTTGCGGCGGCGAACAAGGTCTACGCGCCGCGCCATCCCGGCACGACGCGCGGCGACCCCAATGCCGCACATGCGATCAACACGCTGTGGGACCTCATCGTCTATTACGAGGAGCTGATGGACGGGCTGGGGCTCGAGAGTGTGGCGCTCGCGGGCCATTCGTTCGGCGGCCTCGTCGCCGCCGAGATCGCCGCCAACGCGCCCGCGCGCGTCCGGCGCCTCGTGCTCATCGACCCGGTCGGGCTCTGGCGCGACGATCATCCGGTGCAGAACTGGATGATCTTGCCCGACGCGAGTCGGCCGAAGGCGCTTTTCGCCGATCCCGCGGGCGACGCGGCCAAGCGCTTCTTCGCCCTGCCCGAGGACAAGGACGCGCGCACGCAGGCGATCGTCGCCTTCGTCTGGGCGCAGGCCTGCACTGGCAAATATATCTGGCCCATTCCCGACAAGGGGCTGAAGCATCGCATCCACCGCATCAGTGCCCCAACGCTGGTGCTTTGGGGCAAGGAGGACGCGATCGCGGCGCAAGATTATGCTGGCGAGTTCGCCGCGCGCATCAAGGGCGCGCGCGTCGAGTTCGTCGACCGCGCCGGCCACTTGCCGCATTTGGAGCAGGGCGAGCGCGCCGCCGCGCTCGTGCGGTCATTCCTCGCCGGCTGAGGCGAGGCGCATCCACCCGTACGAATGGAGATACGACACCGCAGTAACGACAAATCATAGAACGAGAAGGGAGGAACCTATGGCCGTCTCCACGCCCGCAGCGGCTGCGTCTGCACCGGCAATCGATGCCGACCGATGGACGAGCTACAGCATCACGGTTCTCGCGATCTGCATCCTCGGTTGGGCCTTCGATATCTACGAGGCCACGATCATGCAGCTCGTCACTCCCATCCTCATCAAGGAGTGGGGCATCACCCCGGCGACAATGGGCACCGTCACAACGGTGTCGCGCTGGCTCGGCCTCGCCGGCACCTTCGTGTTCCCGGTCCTCGCCGATTTCTATGGCCGCAAGCCGTGCCTCGTCTGGACCATTCTCGGCTATGCGCTTTTCACCGGCCTCACGGGTTTCGCGGCCGGCCCGATCAGCCTGCTGATCTTCAGCTCGATCACGCGCATTGCGCTCGCAGGCGAGAACCCGGTCGGCATGATCATGGTGACCGAAACGGCGCCCACGAAATGGCGCGCGACGGCGCTTGGCGGCCTCGTCGGCGGATATCCCTTCGGCTACATGGTGTGCTCGCTCTGCGCGCTCGTGTTCGTGCCGCTCTGGGGCTGGCGTTCGCTCTACTTCCTCGGCATCCTGCCAGCGCTCCTCGTGCTCTGGGTGCGCACGGGCATCAAGGAAAGCCCGCGCTACGAGCATGTCACCGCCGAGATGCTGAAGGAGGGGCTGAAGAAGAAGCTCGACATCGCCGCTCCCTTCCGCGCCTATCCGCGCGAGACCACGATTGCGACGCTCTGCTACTTCCTCTACCTCTGGACGTGGATCGGCTGGTCGGCGTGGATGCCGTTCTATCTCGCGACCGAGCGGCATTTGGGCTTCCCGACGATGAGCAGCTACCTCTCGGTCTGGATGTTCGTCGCGATCTTCGCCTACTGGATCTGTGGCTGGCTCTGCGATGTGTTCGGGCGGCGCTATGTCATTCCGGTCTTCACCCTTCCGGCCGCGATCCTGCTCGTCGTGATGGGATATGTCTCGAGTCCGTCGGCGCTGTTCTGGGTCGGGCTCGCGACCAATTTTCTCATCACCGGCAGCTTCGGCACGGGGCTCGGCTACACCAACGAGGTGTTTCCGACTCAGATCCGCGGTGCCGGCGTGGGCGCCTCGTTCACGGTCGGGCTTGGCTTCGCGTCGCTCGCGCCGCTCGTCGTCGGCTGGATCGCGACCAAAGCATCCGTGGCAGCGGCTCTGCCGCTCCTGGCGATCTCGTTCGTGCTGATCGCGCCGCTCTTTCTGTGGTTCGCGCCCGACACGACGCGCCGCAACCTTGCCGACTTCGTGGGCGATCGCGTCGGCTAGTCAGGGCCGCGGCAGCGGCACGACATAGCGCGCGTCGACGATCTTGACCGGGTCGGCCTCGCCTTTGAGGAGGCCTTGGGCGCGGAACCATTCGATCTGATGCTTGATGTCGGCGACATCGAGCCGGAGGTCGCGGTCGACCCACGGGATCGCCGCGCGAATCTGCTCCGCGTCCTGGCCCGTGTATTTGGCGAGGATCGCGAGGATTTCGGTGGCACCCGGCCCGTCGCGCCGTTCCTCTTTCGCGTCGGCGAAGGCATCGTGATAGAGCTGCGCGCCCTTCTTGTAGGCGGCGAGGAAATGTTCGACCGTGGCGCGGCGCTCGTCGGCGGTCTTGGCCGAGGTGAACGCGGCGTTGGTTTGGCCATAGGGCGCGATGTCGCCGACCCAGCCCAAGAGCTTCGCCTCGCCCTTGCCGAGCATCACCATCGCCGGCGTCACCGGCAGCACGCCGGCATCGGCCTGTCCGCCCGCGATCGCCGAGGTGAGCGCCGTGTTCGACTGCAGCGCCAGCACGCGCACGGTCTTCGGGTCGATGTGGAAGCGGTCGAGCGCAAGCGCCAGATCGTAGTCGAGCATGGCGCCCCGCTGCGTCACGCCGACGGAATGGCCGCGCAGGTCCTCGATCCTCTTGAGCCCGGCATTGGCGGCGCGGTTCGACGCGACATAGCCCGCATTCTTGAAGCCCGGCATCTCGCGGTTGCCGGCGGCGATCATGCGCAACACGCCTTCGCCGGCGAGCGCGTAGAATGCGGCCGAAAGTCCGGTGATGCCGAAATCGATGGCGCCCGAGGCGGCCGCGACGGCGATGGGCTGCGCCGCGTCGATATAGACGAGCTCGGCATCGAGCCCTTCGGCGGCGAAGAACCCCTTTTCCTTGGCGACGAAGATGGGTCCGACGGCGAGCGTCTTGACGATGCCGATCTTGATGGGCTCGGCGGCGGGTGCCGATTTGGACGCCGCCGCGATTAGGGCGAAGGCGGCGAGAACGAGAGAGCTGATGCGTTGCGTGGCCATTCTCCCCGCACTTAAATCGAGACGCGAGGAATTGGCAAGGGAGGAGACCCCGTGAAGCTAGAGCTCAGCATCGCGCTCACCAACAACCCGCGCACCTGGCCGGTGCTCGACGGGCGCGTCAAGGTCGACGCGATCGATCTCATCCCGACCGTGCTCCACCCGTCCGAGATGTTCTGGCGCCAGCTCCATTTCGCCGAGTTCGACGTGTCGGAGATGTCGATCTCTTCGCTTCTCATAGCAAACGCCAAAGGCGACGAGCGCTGGGCCGGAATTCCGGTGTTCACGACGCGCCGCTTCTTCCATACCGGCATCCTAGTGCGTCGCGATGCGCGGATCGAAAGCCCGGCCGACCTCAAGGGCAAGCGCGTCGGCGTGCCCGAATATCAGCAGACGGCGGCGCTCTGGACACGCGGCGTGCTCGAGCACGAGTTCGGCGTCAGGGCGCAAGACATGGAATTCTGGATGGAGCGCCAGCCCGCCATGTCGCATGGCGGCGCCACCGGCTTCAAGCCGCCGCCGGGCGTCACGCTGCACTACATCCCGGCCGATAAGAGCATCGGCTCGATGATGATCTCGGGCGAGCTGCAGGCCGCGGTCCATTATGTCGGCGCCGGCGTCAACCTCGTCGATCGCAGCTCGGCCGACCTGCGCCGTCATCCCGACATCAAGCCGATCTTCCCCGATCCCGCCGCCGAGGGCTTCCGCTACTACCGCAAGACCGGGCTTTACCCGATCAATCACGGCATGGTCATCAAGCGCACGATCGCCGAGAAATATCCGTGGGCCGCGCTCAACATCTTGAAGGCCTTCGCGCGTGCCAACGATATCGCCAACGCCGAGCGCATGGAGCATCTCTCTTACTATTTCGAGACCGGCGTGCTCGCGCCCGAGCAGAGGAAGGCGGTCGAGGAGCCGATCATTCGCCATGGCGTCAGGCCCAATCGCAAAGTGCTCGAGACGGTGGCGCAGTATTCGACCGAGCAGGGACTGACGCCGCGCGTCCTCACGCTCGAGGAGATCTTCTCGCCGAGCACGCTCGAGCAGTACTGATCACTGCCTCAAACCGGGGACTCGCCCGGGAATTTGGGCGCGCGCTTCTCGCGGTGGGAGGCGAGCCCCTCGCGCACCTCGGGGCCTGAGAACCCCATGAATTCGAGCGCGAGCGAGGCATCGAAGGTCGGCCCCATCTGCCGCAGCCAGTTGTTGAGCGCGTACTTGGTCCAGCGCACCGCCGACGGCGCGCCCTGCGCGAGCCGCGTCGCGATCTCGACCGCCTTAGCGTCGAGCTCGGCGTCCTCGACGGCGAGGCTCACGAGCCCGATCCGCTCGGCCTCGGCGCCGCGCACCTCCTCGCACAGCAGGAGATAGTATTTCGCCTTCGCCATGCCGCAGAGGAGCGGCCATAGGATCGCCGCGTGGTCGCCGGCCGCGACGCCGAGACGCGTGTGGCCGTCGATGATGCGGCAGTCCTTCGCCGCGATCGATACGTCGGCCAGGAGCCCGGCGACAAGCCCCGCCCCAACCGCGACGCCGCGCATCGCGCTCACCAGCGGCTTCGAGCAGTTGATGACGCCGTAGACGATGTCGCGCGCCTCGCGCCAGCCGCGCGCGCGCGCTTCGAAATCGTCGATCTGGCGCTCGATCATGGCGAAGTCGCCGCCGGCGGAGAACATGCGTCCGGCGCCGGTGATGATCGCGGCGTTGACGGTGGGGTCGGCATCGACGTCGCGCCACACGGTTGCGAGCTCGGCATGCATCGCGGCGTCGGTCGTGTTCATCCGGCCGTTCGCCATCGTGATGCGCAGCACCTTCTCGTGCGGCCGGTCGAAGGTGAGGCGGGTGTAGGAGGCGTAGCGGTCGCCGGCGCTCATGTCGTCCTCGCTCGGGTGTGGCCCGCGTGATTGTCGGCCGCGCCGCGATTTCCGTCCATGACTTTGGCGCGGCATGGATTTAGCTTCCGCGGCATGAAGGGGGTCTTGCTCGTGCTTGCGGTTGCGCTGGCGGCCAGCCCTGCCTGGGCGAAGCCCTGGCGGCACGCCGTCGTGGCGCCCGCGGCGGATTCAGGCTTCGCCATGATGGCCGAGAAGGGCGGCTTCGCCGACCGCCAGCAGCTCGAACTCAAGATCATCACCTACCCGAGCGACGCGGAGGCGCTGCCGGCGCTCCGCGGAGGCGAGATCGACAGCTTCGAGGGCACCCCGACGACCGCGCTCCTCGCCGAGAAGCGTGACGACGTACGCATCATCGGCTGCCCGTGGCTCGCCCTGGCGCACGCGGTCTTCACGCGCCCCAGCATCTTCGTGCCGCGCGATCTCGAGGGGCAGTTCATCGCCGCATCGACGCCGGCAGAGCCTCCCAATCTCGTGGCCGCGGCCTATCTCGCCGCCAATGCGGTGCCGTTAGCGCTGGTGCGGTTCGCCAATTACGGCAGTGACGAGGCTCGCTATGCCGCGCTCGAGGGCGGCGCCGCCGCGGCTGCCGTGGTGTCGCTCGAATATCTGCCGCTCGCGGAGCATGCCGGCCTGAAGCTCGCCGCGCGCGGCAGCGACCTGCTGCCGAATTTCGTGCGGCGCTGCATTTTTGCGACCGGGCGGAACTTGCGCGCGCGCCGCGAGGACGCGATCCGCTTCCTCGCCGCCGACATGGCGGCGCTCGCCCATGCAATCAAAAGCCGAGACGCCGAGATTGCGCTCGCGCGCAAGAGCGTTGGCCTCGGCCGCGAGGACCCGCGCCCGGATGCGATTTTCGCCGAGGCGGAGCGGGCGGGCGGGCTCGCGCCCACGCTGCCGATCCCGCTCGATCGCATCGCCGCGATGGAGACGCTCCTCGTCAAGGCGGGGGCGATGGCGCGCGAGTTCGATCCGCGCGAATTCGTCGAGGAGGACGTGCGCGACGAGGCCCGCGATCGCATCGGGCGCGAATAGCGGAGGAGAAGAGATGAACGATCTTCCGATCGCGGGCACCGCTGCGCCGGTTCGCCCGCTCGCGCGCGCCAAGGCGATCGGCACGCTGATTTCCGGGGAAGCCCTTGCCGCAGAGCGCTTGACGCGCTTGACCGACAAGGTGGCGGCCGCCCTGCTTGACGCCAATCTCTTCTCGATCCTCGTGCCAGCGGCGGACGGCGGATGCGGCGGCTCGCGCACAGAGCTATTCGAGACCGCGGAGGAAATCGCCCGCGCTGATGGCTCGGCGGGATGGTGCGTTGCCCTCTGCAACGGCATCAACGCCTCCGTTCACGCCGGCGCCTCGGCACGGGCGCGGCGCGAGGTGTTCGGCGACGGCCCCGTCGCCTGCTGGGGCTCGCTGCTGCCTAGGGCCAAATCGCTCGAGGCGAACGGCGGCTTTCGCGTCTCCGGCAATTTCGGCTGGGGCTCGGGCAGCTCGCTCGCGCGCTGGGTTGTCGTGCCGGCGCCGATCGAGCCGCGTGATGGCCAGCAATGGTTTCGTGGACATCTTCTTCCCAGGGCCGATGTCGAGATCAAGGAAGGCTCGTGGGACGCGATGGGGCTGCGCGCCACCGCCAGCATCGACTACACGATCGTTGACAAGTTCGTGCCCGCCGAGCGTACGTTCGAATATCCCTATCTGCCGACGGCGAACCCGCGTGAGATATCCGCGCGCGGCGTCATCGGCCTGACGCAAATCGGCATTACCGCGTTTGCGAGCGGCGTCGCGTTGCGTGCGCTCGCCGAATTGGTCGCCGCCGCGCCCAACATCAAGCGCAGCGCCGCCGAAGGGAGCCCGGCGGATGACAATTTCGTGCAATTCGGCATCGGCGAGGCCGAAGGGCGGCTCAAGGCGGCGCGCGCCTATTATCTCGATTGCCTCGCCGCGCAGGATCGGGCCATCGCCGAGGGACACGCGCCTGAAGCGAGCCGCACGCTCGACATCATGCAGGCCGCATTGACGCTCACGCGCGCGGCGCGCGATGCCACCGTTTTCGCGTTCGACAATGCCGGCACGACGGCGATTCTCGCGGGCAATCCCCTTCAGCGCTGCCTGCGCGACATCTTCGCGGGCCTGAAGCACGCATCGCTGACGCCTGCGATTTTGGGGCGCATCGGCAAGGTGCGGCTCGGCCGCGACTACGGGCCGCTCAGTTTTTAGATCGTCAGCATGACCTTGCCGATGTGAGCGCCGCTCTCGAGCCGCTCGTGCGCGCGGGCGGCGTCGGCGAGCGCGTGCGTCGAATCGATCACCGGCTTGACGCGTCCGTCGGCGATCATCGGCCATACCGCCTTCTCGACTGCGGCAGCAAGCCGGCCCTTCTCGGCGATCGGCCGCGGCCTGAGGCGTGAGCCGGTGATGATCGCCTCGCGGTCCTGCACGAGCGTGCAATCGATCGGGACAGTGCTGCCCTGCTTGAAGGCGATCATCACGAGCCGCCCGCCATGCCGCAGGATGCGCAGGTCGCGGTTGAGGTAGTCGCCGCCCACCATGTCGAGCACGACATCGACGCCTTCGCCATGCGTCTCGTCGCGGATCACGGCGGCGAAATCTTCGCTGCGATAGTCGATCGCGCGCTTGGCGCCGAGGCTCTCGCAGCGCGCGCACTTCTCTTTGCTGCCGGCGGTGGCGTAGGGAATGGCGCCGATGGCGCGGGCAAGCTGGATCGCGGTCGTGCCGATGCCCGAAGCGCCGCCATGGACGAGAATGCGGTCGCCGGGCTGGAGTCGGCCCAACTCGAACACGTTGCTCCACACCGTCATGGCGCATTCGGGCAGCGCCGCCGCCTCGAGGAGCGACAAGTTCGCCGGCGCCGGGAGGCACTGCACGTCGGGAACCGCGACATATTCGGCATAGCCGCCGCCGACGAGGAGCGCTGCGACCTTGTCGCCCTCGCGCCAGCGCGTGACGCCGGGTCCCACCGCGACCACTTCGCCCGCGGCCTCGAGCCCGAAAATGTCGGGCGCACCCGGCGGCATGCGATAGCGGCCGAGCCGCTGGCCGAGATCGGCGCCGTTCAACCCGGCGGCCGCGACCTTCACAAGCACCTCGTGCCGGTCGGGCACCGGCATCGGCCGCTCGACCAGCTTCAACGCGTCGGGGCCGCCGGGCTTCTCGACCACCACGGCCTTCATGGTCTTGACGTTGGGAATGGACATGGAGCTTCTCCCTCGTCCGCCATCGTAGACAACGAAGCGCCCGTGCGGAACAATCGCGCGGCAACCCGAGAGGGTCTTATGGACGCAGTGATGCCTCGGCCGGCCGGCGGAACGATCCGCCCCACGCTCGATTTCCAGGAGCATTTGGCGGCGCTCGACGCCTCGGGCCTGCTCGTCAAGGTCGAGCGCCCGGTCAACAAGGACACCGAGCTTCATCCGCTCGTGCGCTGGCAGTTCGTGGGCGGCCTCGCCGAGGACGATCGCCGTGCCTTCCTCTTCACCAACGTGGTCGACGCCAAGGGCAAGCGCTACGACATCCCGGTCGCGGTCGGAGCGCTTGCGGCGAGCCCGCGCATCTATGCGATGGGCATGGGGCGCGAGGTGGACGAGATCGGCGCCGCCTGGCTCGACGCCATCGCCCATCCGATCCCGCCGGTGCGCGTCAATGCGGCGCGCTGCCAGGAGATCGTGCTGAAGGGCGACGAGCTGCGCGGCCCCAATGGCGGCTTGAAGCGGCTTCCCGTTCCGGTCTCGACTCCGGGCTTCGATTCTGCGCCCTATCTCACCGCCACCATGTGTATCACCAAGGACCCTGAGAGCGGGATCCGCAATGTCGGCATGTACCGTTGCGCCCTGAAGGCGCCCGACCGGCTCGTCGTGCGCATGGTGCAGGGCGGGGCGGGCGGCTATTTCCACTGGCTCAAATACCGCGCGAAGAAGGAGAAGATGCCGATTGCGATCGCGCTCGGATGCGGCCCGTGTGTCGTCTTCACTTCGCCCCAGAAACTTGCGCGCGACGAGGACGAGATCTCGATCGCCGGCGGCCTCGCGGGCCAGGCGATCCCGATGGCGAAGGCGGTCTCGATCGATCTCGAGGTACCGGCTCTGGCCGAGATCGTCATTGAGGGATTGATTGACACGGAGGCGCTCGAGCCCGAGGCCCCGTTCGGCGAGAGCAACGGCTATGTCGCGCTCGAGGCTTTCAACATGCCGATGGAGGTGACGGCGATCACGATGCGGAAGAAGCCGGTCTTCTGCTCGATCATCAGCCAGGTCACGCCGTCGGAGTCATGCGTCATCAAAAAGGTCGCTTACGAGCCGTTGTTCCTCGCGCATCTGCGCGACCATCTCGGCATGAAGAGCGTGAAGCGCGTCGTCATGCACGAGCCCTTGAGCAATCTCCGTCCCGTCATCTTTGTACAGTACGCGCCGGGCACGCCGCGCCCGGAGGTCTGGCGCGGCCTCAAGGCCACCTCCGCGTTCCAGCCGCGCTGCGGCAAGATCGTGATCGCGGTGAGCGACGACATCGACCCCGCCAATACGGACGCCGTGTTCTGGTCGATGGCGTACCGCTCGAATCCGCTCGAGGACGTGGTGCTGATGCCCTACGGCCCGGGCGTGCAGGGCGCGCAGTACGGTCCCAACTGGCAGGATTCGGTGATGCTCGTCGATGCCACGCTGAAGCGGCCGATGCCGCCCTTGGCGCTGCCGACGCGCGACTACATGGAGGGGGCGCGCAAGCTCTGGCAGGAGCTTGACCTGCCGCAGCTTTCGCCGCGGCCGCCGTGGCACGGCTACACGCTCGGCAACTGGGCCGAACGCTGGTCCACCTATGCGCGCCGCGCCGCGGCCGGCGACTGGGAAGAGACTGGCGCCGAGACCGCAGGCAAGCGCCGGCCGAGCGACGTGCTGCCGGAATCGCCCTATCGCACGGGCGAGGAAGACGTGAAGGGACCGGCCGGCGAGGAGTGAGAAATCGCGCTGCGAGGGGAGGGCGCCATGGCGATCCAGCAGAACAAAGACCACATCCAGACGACGCATATCGGCAGCTTGCCGCGCCCGCATGCGATCCTCGACCTGATGAAGGCGAGGCTCACGGGCCAGCCCTATGACCAGCGCCTCTTCGACGAGACGGTGACGCGGGCGGTCGCCGACATGGTGAGACAGCAGGTCGCATGCGGCATCGAGATCGTCTCCGACGGCGAGATGTCGAAGTCGGGCTTCTTCACTTATATCCGCGACCGCCTCGAAGGCTTTGAGCAGCGGCCCAATCAGAAGCTGCAGCTGTTCGAGAAAGAGGTGGCGGCGTTTCCGGAGTACTACGCGCAGTATTTCAAGGAAGCGATGATGGGTCCGGCGCTTGCGCCGATCGCGCCCGTGGTCTGCGTCGGTCCGATCAAGTACCGCGGCGACAAGCTCGTAGAGACCGACATCGCGAATTTGAAGGCGGCGGCGCTCGCCAACAACATTCCCGAGGAGCATGTTTTCATGCCGGCCTCGGCCGCCTCGGGCGTCGGCGTCAACGAGTACTACAATTCCGACGAGGATTATTTCTTCGCGCTCGCGGGCGAGCTCGCGAAGGAATACCGCGCCATCATCAATGCGGGCTTCATCCTGCAGGTGGACGACCCATTCCTGCCCGACATCTTCGTCGAGCCGCGCCTTGACGAGAAAGAGATGAAGCGCCGTGCCGAGATCTATGTCGAGGCGACCAATTCGGCACTGAAAGGCATCCCGGCCGAGCGCGTACGCTTCCACACCTGTTACGGCATCAACGAGGGGCCGCGCATCCACGAGGCGGCGCTGTCGCAAATCATCCGCTACGTGCTGAAGGTGAAGGCGGGGCAGGTGAGCTTCGAGTGCGCCAACCCGCGCCATGAGCACGAGTACCACGTGTTCGAGAACATCAAAATTCGGGACGGGCTCGTGCTGTGCCCAGGTGTCATCACGCATGCGAGCAACATCGTCGAGCATCCCGAATTGATCGCCGAGCGGCTCATGCGCTTTGCCAAGATCGTCGGGCGCGAGAACGTGATGGCGGGCGCGGATTGCGGCTTCTCCTCGCAGGCGCTCTACCGCACCGAGGTCCATCCGACTGTGGTGTGGGAGAAATTCCGCGCCATGCGCGCGGGCGCCGATATTGCGACGAAGCGGCTTTGGCCCCGGGCGAAGGCGAAACCGGCGGCGAAGAAGCGGCCCGTGCGCCGGGCGGCCGCTCCCAAACGCAAGAAGGCAGGAGGGCGGCGATGAGCCGCGCATTCCGGCGGCCTCGAAATACAGCGGGCTCTCGGCTCTCCTCGCACGGCCTCGTCAAGGGCGAATTCGCGCCCGAATCGGTGATCGATATGCGTTATGCCGTACCTTTGCCTGAGCCACGCTGCTAGTGGTAGAATTGCCCCGACGCTTCTGGAGGACCGCATGCCGGACACCCTGCAAAATCCGACGCTCGAACAGTTCGCCGCGGATTGCCACCGCATCCTCGCCAAGGAGCCGGGCCCGGCTGGCCGGGCCAAGGTTTGCGCGCTCCTCGAGGACGTGCTCAAGGACCGCGCCTTTGTCGAGCGCTATCTCAGCAACGAGACAGCCGAGCGGAAGATCATCTACGAAGATCCGGAGCTCGGCTTCTGCATCCTCGCGCATCATTACGAAGGTGCCCGCACGTCGAATCCGCACGATCACGGGCCCTATTGGGCGATCTACGGTCAGGCGATGGGCGAGACCATCATGAGCGATTTCGCGCTCATCGAACCCGCCGCCGAGGGCAAGCGCGGCAAGGTGCGCTTCGTGCGCAGCTACTCGCTGAAGCCCGGCATGGCGCACGTCTATAACGAGGGCGACTTGCACGCGCCGAAGCGCGAGGCGTCGACGAAGCTCATCCGCATCGAGGGCAAGAACCTCGATAAGATCCGTCGCTTCGGCTACGAGCTGGTGCAGTAGCTCATCATCTTCGCGGTGGCGTCGCGTTAGTCGTCGTCATGGCCGGGCTTGTCCCGGCCATCCACGGGTGTTTTCGGCAACAATGAACACGTGGATGCCCGGCACGGAGGCCGGCATGACGGGAGAGCTACGAGCTGGTTGAGAAGTAGCTACAGGCCGAGCGCGCGCTTGAAGCGCGCCTTGATCGCCGCTCCGTCCTTCTCCGGCATCACCCGTGGGTAGTCCTTCGCTTCGACCCGGACGCGCGCGAAGAGCGTCTCGTTGGCGCCGCGGACGAGCGGCTCAAGCCGCGCGAGCCCCGCCTCGTCGGCGATGTCGAGCGCGAGCGGGATGCCGCAGCCCTTGGCGACCGCGGCGAGGTCGGTCACGCGCGCGGTGTGGCTCTCCTGCATGCCGGTCTCGCCGAAGGCGCCGTTGTCGAGCACGACGATGGCGAGGTTCGCCGGACGCTGCACCGCGATCGTCGCCAGCGCGCCCATCCCCATCAGCATCTCCCCGTCGCCGGTGACGACGAGGACACGCCGCTCCGGCCGCGCGAGCGCGAGGCCCAGCCCGATCATCGCGGCGCCTCCCATCGCGCCCCAGAGATAAAGATTGCGCGGGTCGTCGCCGGCGGCGGCCACATCCCAGGTGGGCGAGCCGAGCCCGCACACGACAAGAAGATCGCCGCGCCTGGCGAGCAGTGTCTTGACGACTGCGCGGCGGTCGAGCATCGCGAGCTCACCAGCGCTTGGCGCCGATGAGGCGCTGCGAGAAAAGGACCGCCGCCGCGCGCTCTTCGCCGAACGCCCGCGCAAGCGAGGCCGCGACCAGGTCCGCCGCCTCTTCCGGCGTGTCGGCACGCGCGACATCCACGTCCATGAGGCGGAGCGCCGGCGCGGTCGCTTGGCTCATTGGTACCTGCCAGTGATTGAACTCGCCTTCCTCGCCGCGCATGGTGACGAGCATGAGCAGCGGAAAGCGCCCGTTCTGCATAAGCGTCAGCATGTTGATGCAGTTGCCGACGCCGCTCGACTGCAGCAGCAGGCACGCGCGCGCGCCGCCGAGCCACGCGCCCGCGGCAAGCGCCACGCCTTCCTCCTCGGTCGTGAGCACGATGTCGCGGACCGCAGCATCGGCGCGGGCGAGTTCGATCAGCCGTGCGTGCCCCGCGTCAGGCACATAGGCGACCTGGCTGATGCCGCCCGTCTTGAGCGCGGCGAAGACGCGCGCCGGCCAATCGTCCGCCGCCGTACTCACAGGCTTTCGCCGCGCTTCTGCGCAAGCGCGCGGTAGACCGCTTCCGCCGTCAGCGGCAGCTCCATGAGCCGCACGCCCACCGCGTCCTCGATCGCATTGGCGATCGCTGGCGACACGGCGAACGTCGCGGTCTCGCCCACGCCCTTGGCGCCGAATGGGCCCGAGGCTTCGGCCGCATCGACGGCGAGGTTCTCCATTTCGCGCGGCAGGTCCAAAAGACCCGGGATCTTGTAGTCGGCGAGCGAATTGTTGGTGAGCTGCCCGCCGTCGAAGCGCATCTCCTCCGAGACGGTGAATCCCAGCTGCATGATGGCGCCGCCGGAAAGCTGCGTCTCGACGATCCTCGGATTGATCGGCGTGCCGGCGTCCGCGACATTGACGAGGCGCAGCACGCGAAAATGACCGGTATCGGTATCGACCTCGACCTCGGCGCCCGTCGCGCCGATCATCCAGAAGGGCGCGACGTTGTCGGTCAGCCCCGTGTCGTGGTCGGGCGACTTGTAGCTCGGCACAAAGCTGCCGAAGCCCACGATATTGCCGGCCTGCATGCCGTATTTGCGGCGGAAGAGCTCGGTCACGGGCACGTTGCTGCCCGGCGGTAGGCCAAGCTCGGCGGCGAGCGCCGTGATCTTGCCGTTCACCTCTTCGGCCGCGAGCCGCACGGCATGGCCCATGTGGTAGGTCGAGCGCGAGCCGAGCGTGCCCATGTCGTAAGGCGTCACGTCAGTGTCGGGATGGACAACGCGCACGTTCTCGGCCGCGAGGTCGAGCACTTCGCCCACGATCTGCGCCATCGCCGTGTCCGAGCCTTGGCCCATGTCGACCGTGCCGCAATAAAGCGCGGCGCTGCCGTCGGCATAGAGGTTGACGATGGCGGTTGAGGTGGTGGGCGCGATCGAGGCCTTGAAGCCGATGGCGATGCCGCGCCCGCGCCTGAGGCTGCCGTCGCCGTGCGCGTAGGGCCGCCCGAGCCCCATGCGCGCCGCGACCGTCTCGAGCACCTGCTCCATCGCCGCGCCCGTCATGCGCGTGCCGGTCGCCTGCACGCCGCCTTCGCGCAGCATGTTCCGGCGGCGGAACTCGAGCGGGTCGAGCCTGAGCGCGCGGGCGATCATGTCGCTCTGGCTCTCGTACGCCCAGCAAAGTTGCGGCACGCCGAAGCCGCGGAGCGCGCCCGCGGGCGGGCGGTTGGTGTAGACGGCATAGGAATCGAGCATGAGGTTCGGGATGTCATAGGGCCCGGCCGCGGTGAAGCCCGATTTCTGCGTCACGCGCGGACCCACGTCGGCATAGGCGCCGCCATTCCACCACACCTCGCATTTGCGGGCAGTGATTTGGCCGTCCTTCGTCACTGCGGTTTTGATCCGCGTCGTCGCGGGATGCTTCGTGATGGTGAAGAACTGCTCGTCCATGCCGAGCGAGATCTTCACGGGCCGGCGCGCGATGAGCGACAGCGCGGCAACCAGCGCCTCGAGCTTGATATAGAGCTTCGCGCCGAAGCCGCCGCCGAGATAGGCCGTCTTGATGCGTACGCGGTTCTCGGGCCAGCCGAGGAGCCGCGCGATCTCGATGCGCACGAACGACGGGCCTTGCGAGGCGGTGTGGATCGTGATGCGGTCATCCTCCGCGTCTGCCACCGCGACGAACGGTTCGAGCGGCGTGTGCATCACTTGCTGCGTACGGAAAGTGTGCTCGAACACGTGGTCCGCGGTCGCGAACGCGGCATCGACATCGCCGCGCCGCAGGCGGAAATCGAGCGCGATGTTGGTGTCGCGCTTGCCGTCGAGGTGTTTCAGATCGGGGAACGTGCCGGCGGGCTTCAGTACCTCATGCACGATCGCTTGCGAAGTCGCGGCTTCGACCTCGTCATAGACGGCCGGCAGGTCTTCGTACTCCGCCGCGATGTGCGACAGCGCTTCTTCCGCGACGTGCGGGTCCTCGGCGAGCACAACGGCGACCGGCTCGCCGGCGAAGCGCACCTTGCCGTCGGCGAGGATCGGCTGGTCGTGGAAGGCCGGGCCGTAATAGGGATTGGGGATGATTTTTTTCACATCGTCGATCGTGACGACGCGGTGGACGCCTGCGAGCGCCGCGGCCGCGCGCGTATCGACCCTGACGATGCGTGCGTGCGGCCGTGAGCTGCGGAAGATCTTGCCCCACAGCATGCCGGGAAGCTGCAGGTGGTGGATATATTCCGCCTGGCCCGTAACCTTCTCCCGCCCTTCAAGGCGCGGGAGCGAGCGGCCGACCTGTCCGCGCGGCATCACCTTCGCCATCGCGCGGCCTCCCTCGTCCGCCCGTCGTCGTGCTCGCGGGAAATCATCGTCCGTGTGTTTCCTCGGCGCGATGAGTATATACGGGCTCGGAGTTGAGGCAATCGTGGCACTGGGCGAGATCACGCGGCTTTCGGCGGACGTGCTGGTGATCGGCGCGGGCGCGGCCGGCATGTCGGCGGCGATCGCGGCCGACGAGGCGGGCTCGTCCGTGCTCCTCGTCGATCGCAGCCTCATCGGCCGCGGCGGCGCCACCGTGATGGCGCAGATGACGGTCGCCGTCGCCTTGGGCGAGGAGGTGCCCGACCGTTGGGAGAATCACCTCGCCGACACGCTGGCCGCGGGCCGCGGCCTGTGCGATGAAGGGCTTGCGGCGCTCCTCTGCGAGAACGGGCCCGACGAGATCCGCCGCATGGAGAGCTGGCATGTCGGCTGGGCCCGCCACCCCGACGGCCGCATCCGCCAGGCGCATGCGCCGGGCCACGACCGGCCGCGCTGCTGCTACGTCGATTTCCTTTCGACCGGGCCCGCCGTCTCGCGCACGCTCCGCGCCCAGGTGCAGCGGCACGCGAAGATCCGCCGCGTCGGCGATCTCTGCATCACCGATCTCGCCGTGGTCGATGGCGTTGCCTCGGGCGCCGTGGGCTTTGCGGTAAGCGACGGCCGCAAGGTCGCGATCGCGGCCAAGACCGTGATCGTCGCGACCGGCGGCTTGACGCGGCTCTACCGCCGCAACAGCGCGTCGCAGAACATGGGCGGCGACGGCTATGCGCTGGCGCTCCGCGCCGGCGCGCGGCTTCGCGACATGGAGTTCGTACAATTCTTCCCGATCGGCCATCTGGCGCCGCGCCTCATCGGCATGGATCCGATCATGTGGGACCCGTTCCGCTACAAGCTCGGCGGGCGGCTCCTCAATGCGGACGGGCGCGAGTTCATCGACGCTTACGGCGTCAGCGAGGATGGCACCTACAAGGCAACGCGCGATCTCGCGACATACGCGATCCTGAAGGAGGTCGAGGCCGGGCGCGGCTCGCCCGCGGGCGGCGTCTATCTCTCGTTCCGCCACGTGCCTCCCGACAAATTGCGCGATGCGTTCGGGCCGGTGATCGACCGGCTCGCCAGGAACGGCATCGATCTCGCCTCGGGCGATGTCGAGGTGGCGCCCATCGCGCACTACCACATGGGCGGCGTGCGTGTGTCGGATACGCTCGAGACCGATGTCCCGAACCTTTTTGCCGCGGGCGAGGCGGTGGGCGGCGCCAATGGCGCCAACCGCCTCTCCGGCAACGCCATCACCGAGGCGCTGGTGTTCGGCCGCCATGCCGGCTTTGCCGCGGCGGCGCGCGCGAAGATCATTGCCGCGAGCCCGTGGCGGGACGATGCCGCCGCCGCTTCCTTCGCGCTCCTCGCCGAGGAAGAGCGTGGCGATGCCAACTGCGCCGCCCTCATCGTCGCGTTGCAGGACGCGATGGCGCGCGATGTCGGCCCCTTCCGCACCGCGGCGAGGCTTGGCCGTGCGCTTACCGAGATCACGCGAATCAGGCGCGCCATGGGCGCGGCGCCACCGCCAGTGCAAGGCCCGTTCGACACGCACCGGCTCGACTGGTTCGACCTGCGCAACATTGTGCTGGTCGCCGAGGCCGTGGCCGCTGCGGCGCAGCGTCGCCGTGAGAGCCGGGGCGCGCATCAGCGCGACGATTTCCCGGCGCCGGACGAGGCTTGGGCGAAAAGCCAGGTGATCACGTTCGACGGCGAACACCTTGCCTTCGATGGTGAGCGTGCGATCGCCGAGGCCGTGCCGTGAGCCTCATGGCCGCGCTCGTCATTCGCCGCGGCGAGGCGTGGCAGCGCTTCGAGGTCGAATTCGAGCGCGGTCAATCCGTGCTCGACGGGCTCCGCCGCATCCGCGCCGAGCAGGATCCGACGCTCGCCTTCCGCTATTCCTGCATCAATGCGAATGCCTGCAAGGAATGCATGATCGAGCTCGACGGCAAAGTCGTCTATGCCTGCACGGCGCGGCTCGAGCCGCGCGAGATGCGGCTTCAGCCCTTGTCGAACAAGGCGCTGTTGCGCGACCTCGCGACTGAGATCGCGCCGCCCGACGAACGGCTGTAGAATAAGCTCACGCACAAGCTGGAGATCGCCGATGGCCGTCGCCCGTCACGCCATGCCGCCCGAGGTGGCGAAGCTTTCCCTGGAGGAGATCGCCGAGCGCTATATCGGCCGTTTCCGCGACAAGGTGCCGGATTGGGCCGCGTTCGAGGACGCGAAGATCGAAGGCTATCGCCGCGCGCAACACCGCTTCATCGGCGCCGGCGGCTCGGGCAAGCACGACGATCCGACGACGATCCCACCGCGCGGCTTCACGCTGAGCATCATCTTCTGCCCGCCGGGCCAGGGCAACGCCGCGCACACGCACGAGGTCGAGGAAGTGTTCTTCGTCTTGCAAGGCTATCTCGACGTCTTCATCGAGGACGAAGGCGGGCGGCGCCTCACGCGGCGCCTCGGGCCGTGGGAATGCATCGCCTGTCCCCCGGGCGTGATCCACGGCTTCCAGAACGACAGTCTCGAGCCCGTATATTTCCAGGTCATGCTCGGCCGCGGCCGCCCCGAGGCCATGGGCTATGCCGACGACAAGCTCTACAGCCGGCGCGAGGAGCACCTGAAATCGGCGTGAGCGCGCCGGTGCGCCGCGCGCTGGCGGCACTCGCGGCCTTGGCGCTCGCCTCGTGCGGCATCTTGAGCGACGAGCAGAAGGCGGTGCGCGCGAGCCCGCTCTACAGCCCCAACGGCGAGCCTTTGAGCGGCGGGCCCTTGGGCGAGCCCACCTGCGAGGCGGCGCTCGGCCGCTGGTTCGACCGGGTCGCCGCGGGCTCCGGCAGAATCGACGAGAGCGCGTTCCTAGGCGATGCGAACCGGCAGTTCGCGGCGATGGACATCGACAAGACCGGCGCGCTCACTCCGGCGGAGCTCGCGCGCTACCGCGCGCCATACATCAATCCCAAAGCCCGGCCGCGCGACGAAAGAGAAGAGGAGCGCGCGCGCGAGGAAGGCCGCGGGCCGCCGCCGCAGGAGGATATCGAGGATCCCGTGATGGTCGCCGACACCGAGCTACGCAACCGCGTCACGCGCGACCAGTTCCTCGCCTACGTCAGGCGCAACTTCGCGGCGCTCGACGCCGATCACGACGGCCGGCTCGAGCGGTCCGAGGTGTTGGCGACCTGCCAGCACTGATATACTGCGGCCCCATGGCGCAGGAAGACTTCCGGTGGCCCGCCGAAGGGCTCGCGCGCATTCCCGACTGGGTCTACACGAGCGCGGCGATCTATGAGCGCGAGGTCGAGCGCATTTTTCACGGCCGCACGTGGAACTACGTGGCGCTCGAGGCGGAGGTGCCGCGGCCCGGCGATTTCCGCCGCTCGTTCGTGGGGCCGACGCCGGTCGTCGTCGCGCGCGGGGCGGATGGCGCGATCGCCGTGTTCGAGAACCGCTGCGCCCATCGCGGCTCCGAGTTCTGCCAGGACAATCGCGGCAACGCGCGCGAGTTCGTCTGCCCCTATCACCAGTGGACCTATGATCTCGCGGGCCGGCTCGTGGGCGTACCGTTCCGGCGCGGCGTCAAGGGCGAGGGCGGCATGCCGGCCTCGTTCCGGCTCGAGGAGCACGGGCCGCGGCGCTTGGCCGTGACAACGCGCCGTGGCGTCGTGTTCGCGAGTTTCGCTCAGGGCATGGAGCCGCTCGAGGAGTATCTCGGCCCTGACATCCTCGCTGATTTTGACGCCACCTTCGACGGCCGCGCGCTCAAGATTCTCGGCTATTACCGCAACACGGTGCCCGCCAACTGGAAGATGTATCACGAGAACCTGAAGGACCCTTATCACGCGACGCTCCTTCATTCCTACCTCGTGACGTTCGGCCTCCTCGTTGCCGGCAACAAGTCGGCGATGATCGTCGATGGCAACGGCCGGCACGGCACCATGGCCTCGGCGCGTCCCGACAAGGTCGATGTCGATGCCGAGGCCAGGCGCGAGATGCGCGCCTTCCACGAGAGCTTGAAACTTGCCGATCCGCGCATTCTCGATTATGTGCGCGAGTTCCGCTCGCCGTGGTCGGTGACGATGCAGACGATCTGGCCCAACATGGTGGTACAGCGCGAACTGAACACGCTCGGCACGCGCCAGATCGTGCCCAAGGGTCCGGGCGAGTTCCTGATGATCTGGACCATGTTCGGCTACGAAGGCGACAGCGACGAGATGACCCGCCATCGTCTGCGCCAGGGCAATCTCATGGGGCCGGCCGGGTTTCTTGGCCTCGAGGACAATGAGGCGATGAAGTTCGTGCAGGACGGCATCCGCGCCGCGCGTGGGGGAAATGCCGTCGTCGAGCTCGGCGGCGACGAGGAAGGCACCTCGGAAAAGCTCATCACCGAAGCCGCGATCCGTTCGCTCTATCGCCATTGGCGCGAGGTGATGGAGCTGTGAGCGGCCCCGCGCCGGCGCCGCCTGCGGCCGAGCTTCTGCTGCGGCTCGAGATCGAGGCGTTCCACGGCGCCTATTGCGCGGCGCTCGACGAGGGCCGTATCGCGGACTGGCCGCGTTTCTTCACCCTCGACGCGCTCTACCGCATCACCGCGCGCGAGAACGAGGAGGCGGGGCTCCCGGTCGGGCTTGTCTATTGCGAAGGGCGCGCGATGCTCGAAGACCGCGCGCTCGCGCTCGCCAAGACGGAAATGTTCGCGCCGCGCTATCTGCGCCACTATGTCTCGAACGTGCGCGTCCTCGGCTCCGACGCGGGCGTTATATCCGCCGCCGCCAATTATCTCGTGCTGCAGACGCTCGTCGACCGTCCGACCACGATCCACCAGGCCGGGCGCTATCACGACCGCTTCGTCCGCGACGGCGGGCACCTTCTTTTGCGCGAGCGCCATTGCGTCTACGATACGCTCGTGATCGACAACGCGCTGGTATTGCCGGTCTAGCGTGAGATTAGTAACGAAGCGTCCTCGACCACGCGCTTCGCGCTGCGCTCAGGATGAGGAAGTTTGAGCTTGAAGAAAAACCCTCATCCTGAGCGAAGCGAGGCGTGAGCCGAGCGAGGTCGAAGGACGCAGGGACGGAGGCGAGGAATGAGTGGGGTTTTGGGCGGTGCGCTCGTTCCGCATGCGCCGCAATTCTTCTCGTTGCCCGAGACCGAGGACAAGGCCACGGTCGAGCGCGTGCGGCTCGCCATGGGCAAGGTCGGCGAACGCCTGAAGTCGCTCGGGCCCGACCTCTGGATCGTCATCGCCAACGATCACGCCAACCAATTCTTGCTGCACTGCACACCGCCCTTCTGCTTCCATCTGGGCGCCGAGGCGAAGGGCTCGTTTGTCGGTCGCGAGTTTTGCTTCGCGATCGCGAGCGATGCCGCCATGCGCCTCATGCGCCACATGCAAGACGAAGGCTTCGATCCTGCCTTCACCAATACGGCGGGTGTCGATTATGCTTTTGGCATCCCGCTCACCTTCCTCGGCGTAGATCAGCCGATCGTGCCGGTCTACGTCAATTCCTACGTGCCGCCGCAGCCATCGATGCTGCGCTGCTTCGCCTTCGGCGAGGCGCTGGCGCGCGGCATCGCCGCCGCGGAGCTCGGCGCGGTGGTCGTGGCGAGCGGCGGCATGTCGCATTTCCCGGGCACCGATCGCTATAGCCGGCCGGAGGTCGAGTTCGACCGGTCGCTGTTCGAGATCCTGAAAAGCGGCAACCTGCGCCGGCTCCTCGCGCTCGACGAGCGCCATCTCGACGACATGGGCAATGTCGAGCTGCGCTCGTGGGCGATCGCGGCCGGGCTCTTGGGCGAGCGCGTGCCGGATGCGAGCGCGTTCGAGCCGAGCTGGCATCACACCTACGCCATGCTCTCCTTCGCCGGCGCGAAGGCCGAGCGAACCGAACCTCTGCACTATCCGCCCATTCACGCCAAGCGTCTGCCGCTCACCGGCGCGCTCTACCGCCTTGCGAACGACGAGGATGCGCGCGCAAACTATCTGCGCAATCCATCGGCTTACGCGAAATCCGCGGGCCTCGCACCCGACGAGGAGAAGGCCTTGGCCGCGCTCGACCAGACAGGGATGCTCGAGCTCGGCATCCACCCGCTTGTCTTTTTCCTCGCGCGCATGCAGATCGAACACGACAGGGGCAGGCCGTGACAGTGAACGTGCCGATCACCATTGCCTGCGGCGATTACGACCGCACCCGCGCCATCAAGGATGGGCGCGTCGCAGTCGAAGGCTGCGACGTGACCTACCTCCCGCTCGAGCCCGAGGAGGTCTTCTTCCGTGCCTTCCGCTATCAGGAGTTCGACGTGTGCGAGTTGTCCTTCAGCTCGTATCTGCGCATCACCGATGGCGGTACCAGCGAATATATCGGCATTCCCGCCTTCGTGAGCCGGGTCTTCCGCCACTCCGGCGTCTATATCCGCACCGATCGCGGAATCAGGACGCCGCAAGATTTGAAGGGCAAGACGATCGGCCTGCCCGAATATCAAATCACCGCCGTCGTCTGGCTGCGCGGCATCCTGCAGGACGAATATGGCGTGAAGCCGACCGACATCGCTTGGCGCTCGGGTGGGATCGAGGAGCCGGGCCGCGACGAGCGCACGCCGCTTGCGCCCATTCCCGGCCTCGACCTGAAGCCCATCCCGTCCGACAAGACACTTTCGGGCATGCTTGCGGTGGGCGAGCTCGACGCCATGTTCAGCGCCCGCGCACCATCGTGCTTCTTGAAAAGCGCGCCCCATGTTGGGCGGCTTTTTCCCGACTATCGCGCCGTCGAGAAGGCCTATTACAAGAAGACCGGCCTCTTTCCGATCATGCATTTGATTGGCGTGAAGAAAGCGCTCGTCGAGCGCCATTCCTGGCTGCCGACGAGCCTCTACAAGGCCTTCCTCGCGGCGAAAACTCTCGCCTATGCCGAAGTGCGCGACATCAATGCGTTGCGCGTGACCCTGCCCTGGGTCGAGGCCGAGACGCTCGAGACGATCGCGCTCATGGGCGAGGATTTCTGGCGTTATGGCGTCCACGAGAACCGCAACGATATCGAAACATTGGCGCGCTATGCGCATGAGCAAGGACTCGTGAAGCGCCGCATCGCACCCGAGGAACTGTTCGCGCGGCCGACTTTGGAAATATCGAAGATATGAATGAACGAGGGAGGGAAACGTGGCCGACAACCGATCCGCCGCATCCCGCGTAACCGAACAGGAAGCGCTGCGCTTCCACGTCGAGGGCCAGCCTGGCAAAATCGAGATCACGGCAACGAAGCCGCTGACGACGCAGCAGGAGCTGTCGCTCGCTTATTCGCCGGGCGTCGCTTACCCCTGCCTCCACATCCACAAGGACCCTGCGCTCGCCTACGACTACACGGCGAAGGGAAATCTCGTGGCCGTCATCAGCAATGGCACGGCCGTGCTTGGCCTGGGCGATCTCGGTGCGCTGGCGGCGAAGCCGGTGATGGAAGGCAAGGCCGTCCTCTTCAAGCGCTTCGCCGGCATCGACGCGGTCGACCTCGAGGTGGCGACCAGCGACGTCGACGAGTTCGTCAACTGCGTGCGCTTTCTCCATCCCGCTTTCGGCGGCATCAATCTCGAGGACATCAAGGCGCCGGAGTGCTTCATCATCGAGCAGCGCCTGCGCGAGCTTTTGGACATCCCGGTCTTCCACGACGACCAGCATGGCACCGCAATAATCGCAACGGCCGCGCTCCTCAATGCGCTCGACCTCACCGGCCGCGACCTCAAGGATATCCGCATGGTGGTGAACGGCGCAGGCGCCGCGGCGATCGCCTGCATCGAGCTGCTGAAAAGCATGGGGTTGCCGCACGACCGCGTCCTTATGTGCGACACTAAGGGCGTCGTCTACGAGGGCCGGCGCGAGGGTATGAATCAGTGGAAGTCGGCGCACGCCGTCAACACGCGGCGCCGCACGCTCGCCGAGGCGATGGAAGGGGCGGACGTGTTCTTCGGCCTTTCCGTGGCCGGCGCGGTGAGCCAAGCCATGGTGAAGTCGATGGCCGACAAGCCGATGGTTGCGGCGATGGCCAATCCTGACCCTGAAATCGCGCCCGAGGACGTGCGGGCCGTGCGGCCCGACGCGATCGTGTGCACCGGGCGCTCGGACTATCCGAACCAGATTAACAATGTTCTGGGCTTCCCCTACATCTTTCGCGGCGCGCTCGACGTGCGCGCGTCCACCATCAACGACGCGATGAAGATCGCGGCAGCCCATGCGTTGGCGCAGCTCGCGCGCGAGGACGTGCCCGACGAAGTCGCCGCCGCCTATTCGGGCCAGCGCCTGCGCTATGGCCCTGACTACATCGTGCCGACGCCGTTCGATCCGCGCCTCATCGCGACCGTGCCGCCGGCGGTCGCAAAGGCGGCCGTCGAGTCCGGCGTCGCGCGCCGGCCGATCCCGGATTACGGCGCCTATCGCAACAGCCTCAAAGGCCGGCTCGATCCGACGGCGGCAAGCCTCCAGCGCATCTTGGAGCAGGTGCGCGCCAATCCGCGCCGCGTCGTCTTCGCCGAGGGCGAGGAGGAAAAGACGATCCGCGCCGCGCTTTCCTTCCGCGAGAACGGCTATGGCACGCCCGTGCTGATCGCGCGGCACGAGCGCATCACCGAAACATTGCGCGAGATGGGATTGGATGGCCGCGGCGCATTCGAGATCCACAATCCGCGCCTCGATGTTGGCAAGGATCGCTACATCGCGTTCCTTTACGAGCGCTTGCAGCGGACGGGAGCTCTCCACCGCGATGTCGAGCGCCTCGTCAACCAAGACCGCAACATCTTCGCCGCCTGCATGGTCGCGTGCGGTGATGCCGATGCGCTCGTGACCGGCGAGACGCGCAACTACTTCTCCGCCTTCGAGGAGGTCGCGCGCGTCATTGGTCCGCGTGCCGGCCGCCGCATCTTCGGATATGCGCTGCTTCTGTCGCGCGGCCGCTCCATCCTCATCGCCGATACGACCGCGCATCCGCGCCCCTCGGCCGAGGAACTCGCCGACATTGCCATGCAGTCGGCCGAGCGCGCGCGCCACATGATGGGGCAGGAGCCGCGCGTGGCGCTCCTCTCGCATTCGAATTTCGGTAATCCCGGCCGCGAGCAGGCGCAGCGCGTGAAGGAGGCCGTTGCGCTTCTCGACGCGCGCCGGCCCGATTTCGAATATGACGGCGAGATGAGTGCCGAGGTCGCGCTCAATTTCGCGCTGATGCGCGACCGCTATCCGTTCTGTCGCCTCTCTGGCGCAGCGAACGTGCTCATCATGCCCGGGCTCGACAGCGCTAACCTGGCGGCGCAGCTTCTGGAACAGATGGGCGGCGGCAAACGCATCGGGCCATTGCTCATGGGCCTCGACAAGCCGGCGCAAATTCTCGAGATGGGCTCGACCGTGTCCGACTTCGTCAACATCGCCGCCCTCGCAGCGCATGAGGCGATCTTATAGCGGTGCATTCGGGAGGGGCGCGCGCGGTTTCAAAAGCATTACGCTAAGGGGTGATTTGCCACCGGCACATTCACGCCGCGCCGACACTCAGACGACGCGCCAGCAGTGTTGTTTTGAGCAAGGCTGCCAATGCCGTCACTTCAGCCTGATCGAGCGCGGCATAAGGCGGGTAGGGATCGCCCACCGGCAGGCCGATCAAGCGCATCGCTACCTTCATCGTCGGCGTCAAGCCGCGGTGCATCCAGCGGGCCGGGAAGAGCGCGAACTGAAGCTGGTATTCGGCGGCGCGCGCGTGGTCGCCCGCGACAAAGGCATCGATCACGGCGCGCGCGATCTCTGCCGCGGGCGGCGGCATCGTGGCGCCGGCGCCACCGAGCTGGATCGTGCTCAGCAGCATCTGCATCGTCGTGAAATACTTTGCGTGGCCCGTGTGGTCGATCTCAACGATGAGCCGTGAGACGCGCGCGAGATCGCGCGAACTCTCCTTGACGTAGCGTACGTTCGGCAGTCGCGCCAACGCGATCGTGGCCGGAATCGAGACTTCGGCTCCGGGCCCGGGATTGAGGTAAAGCGTCATCGGGAGGCTGGTCTCGCGCCCTACCGCCTCGAAGTAGGCGACGAGATCGTGCTCGGTGGGCGGCCCGCCGTGGGCGCGGAGCGGCGCCAGCATCTGTACCGCAGCCGCACCCTCGCGCTCGGCGAAATTCGCGAGCTCGATCGCCGTACGAAATGACGGATGGGAAATGCCGACCATGACCGGTCGCCGTCCAGCGACGAATTCGATCGTGCGCCGTACGAGCTCTTTGCGAGCGTCGAGCGAGAGATATGTATATTCCTGTGCCTCGACCCCGGCAGCAACGATCATGGTCGCGTCGCATTGATCGATGCAGTAGTCGATCTCGCGGCCGAGGGCCGCCGTGTCAACCGACAGCTCGGGCGTGAACGGCGTGAGCGGCGCGACGATCAGTCCGGGCTTTTCCATATTTGTCTCCTTGGGGCGCGCGGGGCCGATGCTCGGTGGCGCGGCGCTCGATGTCAACGGGTGGCGATGGCCGGGAAGACCAGCGACTTGATGACGACGGGCACAGCTCCTGACGAGTCGAGCATGGCGCCAATGTCGATATAGTCAAACTCCTTCAGCTCTAGCCCGTCGATGGAGACTATCGGGCAGTCGAGGCCGAGTTCCTCGCGACAGTGGATGCCGACGAGACCGCCGACATCACCGTCCCCGACGAGGATCAGTGGATAACCATTCCGAAGGGTCGGCGCCAGAGCTGCTGCAACGCCGCGGCAGAACGCGTCGAGCCGGTCATAGCTTGCGGCGCCGCGCCATGGCACAAAGAGCGCGAGCGGCGCCTCGCCCGCGGTGAGATCGAGGCGCGTTAGTGCAGTGCGGATCGCGACGGCAATATCCGACGCATCAAGCTCGTCGCGATCAAGCAGCCAAGTGGGCGTTACGACCGGCAGGTTGCGCATTGGCAAAGCTTCCAGCGGCGAGACATAGATCGTGCTGCCGCTCACCTGTACCGTATACTGCGCGGCGCCGATCACGGTGGCTCGGATGCGCTCAGCGGGCGCGGCGAGGGTTAAGCCGAGCTTTGTCATACGGGCCCGAATCGCCGCGGCGAGATAGAGTCCCAGGTCGCCATGGCCCATGAGGCTCGCGCCATAGATGTATTCGGCGACGCCGCCCGAGAAGCTGACAGCATCAAAACCGCTACTGACGTAGAGTGGATCCAGCCTCAGAAGGGATTTGCCGCCCGCAGCCGGGCTTTGGCCCTGGATGGCCTGGAAAACCGCGTCTGCCATACGCTCTGCAAGCGCGGCGGCGACGCTTTCGTCGAGCGGATCACCTATGGTGAGCGTCATTCCGAGCTCGGCGGCAAAATGCTGGCCCGCATCCTCGATCCGGGCGATGCGACCGCGATCATCGAGAGCGACGAGGCGCGCACCGACATCGAGCGCGGTGATTGACGCAACGCGTCCCTCGGCGCAAAGGGCGAGCTTTGCGGTACCACCGCCGAGATCGACGTTGAGGATGCGCCGATTATCTCGGATCGAGCGCGCGACGGCGCCCGAACCGTGGGCAGCCATCGTGGTCTCGAGCCCGTCGCCCGCGCTCACCGCGACGAGTTTGCCAGCCTGCCGCGCGAAAAGCTCGCCGATTGCGCGTGCGTTCTTCCGCTGCGCGGCGACACCCGTGAGGATCAGCGCGCCGGTGTCGATCGAATCGGGTGAAATACCGGCAGCTTCGTACTGCCGACCGATGAACGCGCCAAGCGCAGCAGCGTCGATCGTCTCCCCTTCGGTATAGGGCGTGAGAAGGATATCGGAGCGATAGACCGTGTCGCGCTCTGTGACGATGTAGCGGCTGTCGAGCCGCTCGAGAAGGATGCGCGAGAATACAAGATGCGAGGTCGAAGAGCCGATATCCACACCGACGCTTGTCAGCAACAACTCGTCCTCGAGCGCGAGCGTTCGGCCAGCATTCGAAAAGAAGATGCGGCCTTCGCCCTGCGGTTCCGTCATCGTGCCCGAATCATTCCGCCGCGGAGCGCACCTTGGTGCCGGGCTCATACCATTTCGGGTCCATCCGGTTTTCGACGTCGGCGCGCTGCAGCGTCGCATCGTACTCGGTGCGGATGAATGGGTCCTCCATCGAGTACGGAACTGCGGTACCGCCCTCGTCGACATCGATTGCGCCGTAATCGATGTGTGGCTCGCCGGGCGGCCCGGGCTCACGGCCGGGTGCGTTGGGCCCGAACCAGGCGGTAAGGCGGAATGCCTCCTTCGAAACGCCAAAATGCTGGTGGTACCAGCGTGCACCGCCGGGGGCCGCCGAGACCATGCCGACGGGCTCGTAGTCGACGCGCTTCACGAGTTCGGCCTTGCCGTCCTTCCACGGCGTAATGCCCATGTGCTCGGGCCAGGTGTAGGTGTAGCCCTTGCCCTGAAGGCAGATGAGCACGGCGGCCGAGGTGTGGGCATGCGCTTTCGAATAGCGGCCATTCTCGTGCTGGCCGATCCACAGATAAAATGTGTTGCCCGTCATGAACGGCTCGATGCGGCGATAGCCGGGTGAGCGGCGGTTGTCGAGCGGCAGCTCGCAATGAACGATGTCGGGGATGAAATTGGTGCGACGCATGGCTAGCCCGCGCACGGGGTCGGGCTCGATGTCGTCGCTGGGCCGGTAGAAATCGTCAGCGCCGTTGAAGCGGTCGCGGAACTGGAACGGGCAATCGAAGATCGCGCTCGTGTTGTTGAGAAGGTTCATAAGATTGGGCGCAGTCGTCCCCGCGAGCAGTAACGCTGGACCCGAGGTCGCGTTGACGATGCGGTGCCACGCATTGATCGGGATCGAGAAGAGCGAGCCTTGTTGCCATTCGAAGATGTGGCGCTTGCCATCGCCGTCGAGCCAGACCTCGGTCGAACCGCGACCCTCCACCACGTAATAGATCTCCTCGTAGAGATGCCGCTCGGCATTGAGCGCACCGCGCGCCGGAACCTCGACGACATAGCAGCCCCATTTGCCTTCAGTGCCGTAGAGCTGGATGTAGGTTCCACGTCCGCCCAGGCGCTTCCATGGGAAGAGCGGCAGGTTCTGGACCTTCGAGACGCCTATATCACGATGAATAGGGATGCCGTCCGACTCCATGAACTTGTCATAGGGAGTTGCCGGCCGGCCGAACTTGCCGTAGCCGGCGTTCCTGCCGCCAGCGGGCTCGTGCCAATGAATCTGTCCCGGCAGGTCGTGCGGCATAACGTCGGCTCCTACAGCAGCGCGTGGGAAAGCGTAGCGCTCGCGACGGCGGTCGTGCAAGCGCGGTGGAAGAAAGTCGCTGATATTTAGGGCGTTTCCGGCGGTTGCGACCGCTTCTGATCCCGCTTGGCAGCTGTGGCGCGCACACCGTGATTTAAGTCCGCATACCAGAACCGCCGCAGATTGACCCTTTCGCGAGGTGCGTCCTATGGTCCGGCGCAATGCGCGAAACAAGCATTCACGTCGGCCGCGATAAGCTGCGCATACTCGAGGGCGGGGCCGGCGCGCCCGTTCTTTATCTGCATGGCGCGGGTGGCCCCGCATGGTACCCGCTCCTCGAAATGCTGAGCGCCAAGTGGCACGTCATCGCGCCCGAACACCCCGGCTTCGCCCAATCGCAGATTCCCGGCTGGCTTTCGAACGTCGGCGATCTTGCCTATTTCTATCTCGACGCCCTTACGGTGATGGGCTTGGAAGACGTTCATGTGGTTGGTCATTCGCTCGGTGGCTGGCTCGCGGCCGAGATCGGCATCCGCAATACCGCGCGCCTTGCAAGCCTGGCGCTTATGGCACCGGCGGGGGTGCCGGCCGAGGGTGAACCCTATGGCGACATATTCCTCTGGACACCGGAGGAGCACGCGCAGAACTCGTTCTACGACCAACGCTTGGTCGAAGAGCGCATCCGCGCTCTCCCCAACGCGGATGTCGACATAATGCTGCAAAATCGCGCGGCCGCGGCGCGCGTCGCCTGGTCGCCGCGTTTGCACAATCCGCAGCTCCCTTACTGGTTGCACCGGATCGACGTGCCGACGCTAGTAGTCTGGGGCGAAGACGACCGTATCTGTCCGTTCGTATGCCATAAGGCCTTCATCGACAACATACCCGGAGCGGAACTTATGTCCCTGGCGCGCTCGGGCCATGCGCTTCATACCGAACGGCCGCAGGAGGTTTCTGCGCGGCTCGATACATTCTTCACCATGCCGAAACAGCGCCGAACCTCGAAATAGTGCGGATGAGCAAGGTCGGGATTTCCGTTGCCGCCATACTGTCACTGTCGGTGATCGCGGTTGCGGTCTATCTGTGGCTGTCGTTGGGAGACGTCGACGTCGGCGTAGCCGGCTATGTCGCCCTTATCGCTGGGGGGCTTGGGACGCTTGGTCTCGGAGTGGGGTTGATGTCGCTCGTTTTCTATAGTCATCGCGCGGGATTTGATGAGCGTGCGGGAGGCCACTCCGCGCGCAAGGAAGATACGCCGCCGGATCCGCAAGCGCGCTTATGAGGACGTCGCGAAGTCGCAGACGCAATGTGGGCGAAGGCCGCCCCGATCCCGTCGACGTTCACGTCGGCAAGCGCGTGCGCCTCGCCCGGCTCGAGGCCGGGCTTAGCCAGGATGAACTCGGACGCGGGATCGGCGTATCTTTTCAGGCAGTCCAGAAATATGAGCGGGGCGAGAACCGCCTGAGCGCCAGCCGCCTCTATAGGACGGCGCAATTGGTGAAACAGCCCATTTCCTACTTCTTCCAAGGACTCGGCCACGAAAGGCGCGCGATCGATGCCGCCGTATTTCAGTCCGAGGAGATTGCCCTCGTTCGCCAATACCGCCGGATTGCAAGCAAGGAAGTCCGAGCGCGGCTTCTTCGACTCGCTCAACACGTGGGCGACACCCCGGGCCGCACGTAGCCTTGGGCCGATCCAGGCGCTTCCGAAACGGCACTCATTGCTGTAGAACAGCCGCCGCTTCGAGGGACATGCACATGACGCGCAATCCATTCCGCGACATCGCGCTTGCGGCAGTTGCATCGGCGGCTCTGCCGCCAGCCGCGTGGGCGCTCGACAAGGTGACTCTCGGAACCGACTGGAAGGCCGAAGCCGAGCACGGCGGATACTATCAGGCACTCGCGACTGGCATTTACAAGAAGCACGGTATCGATCTCGTGCTGCGTCAGGGCGGCCCACAGGTGAATCAGTCGCAGCTTCTGGCCGCCGGCCGGATCGATTTCAGCGTCGCTTCCAATTCGTTCATTCCGCTCAATTTCCTCAAGAACGACATTCCCATGGTGGCCGTTGCGGCATCGTTCCAGAAAGATCCTGCCGTTTTGATCGCGCACAAAGGCGTGGGCAACGACAGTCTCGAGGCGCTGAAGGGAAAGCCGATCATGGTCGGCGGCGACACGCGGGTCGGATGGTGGCTCTTCCTCAAGGCCAAGTTCGGCTATAGCGACAGTCAGATGCGCACTTACGATTTCGATATCGCACCTTTCCTCGCGAACAAACAATCCGTTCAGCAAGGCTATCTTACGAGCGAGCCTTATCTCATCGAGAAGACCGGCGAGACCCCCAACGTTTTCCTGATCGCCGATCAGGGATACCCGAGCTACGCGTCGCTTCTCGAAACTTCCCAGAAGCTCGTGCGTGAGAAGCCGGATCTCGTGCAGCGTTTCGTTGATGCCAGCATCGAGGGTTGGTACAGCTACATCTATGGCGAACCGAAGCCGGCGAACGACCTCATCAAGAAGGACAATCCCGAAGAGAGCGATGACTTGCTCGCCTATGCTATCGCCAAGATGAAGCAGTATGGCATCGTCGACAGTGGCGAAAGCGAAAAGTTAGGCGTCGGCGCGATGACGGACGCGCGCTGGAAGGATTTCTTCGATGTCATGTCCAAGGAAGGACTTTATCCGAAGGACATGAATTATCGGGCGGCCTATACCTTGCGCTTCGTCAATCATCGCGACGGCATGGAGCTCAAGAAATAAGCGTAACGTCGGAAACGGCGGCGAAAACGCCGGTGCAGGCGCTGCTGTCGCTGGAAGGTGTCGGAAAGACATTCCGCAATGGGACGGTCGCGCTTCAACACATCGATCTCGCGGTCGCGCAGGGAGCATTCGTCAGCTTGCTGGGCCCATCGGGATGCGGGAAAAGCACGCTGCTACGCATCATTGCCGGACTGACGCCGCCATCGTCAGGGCGCATCACCTGGGATGGGGAGGGGGTCGACGGTGCGATCGGTTTCGTGTTCCAGGAACCGACACTCATGCCCTGGGCGAGCGTGTGGGAGAATGTCTACCTGCCGCTGCGGCTGGCTGGCAAATCACGAAGCACCGTACGCGCCCGTGTCGACGACGTGATCAACGCTGTCGGCCTCTCGGGCTTCGCCCGCGTCTACCCGCGTGAACTTTCCGGTGGAATGCGGATGCGCGTCTCCATCGCGCGGGCCCTCGTCACACAACCGCACCTTCTGTTGCTTGACGAACCGTTTGCTGCGCTCGACGAGATCACGCGCTTCAAGCTCAACGAGGATTTGCTGCGCCTCTGGCACGAGCGGCGCTGCACGATCCTCTTCGTCACGCACAGCGTATTCGAATCGGTGTTCCTCTCGGACCGCATCTGCATCTTCACACCCCGTCCAGGCCGGATTGCGGAGGAAGCGTCGATCGATCTGCTCTATCCACGCGACGAAGCGCTGCGTACGACGCAGAGCTATGCCGAGCAGTGCCGCGACGTGTCGCTGCGCCTTGCGCGAGCGAGCCGATGAGGGCGCAAACACGCGATGCGATCGGCCGTGCGGCAGCGCCGGTGATCGTCGGTGTGCTCATGCTCGCAGGTTGGCAGTGGGTCGTCTCCGCCAACGACATCCCGCCCTACATTCTTCCAGGTCCGCTCGTGGTGGCGAAGACGTTGTGGGTCGATGGCCCCAGCCTTCTCGGCTCGTTGTGGGTCACGCTCCGCATCACGATTGCGGCACTTGGGTCGGCGGTTCTGCTTGGTGGTGCGCTCGCGATCCTCTTCGCGCAGTCTCGGCTTCTTGAGCGCTGTCTCTTTCCCTATGCTGTGATCCTCCAAGTGACGCCGATCGTATCGATCGCGCCGCTCATCATCATCTGGGTCAATGATACTTTCCTGTCGCTACTAGTGTGCGCGTGGCTTGTTGCGTTTTTTCCGATTGTCGCCAACACCACGCTCGGTCTCAACAGCGCCGACCGCAATCTGGCCGCGCTGTTCCGTCTTTACGGCGCCTCGTCATGGCAGATGCTTCGGCTGCTGCGTATACCGTCGGCGCTGCCTTATTTCTTGACGGGCGTGCGCATTAGCGGCGGCCTTGCGCTCATCGGGGCGGTCGTTGCGGAATTCGTGGCGGGAACGGGTGGCGCCGAGACGGGACTCGCGTCGCGCATTCTCGAAGCCGGCTACCGGCTCGAGATTCCACGCCTCTTTGCGGCGTTGCTGCTGCTGTCGCTCACAGGCATCCTGATTTTCGCGGTACTGAGCTGGATTGCGCAGCTCCTACTCGCGCATTGGCACGAGAGTGCGCTCCCGCCAGAGGAATGATGCTCAGGCCGGTACGAGGA
>Ga0335081_10000580_pt1 | contig 61286 bp, 62 predicted proteins | sample Lox_Sample_35_FD_206713 | JGI IMG/M metagenome (GOLD analysis project Ga0335081, IMG submission 206713) | Soil microbial communities from Loxahatchee National Wildlife Refuge, Florida, United States - Lox_Sample_3.5 | ecosystem: Environmental > Terrestrial > Soil > Wetlands | place: USA...
TGCAAAAGCGACGAAAGGGAAACAAATTTGCGATCATCACGCCTCGGTACTCAAATAGCGTGGCAATACCGGGATTGCTGGCTCCGTATGTCTACCGGGATGTCGCAGACGGCCTTGAGGGCTTTACTCACCTCCTCGCGGCTCTGCCGATTGAACTTGGACCTGTCCGCTGGAAGAGCAGCGTCGTTCAGAGCTGATTCAACGAAAATCGTGGTGTTACCTCCATGTCCCTGGCCACTGATCCGAGGCCACGAACCCCGGGTCAGCGTCGCCCCGGACGACATGCGCGGCCGTGCAGCCCAGCGATATTAGGAATGACAAGTCGGCCAGCGTGGCGGAGTCGTACTCACAACGCGGCTGGTTCGAGACCGATCTTGTCGTTGACCGCATTTCGGAGTCGCTGTTTGCAGCCCAGGTATCGCTCCGTCGTCTGGACACTCACATGACCGAGCAAGAATTGGATCTGCTCAAGCTCCCCACCAGCTTCATGACACAGGCGGGCGCAGGTGCGACGCAAATCGTGCGGAGCAACATTGTCGATGCCGCATTTTGAAGAACCCCCTTTCACCACGCCCCAGATCACCTTCGGACTGAAACCGGTCTTCCCGATGCGCTGGCCCTTGTTGATGGCCCGAAATATCGGGCCGGTCGTGAGTCCGGCGGCGGTCAACCAGTTATCCACTGCCACTTTCACCCAGTTGGGCACTGGTACGGTCCGCATGGCCGCCCTTGCCGACCAGGTCGGCGATTACCCAGTGCTCTTCTCGTTGCTGAAGATCCTCGACGACGAGCCCAGCGGCCTCTGCTCTCCGAAGTCCGCATCCAAGTAGTACAGCGACCATGGCGTAGTCACGCTTGCCACGCAGGTTCCCACTGTCGAACCCTGCGAGGAGGCGCTTTCCCTGTTCTGCCGTCAACCAATTCCCAATCCGCATGCCATGCCTCTTTACACCCTTAACCCGCCGGATCCCAGCCGCGAGATCGGGGCTGAGAAGCCCGCAATCCGCAGCCTCATATGCAAGCCTGCGAATGGCCGCTAGGCGGAGGTTGATGGTGGATGAAGCATATTGGGCTTGTTCGAGGTTGATCCGGTATCGGGTCACTACGGTTTTGTTGAAAGCGAGGCGGGGTTCCGAGCAGTACCAGTCGATGAATTCGCGAATGGCATGATCGTACGATCGTTGGGAACTTCGGGAGGTGAGGCTATTAAGGACCGCCGATTTCGACTGTTCGAGATCGGGGAGTTTCAAAACGGCTTTCGGATTGCGTTTGCGTTTGTTCTTGCCCATTCCAGCAGTTTGCACGACTTAAAGTATGCTGGGGCGTTTCTCGGTACTAATCCGGGTCGATACGCGCAACCGCTTCAATTATAAGAGCTTCAAGGTCACGGCTTCAAGGTCACCGCCGGCCCACGTCGGACCGGTATGTGCATTATCGGGAGTGAGGGTGGCATATCGTCAGAGAGCGGAGGCCAGGCCGCTGGGTCGGCACTGCTTGATACTGATTCGCTTCATCAGTGGCCGACCTGCAGATCCAGTGAATCTTGTTTGGTCTCAGTCTCGGTGAGTTGCCCGCCTTCCTGACAGCCGACATAGCCCGGCGGCGCACCGATCAGGCTCGCGACTGTGTGGCGCTCCTGGTCTGACCTGTCCGTGCGGATCATAGGGCGCTCGTCATCGAACAGAAACTCGGCCAGCGCGCGAGCGAGCTCCGTCTTGCCAACGCCGGTCGGGCAGAGAAAGATGAAGCTGCCGGCTTGAGCAGATTTCCAGCATCCATTGAGCCTTCGGTCTTTCCGGCGCCAACGACGGTGTGAAGTTCGTCGATGAAGAGGATGATGGCGCCGGTGGACTCCTGCACTTCTTTGAGCACGGTTTGAGGCGCTCTTCGAATTCGCCGCGCTATTTCGTATCGGCAATCAAGGCGCCCGTATCCAACGCGATGATCCGCTTTTCCTTGAGCCCCTCGGGAACGTCCCCGCGGACGATCCGTTGCGCTAATCGCTCGACGATCGCAGTTTTCCCGACGCCGGGTTTGCCGATCAGAACGGGGTTGTTCTTGGTGCGGCGGGACAGGACCTGAATGACACGGCGATCTCTTCATCACGGCCGATGACTGGATCCAGCTTGCCGAGACGCGCCGGCTCGGTCAGATCGCGGCCGCCTGTTCGAGAAACGCCGCTAACAGATGTTCGACATCGAGCTGCCGATGATTGAGCCGCGTCGCTTTCGATTGCGCCGCCTGTAAGGCCTCCTGCATCTTCTCGGTAAAACGATTGATATCCATGTCGAATCTCCACAGCTAAACGAAAAAACAAAGTCAGGAGTTCCGCTATAAAACTCAGGCGTGCATGCAGCGGGTCGGCCCTTGATGAGAAAGTTTTTCGGCGCGCGGGGCGCCGATCCCAAGCCGCCGCATCTTATAGAACAGAGTGGAGCGCGGGACACCAAGACGGTTGGCCGCGGCGGCAATGACTCCCTCGACCTCGCGCAGAATCCGGAGAATGTGGGCGCGTTCGGCATCCTTGAGCGTGACGGGTTCGGCATTGGTGTCCTCCTCTGCGACCGTGAGTTCGTGTAAAGGCGCTTCCAGGGCCGCACCCCTCGAAAGAATTACGGAGCGCTCGATGAAATTCTCCAGTTCGCGGATATTCCCGGGCCATGGATAGCGGGTGAGCCTGTTCATGACTTCTAACGGAACGGTTTCAATCCGCCTATCCATCTGATTCGCGAAGACCTCAACAAAGTGTTCGACGAGCATTGGGATATCTTCGCGGCGGTCCCGCAGCGGCGGGACTGTAATCGGAAACACGTTCAGACGATAGAAGAGATCGCTTCGGAACTTTCCCTCAGCGACCATCTGAGGGAGATTGCGGTGGGTCGCCGCGATCAGGCGGACGTCCGTACGGACCGTGTGTGTGCTGCCCAGCCTCTCGAATTCGTGCTCCTGCAAGACACGAAGTAACTTGGGCTGCAGCTCGGCGGGAATATCCCCGATTTCGTCCAGGAAAAGTGTGCCTTTGTTCGCCAGCTCGAACCGGCCGAGGCGTTGGCCGATTGCGCCAGTGAAGGCACCCCGTTCATGGCCGAACAACTCGCTTTCCAAAAGCCCGAGTGGAATGGCCGCGCAGTTCACCTTCACAAAGGGATGATCGCGCCTCGGGCTTAGATCGTGGAGCACCTGGGCGAAGCGCCCCTTGCCGGTGCCGGTCTCGCCTAAGATGAGCACCGTCGAGTGCGTAGGTCCGACGATCTCCACTTGCCGCATGAGATCTTGCAGCTTGGCACTTTCACCGATGATCTGCCGCTCGCTCGGTCTGCTCCAGATCTCTTCGCGACCGGAGCTTCGCCCGGAAGCGGGTCTTTCCGCCGCGTGCGACGTCCAATTAGGGTCGATTGCTCTTGCCGGTGTATTCATTTCCCCCTCCTTGAAATTTGAAAGCCCCAATAAGCTGCGCCTGTTGAGCCGGCGGCGCGTGACTTCCTCTCACTCTCCTGGGCCGGCCAACGACACAGTTGCCTACAACCGAGCTAATCGCATTGCATCGAACAGAGCCTCATCGCTGAATGGCTTGTTCAAAAACGCGACGGCGCCGTCACGGAGCGCCGCCGTCCGGATAGTCGGATCGGTCTGAGCGGTCGCGAAAATGATAGGAATGCAAGAGTTCATTTCGGCTAGCCGGTTCTGAAGCTCCAAACCGCTCAATCCCGGCATCCGCACATCGAGGATGAGACATTCGGTCCCAGCCATCCTGCCGGAGTTCAAGAACTCTTCGGCCGATGAAAAAACGACAGCCCGAAAACGCATCGAACGGAGCAAACTACTGATGGATTCCCGGACCCCCTCCTCGTCATCCACGATAGCGACGATGGGAAATTCCGCTTGCCGCTGGAAGGCGTCACGATTAGTCATCGTCGCCGCCTCCCTCGGAATCATTTCTCGCATACAACAACCTTAGACCGGTCCCGCCAATCGCACCATCACACCTTCGTATGGCGTCGCTACTACTGTTCTTAGATGTACATCATTTAGTCGCGCACCAACTGCGACTCCGCGCATTCCACGAGGGGCTACGCTGGGGCGCCGATCGCGACAGGTCGGCTGCGTCGTGGGATGAGAAACAGGCGTTTAAGAGAGGAGCTGATTCCTAATTCTGCGGAGAACGCAAAGCGGAGCGAATCGCACCCAGCAAGGCTTCCTCACTGAAGGGCTTGCTCAAGAAGGCGACAGCACCGTTCTTTAGGGCCTGGTTGCACTGAACCTCGTCAGCCTGCCCGGTCACGAAGATGATAGGGATCGAGCAGCGCATCTCCCGCAACCTGAGCTGAAGCTCCAGGCCGCTTAAGCCAGGCATGCGAATGTCGAGTACGGTACAGTGTGTATTGCTCAGGTCACCCGATTCCAGGAACGCCTCGGCGGAGGGGAAGACGGCACACTGATACCCGGCGGAACGGATGAGGCTGCTCAGGGCGTCACGGACCGATTCGTCGTCGTCGACCACCCCGATGACTGAGACAGTTGCCGGCCTTGCCTTCCCATCCCGGGGATCGGTGTGGGAGCTGAGGTGAGTCATCCTACAGAGACGCTACCATCCTCCGGGCAGCGCCCGACATCATACCTTCGTATAGGTACGTTAATGCTCTTGGCACCCCTGAGCTTCTACCCAGCCATGCTCTTTGCGCCTGTCGCGGTCAGTTTTTCAGCCATCCGCACAAGTTCGGCCACCGACTCAGCCCGCATCTTCCGCATCACGTGCCCGCGTTGCAACTTGACGGTGACTTCGCTGGTGCCCAACTCAGCCGCGATCTGCTTGTTGAGCAAGCCCGCAACGACGTGCTGCATGACTTCCCGTTCGCGGGCCGTCAACAAATGAAAGCGCTCTCGCAACTCGGCCAACGCTGCCCTTTTCCGGCGCGATCCGCGATCGCGCTCAACAGCCTGCTGGATGGCGTCCAACAGATCCTGGTCGCGAAAGGGCTTGGTGAGAAACTCCACGGCACCCGCCTTGATGGCACGAACCGTCATGGGGATGTCTCCGTGCCCGGTAATGAAGATGATCGGAAGGTAGATGCCCGCTTGATTCAGTTCCCGCTGTACATCCAGACCGCTCAGGCCGGGCAGGCGGACGTCCAGCACCAGACACCCAGGAGCGTCCGGCGGAGCGCTTTGCAGGAAATCCTGGGGCGATGCGAATAACCGGACGCCCAGGCCCACGGATCGAATGAGGCTGTCCAACGACTCGCGCACCGCGGAATCGTCGTCCACAACGTATACCACTGGTTGGTTTGGCGTCATGTCAAGCTGCGCTCGGAACGGGTAGCGAAAATTGAAAGGTTGCGCCCATTCCCCGATTTGGCGCGGCCCACAGGCGGCCGCCATGAGACTCGATGATAGAGCGGCTGATGGACAGCCCCATACCCATTCCGCTGGGTTTGGTCGTGTAAAAAGGTTTGAAGAGCTGCTCGGCATTTCCAGGATCGATGCCCACACCGGAGTCACGCACCGAAACAACGACGCAGTCGGGGCTTTGACATTGCGATTCCAGGAGGAGTTCCCGCGGACCCTCGGTCCTGGCTGTCGTCGCTTCAAGGCCGTTCAGCACCAGGTTCAGAACCACCTGCTGCAGTTGAACAGCATCGCCTTTGACCTTGGCGGCACCGGCCCCGAGTTCGGTTCGAAGCGAGACGCCATGACGGAGAATCTGGTGACGCGTGAGGGTCAGCACTTCACTAATGAGTTCATTAACGTCTACTGACGCCATCTGGGGAGGGGTCTTCCTGATCAGCGCGCGGATCCGGCCAATGATCTCCCCGGCGCGAGTGCCTTCTTTCACAATCCGCGAAACGGCGGCCCGCGCTTCATCCAGATCAGGCTGCCCGCCACCGAGCCACCGCAGACAGGCTTGGCCATTGGTCACAATGGCGGCCAGAGGCTGGTTCACTTCGTGGGCAATCGATGCCGCCAGTTCGCCCATCGTGGTCACGCGAGCCATCTGAGCCAATTGGGCTTGCGCCGCCTGAGCCGACTCCTCTGCCCGTTTCCGCTCCGTGACGTCCATGATGGTACCGACAAATTCCAGGTCCGCGGATCCGGTGGTGAGGACATGGCCGACACAGTGGACGTTCTTGACGGAACCATCCGGCAGCGCGAGCCGGGCTTCGAATTCGTAGTCCTTCCGCTCCCGGATTGCGGCATTGAGAACAGCATCTACAGAGGCCCGATCGTCTGCGTGAAATCGGTCCATGGCGGTGTGAAATGACGGAGCCTGCTGTTCGGGATCGAAGCCGAGGATCCGAAAGGTCTCTCTCGAAAACAGCAGCGTTTCGGAGGACACGTTCCATCCCCAACTGCCCGTGTGACTCAGCCTCTGCCCCTCGGCCAGGAACTCCTCGTTCCGGCGCAGCTTTTCCTCGGCCCGTTTGCGCTCCACGATCTCAGCCTGGAGCAATTCGTTGGTCCGGGCAAGCTCGGCAGTGCGCGCCCTCACCATGTCTTCGACTTCGTCGTAAGCTCTGTGGAGCGCCTGCTCCACACGGCGGCGCTCATGGATTTCTTTTTCGAGCTCCTGGTTGGCCGCGCGCAGTTGGGCGGGGCTTGGCAGCGCCACGGCTCTTGGCACCAGCGGCACCAACAATGCCGCCGTGGCCACGGATGATGCGGCCGTAATCGCCTTGATCACGCCGGCGAGCCGGTAAGTGCCGTGCCAGAGCGTCCAGACTTCCATCAAATGTGTGGTTCCGCACCCGAAGATAAAGAGGCCAAACATCCAGAACATCCAATGGAAGGGCAGATCGCGCCGCTTGCGGACAAAATAGATCAGCACCAGCGGAATCAGATAATAAGAGAGGGTGATGACCGTGTCGGAGATCGCATGGAGCCAGACGATTTCCGGCTTCCAGAGATAGCAGTAGCCGTGCCCCATCAGATCCGACGAAAACAATTTGCTCAAGAATTCGCGCATTCCAGTCGTCCTTTTCTGGGTGGCAGTTTCGAATCGTTTCAGTCGCAAAACAGGGCGCGAACGGGCTGTACGCGGGAGCCGATGATTACGTTTTGATCCTCTCCGCGGAAATTGTCGGTTCAATAGTGGACTAGCTGACCTAATCTGGCTAGCTCGTAAAACTACGTGCTTTACCGAAACACGTGAAAATCAGTTCAGGGAAAAACAATATGGTGTTTGACGGCGTACTGAACCAGCTCGGCAATAGTGTGCAGGTTGAGCGATTCCATGGCTCGGTATCGGTGGAATTCTACGGTTCTCGGGGAAATCTGTAAGGCCTCAGCGATTTCCTTCGTGCTGCGCCCTTCGGCTACCATTTGCAACACTGCCCGCCGCCGCGGCGATAGGTTCTGGAATTCATCGGGTGAACGCGGGTGGCGCCGGATTTCAGCATCCAACGTGCTTTTGTCGATTGAGGGCGTTACGAATGTTCTTTCCTGGAGCGCTTCCCGGATTGCGAGTACGATCTCGATGCCGGCCGAACTTTTCAGTACGTAAGCGGATCCCCCCGCCCGAAACGCTTCCGACACATACACTACGTCGGGGTGCATGCTGAGGAAGACGATCTTGGTCTGCTGATTGGTCGCCCGAATCTGGCGAGTGGCCTCGATTCCGTTGAGAAGGGGCATTGAGACATCCACAACGATGATGTCGGGCCTGAGCCGTTCGGCGGCCTTCAACAGCTCTAGTCCGTCAGCCACCGTACCGATGACGTCGAAGTCAGGCTCCAGCACGCGGCGCAAGCCTTCGACGACGATGGCGTGGTCATCCGCCAACAGCACGGTAGGGCGTTTCATGACTCCTTCGAGGCAAGCGGGACACGAACGTTCACGACCGTGCCCGCTCCCGGTTGCGACCGGATCGAAAACGTGCCGTTGACAAGCCGCACCCGTTCTTCCATGCTGATCAACCCGAGCCCTCTGCTTCCCTCGATTCCTGCCAGATCGAAGCCGTCTCCAGAGTCGGCTATCTCGATCGCGATCTCATCAATACCGCCGGTCACCACCACCCGAACCAGCGTGGCCTTGGCGTGTTTGCCGACGTTTCGGAGGCATTCCTGGGAAACCCGGTACAGGCAGAGGGAGATCTCGTAGGGAACGGCCTCCGGAAGGTCATCCGGATCGAATTCGGCGGGAATGCCATACTGCTGGGAGAAAGCAGCACATTCACTCTTGAGGGCCGCCGCCAGCCCGAGGTCGTCGAGCAGGGCGGGGTGGAGCTGACGGGAAATGCGGTGGATGTCGGCCGCCAGTTCGCCAATTTGGGTAGTAACCTCCAGAAGCCGACCTCGCAGTTCCGGTGATGCGACGTGTGCGAGAGCCGCGATCTCCATTCCCAGTACCGCCAATTTTTGGCTAAAAGCGTCATGGAGCTCGCGAGCCAGATGCTTGCTCTCTTCCTCCTGGGCGCCAATAAGCTTAGCCGTCAGCGCATGGAGTTCTTCCTGGTAGTCGCGCAGTTCATACTGGCGCGCGCGCTTCATCAAGGCAGAGTCGACAGCGCTGCACAGGCTCAAGGGGCGAACGGGTTTATCGATAAACACGAGACTACCCCTGGACCCCTTCTCACGGAACATCCGGCGCGCGGCCAGATCGACTTTTTGCCAGTTGCTGGTCAACAGAATTATGGGGACATCAGACCATTTAGGCTGGGTGCCTAAGGCGTTGGACAGGCACTCGAGATCTCCTTCCCCCAGCGCCTCGTCAGTCAACAGAATTGCGCCGGCGCCGTTCGGAAGTTCGTCGCAAAGCTGGCGCACCTCGGCGTAGGACTCACAAACTATGGCATTCCTGCCCAGCATCTCGCAGAGGAGGCGGGCATCGCGGCCAGTAGGCGCAACCACAAGCACTCGACACTGGTTGTCACTTATCATTTTCCAACAGTGCAGACGCCTCACCGCGATACACCGGCACGCCCGTGAACACGCCCCGGAAATGATGGAGAGGCGCCCCGATGCGAACGCCTTCCGCGCTCAGCCGGAACTCGCGAATCGTGTTTTCATGCGCGGCTTTGCGATGCTTGATTACAGAGATGGCACGTTTCACGGCGCCGTCAAATTCAAAGAACCGAAGCATGACCAAGGTGTCCGCCAGATAGCTGACATCGACCGGCGACTGCATTGCGGCGCCGACGATGCCGTGTTGCGCCATGGTGAGAACGGTAACTATTCCCTTCGTGGCAAGATAGCTCAAGAGCTCATGCATTTGTACAAGGAGAAAGCGTTCGCTCGGCATCGCGTTCAGGTACCCGTTCAAGCTGTCTATGACCACCACGCGGGCACTTCCACCCTCTACATCGCGCTGTAGCTGGTGGGCGAACTGCCCCGGGGAGAGCTCCACTGGATCGATTTGACGGATTCTGATCTTGCCCGATGCCACGTGCTCCCTCAGGTCCATGCCCAGGGATGCCATGCGGTCGAGCAAAGTATCGGGACTCTCCTCAAACGCATAGGCTACTGCATGCTCGCCCCGCTCGGCGGCAGCTCGCAAATAGAGCGACGCGAGCGTCGACTTCCCGGACCCAGCTGGACCGATGATCAGCGTACTCGTCGCGCGATGCAAAGCCCCGCCCAGCAGCGCGTCCAGCTCCGGGATACCCGACTGAAACCCTGAACGGTCATGGTCGCCACGATACTCGGCGGCCACCAATCGCGGGAACACGCAAAGCCCCCCCTCCTCGATGATGTAATCATGGAAGCCCTCCTGGAAAGCCGCTCCGCGAAGCTTCACGACGTGTAACCGGCGCCGGAACGGCCCGTACTCGCGGCCGAGGCGCTCCAACGCCAGAACCCCATGCGCAATGCTGTGTAGCTGCACATCGCGATCGGTTCCACTCATGTCATCCAAAAGTAAGACGGTGCACCGGCGTCCCGCGAAGAATTGTTTGAGAGCCAGGATCTGACGACGGTATCGAAGCGGATCTCGCGCCAGGAGCCGCATCTCGGACAAAGAGTCAAACACAACGCGGTTGGGCTGGATATTCTCAACCTGCTGATATACGTCCTGGATGGTATCGGTGAGCTCGGCGTCTTCCGGACGAAACACCGTGTATTCCTCTTCGGGCTTTAGGCGCTTTTCGGTGGCCTCGAGTTCGTACGATTCGACGCCGTGAAGAGACCATCCATGAGATTCCGCGACGTCGCGGAGTTCGTCCTTGGTCTCGGACAAGGTTACGTAGAGGCCCCGTTCGTCCTGTTCTCGCCCCTGGAGCAAGAACTGCAATGCCAGCGTTGTTTTTCCTGTTCCGGGAGCACCCTCGACCACATACAACCTGTGGACAGGAAAACCACCGAGGAGAATCTGGTCGAGACCGGAGATACCCGTACCCGCCCTCGGCTTCGCAGAGCGCGCGTCTGAACTCTCGATCATTTCTTTCCGAACCTCCTTCTCAGCGGTCCGTTCAATCGTGCATGCGGGCATCCGGTGAGCGCGCCACCAGCGACAGCGGGGGCTGTGAGCCTTGCTGTCCACGAGTTCCTGGCGACCTCAATCAGAACAATAGAACACTCAGCCCATCCTGAACAAGGGTTTTTGCTGGACGCCGTGTTCTGGAGGGGATATGAGGGATGTATGAGTCCGTTGCCGGGGTCTATTTTGCCAAGTAAGGAGCGGGTATTCGAGCGGAATGACTCCGCCGTAGCGGCGCGGGGTGATTCTGGGTGTGTAGTGACCGGCTGGTCGGATGGACCGACACCATGTACAGGTAAGTACTGGGCTGCTCCCCTGTGTCGCCCGCGAACACCAGCGGCGCGGGTTGGCGAGCAATCGGCGCAATTCTTGCCGCGAAACATATTGCAAGATCAACCAGGGATTTTGTATGGACTCCCAGAGTTCGGGCTCTAGTTCGCGCCACAATTCGTCGGTGGCATGGTTCCAGCTCCAACGTGGTCCAGGGCCAGGTCCGTGAGGAACTTCCTCCGGGAGTACCTCGGAGTATGGAGGGTTGTCCATTCGTTTTTTCAATGGGCCTGGCGTCTCATCTTCAGAAACGCAAAACCGCCACAACCTCAGCGGGAACCGGCATCTCCGACCTGCTCAAAACGAATGCGCGGCCACCATGGCGTACCGTTTGCAATGCCGCGGCGTTCAGAAGGTCTTCGCCACTATCGTCAGTTTCGATATCCTGCGTCTGCTCATTCCAGGCTCCCCGTTGCTCGGCGTTTTCGGCGACGAAAAGACCCGAAACGCGGCCCTGCCATCCGGCCCTGATCGCGGTGCTCGCGTCGGTTGCGACGCGCGCGGTATCTTTGTGCTTCTGAAAGTCCGCCAGCGACTTCCGCAACGGTTCGGAGGATGTTTGCATCACGATCTCCATGGCTCGCTCGTGGAGGATCCAGCCGGCCAAGCCATCGGGCGAGCCTTGGACCGTCTTCTCCAGCAACCGGCCGTAGGTGTTCACCCGACGGTAGATCGCGAGTTCGTATTCTACGCCCGCCAGGACTAGGGGCGCAGTGTCGCCGCGCAAGATCGTAGTGACGCCTCCGTCGATCTCTTTGAAGAAGTGCGCTAGATACTGTTCGTCGCGATCGCGGTCTGTGCTGGTGCCGAACACCACGCCTTTCATCGTCCCCGTTGATGGACCCGCGACGGCGCGGTTGTCCAGGGCATGATCCGGTATCCGGTTGTGCAGCCAGACGTCCATGTTCTGCGGCACGGTTCCTCGAATGACGGCTTCCTCGGCCCGATGGTGGGTGCAGTGCAACAAGCGGACATGCTGCCGGCCCAAGGCCAGAAGATGAAAGCGCTGTTCCCGCGTCAACGTGGAGAGCAGAGGCCGAGTCTGGAATCGTTCCTCAATCGTCAGACCCTCCGGGAAACGGCTGTGCAGCAGGTAGTAATGGAACAACTCGGGCGACCGAAACAGGATGAGGGTGTGTGCCCAGATGCCGGCAGTTTCCGCGGACATTGCGAGATCGTGGATGGGTGCGATCAACGACTCGGTGGCCGCCTTGCCGGTTCCATGTTCCGCCAGCTTCCTCTGAATGCCGCGAATCATATTTTTCAGCCGAGCCTCGACTTCGGCCGGCTTGGGCAAGAGTACGACGGCCGTGATACAAGGGCCAGTCGCGGCCGCGAGCAGCTTCACATCGTCAAACGTGGCGATTTCATGGGAGAGGACCTGTTGGGCAGTCATGTCGGTCTACGCTACTGGGCTGATTGCAGTTTCCATGCCAGAAAGGATTCAAGGTCTCATGGCGAGCCGTAAAATCCGCACGGCCATAGAACGGTGGCCCTAGAGTCTAATCCCCAAGAGTCTAACCATAGATGGGGTGCGCCCAATGCTCGATGGATTCGCGGGAGCTGACACAGCCGGGAGTGTGCAGCGGCCGACTCATGCCGTAGAAAAAAGCAGACCGGTGAACCGCCGCGGATGGCAGTTAATCTGCATCGGAACCCGATTGCCGGGCGATGACTCGCCTGGTAGCGAGGAAGGACGGAAATACGATGGCAACAATGACTAAGGCACCGGCAAGGACAGATCAGGCGATCCGCGAGGACGTTGTGTCGGAGCTGAAATGGGACCCCAAAATTACTTCAAGTGACATCGCTGTCGCGGTGAAAGACGGCGTCGTGACGCTCTCCGGTTTTGTCCCCAGCTATTGGGAGAAGGACGCGGCCGAGAAGGCCGTGAAGCGTGTCTACGGGGTGAAGGGAGTCGCAAACGATATCGAGGTGAAGCTGATCGCGTCGCGAACCGACCCGGAGATCGCCCGGGACGCCGTTCACGAACTGGAGAGTCACATCAGCATCCCTCATGAACGGATCAAGGTAATCGTCAAAAACGGTTGGGTGACGCTCGAAGGAACCGTGGACTGGCAATATCAGAAGACCATTGCCGAGTCGGAGGTCAAGAACCTGAAGGGCGTGATCGGCGTGACCAACAATATCGAGGTCAAACCGAAGGTCTCGGCCTCCGAGATCAAAAACAAGATCGAAGAGGCCCTGAAACGCAGCGCCGAGTTGGACGCTCGCCGGATCACCGTCGAAGCCGATGGCAGCACAGTCAGGCTGTACGGCAGCGTGCGTTCCTGGGCGGAGAAGACAGAAGCCGAACGGGCAGCATGGTCGGCGCCTGGTACAACAAAAATTGAGAATTACATTGCGGTGACACCGTAGAGAACCAGTTTTCCCGCCGACGGCGTACGGTCTGGCGAAGTTGCCCTACCCCACAAGCCAGACCGTGCGCTTTTTTTCCATCGAGCAAGTCCGGCTTCTACAAAAGTCAGCTATTTCTGCCCGGGGAGGGCGCATCCGGTGGGCAGCCAGCGCGCCTTGGATGGCTGGAATCAAATCGCCGGTATCCGGAGCTTCAACACGGTAGACGGGCTCTCCTGACTCGTCGGCACGATGCTTCTATTGGATACCAGAGCGCTGGGCTGCGCCCGGCGTATACGTGTCTTGAACGATCACTCTGGCGCTTACGGGTCTTCCGTTCGCGTCGACGATCCGCAGTGGCTGATCCGTCTTTGGGTCCACCAGCTCGACTCTCACGGCGCGCGTAGCGATTGGGGGCTTGGCACTGGACGACTTGTAGGTAATCACGTAGCGGACCTTCAGATTCTCTATCATGTCGTCATATATTGCCGATAGATCGATTGTGCTCTCCGGCGAGTACAACCGCCCTCCAGAAGCTTGGGCGATCGCGAGCAACTTGTTCTCGGCATCTTTCCAATCGATCCCTGCCAGCGCGGCTGCTGTCCCGCGCAATTGCGCGGCTTGGCGGACGACTGGGCCCAGGTTGATCCCGTATATCGGGGTGTGACTGTTCCGGGCAGCGGTTACCGCATCCTCATAAGTCGCCTTGCTAAATGTATCTACACCCGAGGATATCAGGACGATCGCCTTGCGCCCTCCCGTGGCCCGCATGTGGTTCAGTGTCAGGACGAGTGCGTCGTAGAGGTTGGTTTCCGATAGATCCGGGGGTTTCAGAGTGGTAATCAAATCTTCCAATGTCTCCCTGCTCGAAGAGAAGTCGGCAAGCTGTTTCGGGGTGTTCCCATATGCCCAAACCGCGATGCGATCCTCCCGCCCCAGGGCGTCCATCAGTTGATGAGCTGCACCAGAGATCTCCGGAGTCAGAGCGCGGTTCAACCCGGGAAGACGGCCCCCATGTTCGATGAGCAAAGCGAGGGAAATGGCGGCATGCTCGATTTCAACCGTTGCATTCTTCTGGCGGATGCCATCCTCATAGACCACGAAGTTGTCGCGCCGGATGTTTGGAATGAAGTAGCCGTTCGGGTCTTGCACCAGAAGCTTGAGGGTTACCAGGCCGGTGGCCGGGTCGTAGTGAATTTCCGTTTTCTGTTTCCCTTGCTCGCCTTGGAACAAAGGCGTAGGCAGCCGGTTGGGGATGTGGAGTTGCTCTGAGGCCGAGTGGACTGCCTCCTGTTTTGGCGCCGTGGGGTCTTGGCCCCAGAGCGTGAGACTGGACAACAGTGAAACCAGCAGCACTGACATGCTGAATCGCTGGACGTGAGCCCACGTCGGCAACATTTGGCATAGCTCCTTCCATCGGTGGTCAGGCAGACCGGACGCTTACCACCGAAGGCCGAATTGAACCGGAACCACCGTTGTATTGGTGTTGCTGGTGAAACCGTGGAAGTAACGGGACTCAATGAAGAGCCGCAACTGCGTTCGAGGCAGTGGAATATTGAGGCCGCCGCCCACGTCGAACGCACCCGAATTGGAGGTCACCGATCCCAAAATCTGGTTGACGCCAATCAAGGCGGGGCCGAAATATCCCCACCACGGATCGAAGACGAGAGTCTGGGCCAGGGTTGGTTGCGTAAACTCGACAGTTCTGCGAAGGTACCCACCACCAGCCATCACATATATGCTCCAGTGGCCGCGAAGCGGAAGTCGCAGCGTCGGGTCTGCTGTGAGGCTATAGATCCTAGCATGGCCATCTGGTTCGTTGAGGAGGTTCAGCTCGCTGCGAGTCAAGCCCAATGCGTTGAACATGAAGTTTCCGGTCACGCCGAAGTAGCGGTTAAAGAAATGTCCGGCACCAATCTGAAAGCTTCCGCCATGATCCAACTTGCCCGCGTCGCGGCCCACGATCGTCGTGAGCCCGGCTCCGGCGCTGATAGTGACGGGATGTTCTTCGTATTCGTCGCTTTGCCCATAAGCACCGCTCGGAAAGGCGAGCAGAAGGATAACGCACACTCCTAGTTCAAACACCACCAGGGGTAAGCTAATGGGCCTTGCTTGATCTGACCAGGTTTTCTCGACGTTACGGACTCTGCCGCGGGTTTCGCCGTGTGCATATCGTTGAAGTGACATGTGCTGCCTCCTAGTGAATCGGGCCGGTTCGGCCCCGCATTTGTGTCGGTGCAGGTTCGATGCCATCGAGACAGGCTACGAGACAACCCCTCTTTTTCATCCGCTTCTTAAGGCTGAGCGGCCCGAAGAGGCCCCTCGCTTCACACGGGCTGCCGACAGATGGATAGCGACTTGTCTACCGGTCGATTGCCGCCACGGTAGTCCTTCCCCAATACGGTACAATCGTCGGTCATCGGTTGGCCGGCACAGACCCGACGGAGCGAGGGGAAGAGCTGATCCGCGCCCATTCCTGTGGCCGCAGTCGACAAGAACCTGTTGGACGCCATTCAACAGGCACAAAAGGTCTTTCTTCACCGCCGCCCGTGGATACGGGAAGTTCCTGGATTCGGTCACAGCCTAGGCAGTCCCGCGGCGATTACCGCCGCCTCAGCTCGTGACGTTCCACGCGAGGACCGATCGGCCGGACCCATCGCCGAGCGTAGGGGTGAACGTACACTTCGCGATTGGCCCATACTCTCTCCCACGGCCGATCGATGAAAATGGTATGAGACGGCCACAGAAACCCCGGACGTGTCCACCCGAAGGGGGCGAAGAGCGCTCCAATCGTGATGCCGGGCCCGAAGCGAATCGCGCCGCCGATTTCGAGGCCGCGCGCCGGGTGGGAAAACACAACAACGGGATCGTAGGTAGGTACATAGATAACGCCTGGGTTAGGTGGCACGATTTCGATGTACCCCTCATTCGAAATCACATTCATATAAGGATTCGATTGCAGATACCCGAACTCCATGGCTTTTCGCCGCATTCGCTGCACCGCGTCCATCACATCTCCACGCTGCGTAAGAACCGCATTCGCGAGTTGCTCCAACCATACAGGATCATTAGCCATCATTTCGAGCACAGAAGGAAAGGGCAATAGCGCCAGCACACTCGGATCCCATTGGAGGTGGTCTTGTTGAATGGCCTTTGCGATTTGATCGGGCGTCATATAGCTGTGCTGGCTCGCCCATGCCGCAGCCTCGGGGATTTGTGTCCAATAAGTCGCGGCAGTCAATACCTGAGCCAAGAGAGGATCGGGGTACAAGGCGATGCGAGCCACCAACTGGTCCAACTTCGGCGGGCTGAGCGGCGGAAACTGCGCGGACGCCGGCGTGCCTGTCAGGCTTGCGGCAAGCAGTGCACTGCTGGTCACCAGGAGCCTCAATGCCCGAGAAGATCCAGCGATTGATGAACGATAAATACTCATAGCTGACGGTACCTCCTGGTTATCGAACCAACGTCGCTTTCGGGATGCAGCAGATCGCATGCCACACCAGCTACCCGCGCAGTAGACACGTTTGCCACTTTTGTCGCGGCGGGGACTCTATCCGTAGATGGAGGACGCCCAATGGTCGACAGGCGCTCGGGATGCGGAAACCACCAACCGCGGTTGGTGCGTGGGAAAAGAAAGAGGCAGCCCGATGTGATCGCGGCATTCGCGTGGCGCGGAAATTGCACCGGGCCTGTTGGCGGGCCAAGTTCAGGTCCCGATCAAGAAAGGAACATCGCAATGTCACGCAAGCTATTTGGAAATCACAGCGCCAAAAGCCGTCTCGAAGCGGTTGTTGGTTCGATCGTACGCACCTCAAAATGGACCCGAGCCCGCGGCGCGGCTGCCGCAATCGTTTGTACAGGCGTCATCGCGCTCGGTATGATTCCCATCGCCCGGGCGGATGCCTGGGACAAGAAAACCGTTGTCACGATTAATGCCCCGGTCGAGGTTCCGGGAAGGGTGCTGCTGCCCGGTACTTACGTTTTCAAGCTCCTCAATTCCTCGTCGAACCGTAACATCGTCCAGATCTATGACAAGGATGAAAAGCAGCTCCAGGCAACGCTCTTGGCCGTGCCGGACTATCGCGTGAACCCAACCCAAAAACCACTGATTCAGTTTGACGAACGGCCGTCCAACACACCCGAAGCGATCAAGGCCTGGTTCTATCCCGGAGACAATTACGGGTGGGAGTTCGTCTATCCGCACGACAGGGCCGTCGAATTGGCCAAGCAAACCAACCAGAACGTGCTTTCCATGCGAAACGAGATGGCAAGCAATACAAAGACGCAAAACACATCTTTTGACTCGGCAAGCAACCAGGAAATGAAGCAGACCGAAGTCACGGCCGCAAAGCCTTCAGGCGACCAGGTGGACCTTGCGCTGATTGTCGTGCGAGAGATAGAGAGCCCGACGTACTTAACGGCCCTGACCAGCTCAGCCTCTTCTACGAATGACGCGGCCAGCACGTCCCAAGCGCCGGCGGAGACGACCCTGCCCGCCAAGCTGCCACAGACGGCCAGCGAGCTTCCACTGATCTCGTTGCTCGGTGCCTGTTTGCTTGGCCTCGCGCTGCTGGTGCGCCGTTTGCGCACAACCTAAGGCGAACGCCGTTGATTCCGTGCCCGTGGATTCGCATCGATCGGTATCTGGAGATGCGCCAATTCCTATTCTGGCTGGAAGTCGGCCTGTTGATCGCAGCCGCTGGCACGTTGGGATACTCCGGATACCGTTGGGCGGCGGCGCGCGCGTTCCAAAGACTGGCGGCTCGAGATCTACGCGCCGCCAGCCGTCTCGCTCCGCTCACGAACCCGTCCATGGAGGGCTCCGTGTTGGGGAAAATAGAGATTCCCCGCCTCGGAGTTTCGACCGTGATTTTGGAAGGAACGGTTGACTCCACGCTTGACCTGGGAGTCGGCCACATTCCAGGCACGGCTCTGCCGGCGCAGGCCGGCAATGTCGGACTGGCCGGCCACCGCGATACCTTCTTTCGCCCGCTGCGACAAATCGCTCCGGGAGACTCCGTTCTGATTGCCACCGGCGATCGAGCGTACTGGTATGTCGTTGAGGAGACCCGTGTCGTAACTCCTGAGGATGTCTACGTACTGGAGCCGACCGCCCAAGACGCCCTCACGCTCGTCACCTGCTACCCCTTCAGCTTTATCGGGGCGGCGCCGAAACGGTTTGTGGTTCGGGCGATTCGAACGGAAACAAACCTCCGTTCGGAAAACTGAGTTTGGCCTCTCAGTGACAAAAGACTCCAATCAGATGCCAGAAAACTGGCGCATCGCCGTTTCCAAACATCCTGGATCAGTCCGATGCTCGCGACGCTAGTGGCTAAGTCTGTTTCGGGCTTGGGCTGAATTTTCAAACCCAAGCTCGATGGCGAAAGGTGCCTGACGTTCCGTGATGGGAGGAATCTCCGGCTATACTCCCGGAATAAAAGCTGCTGAATGACACGTACCCCGAACTCGTTGGTCCGCTTGGCCGCCCGACGACGAGCTACATCACGGACGGCGAAATTGTGGCGTTCCAGGGTAATGTCACGAGTTTTGCCGCGTTGCAGCGCCGCATGCAGGTTCGCGATCCGGAAGAAGCTCGTTGCGGCGGCATAGGAGTTTTTTATTACCTCTTCCACGTTTTGTATCTAGACGGCTTCGATGTCAGTGAAGTGCCGCCGGCTCATCGGAAGACGCTGCTGAGTTAGGCGTTTCATCTCGCGATCCCCGGCCGTTTTACGGAGCACCGTGAGCGCGAGGGCGAATCCTATTTCCGGCAGGCCTGCCGAAAGGTCTTGGAGAGTATGATCGCCATATGGCGCCGGAAGCGTAATGATCTGGCGACCGGGACCTACGAAACGGATCCAACCGCGGGCTCCACTGCCGAACAGCTAGCCCGCGGCGAACTGAAGTTCACGCTCCGCGGGCAGACGCTGCGGGGCAGATTTGTTCTCATCAGGACAGGCCTGAGGTCTGCCGCGGAGCGGAAGAGTTTGACCGGGCCGCACTTTCGCGGAAACGTGGCAATGCCTCCTAAAGAAAGGGCCCCGTTGCGCGGAGACAATGGCTGATTTAACCGAAGGCGAGGTTAGTCCTTCGAAGGCGGAGGGAAGTGCGCAAATAAATCCGCAGTCGCTTTTTCCAACTTTTTTTCGTTTTTCTCAGGCTTATCCGACAACACATCGGAAGCCACGCCACGCCAGATGAGCTTTTTGGTGGGGGTGTCAAATATGTCGACCACCAAGGTGCCCACCGGAGTAAAGTCTACCGTGGTCGTGGCGATTCCATCACCAAATCCACGCCAGAACCAGCCGCCTCCGAAAGTGTTATAAAACGTTTCGATCCTTGGTTGCTTATGACTGGAGCCGAATGCGGCCAGCGAGGCATCACCTCCGTCAGCCACGCGCGACCAGCCCTTTGCGACGAGCTGAGAATCCACGGCGTCTTTGATACGGTCGGTCCACAGCGGATCGGCTTCCACTTTGAGCCAGGAATAGGTTCGATACCGGGAAAAGTCGACCCGGTGATTGTAGTCGGTCGTGACCTTCACCGCCAGAGCAATAGACACTCCGGCCAATACCAGAAGCAGCAGCCGCGGCGAGTGGCTTCTAATCATTGTCGTTCTCCCTCTCTCTCTGACATGATTTCCTCTTCCAGTGGCGAGTCGGTCTTTCCCGTGCACTCGATGGGCCGGAAGCCGTACCCGCGGAGCTATTGAAAGAGCCTAGGGATGCTGGCCAAATCGGCTCCTTTCGCGGTCTATCCGCTGACGGGTTGCGTCGACTGCTCGACGATTGTTCTACGCGCGGGTTCGCCTGGTGCGCTAATTCCTTCACACACAAAGAGGCTCGAACCGGTCCCGAGGCCCTATTGAATGGCGTGGCATCTGCATGAGTGTGAGTCGGGTGGTTTCCACTCGAGGAAAGGAAAATCGGCATGGGAAAGGCAGTTGGAATCGACCTGGGAACCACGAATTCGGTGGTCGCCGTCATGGAGGGTGGCAAACCCACTGTAATTGTCAATACCGAGGGCAGTCGTTTGACCCCATCGGCGGTTGCATTCACGAAAAAGGGGGAACGCTTGGTGGGGCAGCTCGCGAAGCGCCAGGCGGTGCTCAATCCTGAAAACACTATCTACTCAGTGAAACGATTCATTGGCCGGCGCTTTTCCGAAGTTCAGTCCGAAATCAAGAACGTGCCGTACAAGGTGGTGGCGGGTCCGAACGATGCCGTGCGCCTCCTGGTTGAGGGCAAACAGTATTCGCCGGAGGAGATTTCGGCCAACATCCTGCGCCGCATGGTCGATGATGCGGCCAAATATCTCGGTGAGAAGGTCACCGATACGGTCATCACGGTACCCGCCTACTTCAATGACGCTCAGCGGCAAGCCACCAAGGATGCCGGAAAGATCGCCGGTTTGAATGTTCTCCGAATCATTAACGAGCCTACGGCAGCTGCCCTGGCCTATGGACTTGACAAGAAGAAGAACGAACGGATTCTGGTATTCGATCTGGGCGGCGGCACGTTCGACGTTTCCATTTTGGACGTCGGTGACGGAGTCTTCGAAGTCCGCGCCACTTCCGGCGACACACACCTGGGCGGTGATGATTTCGACAAACGGATCGTTGATTGGGTGGGCGAGGATTTCCTGAAGAACAATGGCATTGATTTGAGAAAGGACCGTCAGGCCTTACAGCGCCTGACCGAAGCGGCCGAAAAGGCCAAAATTGAACTCTCGGGCACCGTCGAGACAACCATCAGCCTGCCCTTCATCACGGCGGATGCGAACGGACCGAAACATCTCGAGCTGAAGCTGACGCGTGCCAAATTCGAGCAGCTCACCGCGGACCTGGTGGAACGCTGCATCGGACCGGTCAAGCAGGCCCTCGAAGACGCGAAGATCACGGAGCGCGAACTCGACGAGGTCATCCTGGTGGGTGGCGCCACTCGTATGCCGGCGGTGCAAGCTTTGGTGCGCCGCCTTACCGGCGGGAAAGAGCCGAACCAGTCTGTCAATCCGGACGAAGTGGTCGCCGTCGGCGCGGCCATTCAAGCAGGCGTGCTTGCCGGCGAGGTGAAGGGCGTGGTGCTGCTGGATGTGACCCCGCTCTCTCTAGGGCTGGAAACCCTCGGCGGCGTGATGACAAAGCTCATTGAACGCAATACGACGATACCGGCACGCAAATCGGAGACGTTTTCAACAGCCTCGGAGAACCAGACGGCAGTCGATATTAAGGTACTGCAAGGCGAGCGCGAATTGGCGAGCGAGAACCGCACGTTGGGCAACTTCCGCCTGGAAGGCATCCGGCCCGCCCCGCGCGGCGCGCCGCAGATCGATGTGACGTTCGACATCGATGCCAATGGCATTTTGACGGTAACCGCAAAAGATAAAGATACGGGGAAAGAACAGAAAATTACGATTAGCGGCTCGACTCAACTCTCGAAAGACGAGATCGACCGCATGATCAAAGATGCCGAGTCGCATTCGGCCGAAGACAAGCGCCGCCGCGAGAAGATTGAGATTGTGAACCAGGCCGACTCGATGGCGTATCAAGTCGAGCGCGAGCTACGGGAACTTGGCGATCGCGTGCCATCGAACGAAAAGGCCCGCGCCGAACAATTGATCTCCGAAGCCCGTTCTCTGATAAAAGACAACTCGTCGGATGCGGCACGGTTGCGCCAATTGACGAGTGATCTCCAACAGCTGGCCTATGCGCTGACGTCCGCGGCGTCCGGGCAGCGGGCGTCGGCAGCGGGCTCGCAGGGCGGTCCGGGCGCGGGGGATGGGGCGGCCGGCCCGTCCGACGATGTGATTGATGCCGAGTTCCGGCAGGCTGGGTGAGTATGGCACAAGCGGAACAGAACCAGACCGGTGCTGTCGAGACTGATGCCGAGATCGAGCTCCTCAGGCGCGAGTTGGGCCGCGAGCACGAAATGTATCTGCGGGCACTCGCGGATTTCGAAAACTATCGTCGCCGCGCCGATCGGGAAAACTCGCGCGCCGCTCAGAAGGGAAAGCGTGATCTGATTCTCTCCTTGCTTGACGTGCTCGACGGCTTTGACGGGGCTCTTCGGTACATGGATGATGCGTCTTCGGGTATGTCTCAGGGGTTCGAGGCGATTCATCGGAAGTTCCTCGGCCTGTTGGAGCGAGAGGGAGTCACCCCCTTTGAGAGCGTAGGACAAGCTTTTGATCCGGCGTTGCATGAAGCCATCGGCTCGGTTCGAAGCGAAAGCCACGGGCCAGGCGAAGTCGCCGAGGAAGTGCAGCGCGGATACCGCCTGGGCGACGAGGTGATCCGGCCAGCGCGCGTGCGAGTCGGGCTGTGAAATGAACCCGGAGTGCGATGGCGGTCAAATTCAGAGACTACTACGAGGTCCTCGGCGTTCCAAGAACAGCCTCAAATGACGAGGTCCGCAAGGAATACCGCAAGCTGGCGCGGAAATATCACCCCGACGTAAATCCCGGCGATAAGGCGGGTGAAGAAAAGTTCAAAGAAATCAACGAGGCTTACCAGGTTCTCTCCGACCCGGAGAAACGCAAGAGGTACGATCAGCTCGGCGAGAACTGGAAAGCCGGGGCAGAGTTTACCCCGCCGCCCGGCGGGAACGGGGCCGGGGTTCAGTACGATTTTGGCGATCTCTTCGGAGGCGCGAGGAGGCCTGGCGGTTTTAGCGATTTCTTCGAGAGTCTTTTCGGCCGGCGTGGATCGGGCAAGACTGGCGGCCACTTTCAGGCGCGGGGCGACGATATCGAGGGCGAAATACCACTCACTCTCGAGGAAGCGCATCGAGGCGGCATGCGCGGCATTACGCTTCAGGCCACCGAACCGTGCCCGGAATGCGGAGGAACCGGCGAAAAAGACGGAAAGACCTGTCCGACCTGCCGTGGTTCCGGCACCGTTCGACGCCCCAGATCTCTTGATGTCACAATTCCGGCGGGCGTACGTACCGGATCGGTGATTCGCTTGGCCGGGCAGGGGGAACCGGGGAGGAACGCGCCGCCTGGTGACCTTCTCCTGCACGTGCGGATTCAGCCGCATCAACTTTTTGAAATGGTTGGCGATGATGACATCGAAGTCGAACTCCCCGTCGCTCCCTGGGAAGCTGCGCTTGGGGCCAAGGTCAACGCTCCCACGCTGGAGGGAGTTGTTGAGATGACGATCCGCGCTGGCTCGCAAGGCGGCCAGCGGCTTCGTCTGCGCAGCCAAGGTCTCGCCCGGCGCAGTGGAGGGCGCGGGGACGAGTACGTGCGGCTCAAGATTGTAAACCCGCCGCAGCTAACCCCAAAAGAACGCGAACTCTACCAGAAGCTCGCGTCGGAATCCCGGTTCAACGCAAGGGAGCTGTTAGTTGGAAGCCGCTGAGGGTGGACCTCCGGCGTTCTATAGGTCGACGCGGCGTTTAATGGTTGACGCCCGCCCGGAACCGCGCGGCACGTTGATCCCCACTAACTGTAGGTAACTACTGTCTTCCCGCGACACTATGTCCGTGGCACTACCGATGCATCTAGCCTTATTGCTGCCAATGCAGCAGAAAGGATCTGACGTTCCCATGCGAAACAACATCATTCAACGGACCCTTCACGCCGCGTTGTGTTTGGGGGTACTCGTTACCTGTCTGATGCCCGCGACCGCAGACGAATGGAACAAGAAGACGACTGTCACGTTCAGCGCTCCAGTGGAGGTCCCCGGAAAGGTCCTTCCGCCGGGCACGTACGTGTTCAGACTACTTGACTCCACTTCGAATCGCAACGTCGTTCAGATCTGGGATAAAGACGAAAAGCAACTCTATGCGACGATCATGGGAATCCCGGACTATCGCCTTAAAACTCCGGAGAAGCCGATCATCCGCTTCGATGAGCGCCCGTCCGACACGCCGGAAGCGGTGAAAGCGTGGTTCTACCCTGGCGACAACTATGGCGTGCAGTTCGTATATCCGCACGACCAGGCCGTCAAATTAGCCAAGAGGACCAAACAGAACGTACTTTCCATGCGGAACGACATGGCTCAGAACATTACGGCTCCGGCGGATTCCAAGAAAGCTCCCAGCGTTCAGGCGATGGAAAACACCGAAGTCACCGGCGTGAATCCGGCGGGCGACGAGATCGATCTGATCGTGGTGGTCGCACCGGCGCCGCAAAGGTAATACGGCCGCGCGAAAGGTCTGCTTCGAGGGTGCCCGATGCCAGGCATTCAGACCACGCATCCGACGATCCGCAAATACCTGGAGGTGACACAAGACGCGATCGTCCTTGGTCTCTGTCTGATGCTCTTCGTCGCGATGGGGATCAAGCTTTTCCATCTGGGCCAGTCGATGCTTCGGGGCACCGACTTCGCCCTGGTGGTGGGAGACATTCTGTTCATCCTGGTGCTTTTGGAGGTCTTCCGCCTCCTGCTCATCTATCTCGAAGAGCATCGCGTGTCCGTGGAGACGATGGTCGAGGTGGGAATTGTGAGCACTCTGCGCGAAGTGATTTTGCGAGGGGCTCTGCACATTGATTGGCCCCAGTTGTTGGTCGTATGCGCGTTTATCTTCACGCTGGCGGTCGTGCTTCGGTACTCGGGCATTCGATCGCACGCGCGATCCAGGGATTCAGTTCAAGGCGAGCACGATGACGTTCACGCGCAGGAGGCCCTCGTAACTGCAAGTTCCCGCTTTGGTTGAGCAGCTGCGGCCAGCAGGTAGACGCACGACGGCCACGCAAAATCGATGAGCGCGGCGAGATCACGAAACGGCTCATCGCAGAAAAGGGCTTCACGGCGGTCGTTGTGGATGCCGACTGGCCGGATGCCTACCGCGTCAACCGCTATGGCGTGGGTGATCCCTTTCCGACGAAGGCTTGATGATCGCACACGAGGCGGTGCGCTGCTGCGTCGGCCGGGGTATCAGCGCTGCTTAGCCACCGCCTCCTCTAGTACGCCCCATTCTCTCTCGTCCAGTCGCAAATTGACAGACGCGACGTTTTCTTCCAGATGCAAGACCGAGGATGTTCCCGGAATCGGCAGCATGACCGGCGAACGGTGCAACAGCCAGGCGATGGAAAGCTGCGCCACCGAAACGCCATGACGGCGCGCCACCTGGTCCAGAGGTCCGCCCGTCCGCGCCAATTTCCCCGCGCCCATCGGAAACCAGGGAATGAAACCGAGTTTGTGCTGCTCGCAATACCGCAGCGCCGGCTCGTGCTCGCGGTCCAACAGGTTGTACCGGTTCTGCACCGTGACGACATCGACGATCAGCCGCGCTTTTTCGATCTCGTCGGGCGTAACTTCGGAAAGGCCGATATGGCGGATCTTGCCTTGGGTCTGGAAATCCCGGAAGGCGCCCAGGCTTTCCTCCATGGGCACCCGCGGGTCGATGCGATGCAGTTGATAGAGTTCGACGCAATCCACCCGCAGACGCCGAAGACTCATTTCAAGCTGTTGGCGCAAGTACTCAGCACGGCCCACTGGCGCCCACAGGTCTGCGCCTTGCCGAGTCAGTCCACTCTTCGTAGCAACCACCAAGCCGTTCGGATAGGGCCACAAAGTCTCACCGATCAACTGTTCGCTGACCTCCGGGCCGTAAGAATCCGCGGTATCGATGAAGTTGATGCCGAGATCGATGGTCCGCCGTAAGACCCGACGGGCTTCCTCCGGATTCTTGGGTTCGCCCCAGATTCCGCGTCCAGTCAGACGCATGGCGCCGAAACCCAGGCGGTGCACGGGGAGGTCGCGCCCGATCGTGAATATGCCGCTATCCGCGGCTGTGATTAGGGTGGGATGCATTCAATGTTCATCCTTTCTTCGCCGTCGCCGGTGGAGCGTATTGGTCGAGCACCTTGGTCAGCACGAGAGCGGCCGGCGGTATAGGCACTGCGGCTTGAATGATTTCCTTGGTATTAAGACGCTTGCCATACAGCTCCTCATTGGTCTTTTCGTCAGCCTCCACGACCGTGCCATCCAGGGAGACTCCGGCAAACACACCTCGTGAGCGGGACCACGAAATAATTTCCGCATGCATGAGAAGGTCCGTATCCGCAGCCGCACTCCGGCCAATCGGACCGGCAGCTGCCGCCGCGTCGGCCCCGATTTTGAACTTGTCCGAGAGCAGCTTACTTAAGCCGGTATGGTTCATCACCAGCATGACGACGTCCGTCGATTGGGCTCCCAACTGGAGTCCGAAACTGCCTCCCACCAGGCGAATGCCGGCCGGTGGGCCCCAGGTTCCGGTGACCATGCGGCACGAGGCGAATCCACGGCCATACTCCCCGCCGACCGTGATCGCGACCTTTTTCATGCCGGGAACAATGATGGCGCACTGAGACCGGTCGAGTAGAGCCTGCGGTATTCCTTTGTCAGGCGCCTCCATGATCTCCCGAAACGTGGTTGCCGCATTTACAAGCCGCTTTCCCACGGCATCTTCCCGCGCGAACACCAAAGCCGCGCCGAGACCAAGTACCATACACGCGATTCGCGAATTCATAAATCCCTCCAGCTTGTCAATGAAAAGAGAGCGGGGAACAGAAGCCGTTTCGAGAGGTCGCCAGTGACTAAGAAAATAATCATTGCGCATGGGCTCGCACGCTTCGGCCTGCGTACCGAGGCTTCGCTACCGGCCTGTTTCTCGGGAGCAGCGGTTTTAATCACGGTTCCCCACGGGCTCCTTCTCACTCCGGCAGAAAGATCAGGCCACAGTGAAAGTCCTTCCGTTCGCCGGAGTCGTTAATCGTGAAGTTTGACGCGATGAAGCCTCGCGCCGCTGCGAATTGGCCCTCGCCGCCTTCGACTCTCCAAGTGGCCGCCCCAGCCATGGTCCCGGGTTCAAAACCCGCGGCCACATGCCCTCTTCCGACGGTCGAGAACCGAAGCAGATGTTCGTTCTCATCACCGAAGGCGATCTGGCCGGATTCGTCGAATCCTTCCGGGCCGGTCAGGTGCAACTCCGATTCGAAAAACGCAAGGTCCCCGTCCGATGGCGTGAGATCGGTCCGGAGGCCGGCAGGCCCAATGGTCGTGCTCAACACGCAACTCGCGGCACTGCCGGTGGTCCGCAACGTTTCGGAATGGCCTGCGGCGGCGGATGTCTGACCGATGAAGTGCATAGTGTAGAGGATCTTCCGCATACCAACGGACCTAACGCATCGCTAGTAACCGGGTAGCGTATGGCTGTAGCCATATGCCACAGGAAAGAAAGCACTAGTGGGCCGGGGCGGTGAGTGTCGGCCCGGTGTGCGGCTCTCTGACCCACGAGCGAAGCCGGAGTCCCAGCGCGATCAGGATAGCGCCCGAAACAAACGCGTACGCTCCCACCCAGAGTGCGATGACGAGTGCGCCCGCAAGCGGTGCAATCATCACCAGAATACCGAAAATGACGGATAGAATCCCGCTCAGTGCGAGCAGCCATTCGCCCTCGATGTACCTCCGTAATCTCACGGCAGCAGCGATCTCGATCGCCCCGGTTACAATTGCCCAGGCCGCGATCACAAAAACCAGCGCGAGTGCCGTGATCGCGGGCCAAAGTACCGTCAGGATTGCGGCCGCGACGCCCACCAGCCCTTCGATCAACAGAACACCCCAACGCTCATGCGCCTGGCCCGCTCGTACCGCCGCTACCAGATTGAATGCTCCGTCCACCAACGCGTAGCCCGCAAACAAAAAGACCAATGCCACCAACGTGATTCCAGGCCAAAGGAATGTGAGCACACCGACCGCGACCCCTAAGAGCCCGCGAAGTACAAGCGCCCACCAATTTTTCGCAAGTACGAGATTCATATCGTTCCTTTCCTTTCATCAAGGACCCGCTACCCGGCTCGAGCAGCTGGGTAGCGGGAATGCATTTCTTCAGGCCGCCTTTTCCGAGCTCGCTGTCTTCCCGGAGTCCGGCGTTGCCGACTTTCCTTCAATTTGGATTTCCCGGCGCTTCGCTCGCTGCTCCTGCGCGGGAACGGTCACTTCGAGAATGCCGTTCTCGAATTTGGCCCGGGCTTCGTCGGCCTTTGCTCCCTCGGGCAGCGGAATACTTCGAAAGAAACGGCCATAGACCCGCTCAGTCACGTGGATCCCGCGCTCGTCTTCTTGGCGCTCCACCTTACGCTCCCCCTGAAGAATCACAGCGTCGTCGGTGATCTCTAACTTGACGTCGTTCGCGTTGACGCCGGGGAGTTCCGCCCGAATGATGTAATTGCCGTCGCGTTCTGAAACTTCGATGGCCGGCGCCCATACCGTTTGAGTCGCCTCGCTGGGATTGGCTTTCGCCCCAACGAAGTCCCCGAACGCGCGGTCCATTTCGTCCATCATTCTGCTCATCAGAGTGAATGGTGTCATACGAAAGAAATCCCCCGGTGTCAGGACGAATCCGAGCGGATATCCGCTCCCCCCTTGCCCGGAGCCGCGTTCTTGTGAGGTCCGCGCAAGGCCTGGGCCGCGCGACTGGACACTTTGCTGTTCAGAGATTCTTGTATCCTTCGCCATACTTTCTCCTTATTGGCTCGATGCCGGCTCGGCAAACGCCTTGCGACTCGGCATCGGCACTCCGGATATTGCAGATCCAATGCCACAGGGAAACGCGGCGGACAGTGCGTCACGGAGAGGTTCGCACCCTGGTGCCTGTCGACTATTGGAGAAGCTCGTCTATCCATCGACTTCTTACCGCGCGACAGAAACGGACGAGAAGTCCAGCGTGAGCTGGTCCACATAGCACCAGCCCCAGCTTTCCCCCGCCTCAAAGGAACGCATGATGGGGTGGCCGGTGCGGTGAAAATGGTTCGTGGCGTGGCGGTTCGGCGATGAATCGCAACAACCGACGTGGCCGCAGGTGAGACACAGGCGCAGGTGGACCCAAAGATCTCCCGTCTTCAGACACTCTTCACAACCCAGAGTTCGCGGTTGAACGTTCCTGACCCGATTCAGATGCGTACATTCGGCCATATGGTTTCTCCTGTTCGTGCATCGTTTTTAGAGATTGCGAAGAACGATTTTTCCCAGGACATGTCCCTGGGCAAGCCGTCCATGCGCCCTGGCGGCATCGTCCAGTGAGAACTTCCCGGCAATCGGCACTTTTAATTTGGCGGCCTCAACAGCGAGACCGAGGTATTTGAATTCGCGAACTCCGGCCACCGCTTCGTAAGGAACGGTGCGGATGCCAGCTCGTTTTTTGGGTGCGGGTTCAACTCCATTGGGATACGCCAGGCGGCCGCCCGGTTTGAGCGCGTCGAGGCAGCGTTCGAGCGGCTCGCCGCCGGCGAGGGCCAGAATAGCGTCGGCTCCATCGGGTGCGAACTGACGAGCCGCCGACGCAATGTCGCAATGCTTACCATCGACGGCCGCGTCCGCTCCCAGGCGGCGCACAAACGCGACTCCATCCTCTCCCGACGCGGTGGCAAATACACGAGCATCGCGCAGTTTCGCGAACTGAACGGCCAGAGTTCCGACTCCGCCCGATGCCGCATGAATGATTACTGCCTCATCATGCTTCAGCTGCAGCGCATCGTCAACGCCCTGCAGCGCGGTCAACCCGGTAGTCGGGATCGCACCCGCCTCCCTGAGATCAAGCCCCGCAGGGATGGGAGCAATCTTGTCCGCTGAGACAACGACATACTCGGCGTAGAAGCCGCCCTTCGGATTGAGAAAGCTGTAGGAATAAACAGCCTCACCAATTTTGAAACGGCGGATCCGCGAACCCACGGCGGCGACCCTACCGGAGCCATCCGTGCCAAGCACCAGTGGAAACTTCGGCTTGCCACCGGGGTACCAACCGCCGCGCATCTCTGCGTCCCAGCGCCCAACGCCCGCGGTCTCAATCGCGATCAGCACCTCCCCGTCTTCGAGAGGGGGCACGGGCAGTTCGTGGATGGTCAACACTTCGGGCCCACCAAAATGGTCGATGGCGGCCGCGTGCATGATTACGGGAAGATTCTGCTTCCGGGACGTTCGAGGGCTCCGAGTGGCAACGGGCATTTGATTTCTCCTTTGGTTGTCAGCCACTCTGCAGATAACGATGCACGAAGGCCACCGCCATGGCGCCCTCGCCCACAGCGGAGGCGCACCGCTTGATGGAATTGTGCCGCACGTCGCCCGCCGCAAATACGCCGGGCACGCTGGTTTCCAGATAATACGGGCTGCGGTCGAGTGGCCATCCGGCGAGCGGCTGATGGTCGTGCAGCAGGTCAGGACCAGTCACCAGATATCCCGCCTCGTTCCGGACGATCCCCAGCTCGGCCGCCCAGGTCGTGTGGGGAGTACCGCCGATACAAACGAAGAGCCACTGGGTCGCAAAGGTCTGTTGCTCCCCAGTCACGCAATGGGTGACTGTAATCGATCCCAGGACTTCGTCGCCATTGAGCGCCGTCACCTCCGCATGTGTGAGAACCCGGACATTCGGGGCCGACACGATGCGGTCGAGCAGGTATTGCGAAAGCGTGCGCTTGAGTGATTCTCCGCGTACGATCATGGTGACGCTCCGGGCGACTTTGGAAAAATGCATGGCGGCTTGGCCGGCGGAATTGCCGCCACCGACCACGAAAACGTCTTCGCTGCCGCGGCACAGCGACGCTTCGCTGGCGCCTGCCCCATAGTAAATTCCGGCTCCCAAGAAGCGCTCCTCGTTCGGAAGACCGAGCCGATTGTATTCCACGCCAGTAGCGCAGACTGTGGCCCGCGCGACAATCCTGGTTCCGTCCGCCAGATAACCGACTCCCTTTCCCGGAAATAACTCGCCGCGGACACCCTGCCGGCCAAGGAGGATCTCGGCTCCGAAGCGGCACGCCTGCTCGCGGGCGCGTTCCGCCAGTTCCGCCCCGCTGACGCCTCCCGGAAAACCGAGATAGTTCTCGATTTTGGAGCTGCTCGCCGCCTGCCCGCCGAGGGCCGAACGTTCCACGAGTACGGTGGCCACTTCCGACGCTCCATAGACGGCTGCGCTTAGGCCGGCCGGCCCTCCGCCATAGATCGCCAGATCGTATTCGGCACGGGATGGCCCGTGAAACCATCCCAGTTTTTCAGTGATCTGGCGGATCGTGGGACACTCCAACCGCGAGCCGTCCGGGAACACGCAAACCGGCAATCGCTTGTCATTCACACCCGAAACACCGGCCTGCGCCCGGGCTTCTTCATCATTCCGCAGCTCAATCCAGTCGAAGGGCACATCACTGCGGTGCAGGAAATCGCGAATCATGAAGCCCAGCGGATTTCCGAGCCTTCCCAAGAGCTTGATACGCGGTGCGGGAGTGGACGGCAGAGTCTCTGTCATGATGCGAGCGACAGATGTGCCGCAGCTTTGATGCCAAATGCAGCTTTGATGCTGAATAAGAAAGATAATGTTCTCCCGCCTATGGCCGCTGATCTGCTATCCCAGCTCCGGATGTCCGACGTGAACGCTCCCAAGATCAAAGTGGTTGTCGCGAGCACAGTAATGCTGAGCTTCATCAGCCTTTGGCACGCTGCGGCCGTCGTGTTGAGCGACCTCGCGTCCTCGGCCTATTACGCCGGCGGCATCGCGGAACGGTCCGTCGGTAAACCGGCCCCCTGGTTCATCCTGGCAATCATGCTCTTCGGATTCGCCATCCGTGCGATCTACATCGAAAGCTGTAGCATGTTCGTGCGCGGCGGGGTGTACCGGGTCGTACAGGAAGCCTTGGGAGGGACACTCGCCAAGCTCTCCGTCTCGGCGCTAATGTTTGACTACATTCTGACTGGCCCAATCAGTGGGGTGAGCGCGGGCCTCTATCTCGCCGGCCTTCTGCAGGACACCGCCAACTACTTTCATGGTACGGTCCAGATACCCGCGAATGAGGTCGCCGTCGGTTTCGCTCTGCTGGCTACCACGTATTTTTGGCTGGAGAACACCATCGGCATTCGGGAATCCAGCGGCAAAGCCTTGCGCATCATGCAGGTCACCACTGTGATGGTAGTCATCCTGATCGGCTGGTGTTTGTTCACTCTCTGGAAGCACGGGTTTCAGCCCGTCCCGCTGCCCACGCGTGCCAACTTGCACTTCGGCCCGGATGCACTGGGTTGGCTCCAGGTCAAGGGTATTGACAATATCACCGCAATCGCCATCATGATCGGCCTCGGACACTCGCTGCTCGCCATGAGTGGATTCGAAACCCTGGCGCAGGTTTACCGCGAGCTGGAGGCGCCCAAGCTGAAAAACCTCCGCCGTACCTCGATGATTGTGATTTTGTACAGCCTCGGCTTCACTTCCTCGGTCTCGTTTTTCGCGGTCATGCTAATCCCGGACACGGACCGGCCGAAGTACTTGGACAACTTGATTGGCGGCCTGGCTATTTTCCTGGCAGGTCCCGCTGGACTCAAATTGGTATTTCACGCCTTCGTGGTGCTGGTAGGCACGCTGATTCTCGCGGGCGCGGTCAATACCGCGATCGTTGGATCCAATGGCGTGCTCAATCGTGTCGCCGAAGACGGCGTTCTGCCCGACTGGTTCCGGCGGCCCCACCCGAAATATGGCACCAGCTCGCGGATCCTGAACTTAATCGTGATACTGCAAGTCGCAACGATTCTGCTTAGCCGCGGCAACGTGATGCTTTTGGGCGAAGCTTATGCCTTTGGTGTTATTTGGAGCTTTGCCATGAAGGCGCTCGGCGTTCTGGTGCTCCGCTACAAACGGCCGGATGCGCGAGCCTGGAAAGTGCCGCTCAACTTTCGGGCTTTTGGAACAGAGATTCCCGCGGGCCTGATTCTCATCACGGCATCACTGTTCTCCCTGGCCGCGATCAACGCCCTCACTAAGAAGACGGCCACTGTTTCCGGAACGATTTTTACGCTGGGATTCTTTACCGTCTTCTCCCTGTCGGAGAGTCACAATCGCGACGGCCGGCAGAAAGTTCGCGAACATTCTGACAAGTTCCGCCTGGAAGAGCGGCTTGACCTGGAAGATCTTCACGTGCGCCCCGGTAACGTGATTGTGAACATCAGCGATTCGGACCGACTCAAACACCTCCAGCGCGTACTGGATGAAGTCGACCCGCAGAAGCAGGACGTGGTCGCCGTCGTTATACACCAGCTTGCTCCGATTGCCTCAGCTGAATATCCGCTGCAGGTGAATCAGATTTGTTCGGAGCGTGAAGTGGACCTGCTAAGTAAGGTCGTGAGCGTAGCGGAGAAAGCCGGCAAGCCCGTCGAGCTACTGGTCGTCGCTGGACTGGATCCCTGCTACGTGCTTGTGCAGACGGCCAGTAAACTCCAATCATCCCGTATCGTGATGCAACAAAGCCCCGGCATCCCAACCGAAGAGCAGGGCCGACGGATGGGAATCGATTGGGAAAAACTGCCTGAACCGCGTCCGCTCTTGGTTGTTGAGGTTGTGCCGGTCAAGGAAGGTAAACCTTCTGTCTTTCCACTGGGGCCTCACTCGCCTGGCTTGGAGCCTGCCGACATCGATTTGATTCACCACTTGTGGCGCGAACTCACTGAGAACTATGGACTCAACTCGCAATTCCATCATCGGGACGTTGTGAGTCTTGCGCTGAGAAGACTCGACGAGGAACTGCACTCCTCACGAGCGCCGAAGGTGGTGGAAGAAATTCGCCGCGAGCGCGGATCGTGACCCCCGTTGCTGTTGGCCAGCCCGCACGTGGTCACCCACTTGCACTTCCTGACACGTGACCTCGGCTCTCGGAACCAGTTCAGAAACCGCATCAGCGCCGGATCGTTGGGACCCAGGTTCACAGCGGAGCCTTGTCCTCCAATACGACCGAGTGTCGGTCTCCTTCAATGAGAAGCAGGTCTTGGCTGAGATATCGTTTGCGGTGAAAGCAGGAGAGACCGTGGTCCTGTTTGGCGCTTCCGGCAGCGGCAAGAGTGTATTGCTGAAGACTGGTATTGGTTTGATTCAGGCTGATGAAGGCCACGTGAGACTCTTCGGCCGTGACATAACAGCTCTCTCTGAAGAGAAACTTCTTTCCATGCGCCGTTGCGTCGGGATGCTGTTCCAGGAAGGCGGGCTATTCGATTCTTTGACCGTGGAAGAAAATGTCGCATACCCGCTTGAATACCCGCAAAGGAAACTCCCCGAGCCCGAGGTCCGGGCCCGCGTGAAACAGGCCCTCGATTTTGTGGGTCTCAGTGAGGCGTTAGACAGGCTTCCGAGTGATCTCTCGGGAGGAATGCGGCGCCGGATAGGAATCGCGAGGGCCGAAGTGACTAAGCCACCTCTCATGCTATATGACTCCCCGACCGCGGGGCTGGACCCGGTTACCGCTTATCGAATCGTCGCCCTCGTAATCCAGCAGCGGGATACTCGCAGCGCAACAACGATCGTCGTGACACACCGGTATCAGGACGGGCGCCTGCTTGCAAATTACACATACGATCCCACAAACGGTAAACTGAAGCGCACGTCAGATCTGTCTCAGCGGGTCAAATTCATCGTTCTGCGGGACGGGCGGGTCACGTTCGAAGGCTCCGAAGCGGGAATGCGTGCTTCAGCTGACCCCTACGTCGCGAGTTTTGCAGGCATCAAGAAGACGGTCTCACCGTAGACAGGATCTTCTTACGGATGGCCCTCCTTCCGATCTCCGGGCGGCAAGGCGTAGGCCTCGGGTTCGGTTAATTCGAGGACGGATTTTGTTCCGTCGGGCACTTCTATTTCAAGCGCGGGCCCAGCCGGTCCCGCCGGCCGCAGCAACCGCACGGCGCTCACGTCGTGAACCCCGTGCGTGAGGTGGTCGGCGGGTTTGGACCCAAAAGTGATCCAGACGGATCGCGCTCCATCCTTCACGTCCGCTGCAATGCCGTCGAATGGACGGTCTTCCGTCTCGACCTGGTATCCAACATCGGGACCGAATACGTCCAGCCGAGCATGCGCACCGCGATATTCGCGCGTGAACTGGGCGAAAAACGGGATCCATTGATCCAGTCTGATTTCTTGGGTGGCCCCGTGACTGGGGAAAGGCGTCGGTTTGGTCATGAAGATCTTTCTGCAGATCCCTTGCCAACGAATGTCGGTCGCCTAGCCTGTCGCGGCATCTTATTGCGCGGTCCCGCGAACGGTCGCCTGCTCGACGTCGCCGTCGAACCGTAGACGCGCGAACGACATGAAAAAGCGGCCACGAGCCCGCTGCCTCGCGAAAAACGAGGTTGGCGACCTGTGCGGGAGTCTGGCACTTCAGATGCGCCACCGCACCATCATGTTGGTAATCCTTGCGAAGAACTGGTGCTGCTCCTCCGCGGCCTGGCGGCAATCACCCTCGGTGTGATTGCAGTGGCCTGGCACGGCATCACGATCGGCCAACTGGCAATGATCTTTGGAGCGTATGCAGTTTTCGATGGCCTGGTGGGCCTCGCAGGAGCCCTGCGCGCCGCCGAGGCACACCAGCGATGGGTCACGTTGTTGATCGAGGGTCTGGCGGGCACCGCCGCCGGCATCGCCGCGTTGGGATGGGCCGCGATTACCCTCCTATCCCTGGAGTATGTCATCGCCGCCTGGGCGTTGTTGACCGGCCTTTTGGAGATCGCGTCCGCGTTGCGATTGCGCACCTACTTTCCCGGTGAGTGGCTCCTGGCCCTGAGTGGCGCCGCGTCTCTCATCCTCGGAGTTTTGATGGTGGCCCTTCCGCTCGCCGGCTCACTCGAGGTCGCGAGATGGATTGGCCTCTATGCCTTCATTTTTGGAGCGCTGCTCATTGGATTGGGATTGCGGCTTCGCGCGTGCGTAGCATCCTCTGAAGTCCAGAAACCCCAGACCTCGAGAGTAAACCAGTGGCAAAGGCCGGACACGCTTCCCTGAGGATCTCCGGCCGGGGATCCATTTCTCACCGCCTGCAGCGTCAGGCGCACGCTTTCGTTTAGATGAGGTACAAAAACATGGCAACGATGCTTAAGTCACCAACGCGAACAGATGAGGCCATTCGTTCGAAATTGCTCGCCGAGTTGAAATGGGACCCCATAATCAAATCTCCAGACATCGCCGTAGCCGTCAAAGACTCCGTCGTGACGTTATCCGGGTACGTCTCCAGCTACTGGGAGAAGGACGCAGCTGAGAAAGCCGTGAAACGGGTGTACGGCGTCAAGGGCGTCGCCAACGACCTTGAAATCAAATTGTCTTCCATGCGAAGTGATCCGGAGATCGCCAGAGAGGCTGTCCACGAGTTGGAGAGCCACGTCAGCATTCCCCCCGACCGGATCAAGGTCACCGTGAAGCGAGGCTGGGTCACGCTTGAGGGGAAAGTAGATTGGCAATATCAGAAGAATCTTGCCGAGTCGGCGGTCAAAAACCTGAGGGGAGTGATTTGAGTCAGCAACGAGATCGAAGTCAAACCAGCAGTCTCTCCTTCAGAACTGAAAGAGAAAATCGAGGATGCCCTGAAGCGGAGCGCTGAGCTGGATGCCCGCCGGATCACCGTGGAGGCCAACGGTAGTACCGTGCGGCTTTACGGCAGCGTGCGCTCTTGGGCTGAGAGGCAAGAGGCGGAACGGGCGGCTTGGTCGGCACCCGGAGTCACGAAGGTCGACAACCATATCACCATCGCCCCATAAAACGGATTGTACCAGCCGCGTACGGTCTGGCAAGCGACGCTTCGGGCGTTGTTCCGATCAAGCGACTGCCCGTTTCAGCCGGCGGGCGATTTCGGATTTCGGCTGGACACCGATGATCCGGTCGACCTCGCGGCCTCCCTTGAGCACCAGCAGCGTGGGGATGCTTTGCACGTTGAATCGTGCTGCGGTCACAGGATTCTCGTCCACGTTGAGCTTCGCTACCCGCACCTGGCCGGCCATTTCCTTCGCTAGATCCTCCAGGACTTGCGCAATCATCCGGCACGGCCCGCACCAGGGCGCCCACATATCGAGCAGTATCGGCCAAGGGGAGCGCTCCACTTCCGCCAGGAACGTGGCATCGGTGACGTTAAGCGGCTTGTTGGTAAACGAATCGAAAACGGAGAGGGGCGCCTTGCAACGTCCACAGACCGGTTGCAGACCCTGCTGGAGCCTTTCTGGCGGCACGCGATTGGTCGCCCCGCAGGAACCGCACCGGATCAATCGTGGCTCGGACATGGATGGATCGAAGCCCGCTCAAGGCGTCACGGTAATGTGGTTCTCTACTATCGAAACTCCGGGCGCCGACCAGGCCGCATGTTCGGCTTCCTCCTTCTCGCTCCAGGATCGCACGCTTCCGTAGAGTCTCACCGTGCCGCCCTCCACCTCCACCGCGATGCGGCGCGCATCCACTTCAGCACTGCGGCGGAGCGCCTTTTCGATCCTGCTTTTCACTTGCGAGGCAGCGACATCCGATTTGACCTGGATATTATTGACAATGCTTACGACCGCGTCCAGCTTTTTCAAGGCCGATTCCGCCAGTCTTTTCTGGAAGTGCCAGCGGACTTCACCCTCCAGAGTCACCTCGCCATTCTTGACGATTACTTTGATTTTGTCGCTCGGAATGAAGATGCGGTTCTCGAGTGCTCGCACGGCATCGCGCGCGATTTCGGGGTCCGTGCGTTTGGAGGTCAGCTTGAGGTGAATGTCGTTGGCTACGCCCCTCACTCCGTAAACCCGCTTGGCGGCCTGTTCGGCGGCATCCTTCTCCCAGTAGCTCGACACGATCCCAGTGAGGGTCACCACCCCATCCTTGACTGCGACGCCAATGTCGCGCGAAGTGATTTTTGGATCGAACTCCAGCTCAAAGACGATATCCGACTGAATTGCATTATCGGGTCTAATGTTTACGTTGGCTAGTGCTGCCATGTCAAAGTTCTCCTTGCCGGCAGTGATTTCTCTACAGTTGCATAAGGCTTCGGCCTTGTGCCGGCGCGAAGCGCGGTTCTTGTGCCGCCCGAAATGTAGGGCGCTTCGCTCCCGCGCAAGGCAGAGCATGAGTGGTAGGGGCCACTAGGCCCCTCCTTCAACTTGCAGGTTGTTAGTCACCGAAAACACGCCGGGCACGCTGTTCGCCCGAACATTGATTACATTCTTGTCCATTTGATTGGCGACCACTCCCTCCAAGGTCACGTGTCCGTTCTCGACGATGATGTGAATGGGAGAGATTGCGCGAAATCCGTAGCGCGTGGAAAGCGTCGGATCTCCATAAATGGCCCTGTATTCGGCCATGCGAATCTGGTCATCCATTGGCGATAGGGGCAACACCTCGATTTTGTTGATTACCTTCTCGACGCCCGGAATGTGCTTCACAGCGCTTTCGGCATCGCTTTTCAGCACGCCGGGCGACATGACCTTCCCGAGCAGAATGACAGTATTGCCCTCGACCTGAAAGGCGAGGTCGTCAAAAACACCATAGTACGGCTGTAGCAGTAATTGATGCCGCACCTCGCGAGCAATCTGGCCCTCGTCAGCGGGACCGGTGACGAAGGCGTCGCGATGGTTTTTGTCCTCGTGCCTCGCAGCGAAACCCGCCGAACCAATCAGCAGACCGGCGATCAGTAGTGTGGTGGTACGCGCAAACAGCTTGGTTGGCATTTTCGATGTTCCTTTCGTTGGTTGATTCTTGAGCGCTCGGCGATTCGACTCCCCACTTTGCAGCTTTTGTGCCATCCGTAGTGAATCGGCTTCGCCCTGTTCTGAGCTGCCGCCGCTCTGCCTCGGGCGTCTTCCGTCGAACCATTGGCAGCCGCCATCTACGGTTCGACTCGAACCGATACGAACCCGCGGCCGGCTCCTGGCCGCTATTCGTTCGCAGAAAAGGAGAACGCTCGCCCGCGACCAGGCCGCGTCGTGGCGCTCAAGATGCGAGAACCGCGTGTCGGGAGACGTGCCGTAAGCGTGTCTGTCGAGGCGACATATGTTTCCAATCGGAGATACAGTTCCGCGGCGAAGTCCCCCGATCATTACGTGGACCCTGATCGCCGTCTGGACCGCTTGCGGTCTCTGGCGTGCTGCGCATGATTTCGCGGAGTGAGCCCATGATTCAGGAAGATCCCATCGTATATGTCGTAGACGATGATCCATCGCTGCGAGGAGCTATCGACAGTCTGCTCCGATCGGCCGGATGGCGCGTTCAAACATTCGTTTCAGCGCGCGACTTTCTGGATGCAAATCCTCCGGCGAGGCGTGCCTGCCTAGTTTTGGATGTACGCTTGCCGGGTGTGAGCGGCTTGGATTTGCAAAGCGAACTGATCAAGAAGCATGTCGAGGTCCCGGTCATTTTCCTTACGGGTCATGCCGACATCCCGATGTCCGTGCGCGCCATGAAGGCAGGCGCAATCGAGTTTCTAACCAAGCCGTTCGACGATCGAGAACTACTGGGGGCGATTCGGCAAGCGTTCGAGGAAGATCACGCCTCTCGCCAGCGGCAAAGCGATCAGCAGAAGGAACTCGCGGCCGCGGCACGAATACAGCAAGGCTTGATGTCGGTAACTGCCCCGCAACTCCCGTTTGCCGTCGCCATGGGAAAGAATCGGCCCTGTACGGAAGCCGGTGGCGACTTCTTCAGCATCGTCACACAGGGCGACTCCTTGGTGGTGGCGATCGCGGACGTTTCGGGCAAAGGCATCGCGGCGGCCGTAATGGCGTCCTTGCTGCAAGGCATGATCCATGAAGGCCTGCTATCCAAAGTGCCGCTACCCGAGATAGCGCGCAGCACCAACGAATTCTTTTGTCTACGTGATCTGGGCTCCAAGTACGCGACGTTCGTAATCGTCTGTTTGCGGCCGGACGGCCACGGGGAGTATATCAACTGCGGGCATATTGCGCCCTTGAGTGCGAAACGGACGGGAGAAGTGCAGCGCCTCCGCGAGTCCAATCTTCCGGTCGGCCTGCTGCTAAATGCGGAGTATCAATGCGCTCGTTTCCAGTTGCAGCCCGGGGACCGGCTGATTTTGGTGACCGACGGCGTCACCGAGGCGGAAAACCCGGAAGGCGACTTTTTCGGTGATCAGCGGCTGGAAGAATTCGCTTCGTTGGGAATGTCCGTGGAACAGATCTTCACTGCGGTTTGCCTTTTTCGTAAGGGGGGCCCCTTGAGCGACGACTGCACGTTGGTTGGACTGGATTATGTTGGGCTAAATTCTGTCGGGCTGGATCACACCGGCGGTGGCGGCGTTCTGAAACAACACGCTCCTGGTAGAAAAGTCTATATATAGACGGCACTTTTCCACCAGTAGACGAAGTCAAACAGATTCGGTGTTGATCGTGTGCCCGAATGCGTTGGCCTCAGGACTGCAAGAGCCGAATTGCGAAAGGAGATGAGATGAATGTCTAATCGTCCGACGATCGGCGGTAGGCTGGCGTTGCGAATGGCGGCCAATTCACTGCATCATGCCACTGACTATCTCGGTGAATTCTTTCGGCGCATGGACAGAAGACTCGGTAAGCCACAGGTGATCACGGCCACCGCCCACAAATTGGCACGCATTGTCTTCCATCTGCTGACCACGAAGGAGGCTTACAACGAGAGCGTATTCATGCGGTGCGAAGAAGAGGCGCAAAAAACGTGCTGAGCTTCGGCTAAAGAGACACGCGGCTCAGCTCGGATTCCGGGTCTTCCCAGTACGACGCGTAACGGTTCCTTTGGGGTCGGCATGGAAACTCTGAAGGAGAACCTGGCCCGATACCGCGATTCGGCTGTGCCATGCGCGTTTCCCGGTCCTTATTACGTGTCAGCCCTAGATTGCGTGTGAAAGCAGTTCGATGATGCGCGCGTTGGACCGTCCCTTGCACACGGGTGGCACACTTTGGATGCTGTACACGACTGAGGTTTAGGACGAACGCGGATGATCAACAGTCAGTCAACATCGGATCGGCATCGTTGACGCCAACTATCTTGGGAAAACTCCACCACCACTTTTCAGCCCTTTAGCGGTTGCCGACACCGCCCGAAAACCACCGCGTTTCCGCAGTTGCCAACATGAGCCGGGCGAATGGAGTCACAAGGGAGTCATGAGTACTACCGGTCGCGTCGGCTCCCTCTTGGCAAAGTTCTTGTGAGCGGCAGTGAGGTGGGAGCCGGTTATATCCTAGAATCAGTGCAGTGACTGAAGACGGGACAATTCTGTATCTGTTCGTGCTTCCGGCTGCAAATGCCGGGGAATTCTCTCCGTTTCAGGGCTTCAGCATGAACGCGTTTTCGGTTTGTCACCAAGTCCGGAAGGTGTGCACATTCCCCGCAAGCATTTCGGAACTCTTCGCGAGGCGAGAGGAGGTGATACGTCAGCGGGCCTCGGGGGTGGGGGGATATAACGTCATGCTCCTGGAAGTCGAGCTCTTCAGTCAATTTGCGCTGACGGATGAACTTGTCTGCATCATCTCCGATGCGACGTCGCGCGCAGCAGTGGAGCAGCGCCTAGCGTCATATCCCATGCCGCAATGGCTCCACGCTACGACCGACCCCAAGCCCGGCAAGACGCTCTCATTCGCGAAGCTATCGCGAGCAGTGCTGAGAACCTGGGCGCTGCAGCTCCTCGGCACCCAGGTGACGGCCGACCAGCAGGAGCAACTTGCGGCCAAAGCCAGGCGCGTCGGCGTCTGGCGCAAGCGGACGGTCAACGCGCCGTCCGGGCAACACAATATCACAACACCCACGGAACTCGCGCTGACGTCGCTGGGCTTTCAGATGAACGGCAGCACGCCACTGGACGGAGCAGCGGACGCCGATTTCGCCAACGCCCTCGCCAATAACGCCCAGCAACTCAGGCGCATCCGTGAAGAGGCGACCGCCCGTTGGTACAGCATCCCGGGAACGCCAGCCCTGATCGTCTCTGTGCCATCAGTATACCGACACCTTTCAGCGCGCCGCTTTCCACGCGACGCACCGAAGTCCTTGCGGTTCGTGGTAGCGCAAATTCTCCGCCAAGAGCAGTACATTGCGATGCGTAGACCGAGGGAAACCATTGTCCCCGTCCTCAACGAGCCACTCGCACAGGTAGCGCTGCAAACGAGAGCCGCGGAACTCAACTGCTACACAACCGCTCTGTCCGTGGCGGGAGCAAGTCTCTTTTGCCCCGTATTGCGTTGCCCGCCGCAAACGGATCGCGTCCGCGAGTTGCTCATCCGCCTTGCTGGTGTCATCCGTGGCGGGAATGCCACCGCTGAGCGCATCAGCCGCATGGCAATGAAGGTGGGCCAAACGCTCATGGAAACCATCCCTGAGCCCATTCTCAACGAGATCAACCGCTACGCCAACCAAGGGGTGAAGTTGATCGGCGACACACCACTGGAACTGCTCCCAGTGAACGGGGTCCCGCTCGCTCTACGTTCGATCACTTCGCGGATGCCGACGCTGCCGGGCAACTTGCTCATGCGGCACAGCCTGCTCCGAAGACCGACAATTCTGGCCCCGACGCACTTTCAGGAGGTGCTCCTGGTGCGAGCCTTCACTGCGGATGACCCCATGCGACGAGTTCTCACACTGGCCGTCGAGCAATTCCTTGAAAGGTGCAGCAATCCGCCGCGCCTGAAGATTGTCGACGTCAAGTCCAAGGAACAGTTCGTTGACGCCTTCAATATGTTCGATGGCGCGTTAGCAATCTTTGACGGGCATGGCTCGCAGGTGCGCCAGAGTGCTGAGGGGACGATCTCCGTTGGCTCGATCAGATTCAGTCCTTTTGAGCTCTACGGCAAGATTCGCATCCCGCCAATCCTGATCTTGAGCGCGTGTGAGACGCACACCTTCGAAGGGTACGAATCGAGCGTCGCCAGCGCGTTTTTGATGATGGGCTGCAAGTCAGTGCTCGGAACGTTGGCGCCAATTGATGCGGCGAAGGCCGCAATGCTGGTCGGACGTTTCATATTCCGACTCAGCGACTTTCTTCCCTACGTGACACAAACGATGCCGTGGTCACAGGTCGTCTCGGGAATGCTGAGGATGACGTACACCACGGACGTGCTGCACGCGATGAAATCACGGTTCTCACTTACCAAGGAAGAATACGAGAAGTTGCACAGGACCGTACAGACTGCTGCCAACGTCGACATCAACCGGTCTGTAACTGACTGGCTGGAAAATGCGCTAAAAGCAATTGCCGGCGTACTAAAGCGAGACGAGGCTGCAATTCAGAAGACGTGGCGCGAGACGTGCTACTTCACCGAGAGCCTCCGTTACGTCCACCTCGGCCAGCCGGAACATCTCTTCGTCGCCCGACGGAAATCAGAACGGAACGCAACGAGCCAGGTGTAACGCAAAGAGCGTGCCCAGACAAGATCCGCACGTGGTTGCTGAATTTTTAGCTCCACATCAAGTTGCCTCCTCCAGGCGAAATGGGTGGCCCGACACCACCGCCAACTAAGTTCAGAGAAACCCGGAGTTGACCTTCCGCGTAGATCGTCGGCAATCGGAGGATGGGCCGAGAAACCCGATAGGTACTGGGAAGTCGGCTTTCGTCCGTTGATCCGTTGTGGTTGGTTCAGAATGGGCAGTCGCGCGGACGGCGGCTCCGGGCCGGTCGGCTCGGCCTACTCGGAGCCAACTGCGGCGCCACATGTTCCGGCTGGCCAATGAGGAATCGATGCGGAACTGCCAGCACGAAAGTCTTCTCCGCCACGTAGTCCGCCAGCGAGATGACGCGGCTGCGTCCCTTCAGAAATCCGAAGACCTCCCAATACCAGCAGCCCTCCTGCTCGAGGAAGTTCCGGAAACGCTGTCCCTGCCTCGCTAGTTTTTCAACCCGCTCGTAATTCTTCACGCGTGCTCGATTGCGGTCCGCTTCCTTCGACGCAAGTTCAACCGCCAGGTCAACATCACTCAATCGATCGGTCTCCGGTTTCAGCATGCTGCCGAAGAGAACCGCTCTCGTCACTTTGGCGAGGAAGTACGGGTCCGTGTTGACCTGCTCCACTCGACCAAGGAATTGCTGCAATGCCTTTTCGGCCGTCGCACGTGTGACCCGTCTGGCAGCCGTTGCGGAGGAGAGGGTCAGTCCCGGTTGGGCTATCGTCCATGCGCCGCGGCCGGCGGGCTCGATCAGTCCTTCAGATCTCAGAACCTTGACCAGGGCGCGCCCGCTTCCAGGCGTCAAACCGGCCGCTGATTCCAATTCAGTCAGTCCCCATTGCAGCCGGTCGCGTAGATGCCGGAGCGCCGTGCGCACCAGAAGCGTCGGATACTGCCCGATCGTTCCCTTCGGCTCGATGCGCATTTCGTTTTAAGAATAGACCGAGGTGGCCGGTTTGGCTACGGTCACCCGACCCACTCTGACCGCGACGACCAGATGCGATCCTGCGACGCCCGCCGCTCCCGCGGCCCAGCCAAAGGAATGGAAGCGGACATATCGGGACCTATACGCTGGATGGCAAGTAAGGCGTTGTGAATCAGCGATTTGGTTGGGTTTTAACGCTCCGGAGCAGGCCACCCGGTCGTGCGTCGAACTGACGTGCTGCAGCCCGAGTGACACAGCAGCGGATCATCGGAAGTGTGGAAACGAGCTCTCGCGGTTTTTACGTCGCGGCCGGGTCCTTTCCGGTCGGCGTTGTCGGCCCCGAATCTCATCCCCGTCGGAAAGGTAGCTGCGGTTGTTGATGTGCACGTCCTTTATCATTCACTACCTGGATCGGCAAGCGGCGAGTGTTTGAGCCGAAGGCCTGCCGCCAAACTTTAACCGCCGATCAACCTGACCACGAGTCCGCATGTTGTACAGCGTTGAGTTCCCAGGATCTGAATCCACTCCGCTGCAGCGTCTCGGTGATTTGTTCCAGCTCTTTAAGGAGTTGGGCGACGCCCATTTGCGTTCTCTCTCGGGTTGCCCTTCAGGATTTTCGCGAAGCCAAGGCCGTTTCTCAGTCTTAACCCAACTCCTGATGGACCTCTTTCCGAATGGGGCGATCCGCCCGGAGCAGCGTCCACAGCCGACTTCCGGGACGCCGATCTGCGGGCTGTTCCTTGAACCGGTTCGGCCAATTGTAGGGTTTTGAACGCTTGCCCGTCAGTGCCAACTCATGTAGATCACGATCGATGCGAACACCGTTCTGAAGCCATTTAATTGCCGCCAGCAAGCCCGATGCCGCTTGATCGAACAGGTATCGCGAATCGCAGCGCAAAATCGCGGCCGGCCCATCACGATCGCGAGTCGTTGGAGCCAAGGCGAAGTTCGTTTCCTGCGACCGGGCCACCGTAGCGGCCCGGTCGAAAACAAGACTGGCTGTTAACGGACGATGTGAATGAACGCTGTCACGTTCTTCACTTCCGTTCGGTTTCCGTAATTGAAGCTGGTATAGCCATTGGAGGCCGAGGGATAGTTGTATTCGGATATATTGACCGATCCATCGGCATTCACGGCCTCTACGTAGGCCACATGACCATAGCTGAAATAGGCAACGGCTCCGACTGCGGGCAATGAGTCGACACGGTAGCCCAGCGCCTTCGCATGAGTCTCCCAGCTGACGGCATACCCCCACCTGTTACTTGAATTTGGCATCCAGTCGGTGAACCAGAAGCTGGCCGAATTGGTGTGCCCAGTGTCGCGATTCATCCGCCAAGCGACGAAGTCGGTGCATTCGCGGATGTAGAAGTGGGTAGACTGATTGACGCTGTCGGCCGTCGCCGTCTTCCATGGGTAGTCGTCGCCGACAAGTGACACGGTGAGACTGTAGTCGTTGAAGAACCACGTCGAGCCGATGAATGTCCACAGCCGGATATAGAGAGCCCCATTGGGAATCCCGCTCACGACCTGGGTAGTAGCCATGCCGAGTTCCTTATTGAAAATGTTGGCCTGTCCGACGCCCGTCCCGAGATACAGCCAGTGGTCGCTCGCTCCCGCGCCGGACGTCCATTGGAATGTCACTGACGAAGAAGTCACCGTCGAATGGTTAGGGGGGCTGGTGAGCGCGGCAGGCGTTCCGCCGCCTGCGCTCTCGGTGTAGCTGTAATCATAGAACCACCAGTTACCCTCGATTCTGGTCCAAAGTCTTACATAAATCGTCCCGTTCGGGAGGCCGTTCACTGTGTGGCTAGTCGCCATGCCCATCTCGCCGTTGAACACATTCGGCTGGCTGACTGCTGTGCCCACGTATAGCCAGTAATCCGTGCCGTCTATGCCAGTTGTCCATTGAAAGGTGATGTTAGGCGAGTAAACCGTCGATCCATTGGCTGGACTCAGCATCACCGCAGGTGTCTGGGCATGGCCAGCAAAGCTCAGAATCGAAAGTGCAATTAAGAGTATGCTGAAACGGTTGAGTGCTAGACGACGACTCGAATGACCTGAAGACAATATCCGGAATCGCTTAGTTCGCAAGAGCTCCATTCCTTGCCCTTCATAGAGGGAAAATCCTTTTCGTTCCATCGCATTCTCCTTTTCCTGATTGATATTCGCCTCGGAGGCTACTGAACCCGAAAATCCCAGACCAGTCCCGATGGAATGCCATCGGAAGAACTCCGGGCAGGCTCAAGGACAACTGCGTACTCGCCTGCTTCAAGTGGCGAACGTGTGGTCAAAACAACGTCACCGCTACTGCGCGTTTCCTGGGCACACGAAATGACGTCTTGCTCAGTTCCGAGAACTTCGACTGTGCTGCCGTTCTTCATGCTCACGCGAACGCCACGAACGATTCTCGTGGAATCCGTGGCAGAGGGCCTAATCCGCACCAGTAACGGGGAAGCTCCCTCGATTGTTTGTTTCGGAACAATAAAGCTGTTTTCCCCAGACTGGAGTACTCTGTCCGCCGCCAAGCCCGGTAGGTACGCGACGTTCACACCCTTCACCGTCTGCTTTCGGAATTTTCCAAAAACATGCAGGGCACCCTCGACGGGTAATCCTCCAACAAATGGTATCGGCAAAGTTCTCGCCGCGATGCCAACGGCCTTACCTTCCGCGACGGAGATGCTGGCATTCTTGAGTGCCTCTTGAGCACCGCTGATATCGCCGGGGATAAACGTCACCATGGCGGGATGACCGGCCAGAGTGATCTGGTAACGTCCGTGTCCGGAAACGGCAATGATATCTTGCGCGGAGGCGACACCCACCGTGGACGCCACAAGGGCTACGAGTAGCGGCGAAATGCTTCTGATGGTCGTTTGAACGAAAGTTGTGTTTAGGCTTTTCATAAATGTCTCCTGGCAAATTTGCAATCGAGGTGATTAAATCTCGTCTTGCTGCCCATAACGCGCGTATGGGCGCGCCAAAGGTGTCATGGCTCGATTGAATATTTAAGGCCTCCCAAGAAAACGCACCCAGTTGAATGAGCTACTGAAAACAAATAGAATCAGGTAGATCCGGGAAGGGGTGGATCTCGAATGCCGGTTGAAGGGCAGGTCACCCGTCTGCTGCGGGCTTCCAGTGAAGGGAACCAGACCGCCAAGGACCAACTGGTTCCGTTGGTCTACGACGAACTCAGGCGCCGCGCCGCCGGTTACATGCGGGTGGAGCGGGTTGATCATACGCTACAGCCGACCGCACTGGTGCACGAGGTCTATTTAAAGCTGGTTGGCCAGGACACGGACTGGAAGAACCGCGCGCACTTTCTCGGAGTAGCTGCGCAGCAGATGCGGCGCATCCTGGTCGACCATGCTCGGCGACACCGGGCCGGGAAGCGGGCCGGCAACGAGCGCAGAGTTTCCTTTGAAGACGTCTTCGCAGCGGCTGCAGAACAGCCCGGCGATGTCGTCGCAGTAGATGAGGCCCTGGAGAGGCTTTCCGTCGATTACCCACGCCACGCCCGAGTGGTTGAGTTGCGATTTTTTGGGGGCTATACCGAAGACGAGATCGCTCGGATTTTGGAGATCTCACCGGAAACCGTGAAGCGCGACTGGCGGTTCGCCAAGACGTGGCTAAGCCGGGCAATCCGACCAGAGAAATGATATGCCCGAACGCGACAGGCGCCAGACCACTGTGCTATTTGAAGCTGCCCTTCAGAAGAATCCTGACCAGCGAAGCGAGTTTCTACAACAAGCGTGTGGGGGCGATGACGCGCTCCTGGCTGAAGTTCAGTCTCTAGTCGCCGAGTATGAGCAATCCAAGAGCCATATAGAGGATATACGAATTCAGAAACCCTCCACCTCGGGTGACGTCCCACAGCCCAATTTGGTCAACCACGGGAGGTGGCAGGAAGGAGCGCCCCGAAACACTATCGACCTCGACGACCTGCTGACAGCAGCGGGCGGCGACGGGGCTACGCACCGCGCTGAGCAACTGAATCCGGTCCGAGCGTTGAAGCCAGTGGGTCGAGTCGGCAAGTACGAGATCCTGGATGAAGTCGGCCGGGGAGGCTTTGGGACTGTCTATCGAGCAAGAGATCCAGTGATGAATCGCGACGTTGCGATCAAGGTACTGACGGCTAATGCCGACGATTCGATGATGGCGCGCTTCCAAAAGGAAGCGGGCATGACCGGCAATCTGAGCCATAAGAATATCGTTACAGTCTATGACTACGGGCGGCATGAAGACGGCCGTCCGTACATTGTAATGGAGTACCTTGAAGGCCGCGGGCTGGACGAGATCATCGCGGACCCTAAGCCGCTCCCGATCCTGGAGAAGGTCGAAATTATCGCGGGGATGGCGGCGCCGCTTGCCTATGCGCACACAGCCGGGATTATTCACCGAGATATCAAGCCTTCCAACGTCATGCTGCTGAGGACGGGCGAGGTAAAGGTACTGGATTTTGGGATCGCGCGCATACGCGACAGCAACAGCACACGCCAAACCAGTACTGGTTTCGTGGTCGGGACGCTGGAGTATATGTCGCCCGACCAGATCGTGGACGGGCGCGATGCGGACTACGCGACGGATATTTACGCGTATGGCGTGACCTGCTACGAGTTGTTGACCGGAGTGCAACCGTTTCGCGCGCCGCTGCTCGGACGCATCGTTCACCTCATCACGACACTGGAGCCGCAGCCGCTGACCCAGCTGGCGACGGCCTGCCCGGAGCGGCTGGCAGCAGTCATTCATCGGGCGATAGCGAAAAATCGCGCTGAGCGGTACCGGGACTTCGGCGAGCTGATCGAGGAGTTGGGGCCGATCCTCGCGGGACTGCGTCGCGAACGCGCCCAGCGCTTGGCGGTCGAGGCGGAGGGACTGCTGGCTGCGGGCGAATTCGAGATGGCTCAGGCGGCGCTTCGCCGACTGTTGGAACTGGATCCGGCGAACGAAAAAGGACAGGACCTGCGGCGTTTGCTGCAACGTCAGCGAGAGCTTCGCCGGGCGCGGCAACTGGCGCAGGAGGCGCTTGAGACGGCGGAGGAGCATCTGAGATGGGGGCGCTTCGATGCGGCGATTCAATCGCTAAAGTCGGTGCTGGCGAAACTGCCTACCGAAGGCGGCGTGGGATTCCGGCGGGATCTCGAACTGAGCCTGGAACGCGCTGGGACAGCGAAGAAGGAAGAGGCTCGGCGCCGCGAGGAAGAGGTGCGAGTCCGGGTCATCGCGGATTTCGCCGAGCGGGTTCGCAGCCGCCTGTCAGACCACGACTTGGAGGCGGCGAGCACGGCGGTAGAGGCCGCACTGGAGCGGTATCCGGACGATGCCGACCTAGCGGACTTGCAGACTCGGGTAAAAGAGCAATTGCGGCAGGAAGCGGAGCAGAAAGCGGCGGCAGAACGGGCACGGCTGTCCGAGGAAGCGGAAGCGCGCCGGGAAGCGGAGTGCAGAGGAGCCGCAGAACGGGCACAGCTGGCCGAGGAAGCTCGCTTCGCTCAGCAGAAACATCTGGCCGAAGCAGCCAAGAGCCAACCGCCCGCCGAGGAGGTGCCTGCACAGAGGCCGGCGGTTCCTCCAGCGCTTGCCTCCATCCTCGGGAATTCGCGGCGGAGGTCATTGGTAGCAGGGGGCGCAATGACCGCCCTTGCGCTGGGCTGGCTGATGATTGCTGTATTACCCGGGCCCTCGACAGAAACTAAACCGGCAAACGGAAGCATAGTAAGAGGGCCAGCGCCCGACCAGAACGCTCCGAAGAAGGCGAGTGCGCCCTCCCCCGATCTGGGAGCGCCCCTTGCGCGCGCCCCCGCACAGACAGGGCCGCTGGCGACAGCGCGAATCCACGTCGAGATGCTGGCACAGGGGGCGGTGTCCTTGCTGGCTCGGTCGGACGGGCGGTTCGATTTTCAAGGAACCGTGGACATGGATCAGAGACGCATCTTTGAAGGGCGAAAGGAAGTTAGCCTGCGAGTTGGGGACGCTGGATCGGTAGCGATTTCGTTCAACGGCAAACCGATCGGACCAATCGGGCCGAAGGGTAGGGTCCGATCGGTCGTATTCACTCCGGGCGGGTTCCGGATCGAGACACCGGTCACGTCAACGCCGATCACGTCCGCGCCTGGCCCGTACTCACCTATACCTGAGCCCGAGCGTCAGAAGCCCTCCACGATACAGGTCTCGAAAAGCCCGGTCGCACCGCCCGATCCGCTAGCACGCGACCGCGAGGCAGTGCTCGTCACGCTCAACGCATTCTCCCAAGCCATCGAACGCAAGGACGAGGTGGCCCTCCGCAACCTCTGGCCGGGAATTTCCGCGCGCAACTTCGAATCGTGGCGCAAGGATTTCGAGAACACGGTCTCCATCTCTATGACCTTCCGCACCAAGGACCTCCCCGAGATTTCCGGGGAGACGGCGCGCGTGGAATGCGAGACCACGACGAGCAAGGCGTTTTATGATTCCGAGGCGCCCTACAATTACGTGGGTACCAGCCGGATCACTCTGGGCAAACGCGGTGATACGTGGGTGATTGAGTCGATCCGCTGAATCGCCACAGCTCTTACTGCCGGACCAGAACAGCGACGGATTGTTCCGCGTTCAGAATCCGCTCGTAGAATTCGCGGACCGCTCCGTACTGAGTGACGGGAATCACAGTGGGCTTGATTTCCCAAGCCCGGTGCAACACGAGTTCATCACCCCTGAGGTCGCAGGTGAGGCGATAGAAGCCGAAGGGCGTTTCGAGTTGCTCCAGCTCGGGTTTTTCGTCCAGCTTGAAATTTGGTGGCAGCTTGATATATACGGTCTCCTCCACGGACGCCGCGGCTAGCTCGATGGGCAGCTTGCGGTTGCTTTCGGTTAGAAAGAGGCTGGCGCTCCGCAACGCAACAGTGGGCTTAAAAATCATAAGGCGGCCGGCGCGAATCTGCGCATAACCAGCGGCGGAGAACTCGGCACTAAGGAGAAATCTTCCCTCGGAGAAATCGTCGCGCGGATCAACTTTTGAGGCGACGCTCCCGGTAGCCCCGCGCGCGAGACTACGTTCGATCGTCTTGATGTACTCGGGGCGCTGCTGCCGGTATAGAGCATCTCGCGCGGAGACGGCCGCCTGTCCTTGAGTGGATTCGCGAAGCACTGCTTTGAGCGTGCCCGTCTCATCGATGATCGCGCGGATCTCGCGCCGGACCGCGTTGAAGGACGGCGCGGTGAGAGGCAGGCGGATGATACCTCCTTGGTTGCCCGCGGCAATTAGTCCGATGCCGCCCTGTTCACCGATCGGCAGGTCGCCGGCAGGAGTGATACCGTTGGTCGGATCGAATATCAGCAGACGGCCTAACGTCGGGTGTTGCACGATAGCCTCGGAGTTGATGTCCGGCGCAACTTGAATTGCGATTACCGCGTGGTTAAATTGCTCGGGTGAAGGCCAGTCTTCATGCGCGTAGGTGCGATCGAGCGAGTTCACGGCCACCAGGTAGCTGCCGAATCCCGCGGCCTTTAGCATCGCACGCAGCAGAGTGACCTTGTCCTTGCAATCACCGTATTCGCGGGTGAAGGTCTGCTGTGCGGGCCGCGGCTTATATCCGCCCCCGCGGGAGGTGCCGGTCTGGATGGAGACGTAGCGCAAAGTCTGGACGTAGCGGGTGAGCACCTGGATCCTATCCCAATCAGTGCGAGAGTTAGCTAGAAGCGTAGCGGTCTTCAAGCGAATGGCGTCAGTGGGCTCTGCAGGCGCCTCGGTGAGGCCGCTAAGCCAAACACTGGCATCCTTCCAATCGGCGAAAGACAACGCGGAGGACTTCGCGCCGGAGCGCGCGTACCAGGAGATGCACAGTCGCGGTTCGAGCGACGAAAGATGCGGACTGGCTGGCTCGGGCTCGATGAACTGTAGATCGCGCACCTCCCAGGTGTACGCGGTCCCGTCCACGAGGGGCGGAATGGGCGCGTGATTGTAGACCACGCTTTCCGCTCTCCATCCCTCAGGGACTTTGAGCCCATAACGACTGACGAGCGCGGGAAGGCATTCCAAGGCCGGGGTCGACGTTAGCTGAAGCGTGTAAAGGCAGCGTTGAAACGGCCACTCTATTTGGGTGAAGAGGGCGTTCTCTTCAGACACGATCTCATAGCCGAAGACTGAGCCGGGGTCGACCTTGCTGCGAGCATCGACGCCGCGCGTGCGCACGTCATCATAAGCATTGGTGGTGTCGTAAACGCGATCGAAGTAGTTGTCCTTAACCAGCGGCACGGCGTCGCCAGACGGCCCGAGCACCCAGGCGCGGACGTCGCGGACATGCCCGCCACCCACCGTATAGAGATGCGATCCGTTGGCGAACTGGCGGCCTTCCTGCGAGAGGATCCTAAGCAAGCGCCGCTCCGTAGTCACCATCTTGCCGTTATCTTCGATCGCGACGCGGGTTTCCTGAAACAGGACCACCGCCGGCACCTTGGGGTCAAACACCGGCGTCTTCGCGGTGACGATTTCGCGCATCCACGAAGGTACTTCATCGGCGCCCTGCAAAACTGCAGCCGAGAGTACGACCAAAATCGCATAGCGCCCCAGAGCCGGTGGGTTCATGGTTTGCCTCCACTCCCTGTAGCAGCGGTCTGCTTGATCGAGATGCTTATGGCGTCGCTGCTCCAGATACCGTCGAAAACGGCTTTCACCTGACCATAGCGGTTTTGCGGCAGTAGCACAGGGTCATGACCGCCGAACGAGAACGTGCGCGTGTAGAGGAAGCGCGTGCCGCCAGAAACCGCACCGGTCACTCCGTAGCTTTCGATATCGCCAATCGCAATCGACTTCGGGATTTCGGGGTGCTCGAACTCGAAGCCGGGTGGGACGTCGATGGTGTCAGACTCTTCCTCCCTTCGGGCGTACTCGTAATAAAGGTCGGTCTTGCGCTCGCTCACGGGATAGCGGGCGGGAATGCCCTGCCGGAAGAAAGCGGGCGGGAAGATCAGCCGCTTGCCAGTGCGCTGTGCGTATCCGGCGGCCCGCACGTGACAGCGGTACACGAAAGGCTTCTCGGGATCGGCCGCATTTTCCATGACGATGCCGGTGACTTCGGCGGTGGCGGCATGAATGGCGATATCTCGCTTGATGGTCTCCTCGCGCTGCGCCGGCGATTGGGGAAGCAGGCGTTCCTTGATATGCTCCGATTCATGACCAGTGTAGGTGGCGGTCACATCACCCTCCAAGGTTCCATCGTCGCCAAGCTTGAACATGCCGGCATAGACTACGCGGGACTCGGCAGCGCTGGCCATCGGCGTCATTACGAATTCAGGGCTCTTCTGATCGCAAATCAGCGCTGGGACGCCCTCGTGATACCACTGGAGGAAACCGTGCGGAACGAAGGTGCCGCCCGGATCGTAAAAGCGCCATTGTCCGTCGACTTTGACTGCAATCGCGCGGTCGTGCAGGAAGAAACTATCCAGGAACGTCTGCTTGAAAAAGATCTCGCCGCGGCTGGGCAGCATGGCCACGTGCGCATCGAATCCCTGGGAAAGAGCCATCGAATAGAAGAGATATCGCAAGTCCGCAATGGTGCCGATTCCCTGGTTGAAGGTGTCCTCGGGCGTTTTGTTGTTTTCCGCTTCGGCACGCTGTTCCGCAGTCACTGCTTCCGTGGCCGAGCTCTTAATATTGGCGCGGATGTAGTCTGAAAGCAGGTCGAGCTTTTCGGGAGGCGTCTTTCCGGGAGCCGCGATCTTGCGCGCGGCATCCGTCAGGGACTTGCTGATTTTGGAGTGCTGCTTCCATAAATCGTTGGTATTCCGCGCGACGTCCGCCCAGAACTTCGCGGGATCGGTCGGGCGGTCGCGCGACACGTAATAGATGAGACCCCACGCGCGTGTTACGTTCGGCGGTGGCATATCGGGCTCGCTCGGATAGGCGGGCTGGTTGCGGACGGTCAAGGAGTTGAAACCGTCCCTCGTCTTCTCCATCGGGGGAAACGACACGTTGTAGCTGACGAAGCGCATATCCCAGTTAAACCCGAGCGAGATAAAGGGCTTGATCTCATAGGTGACTTCCCGGACCGGAATATCGCGCTGGAAGTCCAGTCGCACATAATGTGCCGACGCATCTTCGCGGGTCTCCTGCCACTGGAATTCAATGATCGAGCCAGGTTCGACACCGGGGAGCGGGAATGTTTTTTGCCGGATGGTAGCATTCCCTTGCTTGGTGGTTCTCTCAACGATCGCGTCCGGCTTGACTTCAAGGACGCTGCCGTCGGAACGGATCGTACGCCCAGCGATATCGAACACGGTTAGTTTACCCGCGAACGTGAGGTTTACCGTCGATAGCCGGTTGCGACCGCGATTGTTGAAAATCTTAATGCGTAGATACTCACTCCGCCGCGTTCGCCAGTGCCCGGAGGCGTTTTCGTCCCAGATGCGGACGCGCCATAACAGCACCTCAGCATCGGCATCCTTCTCGATCTGAGGGCTCTTCTCGACGAGCTCGGCAGGCTCGATCTTGTTCCAGGTTTGCGACTGCCCCGTGGTCGCCACGAGCGAAAACAATAGGAGGCATTTTGAGTGACGTGTCAATGCGTACCTCCGAGATGTTTGTCCAGTATACCGCTTGTGGTTGGTCTTCGGACGCACCGGGTCGGATTCAAAACTAACTTGGAAGTCGCGCTCATTTGACGCGGCAGAACGCCCGAACCTCGGCGCAGCTGGGCCGACTCGAAGAGCTGGACAAGATGAACATCAAACTCGCGACGTCGATTGTCATAGCCCAGGACCGACGGCGGGAAGTTGGCATCGGTTTTGCGTCTGAAAGAGGAAATCGAGGCTGAGATGCGAATCGATTGCGTCAAGTCTTGAGGAATCCAGGTGAAGCCGAGGGCGGTTCCGATCGGGATTTCACCGGGACGCCAATCACGGTTCCGGGACGCAACCGTCGGTAATTTCTTCCGGAAGGAGATAAGGTGCCGACCGAAGTGCGGCACACTCAGTGCCAGAAGAGATACGTCGTCGCCTTGCTAAGCCAGGGCCGTCCCACGCGAGTCGCTTAAAATCCTGTTAGGCGGATGCCACCTCGTCACCGCCACAAGCGATATCCTGAAGAAGCTCTCTCTGGTTGGGTAGGGATCAGAGTTTCCCGAATCGACGCGTGTGTGATACGTGCGAAAATTTCGCCAAAGGTGCGTACCGAGCGCACTTAGAGCCTCGCCAAGTCGTTAAGTCTTTAGGATAGAGATGCCCTATTCCTTTCGAATCCCCCTTCCTCCGCGCGCCAATAAGCCATTTATTTTCATCGAGTTCCAGCTCTCGGCGGCGCCTATTTGGATTCTCTCGGGTTGCCCTTCAGGATTTTCGCGAAGCCAAGGCCGTCTCAGTCTTAACCCAACGGACCGACTGAACGACTCGTTGTGGACCTCTTTCCAGATGGCGCGTGATCCGCCCGAAGGAATCCGATCCAAATCCCTTAACGGGCCCTCGGGGACAGGATCTCATCCCAGCGCCACAAGCAGAAGCGAATGACAACGTCCTTTATCATTCAGGATCGGGATTGGCAAGGTGAAAGTTGCCGTCTATCCTGGTCCAGCCGGCTGCGAACACCGCGGAATGAATCGTGTCGGTCTCTTCAAACTTAGGGCGGAAACCGGCCGCATATGAAGCACCCGCATCTTCTCGCCCGGTTGGTGTATTACTTCGGCGTGTGCGCCAGGTCCTTTTCGTCTTCCGCGCAGATGTGCTCGAACACGTCGGTATCGGGCAGCAGCCTTTCCACAAAGTTAATCGTGAAGGACTTGGTGAACGTCTTCGGATCAGTGATCGTCACCACCACGTCGATGTGACCGAAATCCCGGCGCGTGAAGCGCTCTTGAACGCGCAGGTCCTCGCTGTGGCCGTGCCCTCCGGCGTCGAGCCAGCCGAGGTCGTTAAAACCCTGCGTGTCGATCACAAAGGTGTCGCCGTCCCAACTGCCCACCGAATAGCCGTACCAGGTGGGCCGTACTTCGTCCGGATTCGGTAGCTTGCGGCCGTCAGTGTAAATCTGCCGGAAGATGGTCTCCACCTCATAAAGAAAGAGAGTTTCTCCGGGTATCTGAATGATTTTGAAAGGTTCCGGCAGTAGGATGCCGTGTGGCACGCCATCTGGCAGACAATAGGACTGCGGATTCTTCGTTCCGGTACCTTGCCGGTTCTTCCGGAACATTTCAGCACCCGCGGGAGTCAGCGGCTGCTCGTCCGGCTTGAAGCCAGCGAGAATGTTTCCGAAAAACGGCGAGTTCGTCGATTCCCCAAGTCCGTAAAGGCCCGGTCCGCGAGGGCCCCCCTCGATCTGCCAGACGCCTGAAAGGTCCGGCTTGCCGCTAAGGCGGGGAACAGGTCCGGTCATGTTCACCTTTCCGTCTGCTGTACGTGGCGCCCTTGGGTCCGGGTTATTCAACCACTGAGCCCGAACGCAAAATGAGGCGGCGGTCAGAAGAGTTGCGACTCGCAGGTGATGACGCATAGCCATCATCATAAACGCAATTGGGATGGTTTCTGGTGTCGGCGATTCTGCGCAAGCCTATGGCCATAACGCGCGCTCCGGCAACCGCTCGTAAATTAATTGCCTTTCGCACGTCAGATGATGTTGGCCGAAGACCCGGGGCTGCCGAATGCCACAGTGGACGGCAAGGTGATCGTTCTTTGCGACGTAGCCGCACCCACTTTACTGGCCTGGCAGGTGCGCACGGTCTTTCTCGTTGTCCGTGCAGACGAATTCCAAAACATCGCTGTCGGGAATCAGAACCTCCGTCGCCTTCACTGTGAACGGCCGCGTGTACACTTTCGCGTCGTCGATAGTCAACTCCAGGTCCATATGGCCGAAATCGCGCCGGTGAAAGCGCTCTCGAAGACGCAGTTCCTCACTTTGGGGATGTCCGGCGGCATCCAGCGAGCCCTTATCATTGAAACCCGCCGAATCAACCACCAATGTATCGCCCTCCCATTTGCCCACCGAGTAGCCTAGCCACGCCGGTTGCGGGTCCTTCGGAAGTGTCCGCCCATCCGTGTAGATTTGCCGGTACGGATTCTGGTCCTCGTAGAGCACGACAATGACTCCCGGCGTTTGCACGATCTTAAGAGGAAGATAGTTATCCAGGTCGCCCTGCGGAATGCCATGTGGCATACACTGCGCCGACGGACTCTGGCTGTTAACACGTTTCCGAAACTGTGCGGCTGCTTCAGGGCGCATGGTCTCTGCTCCAGGTTTGAAGTCCGCCAGTATATTCAGAAAGTACTTCGAGAAGGTGCGTGGATCGTCCCCCGGCACAACGAAATCTTTGAAGACATCGCCGAATACGCGCTCATTTTCGCCTGGAGGTGCATACTCGGGCTGCCAGACTCCGGAAAGATCGGGCTTGCCATTCGACGCGCGCGGCGCCTTGGCGGCCAGGTTCGGTTTACCGTCGCGGGTCCGTGGCGTGCCCCGTGTGGGATAGTGCAGCCACTGCGCATGGGTGATTGCCGGTTCGCATAACAGAACCAACAAAACTAGAGATCTCCGGCCCATCGCCTTCACGTTCGAATAATAAAGGGTTTTGTCTGCGAGAGCAAATTGGCCGTGCTACAACAGGCGCCGAGTCGGAGGCCACCCTTCGGGATCGCGCCTGGATAACGCCAATCCGGAACTTGGCGAGCCACAGGGTAGGATCTGGGAAAGGAGTCTCTTGCCAATCCAGATCCTGAATGATAAAGGACGTTAACGCCAAAAACGCCGTTCGCCCTGGTGGCGCGATAGAGCCTGGCCAAACCTTATGTTAAGCATCCATATCTAACGCTCGACGAGTGGCTGGCCAACCTTAAGACGAACAACATCGTCCCCTCGGTGGCAGCAGCGCAGGACGTCACGGTTCACCTGCTAGATTCCAATGACGAGGAGCTAAAGAGGCACAGCCTGTACGAATGCTTCGGGTACGAGCTTTCGATGAACGGCGCTCCATACGTTTTGTCGTCTGGTGTGTGGTATGAAGTGGTTTCGAGTTTTGTTAGTCAGACGAATAATGCGGTGAAAGCCGTTCCTGACGCTCCGCTTAAGCTGCCGAAGTGGAACCAGAAGGACGATGAGAGGGTCTATAACGCCAAATGCCACAACATCAACGGGCTGATGAACTGCGACAGGCAGAAGTTATTCTATGGCGGTGGGATGTCGCTATTTGAATTCTGTGATCTTATCCATTTCCAGACTAAGACTTTATTCTTCATAAAGATCGCCTCCAAATCCGCCGGGATGAGTCATCTCGTCGAGCAGGCCCGTCGGACTTCCGAACTTCTCTTCAGCACCGACGATGGATACCGTAAGAAGCTTTCTGCCCTTTTCAAGAAGCACCATCCCAATGCGAATCGGACATGGCTCCAGAAAAGACCAAAAAACGGCGATTGGAGGTTTTGTTTGGTCTCTCTGGGTAGGACCAAAGAGAAATTGCCATTCTTTGCCAAGTGCGGACTTGTAAAGTTGGCACGAGACCTGAACGAAAGAGGTCATCCAATCAGCTTCACAGCGGTCTAGGCGGACTTTCCGGGAATTACTTGTAAGGGCATCGTAGCAGGTTGGCAGGATTTGTCCAGGTCAGCTGAGACACGAATGCCTGGTTTTCAAACATCATGTAATTTTTATGGCCCTCGTTACTAATACCGTGGCTATAGGACTCACAGAAGGAACAGTCGTTTCCGCCAGCATACGCAAAAAGATTAAAAAAAACGTTTGACCTTTTTCATCTCACGTTATAATATCTTCCCCTGTGGAATTGTTCAAAAGCACGCTAAGCGCGGGAATAGAATGTAATTGGAGATACGAGGACAACTCAGGAGCTACGCTATGACTTGCCCGAGCGTTAGTCCAATTCCTGCCTTACGCGCCTTTGCTTTGATTGCGGTTTCGCTTGCTGGTTATGGCCAGTGCACTTCCGTGGCGATTAACAACTCACAGACGCTCTCGGGAACCCTAAGCTCAGCGTGCGTCTCGACGCACCGAGCCGGCAGGTTTGCGCGGCTGTTCACATTTAACGCGAACGCTACCGATACCATTTCGGTCGCTGTGAATTCCACTGCTTTTGACGCCTACGCGAATCTGATCGCTCCCAGCGGATTGGTGGTCGCCTCCGATGACGATTCAGGAGCCAATCACAACGCCTTGATCCGTATTGTCGCCGCCACTACTGGAGCCTACACGGCGGAAGTTACCTCGTACGACAGCGGCGCGACCGGAGGCTTTACTATTATCGTGACCGTTGCCGCTGCGGCGCTTCCCACTATCTCCTCAAGCGGAATTGTCACGGGTGCAAGGTTCAACGATTTTATTAATCTTGGCCCCGGCTTTTCATCGACTATCGCAAGCGGCTCTTGGATCTCCCTGCTCGGTTCAAATTTTACGGCCATCACGAGAGTATGGACGCAGTCTGATTTTAAGGGAACCAGCCTCCCGCTGTCCCTGGACGGCGTCAGCGTGAAAGTCAACAACAAAGATGCACCGATTTATTCAATCAGCCCGTCACAGATTATCGCGTTGGCTCCTGCAGACAGTGCAACAGGAAGCGTCACCATCACTGTCACCAATCCGAAAGGAACAAGCGCCCCTGTTCAGGCGACCTTACAGCCGACCGCTCCAGCTTGGTTTGTATTCGCCGCGCAAGCGGGCACGTTCGTTGTCGCCGAACACGAGGATGGCACGTACGTCGGGTCAAGCGGTCTGTTCGGCAATTCCGCCATTTCTGCGCCTGCACGGTCGAACGAAACCATTACCTTGTTTTGCACCGGCTTAGGCCCGACGACTCCAGGAGTGGACCCCCTTACTTCCTTTTCCGGCGCCGCACCGCTCCAGAGCCTAAGTGATCTGCACATCTCAATTGGTGGGCAACCTGCAACCGTGTCATTCGCCGGTCTGGTCAGCAATGGCGTTTACGAAATCGGCGTAGTTGTCCCTTCCGTGTCTGATGGAGATCAGAGTGTCATCGCGAGCATTGGAGGGGCGCAAACCAAGTCAGCACGGCTTACGACGCTGACCCCGCCACCCCCGCCAACCATCACCACGATGTCGCCGAATGACCTGGTTTGGGGCCAAACGGCATCTGTGCAATTAGCTGGAACATCAATGAACGGCGCCTCCGCCGTTGTGTTCTCAGACGCAAGCAATCTTAGAATCACCTCTCCTGTTTCCGCTACTTCTACCAGCGTTAGCTTCACCCTCGTGGTGGACGGCGGCGCAGTCGAGGGCCAGCGTACTCTCACCATAACCGGTCCGAACGGGACGTCCAATCCTATAAGTTTCAACGTCCGAGCAGGGAACCCGGCTCTTACTCAGTTTCAGCCGGCAATCGTCTACCTTGACCGGATTTATACGAGCTCGACTGTTTACACCGACAATAAGAGCAACCTACTTACGATTACCGGAACCGATCTTGCGGGTGTTCAGAGCGTCGCCGTGGCGCCCGCTTCGGGCGTGACGCTGGACTGGGGAAGCAGCTCCACCAGAGTTTTTGGACAACTTCATGTCGGCCCGAATGCGGACACGGGATCACATCAGTTGACGGTCGCCTCGCCGAGCGGTGTTAGCAATACTTTGGTGTTCGATGTTCAACCTCCGCCACCTGCTGCTCCGATGATTTCCGACGTCAAACTGGAGGTGCCAACAACGTCGGGTACTCGTATCACCTATCGCGGGAGTCTCACATTTACGGATAGTGATGGTGATATTGTCTCTGGTACGCCAGGCGCGTATCTTCGGCTTATTGCTACTTCGTTCAGTACGGTCGACGCCTTTGATGCAACCGGAGGCTTTTTGGACCTCAGCGGGAAGACGTCTGGTACGATCGACTTCACGTACACTGTCTCCGTGCTTTTCCTAGCTAGACAATCTTCTAGCGTGACGCAGGTTGCTGTAACATTAGTGGATTCAGCTGGCAATCCTAGTAACTCCGTGACTGTGAGTGTTCCAAGCTGGATCTCGCCAGTACTTTGATGGGATTCACAGGGAAAGTTCAATTTTTGAAAGTACTTAGAATGTTAAAATTTTACGCGCTATTGTCATTGGTTTGTGCGGCTGCATCTGCCGCCCAACAGTATCAGGTCGCGTTTCCGCAGATAGCCTATGGCGGAGGCTGGGAGACCAAGATTATCATCGCAAATATCAGTAGTACCCCTCAGCAGATAACTCTCGATTACTTCGATGCTAATGGGAACCCTTTGTCGATCCCGTTTGG